>Ga0137410_10000931_pt1 | contig 20099 bp, 13 predicted proteins | sample CZODoug1_16funga_FD_108878 | JGI IMG/M metagenome (GOLD analysis project Ga0137410, IMG submission 108878) | Vadose zone soil fungal communities from Angelo Coast Range Reserve, California, USA - CZODoug1_16fungal (Illumina Assembly) | ecosystem: Environmental > Terrestrial > Soil > Vadose zone... | reverse complement strand
CATGAAATTCCTATACCTCTACCTGAAATCGGACCCAAAACTAGCCACCCTCTGCCTCGGGGTTTTGCTCGTCGCAACCACAGCCATCGCCCTCGAAGTCCAATGGATCTTCCACAGCCTGGCGACCCTGAACAGGCCGGCCTTGGATGGCCAATCAAAGACGAACCATTCCGATCCCCTCTCCGCCGCGCTAACCATGCCCCAGGGCCTGCAACAAACGAATGCTATGGCCAATAACCCGCTGGCGGCCGACCCGAAAATCGTCGTCATTATGGCGCAATTCCACCTCGGTGCCAAGGCCGCGAGCTATATCGCGCAAGCCAAATTCGAGGTCATCAGCCAGAACGACACAGGCATCCATTTCGTCGCCACGTTTCCCGACAAAATCATCATCGACGAAACCGCCACCATCGCAGCCGACGCCACCTTCACTCCCACCCCGGCAGATCTCGAGCGCTCCGCCCGAACCGGCTCGAAGGTTCACGGCCCAAAACTTACGCTCACCAAACTGGCTCCGAAAAAGTGGTCCTACACCCTGCAATACCACGTTCCCTACAACGTCATGTCCTCGGAACTGCGCCAGAAGCTTCAGCCTGCAAGTAATCACTCCGCAGATTTCTTCGATCTGGCGCCCAAGGCATGGGCGGACGGCAAGGAAGCAACCGGCGAAGGCGTAATCTCCATCATTGCCAACTACACATCGGAAGCCTACAAGGACATTGATTTCACCCATATTAAGAATCGGTCGGAATTGGAACTGGAAGGTATCGACAACGCCAAAAGTTACGGCGCGGACGTACCCCTGGCACTGTTCGACTTCCTTGAAGACGCTGCGCAGATGACGTTGTGGCAGACGGAATTGAGCAAGCTCAAAGACTGCGCCAAGAACCCCACCAATCCCCTGACGCAAAAAGCCCAGCTCGATCCCACAACATATAAGAACGAAGTTGTCGATCAAGTCGGCGAAGCCCAACGAGACGTAGCGTGGACCGCTGTCCCGACTGTATCCAGCGACGTCGCGAACTATGTATCCCACTTCCTGCCTTTCGGTTCCGGAATCGCTGTCGGCCTGATCTTCGGTACGCAGGATGAGGCGATCAGCCAATACGCCGACGGCAGAATTGACAATGCAAAGCAGGCCGTCGTCCCCTGCGAAGAACGCCCCTCAGCGGGCGCAAGATTTGAATACGTCTATCATCACGAGCGAAGCGGTGCCTACGTCGGAACCGTCGACGGAAATGCCTCAGGAGACTTCGATATCAGTGCCGATCCCTACGGCGTCGGAGTCTACGGCGGCGAGGGCAGCGGGAAGTTTGAATGGAACGAGCATGGCCGCGACACGGTCACCAAGAAGACCGACACCGTTCACAGATTCGGCGACGTCGAGGTGAACGTCGCCGGCAATGGTCCGCCAAGAGCCGCCACTCTGAAAATAACTATTCACGGGGAACAGCTCACGGACATTAGCAGCTGCACCGGATGCCAATTCACCGGTCCAACTCATCAGGAGGGGACCAACTCCGCGATCACGAAAGTCTGCACCTTCCCCACGGTAGACCTCGCCAAGGGAGGATCCTACACAGCAGATGCAGATCTGGAACCCGGCGCCGGCAAATGCAAAATCACCCTTCCAGCCATGCCCGCCCCATAAGGTTCTGTGCAACTCTGTGTTCTGGGAACCTTCCGGGGAATCTCCGGGGTGCCCCATTCAAGCCTTCCTTTGGCTTGAGTGGGGAACTGGAGCAAAATCCCTGCACGATCTCGTGTTTTGGAAAACCACCCGACACGGTAGAGCTGGCCTTCAGGCCAGCGTCAGGCTTTATTACCGTTGGGGCTTTAGCCCTAGCACCCAAAGGGCAAAAAGTAGCCCCGTTTTCACGGGGCCACCACAAAAGAGGCTAGGAGGCGGGATCAGCTCAGGCAGGCGAAGCAGCGAGGAATGATCGAGGATTTGGGATAGGGGTCCAAATACGTGGTACGACCTCTTTTCTGCCTCTCCCAGTGTGCATCTATTACGCCAAAAGTAACCCCCCGAAAGCGTTCGGAGGCCATTTCGCAAGTCATTGATAAATAATGCTTTGCGATCCCCGCCAAACGGCAAGGGCCGTCGCAATCCGGAACACCGAGTGCAGTCCTGTGCATATCCTAGCCCCATCTCTTGCAGGTTGGGGTTTTACGCAACGGAAAAGGCGCCGCAAAAGCGGCGCCTTTCCACTAAACCTAACCGCGTTTTAGCTAGCCTTGTCGCTAACGGTGCGCAGCTTTTCCGGTAGGAAGTGATACGGAGGCCACGGCCCACTCAGCACCAGCTCGCAGTTCTTGAACTGCCGCGTGGCCATGCTGTAGCGGTTCTGATACTTCAAAACTGACTTACTATCAATCAAGTGCGCAATGTCCAGCAACATGCCGTTGGAATCCACTTTCCGGCAGCTCACATCAGCTTCCAGCGGATTGAACAGCTTCTGCATCTGCACGGTCAGCGTCCGGGCTTTACTCTGTCGTTCGCGGTCCTTGGCAGCCTTCACCCGCAGCTTGCTCAGGTAGTCGCCACCGGTAGTCCGGGGCAGGGGTACGTCGTCAATCACCTGCTTCAGCGAGCCATCGCGCACAATCAGCTTGATGTGCATCTCAGCCTTGCCGCGAAGTTGCTCAACACTCTTGCCAAACGCCCGCCGGTTCGTTCGCACAGCCTGCCGCAGGGCATCATCGCTGTCAAAAATCGTCCCAAACTTGAAGGGAAGCACGGTCCCCTGCCGGAAACACGCCCCCACCACCCGGGCATGTTCAATCAAAGATTTGTGGTCGAAAGGGGCTTCGGTTCGGTCGTATTCGCTAACAATCACCGCGAACTCGCCGCTAGGGTACCCAAAGACCGGAACGTCATTTACGCCTTGCACACCGTCAAGAAGGAAGGGCTTGCGGGACCGAACTCCATTGGAAAGCGTTTGCAACTCCGTAAGGCAATAAGCGTACCAAGGCATTGCGGGTTTACCTCCGAGCCAGGGGGATACCGAGCTCCAGCCAGATCACGAGTTTGCTTCGTTCAACCTGAGAAGAAAAGGCAGTTGTCTAATGAGGTTTAGGCCAATTCGTTGATCGGCCCGACGCAGAGTCTATGCGGGAGATTCAAATTTTGCAACAGATTTACGGCAACTTTGTAAAGAAATGTTGCATCCAAGGCGGGAAAAATTCGCAAGCAATCGAAATGCCAAGGACGATAAAGTAAACGTTTGTCAAGCGGCGAATGGCGCGGGAAAGCACTGAAGTAACAAGGAGTTAGCTGCGTCTATTTTTCTTTTTTCGGCGGGGTTTTCTTTTCGGCGGCATGGTTCGCGTGGTTGACGCGGTCGGCCAGCTCCATCAGCGCCACGCGGCGCATTTCGTCGGCCGGGGCGGGCTTGCCTGTCCAGATCTCAAACTGCCTGGCGGCCTGCTGGACAAACATTTCGATCCCTGGAATCACTTCGGCCCCGCGCGCGCGCGCGGCCTTCATCAGCGGCGTTTCCAGGGGGTCGTAGACCATATCGAACACATACTTCGCCTTGATTTCTTCAGGCTTGAGCGGGGAGTCTTTGGAATTCCCCATCCCTACCGGGGTGGCATTGAGAATCACGTCAAACGTGAGTTTTTTCAGGTCGGTTTTCTTCAAAACTTTCACCCGTGCCGACTTAGCAAGCTTCTGGGCCTTGGCGGCCGTTCGGTTCAGGATCCAGACCTCGGCGCCACGCTCTTTGAGGCCAAATACTGCCGCGCGAGCAGCTCCGCCTGCACCTAGAACCAATACCTTGGCTCCGGAAAGCGGGAGCTTATGTTCGAGCGGCCGGACGACGCCAGCTACGTCGGTATTGAAGCCATAGAGCTTGCCATCCTGGCCGCGGACCACCGTGTTGCAGGCGCCGGTCTTTGCGGTATAGGGGTCGGTGTTGTCCAGGTCTTCCAGAATCTCCCGCTTATAGGGCATGGTGACGGAGAGCCCGGAAATGGGGATATCTTTCATGCAGGCGCGTAGGTCCTTCATGGTCTTTGCGTGCAGACCGAGGTAGACGGCATTCACGTTTTCGCGCCGAAAGGCTGTGTTCATAAGCAGAGGCGACAGGGAGTGTGCCACTGGATCACCTGCAACGCCATAAACGCGCGTGGCGGTGTCGACCTTGTCGACGCGGTAAATGTCGCGCAGCATTTTGGCGGTGACCTGGCCCGGGGCCGTCTCCTCGCCAGCCATAGCGGAGGCGAAGGTAAAGATGCTGCCCGCCCGTAGACCCAGGACTCGGCTGATAATTCCCTGCTCTCCCATGCAGAGGCCAATCAGCGAATGCTTGTAGCTCTCTTTTTCCAGGAACTTCATCATGACCACGTTGTCGTGCAGCGTGGTGGCGGTGCCAACGATTTTGTAGAAGTCAGCTTGGAGGCCTTCCATGGTGGCGAGGGTTTCTTCGAGCTTCTTGGTCGCACGGAAGTCGTGGTGGGAGAGAATTAACGCCGCACGCTCGCGCAATTTCTTGAGTCGCGGAGGCTTAATCTTCTGAGCAGTTTCAAGCTCAAGATCGACGAGCTGGCAGCCAACTTCGGCCGCTTTGGCGAGGATATCGAGCTCGGCTGCGATGGGTCCGCGGAATTTGCCGCCGTTGGCAACGCGACGACAAGTGGCGATGGCGTAGACGTGTGGGTGATAGTCCAGAAACTCCTGCAGTGGCTTCATCGCGAGGAGCGGCTTGGGGAGATAATCTAATCTGAACTCAACAAAGGGGTTATCTCGGACCAGGGACTCCGCCTTCTGGACCATTTCGTCGGGAGAGTGACCAACCACGACTACGCAAACCTTCGGCAGTTCATGCGGCCGGATGCGGGGAACGAAGGTGGGCGATACATTCATGGAAATCTTTAGAATAGCGCGTCAGCATACAGACCTGCGCCCCTAGATGCAACATTCGATTCACATTTCTTTCATTTTCCCGGCATTTTCCCAAAGGGGAGGGCGTGCCCAATACCGTCGTAACCTTGACCCCCCTGTACCCACGGGGTAACTTTCGAGGGTAAGCCCTTTTGTGGCAGCGAGTTAGGTGTGCCTCGCCGCAGGCGGTTCCGGGGCGCAAATTTGGAGGTAACATGAAGAAAACAGGGTGGTTGCTGGCTTTGCTGGCCTTGACGTCAGGAGCACTGACGACAAGCCTTTCGGCGCAGAGCGATAGCGCGGCGGTCGGGACCGGCGTGATCGAGACGGAGAACAGCGTGACCTTCCCGCTGGAGCGCATGAGACAGCCGACCTATGCTGACGAATACTGCGCCGGCTTCCTCAACAAAGACGTGCTCCCGAACGCGAATTACGTAATTGGCGCGCTGGACAGCCCCAACACCAGTAAGTTCGTGCTGGGAGATGCCGTCTATCTGGCCGGCACGGGCTACGCGACGGGACAGCAGTTCACAGTGGTGCGCGAACTGAGCAACGCGAATGAAGACCCAGCGTTCACCGGACAGGATAAGCTGCTCAAGGCAACGGGCCATCCTTACGCTGAACTCGGCCGCATCAAGGTCCTGGACACTCGCGGCCACACGCCGGTCGCTCAGGTGGAATACAGCTGCGAACCGATGGTGCCGGGCGACACGCTGATTCCGTTTGTGGAAAAAGCGCATGTGACGCTGCGCGAGGCAGGACGCCTCGACCGCTTCCTTCCGGCGAACAGCAAGACCACTGGCCGTTTGGTCTTGGCACGCGATTTCGATACCTTCCTGGGAATGGGTGCGAAGGTTTATGTCAACGTGGGATCGAACCAGGGCGTGAAAGTAGGCGATTATTTCCGCGCCGTGCGGCCGTACTGGCTGGACCGCGATGATGAAGTGGATTCAATCTCGCTGGAAGCGCGGGTTGTGGAAGATACGCAAAAGAATCCGCCCTCACTAGAACCGGTCCTATTCGGCAAGAACGGCAAAGGTCCGGTGATTCACATGGCCGACTATCCTCGGCGCGCAGTCGGAGAGATGGTGGTGTTGAGCGTGACGCCAACGTCGTCGACCGCGATGGTGATTTTCGCGCTGGAGGATTTGCATCTCGGAGATTTTGCGGAGATGGAATAGATTGCAGTTTGTGTTGGAGCGGGGAGAGGAAACTCTTCCCGCTTTTTCTTTGCTTTCACCACCGAGACATTGACACGGAGAAAGTCGCGTCTTCGGCGGTCGGGACGACGCTTAGGGGGACGGCTATGGGTGGTCAATATCGAGTGATGGCTGCGGCCGGTTGCTTGCTATTCTCGTTATGCGCCGGAACCCAGGCGGGTGATGCCCGCAAAATAATATTGCCGAATCCGCAATTGATTCATTGCCATGCGGCGAACTGCTCGCAGTTGTGGAAACAGGATCCGGGCGATGTTGGCGCGGTTTATCCCTCACAGGTTCTGACTGACCTTGTTAACGGCGAGGTCGTAGGACTCACCGCTGTTTACGACAAATCGGTATCGACGAAGGAACTCCAGGCAGTCCTCAACACGCTTTACGGAAAGTGGGCGCTGCATGGCATACAGGTATGGCGAGTGGAACCGGAGCGAATCGCCATTTCGATCGCCGATGGGGAGGACGGAGCAAAAGAGGTAATCTACTTGAAATTTGGCACGTACAGCGACCTCATGCCTACCGCGCATCTCAGTTGCTGCAAATAGCGCGAGGAACTCCAAAAAAGTGCGGCATGGGTGGATCTCATGGATTTTTTTCTGAATCTTAGATCGTCCCCGACAGCCAAAACCACCCGAGAGCGATGGCCACAACCGATACGGCATATTGAACCCAACGGGAGTAGGTCCTGTGTGCCTGCCCTCCTTCGCTGGTTATCTTAGACATCTCGATATACGGCGTCATTCCGCGGCGGAACCAGCCCTCGACCTCAACCTGCTGGCCAATGAAGCTGTCGGCCTCGGACACTCCGAACATGAAACGCGCGAAAGGGATTGACTGACGGTAAAGCACGAAGATAATTCCGGTTGCGTCGCGGAGCACCAAGTCCGGGCTCCAGAAGGCTCCGGGAACGCCGCGCCCGAGAATTGTGCCGGTCAGTTTTACCGCTCGGGGAAGCATTTGAGAAACCTCCATGTCTTCCAGGAGCCTGCCAACGGTAGCTGCCTCGAAGCTGCCTCCGTAGCGATAGAGAGTGCGGAGAATCCAGAACACGCCGGTAGACATCAAGAGCACGGGCTTCATACCAGGGGGCAACGTGACACCGAGAGACGTGAGCAAGTCTGACTGCCACCAGATGGTAAGCATAGCGAAGCTGGTCAGGAACGGAGCCGCCCAGAGCACTACCTCGAGGGGAAACAGTCCCCACCGGATTCGGTTGTCCTGCGGCAACTGGTATCGCGAGGACTGGTGCATGGCGGAAACTTGCTGATTCAGTTCCCGAACGCGCAGTGCTGTCAAAGGATGGGTCGAGTTCATTTCGTAGAGCCGGGCCCAGGGGTTGACTAAATCCCATTGCATGACGGCGGCTGCCTCAGCTGGATTTGCACTCAAGGCCAGCGCTGCACCGGACCGGATGTTGGAGATCCCCATCAAAGCCAAGCTGCCGCCGAGACGGTATTTCCGCCGGCCCTCCGCCTTCTGATCTTTGCTGCCGTTGGCCATGGCTTCGCGGTACTCGCCTTCGGTCCTCACCATGCCGTAGGCGATTTTCACCAAGGCGGAAGAAAGAGCATCTGGATCGCGAGTTACTTCAGCGGCATAGTGATCGGCCCAATATTCGCGGGTGCGGTTCAGCATCAAAACGATAAATTGACTCAGCAAATAGCAGAGATACGCTGTATATGCCACGGCGCGAAGATTGTTGATGCGGTCGGTGAAAACATAAATCTGGTAGAGGAGAAGCGGCGCCAGTGCGGCCAGGGTCATTACGAGAAAATCCAAGTGCTCAATGTGGCCAATCTCGTGAGCGAGAACGGCGTTGGCTTCCTCCGTTCCAAGAACTTCGAGGAGCCCGGAAGTGACCACGACACTGGCATCGCTCCGGAGGCGTCCGAAAGAAAAGGCATTGGGTGTACCGCTTTGAATGATTCCGATGCGAGGCACCTTCAGGCCACGTTCGGCGCAGAGCTTCTCAATGAACTCGCGATTGCGTGCTGGTAGCTGGGAGCCGTTGTCATCCCATGAAATGGAGAGAATCGTCTCGATAATCCATGGGCCAATCAGATACTGGATGCCGACGAAGACGACTGGAAACGTGAGCGCCAGCCAAAGGGGCACGCCCTCCCGCTTGAGGTACATATCCCCGACGGCGAACACCAAGCCATAGAGGAAAAGCAGGATCACCAAAGAGCGCGTAAGGAACTTCACTCGCAGCCTCCGGATAGGCCCAGAGCGTCCTTACATCTTGGGCCTGAGAACATCGTAATTCTATAACACGGAACAAGATTGCGGTGTCGGTGCGCGCCAAGGTCTAGTGCGAGGAAACATCCTTGCTCTTTTCGTGAAGGTCGGCCATTCGGGCGAGGGTGGGCACCGCAATCTTCATAAGGTAGGTCTCGGGGTTAACTCCAATGGAGTCGGGTTCCGGGTCGTTCAGAAATTGCATCGCCTCGATATCGTCCATACCCTGCAAGAGCGCCCTGCAAATGCGGTGCACTTCATCCATGACGCGGCCATTCACTCATCACAGGAGAAGGCCGCGCCTCCGCGCAGGAGGTTGAACGCAGGGACGAAGCCGTTCATCACAACCATTACAGCGCCGGACACCTGCATTCGCCACCACCCCCGAAAATCATTTACTTTGAAGGGGCGTGTCTGGAGATTCCTTTTCATGATGGTGTTACGGCCCCGGCGGTTCACAACTGCTCTTTTAACTCTTATCCTGGCGTTATACTCGGCAGCATTATCCCAGAATCCGCCCGCTCCGCAGCCCGTTCCGCTGCCCCCGGCGATCCCAGCTCCTGTCGACAAGTCCTATCCGGGCACCATCGGACTGCAGGTCGATCTCACGGATACAGCCCGCAGCATCATGAGCGTGCACGAGACCATTCCCGTGGCAACCGGCCCGCTCACGTTGCTCTACCCGCAGTGGATTCCCGGTGATCACTCACCTACGGGACCACTCTCAAAACTCGGCGGACTCACGATCACCGCGGACGGCCAGCGCATCGATTGGGTGCGCGACCGCGTCGATGTCTTCGCGTTCCACGTCATCGTTCCGCGTGGCGTCAAATCCTTGGCGGTGGATTTTCAGTTTCTCTCGCCCGTGCGCAGCCGGGATGGGCGGGTTACTTTCTCCACCGAAATTGCGGACATGGCTTGGGACATGGTGGTTCTCTATCCAGCGGGACACTTCGCTCGCCGTATCCAAGTTTCTCCCAGCGTAAAGTTGCCGGAAGGCTGGCATTTTGCCTCCGCGCTCGCTGTAGCAACGCAAAGTGGAAATCTTGTCCAGTTCCAGGAAACGAATCTTGAAACGCTGGTCGATTCTCCGGTTTATGCCGGAATTCACTTCCAGCGCATCGACCTGTCGCCAAGCCCATCCGATCCGGTCTACCTCGATCTCTTCGGCGATACGCCCGCGGCCATTGCAATCACTCCCGAGCAGATCGAACTCCATCGCAATCTCACTCGGGAAGCGGAAAAACTCTACGCCTCGCATCACTACGGCCACTACGACTTCCTTTATCTGCTCAGCGACAAAGTCGGTGGCGTCGGACTCGAGCACCATCAATCCAGCGAGGACGGCTCCCGGGCCAACTACTTTACCGACTGGGCCGGCAGCGTCGACGACCGCGACCTACTTGCCCACGAATACACACATTCCTGGAATGGAAAATTCCGCCGCCCCGCCGATCTGTGGACGCCCAACTTCAATGTTCCCATGCAGGATGACCTGCTCTGGGTCTATGAAGGCATGACGGAGTATTGGGGCTTCGTTCTCACTGCCCGTTCCGGACTGAGCCCGGCCGCCCACATTCGCGACCGCATGGCCATGATCGCCGCCAACTTCGATCTCAGCCCCGGCCGAACGTGGCGTCCGCTCATCGATACCACCAACCAGCCAACAGTCTCCCAGCGTGCGCCTGTGAGCTGGGTGAGTTGGCAGCGTCCCGAGGATTACTACGACGAAGGCCTGCTCATCTGGCTCGACGCCGACACCAAAATCCGCGAAATGAGCGGCCGCACGAAATCGCTCGACGACTTTGCCAAGCTCTTCTTCGGGGTCGATAACGGCAGCTTCGTTCCTCACACCTACATCTTCGATGATGTGGTGGCCGCGCTCAATGAAGTTCAGCCCTACGATTGGGCCACGTTCCTGCACACTCGCGTCGACCAACTTGCCCCTCACACTCCGGAAGACGGCTTCACCCGCGGCGGCTACCGCCTGACGTATAGCGACACGCCTCCCGATTGGCTGAAGCACGTGGAGGAGTCGAATGTCCCGCCCAGCGCCGATTTCTCGTGGTCGCTGGGATTCAGCGTCGGCGGTGAGGACGCGTTGGCCAACGTGTGGTGGAACAGCCCCGCTTTCAAGGTGGGCATCACGCCGGGAATGAAACTTGTGGCTGTTAACGACGAGGCCTACAACGCGAATCGACTCCGCGAGGCCATCGTGCTAGCTGAGAAGACCGCGACACCCATCAAGCTGCTGCTCCGCCGCGAGGACCATTTTCAAACCGTCAGTCTCGACTACCACGGTGGCTCGCGCTATCCCAAACTCGAACGCATTGAAGGGAGCGTCGACCTTCTCGACGCGATTCTTGCCCCGGCGAAGTAGTCAAAGGACTAGCGTATGATTCCCGTAGTGAACGCCATCATTAAAGCTGCGATCCCCGTTTTGCCTGCCGCCAATACAGTGGAGTCGTTGAATTGGTGGACCGAGACCTGCGGCTTTAAGGAAACTTTTCGTGACGGCACGCCACCAAACTACGTCGGTATCAACCGCGGCGGGGCCTCCCTGCACATCTCTGGAATGACCGACAAGACTCTGGCCCGAAAAATTGGAGACCAGACCATGGTGCGGTTCGTCGTAACGGGTATTGAAGCCATCTACGCCGAATACCAGGAACGAGGCGGCAAAGTGCATCCCAACGGTTCTCTTCAAACCAAGCCTTGGGGAACGAAAGAGTTCGCTGCGATCGATCCGAATGGTGTGTGCGTAACCTTCCAGGAGCAAGCTAGCTAACCAGTTCTAGGTTGTACTCTCGTTTCGCTCCCTTCCGTTGCTTTCGCTTGCTTACTGGGCGATAATCTTGATCATCCGGTGGTGCCCCTAATCCTGCCCCGGAATCGGCCCGGTTTCTTTCTCGGGTTCATACAGTCTCGGATCAAGCAGTGACGCTGCCCAACTACATTACGTTCAGCCGGATCGTCGCCGTGCCGCTGTTCATGTGGCTGGTTCTGACGCCCCGTCTTTCCAGCGCTACGGGCGAAAAAGAGGCTCTGGCGGCCCTGGTGTTCATCGCCGCCTCCATCACCGATGGGCTCGACGGCTACCTGGCCCGGCGCCGTGGACAAGTCACCACGCTCGGCATGTTGCTCGACCCGCTCGCAGATAAGCTCCTCATCACCGCTGCTCTGGTTACGCTGGTCCAGTTCAACCCGGCGATGGTTCCCGCCTGGATCGCGGTGCTGGTCATCGGCCGCGAATTCCTGGTAAGCGGACTGCGCGGGATCGCGTCTTCCGAAGGCTTCACCATCGAAGCCAGCGACCTCGGCAAATACAAGATGTTCGTCCAGATTGTGTCGGTCGTCGCGGTCATCCTCGACCACCGCTGGCACGCCTGGCATCTCGGTCCCGTCACGGTTCCCGTCCACTGGATTGCGCAAATTGCCGTTTGGGGCATGATCGCGTTATCCCTCTGGTCGGCCATCGATTACTTCACGGCATTCTGGTCGAAAATCGATCGTCAGGCCGTCAAACGCCGCCGCCGGGCGTTCGTTCTCAGCCGCCGCAAAGGGGTCGTCGCACCGAGCAGGCAGCCCAGCTCATAGGCGCGCGGATAAATCGATGTCCGCTCATCCAACGGATCCCTACGCGATATGGGTGGGCAGGTTCAAAGTGGTTCGGACGCATGCGTTTCCTAACGTTACCGCCCTCGCCTTTGTGACGATTTTGGAACCTACCAGTCTGATCGCCGCCCCGCAAGCACAAGAGCACTGAACTTGGCCCTTACGGCCTTCAAACTGGCCCCTTCTGTTCTTCGGCGCCAAAGCCCAGGGCTTTGATCTCTCCCACGCATGGCCCTCGCCTCTTTCGCCACTTGGTTTCTATGAGATCCTTTCCACGCGAAGCCGCCAAACCTCGCAGGGGAGCGCCGTTGTGCCCGAGTTGGCAAGGCGGCTCCCAACGTTTACCACTAGCATTATCGTGTGCGAACTACATTGAGTTTGACGATCCAAGTTCCCGCCGCTAGATTGTAAGGCTCACTGAAATCTTCCGTGGAAGGGACTTAAGCTATGAGCGCAACCCTGCTCTATCGGATGGCGGCGGTTTTATTTGTTCTGTTCGCGGTCGGGCACACTTACGGCTTTTTGACCCTGCGGCCCCCTTCGGCGGAAGGCCGCGCCGTCTATGACGCCATGAACACGGTGCGTTTTGAAATTGACGGCCGAAGCTTCACCTATGGCGCTTTCTATCGCGGCTTCGGCCTGTCGTGCACGGCGTCGATGATCTTATCGGCTTTTCTGTGTTGGCACCTCGGAGGACTGGCTCGCTCCGCTCCCGCTGCGATTGGAGCGCTGGGCTGGGTCTTCTTCACGGTCCAGGTAGTCGGCGTGGTGCTCAGTTTCCTGTATTTTGGCCCGCCCCCCATGGTCCTCTCCGCGCTGGTTGCCGCCATGGTTGGCGTGGCCGCATTCCTGGTCGGCAGGTGACCTCGCGGTCCTGAGTGAGCAACGTGACGAGGTCAGCCTGGACCAGGAGAGCAGATTACAACGCTTGTGCGGCAAGCACCGTGCGGCCGGCAGCCCGCAATGCGTCCGTAGCGTGGGCGCGATGCATGGACTGGTGCAGCGCTACCACCAGGAAGCTCTTTCCGAAAGTGGAGAACTCCTGCTCGCGTCCCTTGGGCGGCGCTTTGGTGGGCTTGTCGAGATCCGCTTCGCTGAGCGATTCCAGAAGAGCCAAGTTCTGCTCGCGTAGTTCGGCGTACTTCTTTCGGATCGTGTCGAACGATGGATAGACACTCGCGTCGGCGACAGGTTCCGAATTCTCTCCGAAGTGTTGTCCCCATTCGGCTACGGGATTCTTATCTCCGAAGAGCGCGGCGGGAATCATGCCCTCAACCATCGTGAGATGGCCCAGGACCCAAAGTGGATGGCACCCGCCGTTAGGTGTCGGAAACGTCGTAGCCGCGTCGCTCATTTTGTCGATCTCGCTCATCACGGCGCCATTCGAAACGTTCAGGGCGAATTTGATAGCTTCTTTTGTCTGCATTGCTTTCTCCTCCTCGAAAATTCAACCTCTACAATGCATTACGGCTCCCAATCGAGCCGGGATACGCACCTTTCACGGAGTGGGTTCAATAGCGACAGACGTGGCTGCGCCGAGAACCCACGGACAGTGAACGAAGTCCACGATGCGCTGGATGCGTCCATCCGCGATTTCGAGGCGAACGCAGGACTGTGGCACCCAACCGCCTTCGCCTTGTTGCAGGATGACGACGACCGCCGCCCCATCCACTTCGCCGACGGCCAGTTGCCAGGCAACCCGCCGCCGCGCGTAATTCCCGAAGTAGGGCGCTTCATCGACTCGGCCCTCGAATCGATCCGCCACCTGCACGCGGGCATCGTCCGCAATCAACTCCCGCAGTCCATCCCAGTCACGCCGATTAAAGCGCTCGACGTAGAGATGCAACAGCTTCGACATTTCCGCGTCCTTTTTCCTCGGCGAAATCCACAGTGCGGGGTATTTTGCCAGCTTCAACCTCCCGCGGTTGAGCGCCGCCTTAACGCCGCCTACACTCGAGTCAACAAGTTCAGCAATTTCTTCCAGCGTGTAATCAAAAACGTCCTTCAACAGCACGCAGGCGCGTTCCTTCGGAGGGAGCGCCAATACAAGGTGCTCCACAGCTCGGCCAACATCCCGGCCGTGAGACTCGACGGGCTGCACGACATCGGGCTCCATGACCGCCAGTTCTGCGTCATGGCGAACGCTACGGCGGCGCAAGAAATCGATGCAACGGTTGTGCGCGATTCGGAACAGCCAGGGCGCAAGCGGACGCAGGTCATCGAACTGGTCCAGCTTGCGATAAGCTTCGAACAAAGCTTCCTGAACGACATCCTCGCCGTCCAGGACCGACCCCGTCATCCGCGCGCAATAACGATGCAGGTTGGAACGAAGGGTCGTGATCGTTTCGAGGAACGCGAGATACCGGGCCTCAAACGGGCCGGAAGCAGCCGTGCCGCCTGGCTTGTCCATACTATCTTTACGTATCCGAAAGCACTTAGGATACGCGCCTGCCTTGCAGACTGCTGAGGCCCTGAGCAATTTGACTCTAAGCCGAGGAACGCGTCTAAGCGCAATGTCACGTTCCGGCCTCACGCTATAATCACTCCCACGCATGGCCCTCGCGTCTGGCACCAAGCTTGGCCCGTATGAAATCCTCTCCCCGCTCGGTGCTGGCGGCATGGGAGAGGTCTATCGTGGCCGCGACACCCGCCTCGACCGCAGCGTCGCCATCAAGGTCTTGCCCGCGCACCTCTCGTCCGACCCCGCCCTCAAGCAGCGCCTCGAGCGCGAGTCCAAGGCCATTTCCGCTCTGCAGCACCCCAACATCTGCACTCTGCACGATATCGGACACCAGGACGGCATCGATTTTCTGGTAATGGAATTTCTGGAAGGCGAGACTCTGGAGCGCCGCCTGGAAAAAGGCCCGCTGCCACCCGAACAGACGATTCGCTACGGCGCACAAATCGCCGACGCTCTAGCCAGAGCCCACAAGCTCGGCATTACCCATCGCGACCTGAAGCCGGCCAACATCATGATGACAAAGAGCGGCGCGAAGCTCCTCGATTTCGGGCTGGCCACGCAATCCGGCCCCGCTCCCCTCGCTGAAGCACTCACGCAGATGACCCAGGAGCATTCCAAGCTCACGAGCGCCGGCATGATCGTCGGGACGTTCCAATACATGGCCCCCGAACAACTGGAGGGGAAGCCCGCCGACGCGCGCACCGATATCTTTGCCTTCGGCGAAGTCCTCTATGAAATGGCGACCGGGAAATCTGCTTTTTCTGGAACAAGCCGCGCTAGCCTGATCGCCGCCATCCTCACCACGGAACCACCGCCCATCACGCAAATCCAGCCGCTCACGCCCATAACGCTGGAGCGCGTCGTGAAGAAATGCCTCGCCAAAGACCCCGACGACCGCTGGCAAAGCGCCGCCGACCTTGCCAGCGAACTCCAGTGGATGAGTTCCGGATCCACCACAACCCAATCCGCCATTCCGTCTCCCGCCATCTCTCATCCGAAATTTGACTGGAAACTCTGGGGCGCGGCCGCAATGACCCTACTCGCGATCGCAAGCATTCTGTTTCACTTTCTTTCTCATCCCGCAACGCCAGCCCCATCTCGAATGCGCTGGATCATCTCCCCGCCGGATGGCAAGCAGTTCCTGGCCACCGGCGATGCGCCCGCCCCAGTCGCCATCTCGCCCGATGGCCGCCGCATCGCATTCGTAGCTGGCACCCCTGGCAAAGCGCAGCTCTACGTCCAGTCCCTGGACGCGCTGAAAGCCAACGCTCTGCCCGGCACTGAAGGCGCATCCTGGCCCTTCTGGTCGCCGGATAGCCGCTCCCTTGGTTTCTTCGCACACAGCCAACTCAGGCGCATCGACCCCGACGGCGGAGCCGCCATCGAGGTCTGCGAGGCTCGCGTGCCGCGCGGTGCTTCCTGGGGTGCCGATGGCGTCATCGTTTTCACGCCCGAAACCACCACCGGCTTATTTCGCGTTTCTGCTTCCGGGGGCCAACCCGTTCCTGTCACGACCACGGACCCTGGACTCGACTCTCATCGCTGGCCCTTCTTCTTGCCCGATGGCAAGCACTTCCTCTACTATGCCGCTGGGCATAATGACGTTGGCCATGCTCACGACAGCCTCTACGTTGGCTCCATAGAAGGCGGGCCAGGCAAATTTCTTCTGTTTACCCATGCCAACGCCGCCTATGCCAACGGCCATCTGCTCTTCGTCAAGGACAACGCGCTGACGGCCCAACCGTTCGATGTGAGCAGTTTGGAGTTGAGCGGCGATCCGGTTGTTGTCCAGGACGGTGTCGAGGAACACCGCACATGGTGGATGGCAATTTTCTCCGCTTCACAAAACGGAACGCTGGTTTTTGCTCCCGTCCAGAACCCCGACAACACCCTGCTCTGGATGGACTCGACGGGTAAGCATCTCGGCACCGTCGGCGAACCCGGCCGCTATGCCAGCCTCCATCTCTCTCCCGATGAAAGCCGTCTTGTGGTCGAACGGGACCGCCCCCACCACGACCTCTTGCTCTATGATCTTCGGCGGAATGACCTGCGCGGCGAGGATCTGCTCCCCACCCAGTTCACCTCCGGCGTCACCGCCGGCCTTCCCGTCTGGTCCGGCGACGGCACCAAGATCGCCTTCGCCTCCGAAAAGGCAGGCACCTTCGAAATCCACGTAAAATCCACATTTGGAACGAAGGAAGAAGAAGTCCTGGTGGCCACCCCGAATTCCCTCCCAGTCCATTGGGCTCCCGACGGCAGCGCGCTGCTCTACTCGACCGACGAGAGCGGACTCCAGGACGCCAGCCTCTGGGCCCTGCCCCTGCAGGGTGCGCGCACGCCGCGACTCCTCTTGAAAGCTCCCTCCTACACCAGCGACGGAGTCTTTTCTCCCGACATGCGCTGGATCACCTACAGTTCCAGGGAATCAGGAGCGCAGAGGGTGTATGCGACTCCCTACCCGGGCCCCGGCCCCCGCATCCTCATTTCCCCCGGCTACGGCGGCAACCCCGTTTGGTTCAAAGATGGACACGCCATCCTGTACCTTGGCGACGCCGCTAATCTCGAGGTCACCGAAGTCCACGAACAAGGCTCAGACCTGATCGTGGGCAAAACACGCGAAATTCCCCAGCCCATCGAAGCCCCGGTGGGCGAAGGCTTCCCCATGGACGTAGCCAAGGACGGCCGCATCCTGGCCATCACCCGCGGGCAAGACAACCGCACCCAACTCGTCGTCGTCTCCAATTGGGAGGCCGGGCTAAAGAAATGAGCTTAGCGGCCGGCACGAAACTTGGCCCCTACGAAATCCAATCCCCCCTGGGCGCGGGCGGCATGGGCGAGGTCTATCGTGCCCGCGACACCCGCCTCGAACGCAGCGTTGCCATCAAAGTTTTGCCTGCGCATCTGTCGTCCGACCCCGGCCTGAAGCAGCGCCTCGAACGCGAATCCAAGGCGATTTCCGCCCTTCAACACCCCAACATCTGCACGCTCTATGATGTCGGCTCGCAGGACGGCGTGGACTTCCTCGTCATGGAGTTGTTGGAAGGCCAAACCCTGGCCGAACGCCTCTTGAAAGGGCCTCTGTCGTTGGCCCAAACGGTGACTGTCGGCATCGAAATCGCCCAAGCGCTGGAAGCAGCCCACCGCCAGGGCATCATTCATCGCGACCTCAAGCCCGCCAACATCATGCTGACGAAGTCCGGCGCTAAACTAATGGACTTTGGTCTGGCCAAGCCCGAACTGACGATTTCGGGAACGAAATCGGGCACGACCGTGGGTCTGACTCCCTCCACGCCGACCATGAGCTTCGCTTCGCTCACTTTGGCGACCTCTCCGCTCACGCAGAAGGGTTCCATCGTAGGAACGTTCCAATACCTCGCCCCGGAAGTCCTGCAAGGAAAGGAGGCCGACGCCCGCAGCGACATCTTCGCCTTTGGTTGTGTCCTCTACGAAATGATCACCGGCCGCCGGGCGTTTGAGGGAAAATCGCAAATCAGCGTGCTCTCCGCGATTCTGGAAAAAGAACCCGACCCCATCGGCTCCAGCCAGCCCCCCATGCTCGACCGCCTTATCCGCGCCTGCCTGGCCAAGGACCCAGCCGACCGCCTGCAATCCGCCCACGACGCGGCCATGGATCTGCGCTGGATTACCGAGTCTGCCAAAGATACGCAGCCCAGCGATTCCAAAACAACGACTACAAGATTCAAGAGGTACTGGCTCGCCCTGCTCGCCGCCGCTGCCCTCGCTCTCGCAGCCCTAGCCGCCTACGCCGGATATTCCGCCAAACCCAGCGCCACGGCAGAATCCCTCCACGCCGAACTTCCGCCGCCCGATAAGTTTGCTTTCGATACCACTGGCGACGTCGGCGGCATGCCTGTCCTCTCCCCGCAGGGCGATCGAGTCGCCTTTGTGGCCCGTTCTCAGGACGCGAAGACCCTCTGGGTACGTTCGCTCAACAGCGATCTCGCAAGGCAACTCGAGGGCACTCAGGGGGCCGGTCATCCTTTCTGGTCGCCCGACGGCCGTAGCCTCGGCTTCTTCGCCAATGGCAAGCTGATGAAGATCCCTGCCGGCGGTGGCGCCATTTCCATGCTGGCCGATGCCCCGAACGGCCGCGGCGCTGCCTGGGGCGCCGATGATGTCATCCTCTACTGCGCCAATTACCTCGGCCCCCTCATGCGTGTTAGCGCGCAGGGAGGCCCCGCCACCCCGGCTACCGTTCTCGACAACAGGATGCACTCCACTCATCGCTTTCCCTGGTTTCTTCCCGACGGCAAGCATTTCCTTTTCTTCGCCACCAGCCATTCCGGAGGTAACCCCAAAGAAAACGGAATCTACATGGCCTCCGTCGATAATCAGGAAACCCACTTCGTTGTGGCAACGGATTCCGCCGCACAGTATGCGTCCGGCTACCTGCTCTTTCGCTCGGGCAGCGCGCTGATGGCGCAAAGCTTCGATCCGGAATCCAGCAAGCTGTCAGGATCAGCTCACCCTCTCATCGACAACATCCGCTACGACTCCGGTGTATGGCGCAGCATTTTTTCCGTTTCGCAAAACGGTCTCCTCGTCTACCAAGCCGGCGACACGGCGATTGCGGGCATGCGCATTGCCTGGTTCAATCGGTCCGGCAAGGAACTCAGCACCGTCAACGATCGGGAAAATACGACGATCGATCTGCGGCTCTCACCGGATGGAAAACGCTTGGCCTACGGCGGGCCTCTCGGCATATGGATCCTTGACCTGATCCGCAAAACCAAAACGCGAATTACGTTCGACCAGGAAACGGTCGCGCAACCTTCTTGGTCGCCGGATGGTTCCACGCTGGTGTTCGCGGCCGCCTCGAGGCCCGGCTCCACCGACGTCGAAATTCGTTCCAAAGCCTCCGACGGCAGCGGAACTGAGAAGACTCTCGCTGCTCTCTCCGGCGGCTCCGCGTATCTTTACCCAAGCCTGACTCCGGATGGAAAGTATGTAACCTATGTTTCGAGCGCGGGTCAGAAGACGACTGCCCTCTGGATAGCCCCCGTTGGCGACGATACAAGGAGAGACGCCACGCCGGTCGCCCCCGTCGCCATTGTCCAGCCCCCTTCGCCGCAGTATTCCCTGTCCATTCACCGCGTTTCTCCCGACGGCCATATGGTCGCGTACGAGTCGAATGAATCCGGCGCCTCTGGCAATACCGACGTCTATGTCACAACCTTTCCGGAAGGCAAGGGAAAATGGCGCGTCTCCACCATGGGCGCGGGCTATCCGATTTGGAGTGGCAACGGAAAGGAACTCTTCTTCCGCGACGCCAACGATATTCTCTATGCCTGCGCCATCAAACGGAATGGCGACGAAATCGAAGTCGGCACACCGCAACGGCTCTTCCGCGTCTACCTCCCCGGCGTCGGGGTCCCTTATGACGTCTCCGCCGACGGCCAACGTCTGCTGGTCAACTTGGCAGAAGAGGAAGGCCAAGCACCACTCCGACTGCTCACCAACTGGCCGGAGGAGCTGAAGAAGTAAGGGTTCCGCATGACCCACGAGACTCGTCGAGCCGTTGGCTCAGCCAGGAGCGGTCCACGACGCCCCGCGCTATTCTGAACAACGGAAGCTAAGCCCATCGCCGGCCCGAGAGTGTCCCAACAATGGAAAATGCAAATCATAGTCTGGTAGAACGAATCTTTCACGATGCGCAATT
>Ga0137410_10000930_pt1 | contig 20115 bp, 16 predicted proteins | sample CZODoug1_16funga_FD_108878 | JGI IMG/M metagenome (GOLD analysis project Ga0137410, IMG submission 108878) | Vadose zone soil fungal communities from Angelo Coast Range Reserve, California, USA - CZODoug1_16fungal (Illumina Assembly) | ecosystem: Environmental > Terrestrial > Soil > Vadose zone... | reverse complement strand
TGGTCATCGTGTTGATCCTCGGTGAAGTTAAGGTGTGGTAACCCAACCTTACCAAGACTCACGATGACTGCCGCTCTAGCTCGCGGCCGCCGCTCTTACACCACTACGCGGGACACGATCTACCGAATCGATCTGATCGGACATCTGCCTCGCCGCCCAACCGCCGCAAGGTGGCGCAGGATACGTTGAAGATCGCGTAGACATGGCGGAGATTCCTCAGCCGCCCGGCAATCACTGGTATCCGGGTATGCCAAGCCCAAACCCTGCTGACCGAGGTTTCAGCTAGGAAATGACCCACAGAACGGCGGGGCGAACCGACAACTCTACAGCTCCCGGAAGGTGGTGTTTATCCGCTCCGAGAGGGTTGACGCAAGCGTCTGCCACTTCCGCACGGACAATCCCATTGTCCCTTTAGCCTCTTCGCGGCAATGCATCGAAAGTACCCCGCGCCGTGTGAGGATCTTTTGTGCCGAAGACTTCCTCGCAATATTGAAGTTGCCCTTCGAATCCGTGATCCGATAACTCCCGGACTTCGGACGTTGCCGAACTGTTACAACTTGTCGTCGCAGGTTCGCGAGTTGTGTCAAGTAGCTGACACATCCAGGTCGTTCTTCCTTTCGCGGGGGCGGGGGATCGCGTAGCGTCTGCTGACGATCGCGGATGCTTTGTCGTCCGTCGCAAAAAAACGCGTTCAAAAAGAATAAAGACGAATATCAGCACGCGTGAGCCGACAACACGTCGAAGGTGGCGCCCAATATGAAACTCATCCCATTTGTGGTTAGTGCTGCGGCCTGCGTGTCGCTTCTGTGCAGTTGCGCGGGCGTCTCCGTCGTGCCGGTCGGCGACCTGAGCACTAAGGATGCTGACGCACGAGGCATCCGTTTCTATCAGGAGGCGCCGTTTCTGTTCGTCTATCCGGATGGGAAGGGAGGAATCACCTCCGAAGTGAAGTGGCTGCCGGATACCACGCAGATCCTGTCAGCAAGACCGTACTCGGTTCTGGCAAAGAACGACGTAACGCTTCAGTTCACCTCGAGCGTGCTCACGAACTCGACTGTGACAGTCGACGAAACGGATGTGGTGAAAGCTTCAATCACCGCATTGGGGAAGGTCCTTGCGGTTGCCAATACGCCTGGCGAGGACGTGACTATTCCACCACCCAAGCTCTACCGGATCGTCGTTGATGGAGATAAGAGTATCGGGCTTGCCGACGGAGACACACTGGATGTCGACGGCAAGCCCATCGTCATCAAGCTCACGTTGTCGGGAGGTTGATCGTGAGTACCTACAGAAACATTGCGGTATCAGTGATCGGCGCTACCCTGTTCTCGGGCTGCACGAGCTGGGTTACGGTGACCTCGGTCAAGGAACACCCCAAGGCAAAGGGGTTTCGCTACTCGTTAGCGACCCCTTACCTTCTCGTGGCGCCGGCGAACGACGGCACTATGAGCTACGAGTGGCTGTCGCTTCCTGACACGAGCCGACAGTATGCGATTCGGGTGCATTCCCTGCTGGCGACGAATACAACGGATCTCACGCTCGACCACTCAATCCTCACCAAGCTTGCGGGGAAATCCGACAGTGCTGCACTGGCCACAGAAGTACTTGCGCAGGCCGGGTCCGCCTCCGAAGCCAAGGCCAAAGCAAAACTCAAAGAGCAGCAAGACGCGAAGACGGCGGACAAGGCTGCGCAGGACAAACTCCAACAGTCGCTCGACTCCGCCGAGTCGGCGGAGAGGACTTCAGACGTTGCCCTTCAAAAGGCGCAAGCCAAAGTCGATCTATTGCAAAGTCAGAAGGCACCGGACGCCGACAAGCTTCTCGAGGCGCAGACCAATCTGAAACTCGCGCAGATTGATCACGACGCCGCACAGAAGGACGTCGACCGGATCAACGGACTCATCTCTGTGTCTAACGGCAGCGGCTCGACGAGCAGTGCCAACACTGGGACGCCGCCGGAGCAGGCCAAAGCGTGGGGGCCATTGCTCTTCCGCGTCGTTCAAGACGGAAGCAAGGTAACGTTGCAGGCGGTCAACAGGCAGAGCCCGTACGGGACATATGGCGAGAAGCCAAAATCGACCGGCATCCTCGAGGTAACAGGAACCTGGGACCCTTCGGCTAAGTCGCTGACTCTCGCTCTCAAGAGTGGCGGCGAATTTCCATTGCTGAATGCCGACCGGTTGTCCCTAAATAGGGGCGATAGCACGTTTCAGACGGCGATGACACCGGCCGCCAGTGCGGACAAGGCAACCGTTGCTGTAACCTTCAAACCGGTGCCCACGAAGGGCAGCTATCACCTTCAGCTCGTTTTCCAGAAACAAGGCGTCGCCGCAAATGTCGTCGACTTTGAGGTGCCTTAGGCATGTTTCGTCTTACCTGCAAGGTCGCCGCGCTCAACGCAGGGCTAGACACGACACTGTTCAGATCGGCCGATTTCGTGGAATTCGTGCAGGGCCACTTTCGCTCTGCGTCGGGGGGCGATATCGAGCTTGATGTGCAGTTCGATCCATCTATTCAGCCCGTACTCTCGGCGGGTGAGGCCGCGGTGGACGGTGATCTGCACTTCGCGATGCGCCAGTTAACGCAAAACCCTTCCCGTCCGCCCATCGTCGCGATGGGCCTGCTGGTGGGTTTTGCGCACGCCTCGGACTCTCAGATGTTTGGCCTGATGTTTGATCGGGGCATCGCGCAAGTGCCCGGCGATCTCAACGCGGCGGTGGCACGCGAAGGCGCCGCGATCTTCCTGGACCCAATTACTCATTCCCGGTCAGGCGCTGACGTGTCGGCGGAATGCCGCTTCACCTCGGTTCATGAACTGGGCCACGCGTTCAATCTCGCCCATGCACCGCAGATTCCGCCGACTTTTATGTCGCGCAGTGCGCTGAACGCTACCGCCTACAACGCTGGCGCGTATTTTTTTGAACCTGAGCAGGCGGACCAGTTGTCGCGTTGCTCCACTGATACGAGCGTGCAGCCCGGCGGCTCTCCTTTTACCGACGGCGACGCAGGCAATACGGCTGCGACGCGGCGCCGCCAGCGCCCCGGCTCGCCACCACTGAAGCTGACTGTGGAAGCGCGACCAACAGAATGTACGCGCTACGAACCGATCCATCTCGACATCGCTCTCAGCATGACGGACCGCTCGAAATCACACGCGCGCGTGCCGCGCGTGGTCGATCCTGCGCACGAGAGCTTTCGTATTTACATCGAAGATCCTGACGGACACGAACGTCGATATCACAGCTCCATACACTGTTGCCCCACCGCTCGAAAGTTGGAGGTGCGGCGATCAGATCCGTTCCGGCGCGACGTCGTCCTTATCACTGAGCAAGGGCGCTATACGTTCCGATCGCCAGGCGTGCACAGGATACGCGCGGAGTTCGACGTTGCGCCGGGTGTAACCCTGCATTCAAACCGCACTCAAATAATGATCCTACGCGATAGGGATCCCAGCCGAGGGCCAACCGCACGCGTATTGCGCACGCTGGGCGCGACGCAGCTGCTGCAATTTCGCCGCGCGCCGAACACGCGCACATTGAGTCAGCTACACCAACTGATTGACTCGTGGCGCGGACGGTGGGACGAGCGCAGATGCCTTCTCGCTTACCGATGGGCGCTCGCCGTTCTTGAAACACGCGGGCAAGAGCGGTCTCGAGAACGCGTGGCGGTCGCGGTACGATTTCTACAGAAGTGCCGTTACCTGCGAGCCCACCGCGAGTCCCGCGCGAGCGCATTGGTAGAGGCAGCATCGCGTTCGTTCAGCTCTCGCTCGTAATCCGGGGGGCATAAGGGCGATGGCCACAGACAGTTTCAGGGAGTCCGTCGTCGCGGCTTCTTCGCGGCGCGTGATCGACGAACTTTCCGCGAGCGGGTTTCGTCCGGAAGCCGTCTACCTTGCTGGGTGCATTTACACCGCACCCTGGCCACGGGCGAACGCCGAGTACTTTGCCCGCCGCGTCGGCCTCTTCGCGCTGTTTGATTTCGTATGGCGTGCAGCCCGCCCGAACTTCTTATCGAGACCGGCGCTCGACCCGAAGGTCGTTGCGGCGTTGCGGATGAGTTTTCAGCTCAACTTGTCGGGCAAGGAGATCTCACGGGGTCAATGGTTCGGCCTCGGGAATCTGGACCTTCCGGGTAAAGTCCTGGGAACCAGGCTGCTTGGAATCGGCGAAGGTCTGGCGAAAGCTGGGAGCCTATCCTTAGCAGCCACGACACTGGCGTGCGCCGCGAGACCGGGCGTCGCGGAGAAGGCGGCGCTTGATCGATTGGGCGTCGTCGTGGACGGTCTGCCGCAGCGCTCCGCACTGGAGTCATTGCGAATACCAAAAGCCACTGCTCCGGTGAACCGAGCTGCACACTTGCTGGCGGGCGTCGATTTGTATAGCGCGGCGACCATGGCTAGGCTCGTCGGAAGAATTCCGGAGCTCGATGCGAAAGGCTACGAGGCCATTGTTCGTCAGCTCCTCGGTGTCATCGAGCCCGTTACGTCCCGCGATCAGGCGCTAGCGGCTACGAAGATCCAAATCGGCCGTGATCTGTGGGCAAAAGGCTACTGGGCGCAAGCACTCGAAGTTTTGGACTCTACACTCGATGTGTCGCCTTGGGATCGGGCAAGCTGGAAACGGATGTGGGACACCGTGGCCGATCCAAAATTCGCCGCTTACGTGCCGACCGCAGCCGCCCTTCTGATCCGCCCGGGGCCGAAGAAGGATCTCGCGCTCACGCGAGCGCTGGATGATCTGGGTGCCGAACTCCTCAATGTCGAGCCGCTGGGTACCTTGCAAATGGGGTCCCCGCCAGCGGTTTCAGAAGAGAGATCGACGGAAGACTTCGTTGAAGAGCCACTTCGGCTGACCGCCGAGCCGATGTCGCCCACGCAACGCCGGGCAATCGTTGCGATAACACGCCTACCAGATGAGGTGTTGGCCTATCGAGCACGCGTTCGTATCGGGGTGCCGCGAGCCGGCGAGTCCGGTGAGCCATTCAAGGAGCCAGACTGGGGAGAGCGCGAGTATCTGGATCTTCGCGTAACGCTCGAAGGGCTCGAGGCGCAAGTCACGCCCGCGTGGCACGAGCTGCGGCTTCCGCGTCGCGGAGATTCGGAGCACATCGACTTTCGAGTCGTTGCACAAGAGGAGGGCGAACTGCAGCTCTCGTTACGGATCTACACGGCGAGGGACTTCCTACTCCTGGAGGAGTACGACCTTAAATTCAACGTCCGCAAGCGGGAGGCCGCATGAGCACCGGGTCGGACGACGAGATCATTGAGGAGAGCTTGTCTCGAAGCGTCGCCAACATCGAGGATCTCGACAACCTCCGTGACTTTGGACCGCATGGCATGCCGCGCGACGGCATTCTTGTGGTCAAGCGCTTCAACCAGAATGGGAACGATTCCGGCTTTCTCATCACGCTCAACGGGCCCGCTTTTGCAAATCAGCAGGATGCTGCCCCCAAGGGTGTGATTGCGCTCGATGAGAACAAAGTGCACGAGCAGGTCCAGCGCTGCCGCAGTACGTGGATAGACGCCGTTGTCCATTGGCAACGGCGGCGGCCCTTGTTCTTCGACTTCGGACCGCTGGAGTTCCCGTTTCTGGAGCGTGTCCAGAATGACCCCGCCTTGTTGCGCGACGCGGCACCGGCGCTGGCGCGTGCCGGGGCAGAACTCTTCAAGGTCCTTTTCGATGATGGCGATGCGCGTTTGCAGACGATCGGTCAGCGCCTCCGAGAAGCCTCCGCTCGGAGCCCGCTCACGATCACGTGCTACGCGAACCATTTCTTCATTCCGTGGGGTTTGCTCTATACGTGTCCCGACGGAAAGGCATTTCCCGCTGAGGGAGAGGCCGACCCCAATGGTTTCTGGGGCTATCGTCACGTGATCGAACACTCTGTGGATCGATTTCCGCCGACCACGGGGCTTGCGACTTCTAACGGCAAGTTAAGGCTCGGATATAACTACGATTCGCGGCTTCTTGGGCAGGTGAAGCAGCAGCTGGCCGCGTTTGGAGCGCGTTCCGAGTTAGAACTCGTTCCGCGAACGCGCTGGAGTGATCTGGTTCAAGCGTTCCAATCTCAGCCCTTTCCGGATGGCTTGAGTCACTTCTATGTTCATTGCCATGGATCTGGACCCCAGCTGCAGGCGCAAAGCATCCCCCCTCGCTTTGAAATCGACCAGCGGCGAGTTACGGCCGCAGACTTGCGTGCATGGATTCGAGGGAAGCTCCGGCCAATGCCGTTCTTTCTCTTGAGTGCCTGTGAAGGTGGGCAGATGAACACGCTCTTCTACGCAACCTTCGCGCGAGAGCTCCTTGAGCGAGACGCGCAGGGTATTGTCGGTCCTCAGGTCGACATTCCTATGGTTTTCGCCACACGTTACGTGGAGCGCTTCGTCGCACTCCTGTTATCTAACGAGCGGCCGCCAAAGCGCGTCGGAGAGATCGTTCGAATACTCACTCAGGAGTTCTGGAAGCAGGCTCATAACCCGCTGGGCCTGGTCTATTCGCTTTACCGTGGCGCCGATAGTTTCGTGGAGTGCCACGGCGGTCCGAACTAAGCTCACGCACTACAAAAAATTGGGGTAAAAGTCATGGCAAGGTTACGTCCACGCGTTACGTTTCCGACCTCGAGCGCAAAGGTCCTGAGTTCAAATGGTGGAAGCGCCGATCCCTATGTTGCACAGGTCGTGAAGTACATCCCCGCCGAGGCCATTACGGCCTATCAGGCGGTGATCGGCGCCCTATCGCTCGTGACTGACCAGGCCGAGCAGCTGCTGTGGGTTTCGTGGACGGCGGGCAGCTGTCTTCTGTTCTCGTTCATTTGGACCCTGATCGGTGCCAAGGATAACAACGAGCCTCTGGCCTGGACGCAGGCGATCGTCGCCACAGTCGGTTTTGTCGTCTGGCTCATCGCCATCAACAGCCCCGCCATCCGGCACTACGTAGAACTCACAGACGCCGGTCGGTCCGTCGTCCTGATTCTCGCAACGCTCTTGGTCCTGCCGCTACTCGGACGTGTGCTCCATCGGTTCTTGGGCAAGTAGCCATGTGGCTGATCGGTACGGATCAGGGCCTGAAGTCAGCCCTCGTATAGCATCAGTGGTGACATGCACTCGGTGAGCGAGCGCTTTCGTGCAAAGTGTCTTCGTACTCGCCGCAGTTCGCGAGTGAGCGCACACCCACTGGCAGCAAATCCGATTCTAAGTCTATCCGCGTGGTGGTTCGGCTCGAAAAAGACCAGAAAATCGCCTGGGTAGCTTCCTGGGTAAGAGCGATTTTCCGAACTAGGATTCGACATGAAGATCAGCCGTTACGTTCTCTATTCGATTCCGTCCCTGGCCACCATTTAATTTAGCGCGAGCGCGATCAGCTCCCCGGGATGCTCGCTGCCCGAGATGCCGACGACGATGTACTGCTTGCCGTTTACGCTGTAGGTCATCGGCGCATTGCTCACGCCGGCCGGCAACTCCATCTCCCACACGATTTTGCCCGTCGCCTTGTCGAAGGCGCGGAACATCTTGCCGCCGTAACCGCCGCCGGGCGGCAGCCCGACGCCCGTGTCGCTGCCTTCGCCCAGGAACACGAACGACTTTGTGACCAGTGCGGCCATGCGTCCCGGCGTGCCGAGCGGCGGCAGATCGAGATCCGCGAACGCCGGATGGTGGCGCAGACCGTCACCGTTCGCGACCGACCAGCGGATCGTGCCCTCGTCGAGATCGATGGCGACGAGACGCGAGTACGGTGGCTTGAAGGGATCGGGGAGACCTCGCGGACCGAACGGCCACGGCACTCGGTGCTTGACGAACGGCAGCGTCGAGTCGGGGTTCTCGGACGGCCCGAGCGCGAGCACCGTGGGCATGTGCGCCGAGGGCACATAAAGAATGTTGGTCTCCGGATCGAGCGCCGCGCCGCCCCAGTCGGCGCCGCCGTTCGTGCCCGGCACGAGCAGCGTGCCCTTCGGCGTTTCGGGATTGCCGAGCAGCACGCCCGGCGTGTAGAGCGGCCCATACGCGTAGCCCTCGAGGATGGCCTTCGCCTCGGCCTTGAGCTCGGGCGTGAAGTCGATGACGTCGGCCTCGCTCACGCCCTGCTGGTCGAACGCGGGCGGCTTGGTGGGAAACGGCTGCGTCGGCGAATACCGCTCGCCGGGCACGTTGCCCTGCGGCGCCGGGCGTTCTTCGATCGGCCACACCGGCTCGCCCGTCTCGCGGTTCAGTACGAAGACGAAGGCCTGTTTCGTCACTTGCGCGAGCGCCTTGATCGGGCGACCGTTCACCGTGATGTCGGCGAGCACCGGCGGGGCCGGCAGGTCGTAGTCGAAGATGCCGTGATGCAGCGTCTGGAAGTGCCAGACGCGCTTGCCCGTCGCCGCGTCGAGCGCCACGATCGACTCCGCGTAGAGGTTGTCGCCCGGACGCGTGCCGCCGTAGTAGTCGCCGCTCGCCTCCTCGGTGGGGAGGTACACGTAACCGAGCTCCTCGTCGGCGCCGAGCAGCGTCCACGTGCCGCTGTTGCCGGAGTAGGTCCACGAATTCTCGAGCCAGGTGTCGTTGCCCGGCTCGCCGGCCCGCGGCACGACGTGAAACGTCCACTTGAGCTTGCCCGTGCGCACGTCGTAGCCGCGCACGTCATCGGGCGGCATTTCTTTCGGCGCCAGTTGCGCCTCGCTCAAGATGTCGGTGGCCGGGGCCGGCACGCCCGCCACGACGATCACGTCGCGCACGACGATCGGGCCGCTCGTCCAGCGCCAGCCCTGAATGGGACGCTCGAACCCAAGCGTCAAGTCCACCTGACCGCCGTCGCCGAAATCCGCGTAGCGCTCGCCGGTCTTCGCGTTCAGCGCGACGAGGCTCGACCCCACGTTGGTGACGATGCGGGCGTCGGTGCCGTCGGTCCAGTAAGCGAGGCTGCGGGTCGAGCCGCCGCGCGTGAGGCCGTTGCCGTCGGCGCGCGGCGGGAGATGGTCGTACCACACGGTCTTGCCCGTGGTCGGGTCGAGCGCCACGACCGCTCCGACGACCGAGCTCATGTAGAGCAGGCCGTTCACCATGAGCGGCGTGTGCTGGAAGTTGCGCGACCCCGCGGTGTTCGCGAAGTCCGCCTGAAGCTCTTCGGGCATGCTGGAGCGGCGCCAGGCGATACGGAGGTTGCCGATCGTCTCCCGGTTGATCTGGTCGAGTGGGGAGTATTTCGTGCCGGCTTTGTCGGCGCCGTAGGCGCGCCACTCGCCGACTGGCGTTTTGGCCGCGGTCGGGGGGGTGTCGCGTGCACAGGCGGCCGCGACGGCGGCCAAGATCGAGAGCGTGGCGAGGCGCGCCATCGGTACGTGCAGCATTCGAGGTCCCCCGGTTCGATTTGTCGCGAGTGCGAAGAATACCTCGTATCTGCGGGTCTGCTATCGACCCGATGCCGCCATTCGGCGCTCAGATCCTCGCTACGGCTGACCCTTGGGCGTGGAAGTCACGCCGCCGTGGATGAGATCGCGGAAAGCACTTACTCCATGATCGAAACCGCCAGGGTATTGCGGGTGGAGTCGATGAGCGGCTCGTCGGAGCGCGGCCGGGCTCACCCTCGCGGGCCGGCCCGCAAGATCGAGCACCTCCTCGCAGGTCAAGCCGTCGAGTTGCTGCAGATAATTGGCGGCGGTGCACTCGCCGCCGTTGTTGGTCACGGGCTTATCGATCGACGACAGCAGGTCGCCGCGTTGGATGTCGGCGAGGAGATCCATCGCCCCGTCCGCCAAAAGGCGGCTATCCGCACGATCGACATCGCCGTCGCGGTCGAGGTCGAGACCGGCGGACCCGAGGCTCTCGCTCATCCAAATGACGGCGAGCGCTATGTCGAAGTCTTCACGGCGGCGCGGCGGGAGGCTGTTCTGCAGTGCCGCTATCGAGAGCTCGAATCTTGCTTCGCTGCTGCCGTCGACGCGTCGATCGCGCCAATCGCCCGATTGCGCGAAAACCGCCGAGCCGCACAGCGCGAGCCAGATTCCCCCGGCGATCGCAACCGATTCAGTCGAGCGCGGCATTCTCATTGCGCCATTACGAGTAGTAGTGCGACGAGATCAGAGCGAGCTCGGACAACCGCTGCACGAGCACTTCCGAATTCCGACGTTCACGCGAGATCCGATAGAGGCCGGTGCGCGCTGGCAAGCTACCTGGTCGAATGCTCGGTTGTCCATTCGGAGCGAATCGTGCGAGCGACGCACCGATCGACGATTTGATCGGTCACTGGATGGGTGATCGCGTTGTGATGGGAGCGCGTGCGGGGGGTAGTGTTCCTGACGCCCCACGGCCGAGGTATTCGATGTACAACTACCTCGCGGTGATCAGCCCGGGTGGAGAGACTTCGAAGTCGTTCTGATCTCGTGTCGACGCGGACTCGGGTTTGCCACTCGCGGAGAATAGTGCCCTCGATCTCCGCATTATGTGCGGAGATTGTCGTTGTCTCTGCGGAGAATAGGACCCATAATGTCCGCAGAACGTGCGGAGATTAGATGCCCTACATCTGGGAGAACGAGCAGTGGCCTACCCTTCGCTGGGACGATCAAGCCCTCGCGAAGCTTCTCGCTCATACCTCCCGCGAACAGGGCCGCCTCATCGGGAAGATGGAAGGGCTCGGCTTTGACCTCCGAAGCGAGGCGCATCTCCGCACGCTGACGGAAGACGTCGTCGAATCGAGCGAGATCGAAGGCGAAAAACTCGAGCGCGACCAAGTCCGCTCCTCGATCGCGCGCCGCCTCGGCATGGATATCGGCGGGCTAGTCGCGGCCGACCGCAACGTGGAAGGCGTCGTCGAGATGACGATGGACGCGACAGCCAACTACAGAAAGCCCCTCGATGCCGAGCGCCTGTTCGCATGGCACAGCGCCCTGTTCCCAACGGGGCGAAGCGGCGTGAGCGTCATCAAAGTGGGCGGCTGGCGCCAGGACGCAAGCGGCCCGATGCAGGTCGTCTCGGGTCGGCTCGGCAAAGAGAGAGTGCACTATGAGGCACCGCCGGCGGCTCGCGTTCCGAAAGAAATGCGGAAGTTCCTCGCGTGGTTCGCCAAACCGGGCGACACCGATCCGCTGCTTGTCGCGGGCCTTGCGCACCTGTGGTTCGTGACCATCCATCCGTTCGATGACGGCAACGGCCGCATCGCGCGCGCGATCGCCGATATGGCGCTCGCCCGCTCGGAAGGCACCGAACAACGCTTCTACAGCATGTCGGGGCAAATCCGGCACGAACGCGACGACTACTACAACCTGCTCGAGCGAACGCAGAAAGGCGGGCTCGACGTTACCGCGTGGCAAAAGTGGTTCCTTGAATGTCTGTTGCGCGCGATCAATGGCGCTAGCACGACATTGGCCGCGGTGCTCACAAAAGCGCGCTTCTGGGAGCGCTTCGCGAAAGAGCCTCTCAACAAACGGCAGATCGAGGTTCTCAACCGCCTGCTGGACGGCTTCGAGGGAAAACTGACGTCGTCGAAATGGGCGAAGCTCACCAAGAGCTCTCAGGACACGGCCTACCGCGACATCATGGATCTCGTTGAGCGCGGCGCGTTGCGCAAGGACGAAGGCGGCGGCCGAAGCACGAGTTACTCGTTGGTCGCGCAGTGAACTGCGCCGGCCAAAGTTCTAGGCGAATGCCCACGATCCTTCGCCATGGACCGTCCCCTCGGGGCGCGCTGTTGCATGTAACCCGGGCATTGGGCAGAGTACCGTTACATGTTACGTCTCTCGGAGAGGGCCATGAGCTCGACACGCAAGCGAAGCGACGTCGCCCGTCGCGTGCAGAAGCACCGTCAGGCGCTTCGAGCCGCGGGCCTTCGACCCATCCAGATTTGGGTCCCTGACGTACGTTCGAAGAGCTTTGCCGTTCAAGCGCGCCGCCAGTCGTTGGCAATCGCCAGAAGCGCACAGGAAAAGGACGATCTCTCGTTCATCGAATCGGTAGCCGACTGGGATACCGCGTGAAACGAGGCGAGCTATGGAGCGTCGCAGGAGGCCCCGACTATGCTGGCAAACCCCGGCCGGTAGTAATCCTGCAAGACGACAGATTCAGCGGGACGCTGTCCGTCACGATATGTCCCTTTACCAGCAATCCCACACCCGCCCCGTTATTCAGGTTGCCGATCGACCCCAGCGAAAGGAACGGACTCACTGCTTCCTCGAGTCTCATGGTCGACAAGATCATGACCGTTCCAAAAACTAAAGTCGGGGCGCGAATCGGCCGCCTCGACGATGCCGACCTCCTGCGCTTGAATCGTGCGGTTCTCGTGTTTCTGGGGTTAGCGGGTTCAACCGCGGAGGACTAGCTCGAGTCTCGAGCTCACGGCAGATCTCGGTCGCGAACACGCGCTTGAGCCATGCCCAGCGCCCGGCCATCCGTAAACCATAGATGACACACTGCTCGCGGCATGGTGCAGCTCGCACGCGAGACTGGCATCACACGCGAGGGTCTCTACTCGTAGGCGAGATCGCGGCCGGCTAGCCGCGGTCGGCCCCACAGCGCCACGGCTTGATTTCCGCGTCCGTGCGATAGATGAACGAGCCGCCCCAAGCCCACGGCTCGCGCAGCATCACGGGGTCGGAAACCGTGATGTCGTAGTCGAGCGCGAGGCCGTCGGCGGAAAGCTTGAACCGTTCGACGACGTGACTCTCGTTGCTCTGCGCCGGTCCAAGATCGCCATAGCTGTGATAGTTGATCCGGCTGGTCTCGACCACGAGCTCGTCGCCCGAAATGCGTCCAACCGATAGGCCGAGCGGCGCCGGCGCGGGCGGGCTCGCGGGCGGCTTGAGATAGACGACGCGCGTAAGGTCGTACGCCTCGCCCCGAATCAGCAGCCGGTCGCCCTGATTCACGATCTCGATCGGGTACGGGCTCATCATCGCGTACGGCATGCCCGGCACCTCGCAGTCGGCGACCGCTTGCTTGCCGCCCTCGTAACGGGTCTGCGCGCGCCGCGCTTCGTCGGTGAGCGCCGCAGGGCCGCGCGGGCGCGGGAACGCGGAGATCAGCGGCGACCAGACCCGGAACAACGAGCGTGGGCTGCCGTCGGGCAGCTTGAGGTTGCCTGCGACGAAGAAGTCCTTGTCGTCGCCCACGGTCTTCGACGTCCAGGCTTGTCGAGCCCCCGGCGCCGCGAGCAGCTCGGTGCCGTCGGGCAAGAGGATGTTCGAGACCCAAATCTGGCGAGCATCACGCCGCCCGAGATTGCCGCGTACGCGGATGTTCGCGCCCACGGGGATCATGCTCTTCTCGATGCCCATCCGCGTCAGCAGGTTCACGGGGCCCGCCTCGATCTCGTAGCTCTGGCCGTCGTTACCCGCGAGCCCGATCTTGATGTGCGGGTTCACCCACTGGACCTCCGTCACGCGGCCTTCGATGTCCGCGGTTTTGTCCATGTCGAACACCGCGGCGAACGAGTGATGCGCGGCCGCGGCGAACGGCAGAGACACCGAGAGCAGCGCTGCACAGATCGACAGGATTCGCGGTGAGGAGTGCATTTCATGTGCTCCGTTGAGAGGGCTCGAGCGACGCGGATACGCCCGCCGGGCATTCTCGCATCTCCGCGGCGTCGGCCGCTGCAGTGTTTGCGCCGAGCCCCGCCACAGCGACACTACCCGGCCGACGTGCGATCCCATGAGCTCGACAGCGTCGGCAGAATGTGAGCGTTCGGGGTCCGTCGATTCACACACGCGCGCCGTCCGGTCGAGCGCGCCGCCGGCGCGCGAACGCCGCTCCGGCTTGGATCAGCAGCGTGCCCGCCAGGATCGACCCGGCGCCGAGCCAGCCGGTCGGCGTGAGCCGCTCGCCGAGGAGCGCGTACCCCGCGGTCGCGGCGAATAGCGTTTCGGTGCTCACGATCACGGCGGCCTCGGCCGCGGGCGTGTGGCGCAGGGCGGCCGTCATGGCGGTGAAGGTCACGGCGCTCGACAGCACTCCCACGAACGCGATGTCGATCCAGGCCGCGGCGAGCCCGTCGAGCGCGGTCGTCTCGAAGATCGCCGCGCCGAGCGTGCCGAGCACGCCGACGATCGTGAACTGGATCGCGCTGAACGCGATCGGCCGGCCGTGCGCGGCCGCGCGCGCCGAGATCACGACGTGCAGCGCCCAGAGGAACGACGACAGCGCGATGAGCCCATCGCCGTGCGAGAACGCCGCGAGCGTGCCGCCGCCCAGGAGCCACGTGCCGAGCGCCGACAGCGCGGCCGCCGGCCACACGATGCGCGGCGGTGCCGCGCCGTACCACGCCCAAACGATGAACGGCGTGATCACCACGTAGAGCGCCGTGAGGAAGCTCGCGTTCGTGACGCTCGCAGTCGCGAGGCCGGCCTGCTGGAGCCATGCGCCGCCGAAAAACGCCGCGCCGCCCCCGATGGCGAGCGCCGTGAACCCGGGCGCCGCGCCCGGCGGCTTGGTTTCGCGGATGGCGAACGGCGCGAGCGCGAGCACCGCCACGAGGCCGCGCGCGGCGATGAACGCGAGCGGCCCCACGTGCTGCATCGCGGACTTCTGGAAGACGAACGCCCATCCCCAGATCACGGCCGAGAGCAACAGCGCGGCGTCGGCGAGGAGTCGGGCTCGAGAATGCGATGCGGCGGTGGTCGACACGCGCGCGAGCGTAGCAGGATGCCCCTTTGCCCGCGCAAGGGTCTTTGACAGAACGCGGAGCATGCGCCGCTTTACAAGTTGCTACCTCTACCGAAGTGAGCCGGTCCCCAGGTAGCATTAGAAGCCGACGCGCAGCGGTTCGAGCCCATTCACAACACCAAGTTAGATAGCGCGATGGCGAGCCGGCTTTCGATGTTCGGACCAGTCTCACCTACGGCGGCGGCCCGGTGCCGTCCGCTGCTGCTGTTGCTCTGCGTCCTACTGTTGTCGGCGTGCGGCGGCGGAGGGGGCGGTGGTGGCGGCGGCGGGAGCCCGAATCCCCCGCCTCCGCCGGCCTTGACGTTGAGCGCGGCGAACGCCGTTCAAGCCGGCAACAGTGCTCTCCAACCGATCGACGAGACGGTGTCCGCAGTCCAGCTGGCGACGTTCGTGTCTTTCTATCTCGCCTCCAACGGCGGCAACAGCCTGATCTTGTACTGCACCGTTGCGACGGCGACAGGCACGGCGTCATTCGTCGACACGGATCACAACGGCAAGCTCGGGGTCGGCGAACGGCTGACCATCGATCACCCGAGCTGCATCGGCGTGAGCCGCAAAATCGTGGTCGACGTAACCGCGATCGACGCAAACGCCGGCACTCTCGACGGCTATGTCCAGCTCACGCTCGATGCCGAGCCGGCTCTTCACCTGCAGGGAACGGCCGCGATCGGCGTGAAGTTCTTCGCGGGCACCGACCATTTCCAGTGGACCGTGTCCAATGTGCGGTTGGATGCCTCGCGTGCAGGCGTGGCCGACGGCACGTTCACGGGCGAGGCGGTCGCGCTGCTCGGCGGTAGAAGCTCGAGCGTGCTCATCGCGCGCCCGCGTGCGCTCACGGTCGTGCCGACGATCGCACCCAGCGGTCTGGCGCCGGCGCTCCAGTACAGCGTCAACTTCTCCGGCACGCTCCAGAGCTCCAAGCTGAACGGCAGCGTGAGCTTCGCCACGCAGCCGCCGTTCGAGGGCACGTCGGGCGAGTTTCCGCGCACGGGAGCCCTGGTGCTGACGGCGGGCGCGTCGAAGGCGCGCTTCGGCCCGTCCGCCGATTCCCGGCTCGTGGAGGAGTTCGCCGACTATCAGGTCGACGCGGCCGGCACGGGTTACGGCGCGGCCGCCCCCGCGGAGTGGCGGTCGCTGCTGCGCGGAGAGTCGTTCGGTTGGGCGCCGCTGCGGCGCCCGCAAATCCGCGGCAACAAGATTCTGCCGGAGACGCCGCACGTCGACGACAGGCTGGTCGCGTCGTTCGAGGTGCTCAATCCCGCGTCGGGCTCCGTCGAGCAGACGTTCGAGTGGCGGCGCAACGGCGTGCCGATCCCCGGCGAGATAGGCGCACAGCTGAAGCCCGGCACCTTCGCCCACGGCGATCTGATCGAGGTCACGGTGCACGTGCGGAACACGTACGCGAGCGACGTCGACACCGTGGCCACGACGATTCTGAACTCCGCGCCGCGCGTCGCGATCGAGCTGTCGCCTACGTCGCCAAGCACCACCGACGAGATCGCGGTCACGGAGCACGTCACCGACGTCGACGGCGACCCGTTGCAGATCACGCGCGAGTGGCGCCGCAACGGTGTCCTGGTGATCGGCGAGACCGGCGCAACGTTCCCGGCGAGCGCCCAGCAAAAGAACGACTTCATCGAGGCGACGGTCATCGCACGCGACGCGGCAAGCTCGGGGTCCGCGACCGCGAGCGCCACCATCGTCGACGCTCCGCCGCGCGTGACGATGACCTCGGCGCCCGCCACGGTGACCCACGGCATGCCGATGACGTTCGATGCACGCATCGAAGACGACGACGGCGATCCGGTCGGGTTCCGCTTCAAGCTCGCGTACGGGCCCGCCGGCATGACCGTGGATCCCGCGAGCGGCCGCGTCGAGTGGACGCCGAGCGGGCCGATGTTCGACAAGACGATGACCGTGAAGTGGGGCATCGAGTCCGACGTTCCGACCGTGCAGCTCGGCTCCGGCTCGCTCGAGGTGCAAGACCCGAACCGCCCGTATCCGCTCTACCGCAGCCCATTCAACACCGGCACAGCGCTGCGCATCGGCGACTTCGATCACGACGGCAAGGCGGAGATGCTGTTGCTCGGTCGGGGGCCGTCCGAGCTCGAGCGCAGCGGCGCCGACTACCAAATGTCTTGGGCGTATCCGTTTCCGATCAGCCCGACCGCGAACCCGACGGCGTTCGCAACCGGCGACGTCGACCGCGACGGACGCGACGAGATCTTCGTGGCCTCCGACACGATCGTGAAGCTCGACGGAGTCGAGCGGCGGCCGGTGGCGTCGTTCGATCTCGGCGCGCCGGCTCACCGCCTATGCGTCGACCTCGAGTATGCCGATCTCGATCGAGACGGCGCTCCCGAGGTCGTTTGCCTTGCGACGCTCGACAGCAGCCAGACGATCGCAACGCTCTATGTGCTGCGCGCGGCGGATCTGTCGCTCGTCTGGCAGTCGCCCGAGCAGGACTTCGGCAGATCGCTCGCGATCGGCGACGTGGACGGGGACGCCGCGCTCGAGATCGTCACCAACCGCGGGCTCGTGATCGACGGCGCCACCTTCGCTACCGAGCGAACGTACGCCGCCGGCTTCGGCGGCAGCGTCGCGGCCGGCGACGTGGACGGCAACGGCGTTGCCGAAATCTTCGGCGGCGGCGCGCTGTTCAGCGCCGCGGCCGGCTCCGTCTCGGTGCTCACGCAAGTTCCCGGTCCCGTCTCCTCGGCGGAGATCGTGGACGTCACGGGCGACGGAATCGCCGATCTGCTCACGGTGACCGATCGCCGCATCGTCGCCTACCGCTACAATCCCGGCCCGAAGACCACGACCGTGGTCTTTTCGCTCGACACCGGCCAAAGCTCGATCGGTCCCATCGCCGCCGGCGACGTGGACCACGACGGCAAGATCGAGATCGTTTGGATCGGGAATCAAAGCGGCCCCGTCCCCGCTCGCGGGCTGTTCGTCGCCGGTAGCGCTCCGGACGCGATCGAATGGTCCAGTCCGGAGAATGTTCAGCAGTTCTCGGGCGGCGATCTCGTGCGGGCGCCCCTCGCCGGCCCGGAGCTTCTGTTCATAGGCACGTCGCGGGGCGGCCAGATCCTGACCACGATGGACCCGACCACGGGCCAGCTCGCGCGCAGCGACCCTGTGGGCGAAACCTTCGCGGTGGGCGCGGTCGACGTCGCGGATTACGACCTCGACGGCACCATCGAGGCGCTCCTGCCGACGGCCGACGCGGCCGATTATCACGTGACCGCGTACGACGTATTCGCCGGCCGCACCGAGTGGTCGTTTACGACCGAGCAGGGCGACACGCCGCCGGAGCTCATCGCGCACGGCGACCTCACCGGCGACGGCCGCGACGACGTAGCGGCGCTCACGATCCAGGGCATGCTCTATGCGTTCGACCCCGCCCATCAGACGCTCTGGAGGCGGCCGGGGCAGGTAATCCCGTTCGCCGCGGGCCTCGCGATCACCGACCTCGATGGAGACGGCGTCCGCGAGATCGTCGCGGGCACGAGCAACGCGATCCTGGTCTATGCGCGCGACGGGACCGGGCTGTCGTATACCGAGAGGGCGCGCTACTCGAGTCAAGACACGATCGTCGACCTGGAGGTCGGCGACTCCGACGGCGACGGTAGCGACGATATCTTCGCGCTGACTTCCCCCAATTCGTTCAACGGATCCAAGCAGATAGTGCACCTCGGACCCGACCTCTCTTGGCGGGGATCGTTTCGACCCGCGTTCGACGCCGAGACGATCGCGATCGAGCCCTCCCCGTTCGCGCGCAAGAATCTCGTGCTGTCGACCTATCGGGAGACCTTCTTCGGACGGAGGGGACAGCTAGTGACGGTCGACGCGACGTGGGGCGACGAGGTGTCCCGGTCGCCGGCGCTCCTCGTCGAGGCCAATCGCGACGGCGTCCACTACCTCGACGTTGCCGGCGACGGCCGGCTGCGCCTCTCGCTCACCGACTCCTTCGGCATGCTGATCACGCGCTGACGCGTGCGGGCTGTCACGCCTCGCGGCGAGCATTCGAAACGCGGGTGACATCGGTCGCAGGGCGAGCTAGGGTCGATCGGTCGCCTTCGGCGACTCGTCCGTTCCTGGCACGGGCGCGGATCCCTTCGCATCGGTGGCATCTCCGGCGGGAGGTAGCTCCACCGTCTCGACCTTGACCGCGTCGCGCCGGTCCTCGGGCTTGCGCGTCAACACCTCCGCCTCGTCCTTGGTGATCGGGTAAAACGGCCCGAGCGGGCAGGGGGCGCCGTTGGTCCGCAAGTCCCGGTCGACCACGAGGATCGCGTGGTTGCTACAGATCTGTGCGAGCGCGCTTCCGCCCGGGGCTGCGTAGGCGATTCGATCGTTGCGTGCGAGATCCCGGCAGGTGCTCGGTAAGTAGTTGCGGTAGATCCTGTTGCCGCGCATGAAGAACAGTATCGTTCGATCGTCGATCGCGTGCGTCTTGTTGATCGCCGATATCGACACGCACCGCGTAGGTGTGCGCTCGACTTCCTTTTCGCTGCCTTGAGCGCGTGCATCGGCCGCACTCGCCGACAGCACGGCGCCCACCACCAGGGCGCCCCAGTGCACACGATCGATTGGACGCATGCCGAATCCACGGTTGCGTTACAGATCGCCTTTATAGCGCGGTGGCCCGTGGATCAGAAGGGTGCAGGGTGCTCGAGCGCAAAGATCCAACGCGGGATACGCGCGAGCGCCTTTGACTCCGCCGATTTTCGGCGTGTTACGCTCGCCGAGGCCCTCGAGTTCTGGAGCAGCGTGTTGACCCGTTTCGTCGACGAGCAAGGCCGCACCGACTTCGACGCCCTCGCGGCGGACCGCGGCGCCCTCGACGAGCTCGTTGCGTACGTGGAGCGCGTGAGCCCCGCCACCTCGCCGGAGCTCTTCCCGCGGCGCGCCGACGTGCTCGCCTTCCACTTGAACGCCTACAACGCGTTGGCCATGCGCGGCGTCATAGACGAAGGCGTCACCGACGGCTTCGCGAGCTTCTTCAAGCGCCAGCTGTTCTTCAGGTTTCGCAAAGTCACGGTCGGCGGCCGGTCGATGTCGCTGTCGGCCTACGAGAACGAAGTCATTCGGCCGCTCGGCGAGCCCCGCGTGCATTTCGCGCTCAACTGCATGGCACGCAGCTGTCCGCGCCTGCCGCAAACGTCGTTTCGCGCGGAGGAGCTCGAAGCGCAGCTCGAAGCCGCGGCGCGGGAATTCTTGAACGACCCGCGCAACGTTCGCGTAGACGCCGCGGCGCGCGAAGTGTGGCTGTCGGCTATTCTCGATTTCTACACCGAAGACTTCGCCGCCGACGGCAAGCGCGAGAGCCTGATCGAGTACGTGAACCGCTATCGGGACGAGCCCATCGATCCAAGCTTCGCGGTGAAGTTCATTCCTTACGACTGGACGCTGAACCGGCAACCTTGAAGGAAGCCGCCTGAGTCGGCGGTCGAGCTCGCCTCACGAGAGCCGATCAATTG
>Ga0137410_10000929_pt1 | contig 20137 bp, 16 predicted proteins | sample CZODoug1_16funga_FD_108878 | JGI IMG/M metagenome (GOLD analysis project Ga0137410, IMG submission 108878) | Vadose zone soil fungal communities from Angelo Coast Range Reserve, California, USA - CZODoug1_16fungal (Illumina Assembly) | ecosystem: Environmental > Terrestrial > Soil > Vadose zone... | reverse complement strand
TGGATTCACGCGGACCGAGTGAGTCCAAGGCGCCCGATTTAATGAGGCTTTCAAAGACGCGCTTGTTCAGAAAGCGTGATTCGATGCGCTCGCAGAAGTCGTAAAGCGATTTGAATTCTCCCTGGCCCAGCCGCGATTCACGGATGGCTTTGGCGGTGTTCTCGCCAACATTCTTGATCGCGGCAAGACCGAAGCGAATCGATTCTCCGACGGGCGTGAAATAGAGATCGCTCTCATTCACGTCGGGCGGAAGGATGGAAATGCTCATGCCGCGCGCTTCGTTGATATATTTGACGACTTTCTCGGTATTGCCGGCTTCCGAAGTCAGCAGCGCGGCCATGAATTCGACGGGATAGTGGGTTTTCAAGAATGCCGTCTGATAGGCAAGCAAAGCGTAAGCGCAGGAGTGCGACTTGTTGAAGCCGTAGCCGGCAAACTCCTCCATCAGGTCGAAGATGCCCTTGGCTTTCTTGTCGGGAATCTTGTTGAGAGCGCATCCGGTCATGAACTTGGCGCGCTGCGCGGCCATTTCTTCCTTCTTCTTCTTGCCCATGGCGCGGCGAAGTATGTCCGCTTCGCCGAGTGAAAAACTCGCCAGGCGATTGGCGATTTGCATTACCTGTTCCTGGTAGAGGATGACACCGTAGGTTTCCTCGAGAATATCTTTCAACTGCGGAAGCTCGTAGCTGACCTTAGTTTTGCCCTGTTTGCGGTTGATGAAATCGTCGATCATGCCGCCCTGGATAGGGCCGGGGCGGTACAGCGCGTTTAGCGCGGTGAGATCCTCGATGCGCGTCGGCTGGTAGCGGCGGAGAATATCACGCATGCCGTGGGATTCGAACTGGAAGATGGCGGTCGTATCACCGCGGGCGAAGAGCTTGTAGGTTTCGGCGTCGTCCAAGGCAAGGCTGTCGATGTCAATTTTCACGGCGCGATTCTGCTCAATCATGCGAACGGTGTCATGGAGCACGGTGAGCGTCGTCAGGCCCAGAAAATCCATCTTCAGCAGGCCGATGCGCTCGAGCGCATTCATGTCATATTGCGTGGTGATTTCATCGCGGTTGGACTTGTAGAGCGGAACGATGTCCGTGAGGGGGCGCGGCGAAATCACGACACCCGCCGCATGAGTGGAAGCGTGCCGCGACAAGCCTTCAAGGCGCAGCGCCACAGCCATCAAATCCTTGAGGCGCTCGTCGCTATTGATGGCTGATTTGAGCTGGGGCGCTTCTTCGAGAGCATCTTTCAGCTCGATCCCGAGCGTTGTGGGAATGAGCTTCGCGAGACGGTCCACTTCGCCATAGGGAATGTCCATGGCGCGGCCGACGTCCTTGACCGCGGCTTTGGCGGCCATGGTTCCGAAAGTGATGATCTGAGCGACATTCTCGCGGCCGTATTTCTGCGTCACATATTCGATTAATTCGCCGCGCCGCCGCATGCAGAAGTCGATATCGATATCGGGCATGGAGACGCGTTCAGGGTTCAGGAAACGCTCGAAGAGCAGGTTGTACTGCAAAGGGTCGACGTCGGTAATGCGCAGGGCGTAGCTCACGAGGCTGCCCGCGGCGGAACCACGACCCGGCCCGACAGGAACATCTTGCGCTCGCGCGTAGTGAATGAAATCCCAGACGATCAAGAAGTAGCCTTCATAGCGCATCTTCTTGATCATTTCGATTTCGGAGGTGAGGCGCCGTTCATACTCGGCCAGAGAATTCTGGAGGAATCCCTGCTGGGCGAGACGTTCGAGATAGGGGACGCGCGCGGCAAAACCCTCGCGAACGACTTTTTCGAAATAGCTGGCGGAGGTATGCCCTTCCGGAACCTTGAATTCCGGAAATGGATGGGGGATACGTTCGATCTTCACGTTGCATCGGGAAGCGATGTCCACGGTGCGGCTCAGCGCTTCCGGAAGTTCGCCGAAGACCTGCGCCATCTCCACAGCGCTCTTAAAGTAAAACTGGTCGGTCTGGAACTTCATGCGATTGGTATCGCTCATGGTCTTGCCGGTCTGGATGCAGAGCAGCACTTCCTGAGCGTGAGCGTCGTCATGATGGAGATAATGGCAATCGTTCGTGGCGACCAGCGGGATGCCGGTTTCTTTCGAAAGACGGACCAGTTCGCGATTGACATCCTTTTCGATCGGCAATCCCTGGTCTTGGATTTCGAGGAAGAAATTACCTTTGCCGAAAACGTCGCGCAGACGGTAAGCATTTTCGCGCGCCTGATCGTATTTCTGATCGACGACGGCTTCGGTTACCGGGCCGCGGAGACAGGCGGAAAGCGCAATCAAGCCTTTGCTGTGTTTGGCAAGCAGGTCATAGTCAATCCGCGGTTTGTAATAGAAGCCTTCAAGAAACCCTGCGGAAACAAGCTTGATTAAGTTGTGATAGCCCTCGAGCGATTCGCAGAGCAGCACGAGATGATTGCTACCACGCATTCCCGGTTCGGCGTCGCCGCGATCCTGGCCGTTGCTTCCATTTGTTTTGTCGCCGCGGTCATGGCGGCTACCCTTAGCTACGTAAACTTCGCAGCCGATGATGGGCTTGACGTCGCGCTTGCTGGCTTCGTAAAAGAAATTCGCGGCGGCAAAGAGATTGCCGTGGTCGGTGATGGCCACGGCGGGCATTTTCTGGCGGGACGCTTCATCCAAAAGCTCGGAGGTTTCGCAAGCCCCATCGAGCAGACTGTAATCCGTATGAAGGTGGAGATGCACGAACTGCGGTTGGCCCATGGAACTCCATTTTAGAACTCTATTAGCAGATTTGCATTACGCATTCTGAGGTTTCCCACAGGCAGCTCGAGGACCCTCGCGCCACGAGTCACGCGGTGGCAACGACACGCAGGCGGCCGAGGCGCCGTGAGCGGGGCGCACGCTTTATGACAATTTCAACATCGCGGCCTAGCAACGTCAAGAATTGCATGAGCCGTTCGGTGGAAAAACCGGAAAGCTGGCCCCGGAGCAGGCGGGAAATTTTTGGCTGGTCGATCTTCAAGATGCGGGCAGCGCTTGCCTGAGTAAGGCGGCGCGCGCGAATGACCGCGGCAATGCGCACCGCAAGTCCAGCCTTGGCGAGACGCTCCTCCGGATTTGGCAATCCGAGGTCGGCGAAGACATTACCGCTTCCTTCTTCAACTTCGATGGTTCTAGCCATGTTCTTCTATTCCTTTGCGCCGCTCCCATGCGGCGTGTTCTTCCTCGGCCCGCTTGAGGCGCGACTTGATCAAGTTGATCTCCGCTTTCGGCGTCTGTATGCCGGCCTTAGACTTCTTCTGGAAAGCGTGCAGCACATATACGCGACCGGCCAAGCGAGTCGTATAGACGGCGCGATATGTGTCACCGTAATGGTCCTCGATGATCTCCAGAACTCCAGCGCCGCCGAAGCCGCGGAGCGGTTTCACACCTGTGTGTTTTCCGCCTAGTTGGGCGACGTAAAGTGCGAAGCCGATCGAGTCCTTGACCTCCTCCGGAAAACCGCGCAGGTCGGCCTTGGCACTGCTTATCCAAATGACCGGCTTGAGAGCGGGCAGAGCAGATCCCATCATCATTTTATGCCTAAACAAGCATAGAGCACAATCGAATTGCTACAGCAGCAAGATCGGCCACGATAGATTTGCATGGGGAAGCATCGGCGCTTGGGCGCAGCATGCCTCCCCCTAGGCTGCGCATGCTAGGCTTCACGCAGAATTCAGGCAGCCGCCAAACCGGAGCGCTATCTGCGCCCGTGACTCTTCTTCTTGCCGGAGTGAGCGCTCTTGCCATGAGATGCACGCACAGCGTGCTTTGCGTGGGGCTTTGTGTGGACAGGCTTGGCCTTGGCCGCGTGCTTCGCCTCGGCTTTTGCGGCTGCGTGCTTCTTATGAGCGGCGTCGCCCATGGCGGCGGCAGCGTGGGCTTTGTCGGTGCCCTTTGCGGGCTTCTTTTCCTTTTCTTTCTTCTTGGGCTGTTCCTTGATGCCGGAGAGCTTGCGCAGGATTTTCTCGCGCTCTTCCTTGGTCTTGCCGCGGCCGGTAAGCTGCATGGCGAAAACCTGCTCGACGACGGCATCGAACTTCGGCCCGCGAGCCATACCAAGCGCTTCGAGCTCCGTGGCCACAACCGGAAGAGCGATGCGAATCGGGCGCCACTTGTTCAGAAAGGCACGAATCTTCGAAAGAGCGGCCGACTTATTGGATTCAGCCATCAGGTAAGCAATCTGATCGAGCGGCATTTTCTCAAGGAACCGAAATGAGTCCACGGGAGCATTCATTTTTCGCCCCAGGAGCTCTTTCTGGGCTTCCAGCGCTTCTTCTTCAAAACTGAGCGCGGCTTCCACTTCGGCCGCGCGGAATCCGGCTTTGGAGAGGACGCTCGCCAATTCGCGGTCCTTTAATTTTCCAAGAATCGCGAGGAGCATCGGGGCGGCGAGCCGCGGACGAAAGCCGGCGGTGAAAAGATCCTCGCGAACTTTCATGAGGCGGGCGATAGCGTCGTATGACGGATGTTTCTTCGCCAGCACGGCATTGACGGCCTCGAGGAGGTCGTGTTCTTCCCAGGCCTTCAGCACGACCGCGGGCCGTTCCTCGCGGGCGAGGGCGCGTAGCTCATCGCCGGCATCTTCCGGAGTAATGGTGTCCTGCAGATTGCGCTCGATGGCCAGGTCAAACCATTCCTGGGTGCGCTGTTCAATCTTGAAGCCCATGCGCGCGGCGTAACGCAGGACGCGCAACAAGCGGACCGGCTGGTTGGTGAAACTGTGAATCGTGAGGGCGCGAACTTCGGCGCGTTCAATGTCGGAAAGCCCGTTCGTGGGATCAAGCAATAAGCCGCGCGAGGCGGGGTTCAGCGAAATGGCGATGGCGTTAAGGGAGAAATCGCGGCGGCGCAAATCTTCCATGATGGTGGACCAGCGAATCTCGGGACGCGTGCCGGGGCGAACATAATGGTCGTCGCGGGCGGCGGAGATGCTGCCTTCGCAGTCGCCGGCAAAGAGCACTTCGACATGACGGTACTTTTCATCCTCGTGGAGGATTTTGGCGCCGCCCTTTTCGAGCTCGTGAGCAATCTTCGAGGGATTGCCCTCGACGGTGAAATCGAGATCGCGCAGCGAAGCGCCGGTAACGAGGTCGCGCACGGTTCCACCCGTCAGATACACGTTGAACCCGAGCGCGGCGGAGAGTTCCTGCACGCGCAACATCACGGCGCGCTGCTCCGGCGAGAGCCGGCTTTCCAACAAAAACATATAGTCTGGCATTGCACTCCTTCTGCTTCAGGGTGTCTGCGCCGACCGCCGCGGATGCACCCGCAATGAGTCCCTGGCCTGCCGCGTTATGCACGCGGGTGATGCGCCTTGTAAATTTGCTTCAACCGCTCCTCGACGACATGGGTGTAAATCTGAGTCGTCGAAATATCCGCGTGACCGAGCATGAGCTGGACGGAACGGAGGTCCGCTCCGCGCTCAAGCAAATGCGTGGCAAAGCTGTGCCGCAGCATATGCGGCGTCAGCGCCACGCGCATACCGGCGAGCCGGCCATACGCCGAAAGTATCTTCCAGACGCCGACGCGGCTCAACTGTGCCCCGCGGCGATTCACGAACAACGACGGATTGCCTTGCACCTTGCCAAGCAATTTCGGCCGCGCATCGCGGAGATACTTCTCGACGATGGCCAGCGCTTTTTTACCAACAGGAACAATGCGCTCCTTGTCGCCTTTGCCGATACAACGAACGCAGCCGACCTTGGCATCGAGGTCGGTGACGCGCAGGCCAATGAGCTCCGATACACGCAAGCCAGTGGAATACAAAACCTCAAGCATGGCGCGGTCCCGGAGGCCGATGGGATTTTTCACATCGGGCTGGTTCAGCACGCGCTCGACTTCTTCGAGGCGGAGATAGCCCGGCAAATTACGCCGAATTTTAGGCGATTCGAGATTGACCGCGGGATCTTCCCGAATCAGCTCGTGGATCTGAGCAAAGCGGAAAAAGTTGCGAAGCGTGACCAGGTGGCGCGCCACGGTCTTGCTCTCAAGCTTCTGACGATACAGGCCCGCGAGGAAATCCACCAAGTCGTCGCGGCTGATGGCTTCGAGGGTAAGCTTGCGCTTGCGGGCGAATGTGTCGAATTTCAGGAGGTCGCGACGATACGCGGATACAGTATTAGTGGACAGTCCTTTCTCCACTCGCACGTAGGTCAGGAACGACGAAATGGTTGCCGCAATTTCCATCAGGGCTCCACGTATCCGTCACCGGAGCCGGCAGCGCGCCGCATGGCAATTCCATAGACTTCCTCGATTTCATGGCAGCGGAAAAGCCAAGCGAGGACGAGATAAAGCGCTGTCGCTCCTACGATCAGGGCGGCAAAAACGAGCAACTGCACGAGGAAGCGCGAGTGTATCGTAAACGTAGTGTAGTAGTTTCCGAACCAGCAGGCGACGCCCATAATGGCGGCGCACAATGAAATCTTGGAAAAGGAACGTAAGATTTCCAAGGTTCCGAGCGGACCATAGCGCAGGCGGAAAATAATGAAGAGTGCGAAGAAATCAAAGAAAGTAGCGAGGGCGGTTGCGAGAGCCGGACCGCCGTTCTGAACGCGTTTGAAGAAGAATTGCAGGAAGATGATGTTTAGCGCGATATTCAGGACCAGAGAGATGGAAGCGACGATGACCGGCGTCTTGGTGTCTCGTGTGGAGTAGAACGCCGGGACAATCAGCTTGACTGACGCCAGAGCGGGAAGCCCAACGGCGTAATAGAGAAGAGCGCGGGCCGTCAAGCGAGTGGATTCCGCGACGAACTGGCCGTGCTGGAAGAGCACGCGGATGATCGGTTCGCGCAGGATCATCAGGCCCAAGGCCGCGGGAATAGTGATGAAGGCCACGATGCGAACGGAAAACGAAAGCGTTTTCTTGAGCGACTCAAAGTCATTAGCCGCCGCCTGGTGAGACATCATGGGCAGGATGGCCGTTGCCACGGCGATGGCGTAACCTCCCAGAACAAGTTCCATGACCCGGTCTGCAACGGACAAAGCTGCCAGACTTCCCTGCGGCATACCTTTTGCCAAAACGAAATAGGTGTCGACGAAGAAGTTGATCTGTCCGATCCCGATTCCGAAAAATCGGGGAATCATCAATCGCGCCACATTCCGGATGCCGGGGTGGGTGAACGATATTCCAAAACTAAATCGCATCCCTTTCCGCACGAGCGACGGAACTTGAACCAGGAATTGAAGCACACCACCCACGAGCACGCCGACAGCCAGCGAAACCGCAGGCTGTTTGAAGTAATGCCAAACCGCTCCAACGGAGAAGATAATGATGGATAAATTCAGGAGCACCGGAGTCGCCGCGGGCAATCCGAAGGTATGGAAGCAGTTCAGGATGCCCATGGCCAGTGCCGCCAGCGCGATGAAAAAGAGATACGGGAAGATGATCCGATTCAGCGTGACCGCTTCGTCCCAGGAGACGCTCTTCCCCGAACTGGAGGTGAACGTGTGGACGACGATGGGGGAAAAGACCATGCCAAGGATGGTGATGACCGCGACGACCAGCGCCATGGTCCAGAACAACCGGTTAGCGAACTCCCACAGTTCCTCCTTTGACTTCTCCCTCATATAAGTTGTAAAAACCGGAATGAAGGAGGCGGTCATGGAGCCTTCGGCGACCAGCCTGCGGAATATGTTGGGGATGCGGTAGGCCAAAAAGTAGGAATCGGCCGTCAGGGTGGTCCCCAGAAGGAGGGTAATGCGCTGGTCGCGGACGTAGCCCAGGATGCGGCTAGCTACCGTTACTAGGGAGATGATCGAGGCCGATTTGAGGATATGCTTTTTATCGCTCAAAGGGCAGTGCTCCGGGCCCTAACCCTAATGAAAACAATAACTTGACAGGAAAAACGTGCTTAACATAACATACATTTTGCCGATTGGCAAATCTGGGCATCCAGACCGGGAAACGCGCCATTTTGAAGAATAGAGCCCCAGCCTCAACGCACAAGAAGGTTATTGTTGTGCTCGCTGACAAGAAACCCTTGCGCGGGTACTTGAACCCTGTCCGGCTCGGGCAGGCTGACCCCATCGACTTGCTGACGCCTGAGGGGGAACACGTTGAGGTACCTCTAGATCGAGTGCGATCGGTCTATTTTGTGCGCGAATTTTCCGACGACTTCGAGCCGGAGCGCAAGGCCTTCCTGAGCCGGCCGAAGCTGGACGGACTGTGGGTCAAGCTTCGTTACAACGACGGAGAAACCCTGGAAGGCGTGGTTCCCAACGATCTGCTGTCGCTGCTCGATAACGGGTTGCAAATCACATCGCCCGACCTGAACTCTTCCACGGACCGTATCTTTGTTCCGCGCGCTGCGCTCACGGAAGTGACCGTTCTCGGTGTTGTTGGCATCGCCCGGCGGAAGCCGGCTGCCGCTGCCGCAGCGGCTTCGCAACCCCGCCTTTTCAACGAATAGCCTCGCCGGGCCGACTATACTTCCCTCTTTGGCCTGTGCGAGACTCGCAGACAGCCCCAAAAAGTATTGAGGAGCCCCTTCATGAAACTTGCTGAAGTTGCGCAAAAATTGGGATGCCGGTTGGAAGGCCAGGCGGAAATAGAGATTCGCGGCGTGGCAGGGATCGAGTTCGCTGAGGCCGGACAGATTACATTTCTCGCGAATCGGCGATACTTTCCGTTGTTGAAGACGACGCGCGCCTCGGCAGTCCTCATCGAAGAAGGAATTGCGCTGGATCGAGAGCCGTCCATGCCCGTCCTTGCCGCGCTGCGCTCATCAAATCCCTACCTGGCGTTTGCGAGAGCGATCGAACTCTTCTATCAACCCCCACGCTATGCGCCGGGGATTCATCCTACAGCGATCATCGCAAAGAGCGCGCTTATCGGCGAGGGAGCCCATATCGGACCGTACTGCTACGTGGACGAAGATGTCCAAATCGGCCGCAACGCCATGCTGCACAGCTTCGTGAGCATCTATAGCGGCGCAAAGATCGGCGATGATTTTTTTGCGCACGCGCACGCCGTGGTTCGCGAATTCTGCCGCCTTGGCAATCGCGTGATTCTGCAAAATGGAGTGGTGATCGGCGGAGACGGGTTGGGTTTCGCGAAACAGAAAGACGGCACCTGGTACAAGATGGCTCAGTCGGGGGCGGCCGTTCTCGAAGACGACGTGGAGGTACAAGCGAACGCCTGTGTCGATCGTGCCACGATTGGCGAAACCCGCATCGGCCGCGGTACCAAACTCGATGATCTCGTGCTGATTGGCCACGCCTCGCAGGTTGGGCCCAACACCATGCTCTGCGGCCAAGTGGGACTCGCTGGCTCCACGAAAGTCGGTAGCAACTGCATTCTAGCGGGCCAGGTGGGTACCGCCGGCCATCTGTCGGTAGGAGACGGGGCAGTGATCACCGCTCAAAGTGGCGTTCCGAACGATGTACCTCCGCGCTCGCTGTATTCCGGATATCCGGCGGTCGAGAATCGTGAATGGCTCAAGACGATGGCGGCGCTAAATCGGCTGCCTGAATTGCAGAAGCGTGTTCGCGAACTGGAAGCGGAAGTAGAGAACCTAAAGTCGCGTTAAAAACGGGCACCATGCGCGCCCCGCAGATTAAGATGCTGCCGGTTCAGCCGTAGCGCCCGGAAAATCGAGCGGACGCTGGTCTGGTGGCAGGCTCGCCGCCATCGCCATCCGCACGCGCTCGTTCAATACGTCCCGCTCTTCAAGGGAATACTGGGAAGCGTCGATCGGCTCGAGAAATTCGACGACGATCTCTCCCGGATGAATGACCAGCGACCGCTTTTCCATGACGCGGTGGGCGCCCGAGCAAGCCATTGGCACAATCGGCACTCCCGCTTTAATCGCCATTACCACAGCTCCCTTCTTGAATTCTTGAAGCCGGCCATCCGGACTCCGAGTGCCTTCCGGGTAGATCAAAAATGATTGCCCATCCTTGAGGGCTTCCGTGGCCTTTTCAACGCTGGCAATTGCCGAGTCGCGTGCGCTGCGATTGACGGGGATAAAATGCGCTGACGAGAAAGCCTGCCCCACGATAGGCCATTTGAACAAGGATTCCTTCAGAAGAATAGCGATCCGGCGAGGGATGGCGCCTACAACTGCGGGCGCATCGGCCGAGCTCGTGTGATTCGCGGCAAAAAGGCAGACGCCCGGGGGGATGCGCTCGAGGCCCTGCACGCGAACCCTGACGCCGACAGCCCGGACAAAAAACATCACTCCCTTTACGCCTGCCCAGTAAATCGGATCAGGATTGCGGGTGATCAGTGTATAGACGAGCAGCGGCGGCCCAACGACCAGAATGTACAGCGATAAGAAGACGCCAATGAAAAGAGTCCACAGCATAGGCTGGCAAACTTTCTCGAATCCCGCGCCGCCGGTCAAGCGAAACGTGGACGCGGTCGCATCGCTAACGAACAGTGACCGCGCTTGTTTCTCCGCGAAGTATCCCCTCTCGAATATGGCGTACCTTTTCGCCGGCGTGCGCATCCTCGCCAACAAGGTATAACGTCTCCTTGATTTCGCCGAGCCGGAATTCGATGGCAATTTCCTTGTATTCCCTGCGAACGCGCAGTTTCAGCAAGTCGCCGGCCTTCTGTTCTTGCAGCCACCGATCAGCCCTTTTAGGCACTTCTCCGCCGTTCCAACTGAGGATGACATCTCCAGTTCGCAATCCTGCCATAGCTGCAAGGCCTTCAGGATCGACCTGGCCCACGACGAACGGGCCGTTCGCTTCGTGCTCAACAAAAAAGCCGAGCGAGGGCCTCCGATGCTCCACGGTTCGTAACGTTAAGCCTGCCAGCCCCAGTATTTGCTGATACGGGAAAGGGTCTGCCCCAGCGACGTATTTTGCGAAAAACTCCTCGAACGAGCCGCCGGCGACGCTCTCCGCGGCCAGTTCAACGTCCAGACTGTCTCGATACGTTTTTCCTTGTTTGGCAAAATTCATATTCAACGAACGCAAGACATCGTCCAGGCTCTTTCCATTGCCGGTGCGGTCGCGAATGAGAATGTCGAGCAAGTCTCCCAGCACCTGTCCTTTTGTGTAATACGAGACGCTGTATTCCGGCTGAGTGTAGAGCGGATATTTTTCCAGCCAGGCATCAAGACTGGACTGCTCCACGCTCTGCCAGCGATTGGCCGGGCGGCCTTCCAGTTCGGTGATTTGTTCACCGAGGTCCCCGTAGAACTGCTCTTTGCTCCAAATTCCACTGCGCACCAGCGTGTACGATGCGTAGGTATTCGTCACGCCCTCGGCAAACCACAGAGCGCGCGTATATTGTTCTTTCGTATCATCTACGGGATAGAGCGAAGCCGGGCGGATGCGTTTCACATTCCACAAATGAAAAAATTCATGCGCCGCGACATTGGGCAAGTATTCCTCCGAATAGGCGCCGATCGCCGTCGAGTTTGCGTGCTCCATGCCGCCACCTCCGGCTCCCTTGCCAAAGTGGAGAATAAACGTGTAGTGCTCAAACGGCGCACCATCCATCAGCTTCAATTCGTATCTGCAAATTCGCCGCAGGTCCTCTTCGACCTGTTTCCTCCTCCAGTTTTCCCCATGAATGACTACGCGAATCTCTGGCGATATACCGGTCAATTGAAATTCATCAAATTTGCCCACCTCGATGGGCCCATCCGCAAGACCTTCATAATTCGGGGCTTCGAAGAAGTATGCGCGGACGCCACCTGCCGCTTCGAGTCCGCCGGAGGTAGCCGTTGCCGCCTTCCAGTTGTCGGGAAGACTCGGAAAACTCAATTTCACATTCTCCGAGCGCCGCTCCGGAACGTAGAGGAGAATCATTGCGGGATTGATGAAGGCGTGCTCGGAGTTGAGTTGCGTCGCAAATGGCCCGGATTCATCCCAATAAGCCGCGTAAGCAATCTCGATCGTCCCCGTGCCCTTAATGCGCCACGTTTGCTTATCCGTTTTTTCGATAAACACTTTCCTGGGGCCGGCAAACGCTTCTACCTGCCGCACGTGACTGCTGAAGTTGCGGACCTGGTAGAGCGCATTCCACGCAGGCATCCTGACAATCACCTCATCCGTCACATCGGGAATGGCCATCGTTACGTGGAAGAGATGCCTCTCGGGATGATCCAGGAGGACGGTGTATTGAATGGTTGCTCCAGCGGAGGAGCTGAAAGCCAGGATAAATGAAATGCAGAGGCCGGTGCGAATCAGCAGCCTGCTCCACGCAGGAGTAACGGTCACCGAGTTTTCGCCTCACCTGCAAGTTGTCCAGCCGCGCCGAGTTTCTTCACGATTTTGTCGCACAGGCCGTCAAAGCTACCGTTGGACATGATGAGCAGGAGATCGCCCGGCTTGGCTTCGGCCCCAAGATACTCCGCAATGGCGTCTGAACCGGGAAACACGCGAGCGTCCTTGCCGAGTGCGCGCACACTCTCCGCGACAGTCTCAGGGTCCAGCCGATTTTCGCCGCCCAATTGCTGGGCGCGAAAGACGCCCCCGAGAATGACGCGGTCGCCAAGAGCCAACGACTTCGGCAACGCATCCTGAAACACTTTGCGGCGCATGGAATTCGAACGCGGCTCGAGAATAGCCCACAGCCGGCGTCCGGGCCAGCGCCCGCGCGCAGCTTCTATGGTAGCTTTCACAGCCGTCGGGTGATGCGCGAAATCATCAACCACCAGCACGCCTCCGATTTCGCCTTTCACGTCCATGCGGCGCTTCACACTGCGAAACGTCGCGAGTGCTTTGGCGATTCCTCCAGCGGGGATGCCACGACCTTGCGCGACAATCAATGCCGCCATGGCGTTCAAGACGTTGTGACGTCCGGTTGCAACCAATTCAAATTCGCCGAACAATGCCCCGGCGTGCGCGACGCGAAACCGCATGGTTTCACCATCAATCGCGAAGCCGCTCGCCACCCAATCATTCCCTTCACTGAAACCGTACGTTTCCACCGGACAAAAAGCCTTTTCTGACGCGCGCCGCAAGGCCGGGCCCGATTCTTCCGCATCGCCCCAAATAACCACGCGGCCGCGCCGGGGAACAAGATTCACCAACCGGCGGAACGCCAATTGGTAGGTCTCAAAATCGGGATAGATGTCAGCGTGGTCGTACTCGAGCGATGTAATAATCAAATCGTCGGGATGGTAGTGAAAGAATTTTGGCCCGCGGTCCCAGAAAGCGGTTTCATACTCGTCGCCCTCGAGAATGAACTCTTCCCCACCGCCGAGCCCGTAACTCTTGCCAAAGTTTTCCGCTACACCCCCCACAAGAAAATTCGGCCGTTTCGCCGCGGTGTGAAAAATCCAGGCGAGCATCGCCGTGGTGGTCGTTTTTCCATGGGTTCCGCTGACGACGATGGAATGTCTCTCGGGGAGAAAGACTTCCTCCAGAATTTCCGGCATCGAGCGATAGAGAATCTTTCGATCCAGCACTTCCTCCAGCTCCGGATTCCCCCGCGCAATGATATTCCCGATCACCACCAGGTCGGGCGCCGGCTGCAAGTTCGCCGCATCAAAAGTATGGAAGAATGAAATTCCGAGACTTTCAAGCAGCGTGGACGCAGGCGGGTAGACTCCGGAATCCGAACCGGTCACGCGAAAACCGTGGTCGCGCAGCATCCCGGCCAGGGGCGCCATTGCCGATCCGCCAATCCCAATCACATGCACATGTCTTGTTTCCGTCACGCCACCACCGCCGATTCCAGGAATTCGAGCGTGCCTTCCCCATCGGCATCCAGGCGTGCCTGTATGCCCAGTGGTATCGTAAACATGGGCCGCACCGTATGCCCAATCGGAGCGCCGAAGACGATCGGAACACCAAGCGGCCGCAGGATTCGCCCGCAGACTTCGCGTACGGTTGGACCTCCGGCCACGGACGGCTCGCTTTCCGGAAAATCTCCCAGCACAATCCCGCGAACGCCTTCAAATTTTCCCGCTTGTTTCAAATGCATTAGGACGCGATCGACTTGATAGGGCTTCATGCCGCGATCTTCGAGGACCAGGATCGAATCCTTGGTATCCAATTCCCACGGTGTTCCAATCGTGGCTTCCAGCAAAGTCATGCAACCGCCTAAGACCCTGCCCATGGATTCACCGGCGAGAACTGCTTCACCCTTCAGCCGCAATTTCCAACCGCCTTCCGTTTTGCCGACCGCTTGAAGAAAAGAGTTCTCATCATAACCCTTGCGCACATCTGCGCCCGCGTTGAGCCCCCCAACAACCATCGGACCGTAGAAAGTGATCCACTTGCAGCGTTGCCAGAGAAAAATCTGCAGCGTCGTGAGGTCGCTGAAGCCAATCACGCACTTCAGATCGCGAAGGCTCTTCTCCAGTTCAAATTCCAGAAGGTAGTTCGACCCGTAGCCGCCGCGCAAAGCCACGAGCCCGTCAACCTGATCGGAATTCAGCGTCCCGAGAAAACCGTTGGCGCGCTCCAGTGGCGGACCTGCAAAGTACCCTTCCGCTTTGGTGTCCTGATTGGAGACCACTTGAAAACCGTGGCGCTTCAATTCCGCAAGCCCGGCGATCATTTCGACGGACTCCGCGGGAGACGCCGGAGCGAAGACTCCCAGGCGCGAACCGGCGGCCAGCGCCTTGGGTTTTCGGGGAATCCCGTTGCTACCCGTCATTCGTGATGGCCTTCGAACGAAATCACTTCCGTGATCACGCCCTGGCGATTGAGCTGGGTGACAATCGTTTCTTGCTGACTATGGCTGACGTCGGATTCGAATTCAACAATGGAGTTCGCTCCCGCCATCGAAACGCGAAAGTGTTGCATGGGAATTTTCAGACCGGCCATCAGCCGTTGCACTTCCGTCGCGATGCTGTCCGCGTGGCTGGTGGTAACGCGAAAAATCATGTTTCGGGACTTCAAATGGAACCGCCTCGCGACCCACCCGATGCAGATCAAGCCGAAAAGCACGAGGCCTGTGGCATAGGCGGCCACAGAAAAGAATCCTCCGCCGGCAGCCATGCCAATTGCGGCTTCCACGAAGACTGTCGCGGCGGTGGTCAATCCCACAATGCCGCCGCTGTCGCGCAGAATCGCGCCGGCACCGAGGAAACCAATGCCCTGCACAATGTTCGAAGCGATGCGAGTGCTTCCCGCATCGCCAAAAGCGTGTGCAACCTCGCCGGAAAGAATCGTGAACAACGCTGTCGCCAGGCACACAAAAAGGCTGGTCCGAATGCCCGCCGGCCTGCGCCGCAGGTCGCGTTCAATGCCGATGACCGCCCCGAGTACCGCAGCAACGGTCAGTCGCAGAAATATTTGTGGAAGAGAAAGCATTCCGAACGGGACCCACTGCCCGCCTGAGCGAAATTTTACTGAATTATAATTTGAATTGCGTCAATTTCCCAAAATGGCGTGCCCTGGCGTGTATCTCACTGCGCTTCAAGTAGCGCAGCCGGTCCAGGCCAAATTTCTCGACGGCAAAGCTTCCCATGACCGAGCCGTAGACCATGGCGCGGCGGAGCGAAGCGTCAGACTGGTCCCCGTTTCCCGCCAGGTAGCCCATGAAGCCGCCAGCGAAGCTGTCGCCCGCGCCGGTGGGATCGTGCGGCTCTTCCAGCGGAAATGCCGGGACGCAGAAGACGCCGCGCTTGTCCACCATCATGGCGCCGTATTCTCCACGCTTTACAACCAGCGTCACCGGACCCATCTTTAAAATGTGCTTGGCCGCGCGCAGCAGATTATGCTCGCTGGAAAGCTCGCGCGTCTCCGAGTCATTGATCATTAGGATGTCCACATGCTTCAGCGTCTCGCGAAGCTCCGCGTTCGAACGTTCGATCCAGTAGTTCATGGTATCCAGCGCGGCGATTTTAGGGCGCTTCTTGACCTGGTGTAACACGTCCCGCTGCAAGTCTGGCGCGATGTTGGCGAGGAAAACGTATTTCGAGCTGCGATATTTTTCCGGCAAACGTGGCTTGAACTCAGCGAACACGTTCAGCTCCGTCGCCAGCGTTACGCGCTCGTTCAAGTTTTGGGAATAGCGCCCGGCCCAGAAAAATGTCTTCCCAGTGGCACGTTCCAGCCCGTCAATATCGATGGTACGTCCGTGAAAAATCCGGGCATCCACTTCTGTGAAGTCCTCGCCCACGATCCCAACGAGGTTGACGTGCGTAAAAAAACTCGCCGCCACGGCGAAATAAGTGGCTGCGCCGCCCAGCGCGCGCTCCACCTTTCCGTAAGGACTTTCCAGTGCGTCGAACGCGACGGAACCCACAACGAGTAAGGACACTCTGTTCTCCTAAGAAATATATTTTCCAATGATGGCCGCGAGCCGCTTCTTTGTTGCCTTGGGAACAATTTTAAAATCCGTCACCAGCGCATGCTGTAGTGCCGATCCACATTTACAGGTTCTGCCCGAGGGAAGCTCTCGAACCGCAGTTCGCAGCACTTTCTGCGCGTTCTCCGCGTTCTGATTCAGCGTGGCGATAATCTGCGACGCCGTGACCGATTCGTGCTCCGGGTGCCAGCAGTCGTAATCGGTGATCATCGCAATCGTCGAGTAGCAAATCTCCGCTTCGCGCGCCAACCGCGCTTCCGTCACGTTAGTCATGCCGATCACTTCAAAGCGAAGCTGCCGGTGCACTTCCGCCTCGGCCAGCGTCGAGAATTGCGGTCCTTCGATGCATATGTAGGTTCCACGGCGATGGACCATCACGGCTTCATGAACGCAGGCATCCGCTAGAACGCCCGACAATTGGCCGCAAGTCGGATGCGCAAAGGCCACGTGAGCAACGATTCCTTCTCCAAAAAAAGTGGACGGGCGGTTTTTCGTGCGGTCGAAAAACTGGTCCGGCACGAGAAATTCTCCCGGCCGCAAATCTTCCTTCAGCGACCCGACCGCACTCACGGAGATGATGCGCTCCACTCCCAAAAGCTTCATCGCGTAGACGTTTGCGCGGTAGTTGATTTCGCCGGGCAGGATGCGATGCCCGCGGCCGTGCCGCGCCAGAAACGCAACGCGCTTTCTCTCAAGCGTACCAAGCACTATGGCATCCGAAGGCTCGCCGAACGGCGTTCTCACGCGAATCTCGCGCGCATTCGTCAATCCATTCATCGAATAGAGTCCGCTCCCGCCAATGATTCCAACCGCCGCCTGGGCAGCGGATTTCGCGCTCTTCGGCTTACCGGCCTTCTTTGCCGCCATCTTTTTTCTCTCCTCTAGCCCTGAAGGCCGCTTTTCTTCAATATCTCGTTGACCGCGGAAAATGGATCCTTCTTGCGGTCCGCGACCTCTGCCGCCAATTCCGCAAGCCGCGCCTCTCCGCCCGCTCCGCCCAAAGCCCGCTCAAGCAAACGGGATTCCAGCAGTTCGATCAGACGGTTTTTCCAATGCTCGACATGTTTTCGCCGTCGCTGCCCGCTCGATTCAAAATGTTTCTGAAATTTCGCAACCGTTTCGGCCAACTCCTCGATTCCTTTGTTCTCTGAAGCCACCGTGCGCACCACCGGAGGATGCCAGCCGTCCCGCGGCATCACCAGCGATAGCATGGCCATCAATTGTTGCGCCAAACGGTCCGCGCCTTCGCGATCCGCTTTGTTCAAAACAAAAATGTCCCCAATCTCCATCAGCCCGGCCTTCATGTTTTGAATATCATCACCAAGCCCCGGTACGAGCACGACCAGCACGCAATCCGCCAGCCGCACAATATCAATTTCATCCTGCCCAACGCCGACCGTCTCGATCAGCACATGCTTCTTCCCCGCCGCATCCAGGAGCAGCGCCACTTCCGCTGTCGCGCGCGCGAGCCCTCCGAGGAATCCCCGCGTGGCCATCGAGCGGATAAAAGTGCCCGCATCACCGGCGTGCCCTTGCATTCGAATACGGTCTCCGAGAATCGCGCCGCCGGAGTACGGACTCGTCGGATCGACCGCGATCACGCCCACTTCTTCTTTTTTCTTCCGGTGATACGCCGCCAGGCGGTCAACGAGAGTGCTCTTCCCCGTTCCCGGCGCGCCGGTGACTCCCGTGAGATACGCCTGCCCCGTGTGCGGAAACAGCAGTCGCAGCAGGGCCTCCGCCTCGGGCTGATGATTCTCGATCGCCGTGATCGCGCGCGACACCGCCCGCACATCGCCGGCGCGCACATTTTCCGCCCACTTCTCAACGGGCAGAGTCATACTTTTCCTGTGGGGGCTTCTCGGGAGCCAGGCGCATTTCGCTATTATTTCTTGCCTAGAAGCTGCCGGGCAATCACCAATTTCTGAATTTCGCTGGTGCCTTCGCCGATGGTGCACAACTTCACGTCGCGGTAATACTTCTCCGCGGGATAATCCTTGATGAACCCGTAGCCGCCGTGAATCTGCACGCACTCGTTGGCCACACTCACCGCAATTTCACTGGCAAACAGTTTCGCCATACTCGATTCACGGGTGAAGCGCACGTCCTTTTTATCCGCGAGCCACGCCGCTTGATAAACCAGCAGCCGCGCCGCTTCCACCTGCGTGGCCATGTCCGCCAGCTTGAATCGCACCGCCTGAAACTCGCTGATTGCCTGACCGAACTGCTTTCGTTGCTTCGCGTACTTCGTGGCCGCTTCGAGCGCTCCCTGAGCCATACCCAGTGCCAGCGCGGCGATCGAAATTCGTCCCCCATCCAGAATTTTCAAGCTGCCGGTAAAGCCTTCGCCTTCCGGTCCGAGCAAGTTTTCCTGCGACACCCGGCAATCATTGAAAATCACTTCCGACGTGTCACTCGCGCGCATCCCCAGCTTGTTTTCTTTTTTCCCCGGCCGGAACCCTTTCATTCCCTTCTCTAAAATGAATGCGCTGATTCCGTGCGAGCCTTTCGATTTGTCCGTGACCGCCATGGCCACGCAATAATTCGCATATTGGCCATTGGTGGTAAACGTTTTCGCCCCGTTGAGCACCCAATCCTCGCCGTCGCGCACGGCCGTCGTTCGCGTGCCGCCCGCGTCCGAACCGGCCTCCGGCTCCGTCAGGGACCATGCCCCGATCGCCCTCCCTGAAGCCAGCGGCACAAGATATTTCTTCTTCTGCGCCTCAGTCCCGAACTTGAAAATGTGGTTGGAGCAAAGTGAATTGTGCGCCGCAACGATCAAGCCCACCGAACCATCCACCCGCGCCAGCTCTTCAATCGCCAGCGCATATTCGATGTACCCCAGCCCCGCGCCGCCATATTGTTCCGGAAAAATAACGCCGAGCAATCCCATCTCCGCCAGCTTCGGCATGATCTCCATGGGGAAATGCGACGCTTCGTCCCACTCCATCACGTGCGGCGCGATTTCACCCTCGGCGAATTCCCGCACACTGCGGCGAAGTTGCTGCTGTTCCTCAGTGAAACTGAATTCCACGCTGTCCTCGGCAGTCTATGATGTTTGCAATAAGCAGATAAGCTGTTGCTTATCGTATGATTCTACATGACCGCCGCTAACAATTCGGTTCGTCTCCAGCACTTTTTTCTGTTTCAACAATAAGCGGCGTGGTCGAAAACGAAATGTAAACGAGATATTTGCGGCGCCTCTTTTTGTTAGGCGCCCACCTTCTGCGTTTTCGCGACGACTTCCTTCAGTACCGCGAGAGCCCGTTCGATCCCCGCCCGGTCCACGTCGCAGTGCGTAACGACCCGCACCGAATACAGCGCCGCATCCTGCGCCCAAACGCCGTGCGGATGAAGCGCATCGCACAACTCCACTGCCGTTTTCCCGGTCTTCGAGCAATCAAAAATCACGATGTTCGAGCGAACTTTCTTCGGATCGATGTGCAGCCCTGGAATTTCCGCGATACCTTCCGCCAGCCGCTCGGCATTTTCGTGATCGATGTGTAGCCGCGCCGGAGACTGTTCCAGCGCAATCAGCCCCGCCGCCGCAATCACTCCCGCCTGCCGCATCCCTCCGCCAAACATTTTCCGGTAGACCCGTGCCTTCTCAATGAACGCCTTCGTTCCTGCAATCATCGATCCCACAGGCGCGCCCAGTCCCTTCGACAAACAAAACATCACCGAATCCACTTTTCGCGTCATCACCGCCACGTGGTCTCCCAACGCCGTCGCCGCATTAAAAATCCGCGCCCCATCCAGATGCACCTTCAACCCCACCTTGTGCGCGTGGTCGCAGATATCATCCACCTGCGCCGTCGGATACACCGTTCCGCCCGCCATGTTGCTCGTGTTTTCGAGGCACACCAGCGCCGTCTGCGAATCGTAATAAATCTTCGGCCGGAT
>Ga0137410_10000926_pt1 | contig 20146 bp, 14 predicted proteins | sample CZODoug1_16funga_FD_108878 | JGI IMG/M metagenome (GOLD analysis project Ga0137410, IMG submission 108878) | Vadose zone soil fungal communities from Angelo Coast Range Reserve, California, USA - CZODoug1_16fungal (Illumina Assembly) | ecosystem: Environmental > Terrestrial > Soil > Vadose zone... | reverse complement strand
TCCCAGGCATCGCAGCAGCACCAACCAGCCATGATGAGAATTCCATCGCGATCGGCGCGGTCCATGAACGATTCGTCTTCGAGTTTTCCTTCGAGACGAATTGTGTTGAGGCCCATTTCCTTAACGTAACGAAACTCGGCTTCGCGGCGCGATTCATCAACGCGAAGCATCATGTCCGGCGCCCAGCCGCCACCGCGGATCAAAACGGGTTTGCCGTTTACGTTAAGTAGGCGGTAGCTCTCGGGAGTGAGTTCGGAGTCGGCCTGAACGAGACCGACGAATTTCTCCTGGACATCCGAAACAGCGGAATTGGCTTCGACAAATTCGAGCCGGAGATGATGAAGATACGGCTCGCCCATCTGGTAGGGCCACCAAAGTCTTGGTTTGGCCAGATTGAGAACTTTGGTGGTCTCCGGTGAAAAGACGACTTCTTTTTTCTCGGAAGCGGCAAGCTCGACAGGCTGGGAAAACTCGATCGGAGCGCTCGCGCCGTGAAGAACTCCGCGAAGGGTTCCCTTGATGGGAGCTGCGGATGTGTTCGTGAGTTCGGCACGAACTGTGAGATGCGCTGTGTCTATGCCGGGAAGATCGAGTTTGGTTTCGACGGTGGCGTGGCGGAGGGTGACTGGGCCGGTCGCCGACAGAACAACTTCCTGCCACAAGCCCATGTCTTTGTCCGGCGGCGTGGGGTTCCAATCGACCCAGGTGATACCGAGCTCGGCGGCATGAGGGGGAGTGACCGCGACGGCTACCACGTTTTTCGCGCCGACCTGAACGAAATCGGTGACATCAAATTCGTAACGGCGGAAAGCGCCGGCGACGGTATCCGAACCGGCGAGTTTTTTGCCATTGATCCAGATATCGGCCCGGTAGTTGATGCCGCGAAATGCGAGCCAGATGCGCTTGCCTTTGTGCGCTGCGGGAACCATAAACTCCTTGCGATACCACCAAGGCACCGCATATGGGCTGCCATCGGGAACTTCGTCGTTTGCGAATTGGCCTCCGACTTTGTAGCTGACGCCGGGAACAGAACGTAGGTTCATGCCGAAATACGAATCTTTGTACACTCCGTTTTCAACGAGCACTGCGAAAACAGTTTTGGGTGCGGAAGTTGAGTACCAGCCTTCCGTGGAGAAGCCGGCGACGGAGATTTGTTCGGGCGAGGCGGATACTTTTGCGGAAGATTGGACTTTCCAGCCTTCGCGCAGAACGGTGCCGGCATCGGCAAGCAAAACAGGACAGAGTGCAACGCAAAGAATAAAGCAAGCACACGAACGAACAAGAAACTTGTTGAGTGCATATCGCTGAAGTCGTTCGAAGAGTCGCATGCGCCCGCCCCCGTGCCCTTAAACCGATTGAATACAGCGAAAATGCTCTTCAATCGCTTTGACGCTGCGTAGTGTAGCCGCACGCCGGGGTCAGCACAAGGGCGATAAAAAAAAACGCTCCGTGCGGAGCGCTTTTTTTCTACCACGCCCGGAAACGAACTATTTCGCCGGCGCGAGCCAGGCCGCGTTGGCATGCATAAATTCGACTTGCGGTAATTCAGTTCGCACACGGATGCTGACGAATTTACCCTTGGAACCGCCGTCGCCGGCAAAGGAAAGCAGATATTGGTTGCTGAGATGGACCTGAAGCTCATCCAGATATGGCTTGAATGACACCGGCGCGGAGGTTCCGAGGTAGTACGACTCGCCGCCACTTTCGACGCACAGCTTGCTCAGATTATTTTGCGCTGTGTTCACAAGAAAAAAGGACCGGCCGCGGTGGCCTGAGTCCGGAGAATAGATACTCCAAAGATTGATATTGCCCTTCTCCGCGATGGAGATGGCTGTGTCCACGTCCGGATAAATCGGCCCGAAGCTGCCACGGAAATAGTCGATACCGGAGGAAATGAGTAGCAACGAACGTGGATCGCCGGTCGAGGGCCATCGCTTCATCCAATCAATGACCGACAGATAGGGACTGGAATAAGCGGCGGGCGTTCCCAGTGGTATGCGCAATGCCTTGGCCGCCAGCGCGTGGTCGGCGGTGAAGTCTTGCGCGATACGAACGGTACCGTTTGACGCATAACCGACAGCCACGAGCGTCGCCGGAGGCAGCGCTTCGATAAACTGCTTTACGTCACCCCATTGCGAAGCGACTTCACTATCAAGCGAATCATCGATCAGAATCGCCAGCGAAAGTCTCTCCGCCTTCACCCAGCGCGCAATCTGCTTGCGGTCTTTCCCTTGCGAAAGCTGCACGTCGCCCTGGTTCACGGCAGGCGGTGATCCTTTCTTGCTGGTAGCTGTGATCGTTATGGTCGCGCCGGCTAAGGCGGAGGAACCCTGTGCAACCGACACAGCCGGAAGAAGGGACGCGAATGCCAGGGCGAACGGGAGTGCGATACTGCAATATTTGGCGGACATTTTAGTTGGCTGAGCCTCTATTTCTTTAGATGCAGGCGGAAGGGAAATGAGATATATCATTTCTCCGGCAATCAGCCGTCCGACACCCGCCGTGAAAGATCTTGGGCATGAATCCTCGGTTGCAAACGATTAGGAATATTGAGGGTGTGCCGTTCGACCTATGTGTGATCGGCGGCGGCGCAACGGGAGCAGGGACTGCCCTCGACGCGCAACTACGCGGTCTGCGCACGTTGCTTGTCGACGCCGGCGACTTTGCATCCGGGACGTCCAGCGCGTCGACCAAATTGGTGCACGGAGGCGTCCGCTACCTTGAACAGGCGGTCAAGACGTTCGACTTTGCAGAGTACCGTATGGTTCAGGGTGCGTTGCACGAGCGTGCGTCCATGTTGCGCAATGCGCCGCACCTGGCGCACGTCGCTGAATTTCTCGTGCCAGTCTATTCGTGGTTTCAGGCGGCGTATTTTCGAATTGGACTGAAGATCTACGATCTGCTCGCCGGAAAGAAGAATCTCTCTCCGAGCAAAGTCTTATCGCGAGCGGAGACGCTCAAACGCTTGCCCGGCTTAAAAGCCGCCGGACTCTACGGCGCGATCGCTTACGCGGACGGACAATTTGACGATGCGCGATATGCGATGGCGCTCGTCCGGTCTTTTCAGGATGCGGGCGGCAAAGCTTTAAATTACTGTCCCGTTGAAAGTTTCGTGTGGGCCGGCGGTAAGAGCATTTCTGGCATTCAATTGCGCGATGCAATTGGCCAAAACAAATTGACGATTCAAGCGAAGATCGTCGTGAACGCCACCGGCCCCTTTTCCGACAAAATCCGCCAGCTCGCGAATCCGAGCGTCTCGCCACGATTGCGGCCGAGTAAAGGCGCGCATCTTCTTTTTCCGGGGGAACTTTTCCCGGGCAAGGATGCACTACTCGTTCCGGAAACGGAAGACAAGCGAGTCATCTTTGCCGTACCGTGGCAGGGACGCCTCTTGGTGGGAACCACGGAAGACGAAGCCACGCCGGAAACGAAGATGGCGGTGAGCCACGGCGAAGCGGAGTATATGTTGCGGCAGCTGAACCCGTACCTGTCGCAGCCGCTCCGCGTCGAGCAGGCCGTCAGCGGATTCGCTGGCTTGCGGCCGTTGGTCGCGGCCCGGGACGACAAGCACTCGACGAAAGAGTTGATTCGCGATCACGAAGTCGAAGTGAACGAGCAGAGCGGACTCATCAGCATTCTCGGTGGAAAGTGGACGACGCACCGGTTGATGGCGGAAGACACGGTCAACGCGGTGCAGCGGGCGCTCGGACAAAATCCAACTAAGAGCCGCACGAAGGAGCACACCCTTGACGGTGCGGCGGCGTACACGGAGGATTTGCCGACGACGCTGGAGCGCGAATATGGATTGCCGGCCGCAACGGCGAAGCATTTTGCCGGAAAGTTCGGTGCAAACGCGGTGCGCGTACTAGACTTGGCTCGCCAAGATGCCGATTTGAGTTTGCCCCTTGTTGATGGTTTTCCCGCGCTGCGCGCGGAGGTCATCTACTGCGCTCGCGCGGAATCGGCGCAAACAATTGAAGATGTACTCGCGCGAAGGCTGGGGCTGCAGCTATATGATTGGCGAACGTCGATCCTCGCTGCGCCGGCGGTTGGCGAGCTGCTTGCGCGTGAACTGGGTTGGAGCGACGCGCAAAAATCGACCGAGGTCACCCGATACATCGAAAAGATTCGCGGGTTTCTGCGAGAACTTGGACTGAGCGAGGCATGAGCACGTGAAAAATCATCTCGGGGCAATCGATCAAGGCACAACGAGCACGCGTTTTATCGTGTTTGACAAGGCGGGACGCATCGTAAGTGACGCGCAAAAGGAGCACGAACAGATTTTCCCCCAGCCGGGTTGGGTGGAGCACAACCCTGAAGAGATCTGGCAGCGAACGCGGGAAGTAATGGCCGAAGCGCTAGCCAACGGAAATTTGACGTCAGGCGATCTGGCGGCGATCGGCATTACGAATCAGCGCGAGACAACCGTCGTCTGGGAAAAGTCGACGGGCAAGCCGGTAATGAACGCAATCGTGTGGCAGGACACACGCGTCAGCCCGGACGTCGCGCGCTTCAGCGCGCAGGGTGGCCAGGATCGGTTTCGCGCAAAAACTGGTCTTCCACTCAGCACGTATTTCAGCGGCTTGAAACTGAGATGGATATTGAAAAACGTTCACGGGGCTGCGGAGCGCGCGCAAGGCGGCGAACTTCTCTTCGGAAATATCGATACGTATCTTTTGTGGAATCTGACCGGCGGGCCAGGCGGCGGCGTGCACGCTACGGATGTGACAAACGCCAGCCGCACGCAACTCCTCAATCTGAAAACGCTCGATTGGGACGATGAACTTCTGCGCGCATTCGAAATTCCGCGAAACGTGTTGCCACATGTGAAGTCGAGTAGCGAAGTCTACGGCACGGTCGCGGACGGCGCAGTCAAGGGCGTGGCCATTGCCGGAATCCTGGGGGATCAGCAAGCGGCACTGGTTGGGCAGGCTTGCTTTCGCCCCGGTGAAGTGAAAAATACGTACGGCACTGGTTGCTTCTTGCTGATGAACACAGGCGAGCAAGCCGTTCCCTCACAATTCGGATTGCTGACAACCATTGCGTACAAATTCGGAAACGCGCCTCCGCATTACGCGCTCGAAGGCAGCGTCGCAATTACCGGCGCACTCGTGCAATGGCTCAGGGATAATCTCGGCTTAATTGCAAAGAGTCCGGACGTGGAAGCGCTCGCGCAAACGGTGAAGGACAACGGCGGCGTGTATTTTGTGCCGGCCTTCTCTGGATTGTATGCGCCGTATTGGAAAGAATCTGCGCGTGGTGTAATCGCCGGCCTCACGCGTTACGCAAACAAGGGTCATCTGGCCCGCGCCGTTTTGGAGGCGACGGCGTTTCAGACGCGTGAAGTGGTGGAAGCGATGGAGAAAGACGCGAAGATCCGGCTCGTTTCGTTGCGTGTCGACGGCGGCATGGTCGCAAATGAACTCTTAATGCAGTTTCAAAGCGACATTCTCGACCGCGAAGTGGTGCGCCCGATGGTGCCGGAGACCACCGCGCTCGGCGCGGCATACGCCGCGGGACTCGCGGTTGGCTTTTATAAAGGTACGGATGAGCTTCTGGCCAACTGGAAAGCGGACAAGACCTGGAAACCTGCGCTAGCAGAACACGAACGAGAAAAACTGTACCGGGAATGGAAAAGAGCGGTCACGCGGTCGTTCGACTGGGTACAAAATTAAGAGGAGGAACGGAATGACATCGCCCTGGCTCGGAGAGTTTCTTGGCACCCTGATTCTGATTCTGCTCGGTGACGGCGTCGTGGCCGCGGTGCTTCTGAAAAGATCGAAAGCGGAAGGCAGTGGATGGATTGTTATCACCACGGGATGGGCGTTTGCGGTCATGTGCGGCGCCTTTACGGCGATCGCCTGCGGAAGCAACGACGCGCATCTGAATCCCGCCGTCACATTGGGGTTCGCGGTACGCGCTGGGGTGTACGGAAAATTCTTGCTTTACCTATCTGCGCAGTTGCTCGGCGCGGTCGTCGGTGCCGTACTCGTGTGGCTGCAATATTTGCCTCACTGGAAAGAGACATCCGACACTGGGCTCAAACTTGGCGTATTTTGCACTGCTCCTGCAATTCGAAACACCGTAACAAACTTAATCAGTGAAGTGATTGCGACGTTCGTTCTGGTTTTCGTTGCGGGCGCGATTTTCTCGAAGAGCGTCTCAGCGAATGGCCCTGTCGCCGGCCTTGGCCCATACTTGGTGGGAAGCTTGGTCTGGGGCATCGGTCTTTCTCTCGGCGGTTCGACTGGATACGCGATAAATCCCGTACGCGATTTCGGACCGCGTCTCGCACACGCGATTCTGCCAATCGCGGGCAAGGGCGGTTCAGACTGGCCCTACGCGCCGATTCCGATTGTCGGTCCGCTAGCGGGTGGTGCACTCGCGGGATTCGTTTTGAAACTTTTGTCGATTTAATAGTGTCGCTTCCGATTCCGCGACATTTTTTGTTGGCACACTTTTCCGGCCGTTGGAGATAGTCATGAGCCTGATGCGGTCGCTTCTGCTGGCGGCCTCCCAAAAGGTCTGGTTGCGCGAGCATGCCTCGCACTACAAGTTCGTGCGCCGAAGCGTTGCCCGATTCATGCCCGGCGAAGAGATAGACGACGCGCTCGCTGCGGCCAGACTCCTCGAAGTAAAACGAATTGGCGCCGTATTCACGCACCTCGGTGAAAACATTCGCGACGCCGGCGAAGCCGAGGAAGTGACACAGCATTACCTGATCGTTCTGGAAAGAATTCGCGCGGCGGAACTGCAAACGGAAATCTCCGTGAAGCTGACGCAACTGGGCCTCGACCAGTCCGTGGATTTGTGCAGCGCCAATGTGAAGCGAATCCTGCAGTCAGAAGACCCGGCAAAAACCGCCTGGATCGACATGGAAGCCAGTGCGTACGTCGATGCGACGTTGGAAGTGTATCGTCGCGCGCTAGCCAAGTTCCCTCGCACCGGCATATGCCTGCAAGCCTATTTGTTCCGTACAAAAAAAGATCTGGAAGCGCTGCTGCCGCTGAAGCCCTCGGTCCGGCTGGTGAAGGGCGCATACAAGGAGCCGCCGAGCGTTGCGTTTCCGGCGAAGAGCGACGTCGACGAGAGCTACTTTTCGCTAGGCCAGTCCATGCTTCGCGCTCAACGGGACGGCGCCATGTTCCGGGCTGCGTTTGGCACGCACGACACGGCGATGATCAAGCGTTTGGCAGATTTTTGTGCGAGTGAACGAATGTCAAAGTCCGCGCTCGAAATCCAGATGCTTTACGGAATTCAACGCGCGGAGCAGGAGCGTCTCGCGACAGAAGGTTATCGCTCCGCTGTGCTCGTAGCGTATGGAAAATACTGGTATCCGTGGTTCGTCAGACGTCTTGCGGAACGTCCGGCCAACTTGTGGTTCCTCGCGAAAAATATGTTCGCGCGTTAATTTGTTGCAAGGGCCGCATCCGCAATCGAAAGCGCCGCGTCCAAGGCGGCCACGCCAGCATCCACTTCCGATTCCTCGATGATGAGCGGCGGCGCAATAACAAAGTGGCTGACCCAAGCCTGCAGCGCAACTCCGCGCTTCAATGCTTCCGCCGCCACTTGATCCACCACCAGCGGTTTTCCTTCCACTTTGTCTAGCATGGTGTTGAACGGCTGCTTCGTCTGTTTGTCCTTCACCAGCTCCACCGCCCAGAAAGCGCCAATCCCCCGCACGTCGCCAATCGACGGATGCCGCGCCGGAAGTGCCTTCAGGTTTTCGCCGATGTACGCGCCGATTTTGTTCGCGCGATCCACGAGACCGAGCCTCTGCATTTCATGAATCGTCGCCACCGCCGGCGCCAGCGTCATTGGGTGAGCCTCGTAGGTATGACCGTGGGCAAAATAATGGTCGTCAAAGTGCGCCGCGATCTTCGCGGTAGTCGCACACAGTCCAAGCGGCATATACGCCGATGTAATGCCTTTCGCCGTGACGAGAATGTCCGGTTGAACATTCCAATTGTCCACTGCAAACCATTTTCCTGTGCGTCCCCAACCGCTCATCACTTCGTCGGCAATCATCAAAACACCGTTCGCGTCGCAAATCTTCCGCAGCTTCGGGAAATATTCAGCCGGCGGAATCAACACGCCGTTCGTTCCAACGACAGGCTCGAGAATTACCGCAGCGACGTTGCTCTCGTTCGTAATCATGTGCTCGATGTAATCTGCGCACGCCACATTGCAGGACGGATAGGTGTGCTTGATCGCGCAGTTGTAACAATTCACTTCGGGCGCAAAGATGAATCCTTGCGCTTTACCCGCGGGCTCCATCGCCCAGCGGCGCGGATCGCCGGTAGCGGCGATCGAAGCCGTTGTCGAACCGTGATAGGAGCGGTATCGCGCGATAATCTTTGTTTTCCCCGTGTACATTCGCGCGATTTTGAACGCTGCTTCGTTCGCGTCCGTTCCCGAAGTAGTGAAAAAGAACTTTTCCAGTCCTTTCGGTAGAACCTCCAACAGCAAATTGCTCAGCTTCGCGCGCGCATCTGATGCATAGGAAGGCGCAATGTACGGCAACGCCCTGGCCTGCTCTTCAATCGACTTAATCACCGCGGGGTTTTTGTGCCCCAAGTTGACGCACATCAGTTGTGAAGAAAAATCCAGGTAACGCTTTCCGGCCGCATCAATAAAGTAGCAGCCCTCCGCATCCACCACATGCAGCGGATTCCAGCTTTTCTGGAATCGCCACGTTCCGTAGTTCAGTCTTTTTGTCGATTCGACAACTTGCGCCGACGTAAGTGAATCGCTCATTCGAACAATGCCTCATCTTCCGTAAGAAATCGTTTATGTCTGGCGAATAAAATTGATAATCAGGGCTCGACGACGCTGGTTTGCACTGTGCTAGCTTCAACCGAAGATGCTTTGCCCATCAAAACACAATACGCGACGGCAGAGATTAGGAATCCCACGAACCACGCGTAATCATACAGCCAACGCAGAGCAGGCAAAAGCAGTCCCACCAGCGCAACGAGCACGCCGAGACCAAGTGCGACCATCGCGCGCCAATTGAAGCCCCGACTATATTCATACGCACCGCCACGCCGGTACAGCGCTTGCAAGTCGAGATTGCGGCTCCGCACAACGAAGTAATCCGCGATCATGATTCCCGCTATCGGTCCCAACAAACCGGAATAGCCGACGAGCCAGCCAAAAATGTAGGTATTGAAGTCGGTCAACAGCTTCCACGGCATCATAAGTATTCCGATGACGCCCGTTATCAACCCGCCCGTACGAAACGAAATGAGCCGCGGATTCAGATTGGAAAAATCGTTGGAGGGCGAGACGACATTCGCCGCAACGTTTGTGTTCAGGGTCGCAACAAGCAACGCAACAATCGCAATCGACGCAATCACCGGTTCATGAAAACGTCCGAGCAACGCAACGGGATCCCAAATCGCTTGTCCAAAGATTACGACCGACGCCGATGTCACCGCCACGCCAATGAACGAATAAATCGTCATCGCGGTGGGCAGGCCAAGCGCCTGTCCCGTCATCTGCGCCTTCTGCGATTTTGCGTAGCGAGTAAAATCCGGAATGTTCAACGCGACCGTCGCCCAGAAACCGACCATGCCAGTTAGCGACGGAACAAAAAAACGGAAGAACTCACCGTTCGTCTTGAACTTACTCGGCGTGCTCAACACCGGCCCCAAGCCTCCCGCTTTGCGCGTGATCCACCACAAGAGCAAAAGCCCCACGCCAAGCATGAATGGCGCGCCGATGCCTTCTAGAAATTTAATCGTCTCGATGCCGCGCCATATCACGAGCATGTTCAACAGCCAAAACGCGAAGAAGCAAACCCAAGAAACGCCGGCATGATTCACCGCGGCCGGCCACAATACAGTCAGCATCGAATAAATCGCCTGCCCACCGATCCACGCCTGAATGCCAAACCATCCGCAGGCCACAAGAGCTCGAAGAACCGCCGGCACGTTCGCGCCGCGTACGCCGAACGACGCCCGCACATAAACCGGAAACGGAATCCCGTATTTCGTTCCCGCATGCGCGTTCAAGATCATCGGCGCGAGCACAATCAAGTTTCCCAGCAGAATCGTTCCAATCGCCTGCTTCCAGCTCATCCCGCCCGCAATCAGACCCGAAGCGAGCATGTACGTGGGAATGCAAACACTCATCGCGACCCACAACGACGCGTAGTTGTAAGTGCCCCAGGTCCGCCGCTCCAGTGGAATCGGCGCTAGGTCTTCGTTGTAAAGACTCGTGTCGTGGCTCGAACTCATGCCCATGCGCCGCCGCGCGCCGTCCGTCGCAGGTAGGCGCCTCGTCCCACTTTTGCGATGTACTTGCCGTTCTCCACAATCAACTCGCCACGTGAGAACACTTGTCTCGGTTTGCCCCGCACCTGGAATCCTTCAAACATTGAATAGTCCACCCGCATGTTGTGCGTCTTGGCGCTGATCGTGTGCTCCGCTTTCGCATCCCATACAACAATGTCAGCATCACTGCCCGGTGCAATGGTTCCCTTTCTCGGATACATTCCAAAAATCCGCGCCGGCGCCGTCGAAACAATTTCGGCAAATCGGTTCAGCGAAAGCTTCCCTTCATTTACGCCGTGGTGATGCAACAGGTGCAAGCGATTCTCGATTCCCGGTCCGCCGTTCGGAATTTTGGTGAAATCGTCTTTCCCCAATATTTTCTGATCTTCAAAACAAAACGGGCAGTGATCCGTCGACACAACCTGCAAATTGTCGTCCTTCAATCCGTCCCACAGCTTCGGCAAATTCTCTTTTTCGCGTAGCGGCGGCGTAAATACATATTTCGCGCCTTCAAAACCGGGACGCTTCATCTCATCAATCGAAAGTAGAAGATACTGCGGACACGTCTCCGCAAACGCCGGAACGCCGCGGCTGCGCGCTTCGCGTACCTGATTCAGTGCTGCCTCCGACGATAGATGAACGATATAAACCGGTGCATGCGCAATTTCCGCCAACGCAATTGCGCGATTCACCGCTTCCGCTTCCGCAATCGTCGGCCGCGTCAGCGCGTGATATATCGGCGCGGTTTTTCCCTCCGCGAGCGTCTGTTGCACGATCACGTCTATCACGCTCCCGTTTTCCGCATGCATGCAAATCAATGCGCCATTTTTCGAAGTTTGCTTGAGCGCTTTAAAAATCGTTGCGTCGTCCACCATCAGCACGTTCGGGTAAGCCATGAACAATTTGAAACTCGCCACGCCTTCCTTGACCATCTCGTCCATGTCTTCCAGCCCGGCGCCGGCCAGGTCTGTCACAATCATGTGCAAGCCGTAATCGATGCACGCCTTCCCCTGTGCCTTCCTCGACCACGTATCGAGCGCATCGCGCATCCGCGTGCCGCGTCCCTGAATGGCAAAATCCACAATCGATGTCGTTCCGCCAATCGCCGCTGCACGCGTCCCCGTTTCGAAGTCGTCGCTCGAGGTCGTTCCGCCAAACGGCATATCCAAATGCGTGTGCGCATCGATTCCGCCCGGCAAGAGCAGCATGCCGCTCGCGTCCAACGTCTGAAGCCCCGGCGCCGGCGCAATTCCCGCGCGTACTTCCTTAATCGTTTCGCCTTCAATCAAAATATCCGCAACACTCGTTTTTTCTGCAGTGACAACCGTTCCATTTCGGATAAGCAGTCCCATCAATCGCACTTCCTCGCTGGATTCGAAGCATCCCCCATTCGTTGCGCCCACGATTGCGCCGCCAAACCCGTCTCCACTTGCTCCATCGTGATGCAGCTTTCCACCGGACACACAAGCGCACAAAGATTGCACCCAACGCACTCGTCCTCGTCCACGCGCGGAATCCGCGCGAGTGGCGTCGCATACGGCTCGCTCCCATTTCCCGTTGGGGCGTGATCCAGCTTTGGAATCAGCGTCATCGCAATGCTCTTTTTCGAGATCGCCTCGTGCATCGCGGGAGTCATACGCTCACCGCCGTTCGGCCCAACGCGATCGAGATGAATGCACTGATGCGCGCCATCCCAACACGCCGTGTAACACAGTTCACATCCAATGCATTTTTCTTCATGAATCCGAGCCACAATCTTGTAATTCAAATTCAGGTGCTTCCATTCCTGCACGTTCCGCAAACTCTTGCCTTGAAAATCGGCAATCCTCGCAAACCTTTTCCCCCGCATCCAATTTGCCAGTCCATCGGCCATGTCTTCCACAATTCGGTATCCGTAATGCATCACTGCCGTGCAGACCTGTACGTTGCTGCATCCCAGCAGCAAAAATTCCGCTGCATCGCGCCAATCCGAAATACCGCCAATCCCGCTGAGCGGAAGGCTCGCCTCTGCGTCGCCCTGCACCTGCTGCACCAAATTCAACGCAATCGGCTTCACCGCTGGCCCACAGTACCCGCCGTGTGACGATTTTCCATCCACGTTCGGCCGCGGAACAAATGTGTCGAGATCGATTCCTGTGATCGAATTAATTGTATTGATGGCCGACAATCCGTCCGCGCCGCCGCGTTTCGCTGCTCGTGCCACTACGCGAATATCCGAAATGTTCGGCGTCAATTTCACCAGCACCGGCGTTCGCGCCTTTTCCTTCACCCATTCCGTAATCATCTGGGTATATTCCGGCACTTGCCCCACCGCACTGCCCATTCCGCGCTCGCTCATTCCATGTGGACATCCAAAATTCAATTCCAATCCGTCCGCTCCAGCGTCTTCCGTCTGCTGCACAATCTTGTGCCACGCTTCACGCTTCGACTCCACCATCAGTGACGCAATCACTGCGTGCTTCGGATATCGTTTTTTGACCTCCGAAATTTCGCGCAGGTTCACTTCCAGCGGCCGGTCGGTAATCAACTCAATGTTGTTCAACCCCATCATTCGCTGGCCATTCCAATCGATCGATGAATATCGCGAGGAGACATTCACAATCGGATCGCCCACCGTTTTCCACACGGCTCCGCCCCATCCTGCATCGAATGCCCGCATCACTTGCTCACCGCAATTCGTCGGCGGCGCCGACGCCAGCCAGAACGGATTTGGCGAATAAATCTTTCCCGCGAACATCACGGACAGATCCGGTGTGAAATTCTTCTCAGCCATGAAGCTTCTCCAGCAACTTCGCAACTGCCAGCGCGGTCCGCTTCCCGTCGGCTACCGCATCGACAACTTCTCTTCCGCCATTCACGCAATCGCCGCCCGCAAAATATTTTGGGTTGCTAGTCTGTCCCGTCGCGCGGTCCACGACTACCCGTCCGCCATCCACCTGCAATCCCCGGCAGTTACGTAGAAACTCCATCAGTGGCAATTGTCCAATCGCCGGAATCACCATATCGCACGGAATCGCAAAACGCGATTCCGCAAGCATTCGTAACTCTCCTCTCGAGTTCATCTCCGTCCGGACGCATTGAATTGCTTCCACTCTCGAAGAATCCTTCGACACAATCACTTCCACCGGCTGGGTCCACCAATGGAATCGCACTCCTTCGTCCCCTGCCTGCTCGTACTCCAACAAGAACGCGGACATACTTGACTCATCGCGTCGGTAAAGCATCCGCACTTCGTGAGCGCCAAGCCGCAGTGCCGCTCGCGCCGCGTCAATCGCCGTATTGCCAGCGCCCACCACCGCTACTCGACGCCCGACCGTCAATTTCCCGTCGGTCTTGTAGTCCGCTATGAATTTCAAAGCGTCCACCACGCCCGCATGTTTCCCGCCCGGTACGTCGAGTTCTCTCATCCTTCCCAGGCCGATCCCCAGGAAAATAAAATCGTAGTCCTGTTCCAGTTTTGAAAGTGCCGCCTCGCTCCCGACATCCTTTCCGAACAGAAACTCCACACCCAGCGAGCGAACCAATTCAATCTCACGCAAGCTGTCGCTCGAGCGCAGCTTATATTCCGCGACACCGTATGTATTCAATCCGCCGGGAAGCGGCTTTCGCTCAAATACCGTCGCGCGGAATCCCTGCATCCGCATCTCGGCTGCGAAGCTCACTGACGCGGGCCCCGCCCCGATGCACGCAACGCGGCCTGGTCGTTCAGCCGCCGCCTTCCGCTCCAGCTTCGCGCCGTCCCGCCAAAACGCGTCCATCGCGTGCCGCTGCAATCGCCCAATCTCAATCGGCTGCTTGTTGTAACGGTGAAACACGCACGCGCCCTCGCACAGCACGTCCACCGGACAAACTCTCGCGCAACTCGCGCCCAATATATTCGCATCCAAAATCGTCAGCGCCGACCCGCGCAAATTTCCCTGTGCAATCTTCTTGATGAATCGCGGTACATCGATGTGGGTAGGGCAGGCCGCCATGCACGGAGCGTCGAAACAATACAAGCAGCGGTTCGCCTCGGTTACTGCGGAGACCTGATCGAGCGGCGGATGAATTTCCGGAAACCGTGCAACAAGCTCCGGGTTCGCTTCGTACTTCTGGGCCGTGGACACACCACCCTCCTGGGCGATGCTGTCCCGATACTATATCCCCGAGCCAACACAAAAGCACCGCACTTCTCCGCCTCCTGGCCGCATTTCTCACTGCTAAAAGCCGTCACCCGGCGAACTTCTGCCCATATCCCGGCACTTCGTTCCACATTTTACTGTATAAATAGTTCTTGTATTAGTATTTGTCCTATGCTATCCTTTTTCGTGCTTAGCCGGACTCCATTCGAAACTTTCGACCCCACTTTTCCCGGGGCCGCTCTCCCCGCACCCGGCCCGATCACTTTCTGCCTCTTGCGCACGCAACGGCAACTATCCGCTATTTCTATCTCCAATCAAATCATTAGCTTACGCACTCCTCGCTCACTCTCTTGCCGTTTCTTGCAAGCTAAGCCCCTTCCTTTCTTTGCGTTGCGCACTCTTGCCGAAAAAACAGGGGGGTGTACCCCTCTCCGCATTTTCCAAAATCCCGCCCTCCTGTGTTTTCAGCAACTTACGCGGTTACGCCGCTTCAGTAGCGGCCGGAGGGCCTACGCGGCTTCAGCGATTTAGAAACGTGGTGCGATGCAAAGTATCGCGAAATGCTTCCGTTCCACCTTGCCGCGTGGTCGACAGCGCGCCGGTGAGATTGCCGAAGCGGAGACAGGCTTCAAGCGACGCGCCGCGAATGTATTGGTGGAGAAAGCCCGCGTCAAAACTGTCGCCTGCTCCGATCGAATCAACCGCTTGTGCCGGAAAAGGTGACGACACGACTTCAACGCCGCCGCGTTTTGCGACCGCGCCTTTTTCGCCGCGTTTCATCGCGACAAGCGGGACTTGTTTCGCAAGGGTTTCGAGCGAGGCTTCCGGCGTGGCGCCCTTCGCCAGGCGGCACGCCTCGCTCTCGTTGGGCAGAAGGACATCAAGATGCTTAAAGATCTCGTTGTCCAAATCCCACCGGCCATCGGGGTCGTCATTGGTGTCGAGCGAAGTCGTCAGCCCCGCTTGTTTCGCGAGTCGAAAGAGCTCTGCAACGCGCGGACGTAGCGCCCGCTGCAAAAACAACGAAGAAATGTGCAGATGCTGCGCGTTGAAAACGAGATCGAGGTCGAGATCTTCGAAGCGCATCTCCGCCATCACGCCCGGGAACGTAAGAATGTAGCGCTTTACCGGCCGCGGGAGAATTACGGTGAGTCCGGTTTGCTTGTCGGAGAATTTGCGCACGGCGGACACGTCGGTACCGCTCTCGGCGAGCCGGCTCAGGCAGAGTTCACCAAGTGCGTCGGCTCCGATAGCGGAGTGAAATGCGACGCTGTTGCCGAGCAACGCCAGGTTGTGAGCAAAGATTGCCGACGAACTGCCGAGCGTGAGTCGCATGTCCGATGCGATGTGTTCGCGGTCGAGCTCGAGCTCCGGCGGAAGGCCGTAGAGAACAAGGTCGAGATTCAACTCGCCGACGACACTGAAATCGAATTTGCGCGAAGAGGTCATGGAATTGATCGGGCGGCTTCAATCGAGAATGACGACTCGGCTCAGGTTCTTCGGCTGGTCGGGATTGAAACCTTTTTTCACGCCAGTATGAAAACCGAGAAACTGCGCGGGAACAAGAAACGGAGCCATTAGCGCGAGTTCCGGAACATCTGCTTCGAATTCAACAAGTAAGTCCGCGGAACGTTTAACGGATTCCGGCGCGCGATTGCAGATCGCGACAATTGTTCCGCCAAGCTGCTTCATCTCAACAAGAACTTCGCTTTCTACCTGCATAGCCGAGTTGCTCAACACAAATGTGAGGCACGTTTCCGGCGCGACGATCGATTTCGGACCGTGACGAAACTCCAATGTGTGATACGGCTGCGCATACGAGCACGACATCTCTGTCACTTTGAGCGCCGCTTCACGCACCACAGGAAAGAACGGCCCCTGAGCGAGATAGATATAGTCAGCGAACGTATGCTTCGCCACGAACGACTCGATGCGCTCGTTCATCGCTTGAATCCGGGAGCCAACCGCCGCCGACACTTTCTCCACGTTCGATGCGGATTGGGAATTACCGAGCTGCGATTCCGCGAGCCCTGCGAGAAGTTGGAGCATGGAAGTGAACGAACGCGTCATCACCATGCTTTTCTCGTCAGCGGTGGGCAGCGCGATGGTGAGGTCGCAGAATTTGGAAAGCTCGGAGTCGACGGCGCAGGTGATGCCAATGGTCGGCAAATGCCGCTTGTTCGTCAGAAAATCAGCGGCGCGAATCGCTTCGGAAGTTTTTCCCGAACGAGAGATAACGACGACATGTAAATCCGCGACGTCGAGCTGGCAAAGATTTGGAAATAGCAATATCTCCGATGCCGGAAGGGCGCGAGTGCGGCGGCCGGTGATAGACATCCACGCTGCGGCTGCAGATTCCGCGAGATACAGGCTCGAGCCGCATCCAACGAATAAAATCTCCTTTGCAGCGGCGAGTCGCGCCGAAGCGGACTTGAATGCGGCATCGGACGCGAGCTGGCGCTGACAGGCTATCCATATTTCGGGCTGAGAGAGAATTTCGGCAAGTGTGTGGACGCTGTGGACCGGCGTGCTCGGAGCGGACATTTCGTTTCCTCGACGATTAAGATGAAGGCAACTTCTGGTGCGATTGACAATAAGTTTAGAACACTTTGGGGTTCTATTTTTTAAAGGATGTTCGAAGCTGCCCGGATTAAGGACCCAGAATAAGTGTTTCGATGCGGATCTGGCTTTGGAATTTGTCCATAACATCTTTGTCAATCGCACCAGGCGAATCGGCGAGGCAATTCGCAGCGGCACAGGCGGCGGCGGTTCGAAGGGTATTTTCGGCCGAGGAGCCGGCGGACAACGCAAATGCGAAACCGGCGAGTGCAGCGTCGCCACAGCCGACAGTCGATTTTGGGGTCAGCGGAACAGCAGGTGCAAAAAGTCCCGGCACACTTTTTCCGGGAGCGTAAACCATTCCGTCTGCGCCGAGGCTGATTGCCGCACTGCAGGCACCGCGCGAGAGAAATTGGGAAAGTGCGTTGGCGATGGATTCGCGGGCGGCGATTTTTAGATCGAGCACAGTGGCGGCTTCGTCTCGATTAGGCTTAACGAAATCGGGATGCGAGGCGAGCGCGAGTTTTAGAGGCTCGCCGCTGGTGTCAAGAAAAGTGCGGCAGCCCGCGGCGCGTGCGGCGCCGATTAGTTTGGCATAGAAATTGTTTGGGGCGCCGACGGGGAGGCTGCCGGAGAAAATCACGGTAGCGGATTCCTTGCCTTCTTCGAACAGTTCGTTGCAGGCACGCTCGAACGTGGACAGTTCAGCCTCCGAAATGGGCGAGCCTGGTTCACGAATTTCGGTAACGACGCCAGCGTCGTCAATAATTTCGAGATTGGTACGCGTTTCGCCAATCGCCGTGACCGAGTGGGCATTGATTCCAAGTTTTTTCAATCCGGCAAGGAGTTCGTCGCCAGTCGAGCCCCCACATGGGCCGATCCAAAGCGGTTCAGCACCGAGTGCCTTCAAGACCATGGCGACGTGCACGGATTTGCCGCCGGGAAACGCCTGAACAGTTTGCGCGCGATGAATTTCTCCTGGAGTAAGCGCAGGGAGAGTCATGCGCTTGTCGATAGCCGGATTTGGGCTGACGCAGAGAAACATGATGAGGACGGCTAGGTCGCCCTTTCTGAGAGAGAGGAACGCTTGGCGTTCCAGGGACGCGCAGCGGCGAGGCGGGCGTTCACGTTTTGGATATTTTTTACGCCTTGGTCGTTGAGCCAGGCGTCGAGCGCGGTTTCGCCGTGCTGGACGAAAGCGGAAACGCCATCCTGCCATGTGGCTCGGCCGCAGAGGACGCCGGAAAATTCGGAGCCCGCCTCTGCCGCGATTGCGAGAGCGTCTGCGAAGGTCTCATTCGAAACGCCTTCGGACAAATAGATAAAGGGGAGCGAACAGGCATCGGAGGCGCGGCGAAAATGAGCGGCGGCTTCCTGACGAGTATAAAGCGACTTGTCCGAGGCGACTCCCGCGGATTGAACGAAGCTCATGTTCACCGGGACTCCGACTTTGATGACGTCGACGGCGTAACGGGGATTGCAAAACTCCTCGACGGAGCGCTCGACAACATCGGGCTTGCTGCGGGCGAATTCGGGGCTTTTTTCGTCCATGTCGTCGTGATAACTGACGAGTTCTAGAAAAAAAGGAATGTCGGCGGCAGAACATTCCTGGCCGACGCGTTCAACCCACGCAAACTTTTGCGCGTTGATTGCGGAGGCGCTGAACGGCGAATAGTAAAGAAGGGTCTTGACGGCATCCGCGCCGAGGGCGCGAAGTTTTGCAGCGGAGAAACCATCGAGAAGGCGGGGGAGACGGCCGGGAATCGATTTGTCATAACCGGTCTGCTCGTAAGCGAGCAGGAGTCCGGCCGTGGGAGCGCGCGCGGCGGCGGCGGGGAGACCTAATTCTGGGTCGAGGAGAATGGCGCTAGCGTGGGGCGTGAGAATCCGGCTGACGTGAGATTTGAAATTGGCAAGCAGATCGGCCGGAATTTCATCGGCCGCGCGGCCAACCGCTTTGGCAAAAAGTTTGCGAAGGGCGCTGCGCTGATCGATAGCCAGTGCGGCAATGATGCCGCGATCAGTGGAAAGGGCCGCGAGGCCCTTTTGTTTGCCCGGTGAAAGCGTCACGCGTCTCTCCCTGAGGTGGTCCCTGCCGAAAGAAAGAGTTTACTTGGAATCATTGAGGCCAACAATTTCTCGGCCGTGCCATTGACGCCGACCATGAAGGCTGCGCGATCACTTTGAAAAAGGAGGAGAAAAAATGGTCGGGGCGAGTGGATTTGAACCACCGGCCTCCTGCTCCCGAAGCAGGCGCGCTAGCCAGGCTGCGCTACGCCCCGACAACCGACACGGCAAGCTGAGGACTTACCGCAGGAATAGATAGGTTAACACATTGAAGCCTGAAAACAGAGTCGCCGGAGAGCTTGCGTCCTCCGGCGACCAGACGGAAAGGGATGTCGTCACTGCCCCTAGAACTCGTAGCGCAATGCGAACTGCATCACGCGCGGGTTGGTGGAAAGACCGGTATAGTTACCGAAAGATCCCTGGTTATCAATTGACGGCGCAATCGACTGCACATCGAATCGGACCGCGTTGGTAACGTTGAACACTTCCCAACGGAAGACCAAGTTGTGCCGCTCCGACCATGGCATCTTCCAGCGCTTTGTCAGGCCCAGGTCGACCCCAAAGTAGCCATCACCGCGGATGTTGTTGCGAGCGCCAGATTCTCCCGCAAAATCCGCGCGGAACAGATTCACCGCATCGGTTCCTTGCGGAAAAATGTTGACGGATCCGTTCGGAAACTTCGTGGTATTGGTTTTCACCGGTCCCGAAACAGGCTGGGCTTCTCCACCCAGTTCCCAGTTTGTGGGCCATTGCGCCCCATTAAACACGTTCAGAGGAAAGCCTGAAGTCCAGCGGAACAACCCCGAGAGCTGCCAACCTCCTATAATTGCGTCCGCAAGTCTATTGGAATTGCGTCCGATTGGCTTGCCCTTGCCGAACGGCAACTCGGCAATCCAGTTTGCATTGAACTGATGCGTCGTGTCGAAGTCGGAAACTGCCCGCAGGGCCTTCGGGTCCCACGAGTTAATGATCTGACCGCCAAGACCGCCGACGAAGCCAATGCGCTCCGCATCGGAAGCCAAGTCAATGGACTTGGAGAACGTGTAGTTGAAATCAAACTGTACGCCGTCCTGCATGCGCTTGCGCACGGCGTCCTGCGCGATGACGACGGCGCCGAGGCCG
>Ga0137410_10000924_pt1 | contig 20169 bp, 18 predicted proteins | sample CZODoug1_16funga_FD_108878 | JGI IMG/M metagenome (GOLD analysis project Ga0137410, IMG submission 108878) | Vadose zone soil fungal communities from Angelo Coast Range Reserve, California, USA - CZODoug1_16fungal (Illumina Assembly) | ecosystem: Environmental > Terrestrial > Soil > Vadose zone... | reverse complement strand
GGGCAGCGCAGCCGCTGAGCCCGCCGCGGCGTCATGGCGGCCGCACGTCCGCCTCGCGCAACGTCTCCGCGACGAAGTACGCCATCACGAGCGACCCGCCGAGCCCGAGCCCGGCGACCGAGAGGCTCGCGGCCGCGAGGCCGGCCGCGTCGACGAGCACGCCCGCGAGCAACGGCGCGAGGCTGATGCCGACGTCGCCGATCAGCCGCCAGAGCCCGAGGAACTGACCCTGCCGGCCGCTGGCGCGCGCGAGGTCCGCGCCGATGATCATGACGACGCCCGTGCCGATGCCGTTCGCGAACCCGAGCAGCACGGCCACCGCGAGCAGCGAATAGAAGCCGGCCGCGACCGGCAGCAAGGCGAGCCCGAGCGCGTAGAACAGCATGCTCGGCACGGCGCTCCACTTGCGTCCCCAACGATCGGCGAGCACGCCGGACGGATAGAACAGTGCGATATCGACGACGCTCGCGAGCGAGTAGACGACGCCGATCGCGGTGACGTCTAACCCAAGCGCCTGGCCGAACAGCGGGATCAAGAGCTGGCGCGTGGCCCGCATCAATTGCAGCACGAGCGCGCTCGACCCGGCGGTCGCGAGCACGCGGCGCTGCTCACCGAGCACCCTCAAGGTCCCGGCCAGGCTCGGGTCGCCGACGGGCTCGTGGCGCGCCACGTCGCGCGCGAACGCAACCACGATCGCCCCGGCGACGACGGCGCTCGCGGCGCCCGCGAGAAACGCGATTCCGTAGCCGGCTGCGCCGGCCACGACGCCGCCCAACACAGGGCCGAACAGCGCGCCGCCGCGCTGCAGCCCCGCCATGGCCGCGATCGCGCGGCCGAGCTCGTGCGTGGCGCAAACGTCCGCGAGGTACGACTGGCGGCCGAGCATCCAGGCGGCGTGACCGGAGCCGAGCGCCAACGCCGCGACGGCGAGCGCCCAGGGGTTCGAGGCAGCCGCGAGAGTCGCGAAGCCTGCGAGCAGCAGGCCCAATCCGCCGAGCAGCACGGGCTTGTCGCCGAAGCGCGCCACGAGGATTCCGGCGGGCACGTCGAACAGCAGGATACCGATGCCGCGCAGCCCCACGATCAGCGCGGCGAACGCGGGGCTCCCGCCGAGCTCGACCACCTGCAGCGGCAGCAGGATCGTGAGGGCCTCCTGATTCACGGCCATCAGGAGCGAGGGCAGATAGACCGGCAGGAGCAGGCGGTCGTAAGGGGACGGGAGCCGCACGGCGCGCATTCTAGGGGCGCGTTCACGCCATGGCCATTCAATTTCCATCGATTATCCGCGAGCCCTCATGAATTCCGGCGCGCCCATTGAAATCCGGCTTGGGTCTGGCGATCCTTCCCATTCGTCAAACTGCCCACGCCGTCGATGAACGAACTCAATCCCGAAGCTTTCGCCGTTGCTCCGCTCGCACCTGACACCGATCTGTGCGCCGTGACGCAACCGCCGGAGCCGATGGTCGAGATCGTCGAGATCGCGGTCGCGCCGCTGCCGAGCCTCGCCCCGCCTGAACCCGCCGGCGGCACCGCCGAAACCGCCCGCGCGGACGCCGCCGACGCGCCGCCGGGCCGCGAGCCCGAGCCCGACGCGGACGACGAGGGCCCGTATCCGCTGAGCCCGGCGGTCCGCCGGCTCGTGCGCCAATACGACCTCGACGTCACGGGCATCCACGGCACCGGACCTGAGGGCCGGATCCGCGTCAGCGACGTGATCGGGCTGCTCGGCGGCCGTACCGACACCACGGCCCGTTCGAGCGAGCCGCGCTCCGGCGCGACGTTCGCCGACGAGCGCGCCGAACGCGGCGTAGAAGCGCCGCTCCCCGTCGCGGAACCCGTGCCCGCGGCGGCCGCGGCGCGCGCGAGCACCGTGTTCGAGTGCGACTTGAGCCGCGTGCTGGGCCGCCGCAAGCGCGAGCGGCAGAGCAACAACGTGGAGCCGCTGCTCACGAGCTATTTCCTTGCCGCCTGCCGTGAAGCGCTGCACATGGTTCCGGAAGTCGCTGCGAAGGACGGGCCGTTGCCGGCGCGGCTCGGAGTGCTGCTCGCCGCGGCCGATGGCGAGGTGCGGACCTCGATCGTCGACACCGACGAGCCGCCGCTTCCCTCGCTCGACGAGCGAGTGCGCGCATTCGACCGCGCGCTGCGCGCGAGCGGCAAGGCGGTGCTCGACACCGCGGAGCTGCTGATCGACAACTACGGCGCGAGCGGCAGCTTGCTCATGACGCCGACGCCGCTCGGCGCCGGCGGCATCGCAAGCATCGGCATCGGCCGAGTGCGCCGCACGATCGTGGTGAAGAACGTCGACGGCGAGGAAGCGCCGCGCGTCGCGGCGGTTTGCTACGTCACGCTCACGTTCCTGCCCGACCGCATCGCGCCGCACCGCGCGAACCGTTTCGTCGCGGAGCTCGTGCGCGTCCTAGAACAGTGGCCGGACTAGCGAATACGTGATGTGTCTTCGGTGGTGACGTCTATCGGAGCACGGCGGCGATCGAGTCGGCGACGTAGTCGACGTTTGCGTGGTTGATGCCGGCGATGTTGATGCGGCTCGACTCGATCATGTAGACGTGGAATTCCTCGCGGAGCCGAATCACCTGCTCGCGCGTGATCCCGAGGAAGGAGAACAAGCCGCGCTCCTTCGCGATGAACGAGAAATCCATCGGCGTGTCGCGCTCCGCGAGCTTGAGCACCAGCAGCTTGCGCAGACTGTTCAACCGGCCGCGCATCTCCTCGAGCTCCTTCGACCAGAGCGCGCTCAACTCGCGGTCGGCGAACACCTTGCCCGCGATCGCGGCGCCGTGGTCCGGCGGCATGGAGTAGATGCCGCGCGCTACGTTCATCGCGTTGGCGAGCGCGAGCTTGCTCTGCTCGGCCGTGGCGGACACGAAGCTCGCGGCGCCCACACGCTCGCGATAGAGCCCCAAGTTCTTCGAGCACGACGTCACGATCACGACTTCGGGTAGGCGCTCGGCCATGAGGCGAGCGCCGTAGGCGTCCTGCTCGAGGCCCTCGGCGAGGCCTTGATAGGCGAAGTCGACGAACGGCACGAGGCCGCGGCGCTCGCAGAGCGCCGTCAACGCCTGCCACTGCTCGTTGGAGAGGTCGGCGCCCGACGGGTTGTGGCAGCAGCCGTGGATCAACACGAGCTCGCCGGCGTTCGCCGTCTCGAGCTTCGCGGCCATGGCGTCGAAGTCGACGCGATGGTTGCGGTAGTCGTAGTACGGATAGTTCTCGAGCGTGAGGCCGGCGGTCTTCAGGAGCGGCAAGTGGTTCGGCCACGACGGGTCGCTCAAATACACGCGCGCGTTCGGCTTCGCGCGCGAGAGCAGATGCCCCGCCACGCTCAACGCGCCGCTGCCGCCCGGAGCCTGTACGGTCGAGACACGGCCCGCCCTGAGCGCCGGATGATTCGGGCCGTAGATCAGCTCCTCGACGCCCTTGTTGAAGAGCGCGTTGCCCGCGATCGCGACGTAGGTCTTCGTGTCCTGCTTGTCGAGGATCGCGCGCTCGGCGCGTTTGACGCTGTCGAGCACCGGCGTGTGGCCCTTCTCGTCTTGATAGACGCCGACCGAGAGGTCGATCTTGCCCGGGTGCTGGTCCGCGCGGAACAACGTCATGATCCCGAGGATCGCGTCCGGCGGCAGCGGCTTCAGAGTTTCGAACACGGCTAGTCCTTCAGAGGGTCGGAGACGGCGCCCGTTTGGGCGGGCGGTATAGTATGGACATCCATCCGGCACAACAATAGGGCGTCAGGCTTAACGCGACGCAGCGCCACGGTGAAAGCAATACTGCAAGACGCCTTCGGTGGACCCGAGGTTCTCCACCTCGGCGACGCCGCGACACCCGCGGCGGCGCCGGGCAGCGTGCTGATTCGTCTCGGCGCAACGTCGGTGAATCGGCCCGACGTCGTCCAACGCCAGGGCAACTATCCGCCGCCGCCCGGCGAGTCACTCGTCTTGGGCCTCGACGCCGCGGGCACGATCGAGGAGGTCGGGGCGGGCGTCGCCGACTTCGCTCGCGGCGAGCGCGTGCTCGCGCTGCTCGGCGGCGGCGGCTACGCCGAGCTCGCCGTCGCGCACGCGGGCCACGTGCTCAGGATCCCCGAGGCGCTGAGCGTCGAGCAGGCGGCCTGCGTCCCGGAGACCTACCTCACCGCCTACATGAACGTGTTCGGCAACGCGCGGCTCGCCGACGGCGAGACCGTGCTGCTGCACGGCGGCGGCGGCGGCGTGACCACGGCCGCGATGCAACTCTGCAAGGTCCTCGCGCCGCGCGCGCGGGTGCTTGTCACGGCGTCGACGGGCAAAGTCGAGCGCGTGGCCGCGCTCGGCGCCGAGCTCGGCGTCGACTGCAAGGTGATCGACTACAAGCGCGAGGAATTCGCGGAGGCCGTGCTGCGCCTAACCGACAAGCGCGGCGCCGACGTGATCCTCGACCACATCGGCGGCGCTTATCTCGCGCAGAACCTGAAGGCGCTCGGCATCGGCGGGCGCCTCGCATTGATCGGCGTGATGGGCGGCCGCAAGGCCGAGATCGACCTCGGGCGCGTGCTCGTGGGGCGCATCACGCTCGTCGGCTCCGTGTTGCGGCCGCGTCCCGTCGACGAGAAGACTGCGCTGATCCGCCGCTTCGAGCGCGAGGTGCTGCCGCACTTCGCCGCCGGCCGGATCGCGCCGTTGATCCACCGCGTGTATCCGCTCGCGCAGGCCGCCGAAGCGCACCGCGCGATGGAGGCCGGGGAGCATTTCGGCAAGCTGGTGTTGAAGGTGGCCTCATGATTTTCCGCAGCCTGCTGTTCGTGCCCGGCAACAAGGAGAGCATGCTCGCGAAGACGCTCGCGCTCAGGCCCGACGCATTCGTGCCCGACATGGAGGATTCCGTGCCGCCGGGCGAGAAAGGCAACGCGCGCGAGGCGATCCGTGCGTTCCTGCCGCAGCTCGCGGCCACGGGCGTGCCCGTGATCCCCCGCGTCAACGCGCTCGAGACGGATTGGATCGAGGCGGACTTGGGCGCCGTCGTCGGGCCGCACATCGCCGGTGTTTCCGTGGGCAAGGTGCGGAACGCGGGCGACGTGAGCGCCGTTTCGCGACTGCTCGCAAATCTCGAGACGAAGGCCGGCGTCGCCGTCGGCTCTCTCAAGCTCTTACCCTGGATCGAAACCGCGGAGGCGATCGTGAGCTGCGACGCAATTTGCCGCGCGAGCGAGCGGATCGTCGGCGTCGCGTTCGGCGGCGAAGACTTCACGAACGACATGGGTATCGAGCGGCTCTCGGACGAGTCGCAAGTGCTCTACGCCCGCTCGCGCATCTGCGTGGCGGCGCGTGCCGCGCACGTGCTCGCGCTCGACACTCCGTATTTCAAGCTCCGCGACCCCGACGGCCTGCGCGCCAACGCCTCGCGCGCCAAGAGTCTCGGCTTCAAGGGCAAGTTCGCGATCCATCCCGATCAGATCGGCACGCTCAACGAGACATTTTCGCCGTCCCCGCAAGAAATCGCTCACGCGCGTCGAGTGATCGCCACTTACGACGAAGCCGAGCGCGCCGGCCGCGGCTCGACCTCGCTCGACGGCTGGGTCATCGACATCCCGGTCGTCAAACGCGCCCGCGCCCTCCTCGCGCTCGCCGACCGCGCCCGCGCCGACGCGGGAAAATAGGGACTGCGTCACGCTCGGCCGGTTGACTGCGCCTGCCATGTGTATTAGTGTAATGATACACATGGATACACGAGCGCGATGTTCATCCTGAATCCGCAATCCGGCACCCCGATCTACCGCCAGCTTCTCGAGCAGGCGCGGCGGCTGATCGCGAGCGGCAAGCTCGCGCCGGGCACGCCGCTGCCGTCGGTGCGCGAGCTCGCGGTGGAGCACGCCGTCAACCCGATGACGATCTCGAAGGCCTACGCGATGCTCGAGACCGAGGGCCTGCTCGAGCGCAACCGCGGCAAGCCGATGACCGTGGCGGCCCGGCCGAAGATCCAGGCACCGCTACGCGACCGCATCCGCAAGCTCGACGACGAGGTCGAGGCGCTCGTGCTCGCGGCGCGCCAATTGCAGGTAACCAAACGCGACGTTCTCGATTTGCTCGACAAGAAGTGGGGAGACTCCGATGACGCAACCAGTCGTCAGCGCACAGGGGCTTAGCAAGAGCTTCGACGCCAAGCGCGTCTTGAACGGCATCTCGGCGGCGGCGGAAATCGGCGACGTGATCGGCGTGCTCGGCAAGAACGGCGCCGGCAAGACCACGCTGCTCGAAGTCCTGCTCGGCTTCAGCCCGCCGAGCGAAGGCACCGCCGAGGTCTTCGGCGAGCCGAGCATGCACCTGTCCGAGTCGGCGAAGGCAAAGATCGGCTTCGTCCCGCAGCAAGACGAGCTCGTCGACATCCTCACGGGCCGGCATCAGCTCAACGTGACGGCCGCGTTCCACCGGCATTGGGACGCCGCGCTGATCGAGCGGCTCGCAACCGAATGGGAAGTGCCGCTCGACCGCCGGATCGCGAATCTCTCCGTGGGCGAGCGGCAGAAGCTGTCGCTGCTGCTCGCGCTCGGTCACCGACCCGAGCTCCTCGTGCTCGACGAGCCCGTGGCGAGCCTCGACCCGATCGCGCGGCGCCGTTTCATCGCCGAGCTCATCGACGGCGGTGCCGGCGCGCAGCGCACGGTGCTGTTCTCGACGCACATCGTGCCGGATCTCGAACGCGCGGCGAACAAGGTTTGGATCGTCAAGGACGGCCGGCTCGCGTGGGCCGGCGATCTCGACGCGCTGAAGGAGTCCGTCGTCCGTCTGCACATCCGCGCGCGGCGCGCGTTGCCGGCCGACCTGCGCGTGCCGAACGCGCTGTCGAGCCGCGTGGACGGCGCGCACGCGACGGTGGCGGCCGTGAACTGGCACGGCGACCAGGGCACCGCGCTCGCCGCAAGCCTCGACGCCGACCTCGAGGTCGAGAGCCTCGGCCTCGAGGAAATCTTCGTCGAGCTGCACCGATGAGGGCGATCGCGCGTCTCTGTTGGACGTACGGCACCGCGTTGCCCATACAGCGCTGGGTCGGCGTGCTGGCGCTCGCGACGTGGGCGCTCGCGCTGCTGGCATTCGCGCTGTCCGGCCCTCCGGTCTGGGCGCTCGCGATCACCGCGACCGCGATGTATCTGCTTGCCACGACGCTCGCGGCCGGATACCTGTGCCGCGTGCTGTCGGCGCCGCGGACGCACCGATTCCTGCCGCATTTCCGCCCGCGCATGCTCGCGGCGTTCCTGATCGTCGTCGCCTTGGTGTCGACTCCGGGGCTCGCGTTCCTCGCGCTGCCGCGGTACCCGGGCGGAAACGCCGCAGCCGCATTCGGCATTTTGTTGGTCCTGAGCAGCACCGCGCTCATGACGTTCTCGCCGGCGTGGGGCGTCGCTTGCGCCTTGCTGGTCGGGGGCGCGGCGACGGTCCTCGGCGCAAGGTCGATGATCGCGGTCTGGGCCGCGTCGTGGATCGCGTTTGCGATTTGGTACCTGCGTACGCGCGACTTCAACCGGCTCCAGTGGCCGAGAGCGCTGCTCGCCGGCGGCAGGCTCGATCTTCGTCTCCCCACGGACACGACCGGCGAGTTCTCGCGGAGCGCGGCGCTCATGACCAGCTTGAGCGCGCGCTATCCGCTGCGCGCGAAACACCTGCTGCCGCGGCTCGCGTTGCTGCTCGCGCTCGTCGCGGTGGCTTCGCTGCTGTTGCGCCGTTTCGGCCTCGCGGCCCCCCAACCCTTCGGCTACCTGGCGGTCGGGTTGGTCATACCGATCGCCACGATAGGGCCCATCGCCAACCAGGTCGCCCGGCGCACGCGGTTGCTGTGGCTCACGAGCGGCCTGTCCCGCCGCGCGCTGTTCGCCGCCATGGAGCGCACGGTGTGGCGCGGCAACGTGCCTTGGTCGTTCGCCATGTTCGCCTCCACGTTTGCCGTGGCCGTCCTCGTCCGCGGCTTGCCGGCCGGCACATTCGGCCGGCTCGTCGTGCTCTTTGCGGGCGGGACGATCTTCGCCGTGTACCTCGGGCTGGCGGTGCGCCGCGTCCTCGCGCTCGAGCTCTTCGTGGGCACCGCCTTGCTCAGCAGTGTCGCTGTCGGCGCGTGGGCTGCGCTCGGGGAGCCGCCGCACGACGACTGGCTCATCGGCGTGACGGCGTTGCAGCTCGCGGCCGCCGCCGCATGCCGCGCGGTGACGATCGCAAGCTGGGAACGGCTCGACTGGCTCACCTTCCGGCCGGTGCGCCGTCCTTCGCAGAGCGTCCGCGCAGGCGGCTGACCCGCCCCGAGATCGCGAACCCCGTCACAGTTCCGCGCTCCCGCCGCAACGACGGCACCGCCGCGCAATCGCTCGAACAGCCTAAAGTTTTCGCCTCGCCGTGCCGAAACACTACAGCGAGCGCCCGAGCCGCATCCTGAGGTATCCCCCTAATCACTCACGCACGGGCGCGCGAGGATGGACGCGCAACAGTGGGCACGACCGACACCGGCAACTTCGAGCAGACGAGCGCTGAGCGCTCGGGCGTGCTTTTCTCCGGGCCGATCCAGCCGAACCGCCGGATCCTGCTCGTCGACGACAACGAGAACATCCACGAAGACTTCCGCCGCGTGCTCGACCCGAGGATGGTCGGCGACGAGGAGCTCACGGTCCTCACGCAGGCGCTGTTCGGCGATCGACCGCCGGCGGCGGTCGAGGCCGCGCAAGGCTACGAGCTCGACTCCGCGTTCCAGGGCCAGGAGGCGCTCGCGAAGGTCGAGACGGCGCTCGCCACCAACAAGCCCTACGCGCTCGCGTTCGTCGACGTGCGGATGCCGCCGGGCTGGGACGGCGTGAAGACGACCACCGAGCTCCTGCGCACCGATCCGCACATGAGCGTCGTGATCTGCTCGGCGTACTCCGATCACAGCTTCGAGGATATGGCGAAGGCGTTCGGCGACACCGACCGCGTGCTGATCCTGAAAAAACCGTTCGACACGATCGAGGTGCGCCAGCTCGCACACGCGCTGCAGCGCCGCTGGCAGCTCTCGAAGCAGGCGGAGCTCAAGGTCGACGAGCTCGAGTCGCTCGTCGACCGCAAAACGCGCACGCTCGAGCAGGCGAACGAGGCACTGCGAGCGGAAGCGGCCGCGCGCAACCGCGCGGAGGCCGAGCTGCGCCTCAAGCAGAAGCTCGAGTCCGTCGGGCAACTGGCCGCCGGCCTGGCGCACGAGATCAACACGCCGATGCAGTACATCCTCGACAACCTCACGTTCCTACGCGACGCATACGGCGACTTGAGGACGCTGCTCGACGCCTACCGCAAGGCCGTCGTCGCCATCGACGGCGAGCTCGGGCAGACGACGCTCGCGGCCGAGATCCAGGGCGTGGAGCGCGCGATCAAGCTCGAGCAGCTCGCCGAGGACCTCACGCGCGCGTTCGAGGAGACGTTCGACGGCGTCCGGCGCGTGACCGAGATCGTGGTCTCGATGAAGGACTTCGCGCTCGCCGACGAGAACGACAAAGCGCTGCACGACCTCAACAAGATCATCCGCAACACGCTCACCGTCGCGCGCAACGAGTACAAGTACGTGGCCGAGGTGGAGACCGACTTGGGCGAGCTGCCGCCGGTGAGCTGTCACGGCGGCGACGTCGGTCAAGTGTTGTTGAGCCTCGTCGTGAACGCCGCGCAGGCGATTGCCGACGCCGCCCGCCGCGGCGAGCTGGGCAAGATCGTCGTCACGAGCCGCGCGGACGGCGACGGCGTGTTGATCTCGATTACCGACAACGGCGTCGGAATCGCGGACGAAATCCGCGATCGGATCTTCGATCCGTTCTTCACGACCAAAGAGGTCGGCCGCGGCCGGGGCCAGGGGCTCACGATCGCGCGCACTGTCGTCGACAAGCACGGCGGCGAGCTGACCTTCGACAGCCGCGTCGGCGAAGGCACCACGTTCTACCTGCGCCTCCCGGCCGGCGACTCGAGCGCCGAGCTGCCCAGGGTGCCGGTGCCTGACACGCGAGGTGTCTGACACCGATTCGCCGTGACGCCGGGTTCGCCGCGCCCTACAGCACCCCGCGCACGTCTCCGTTGCTCAGCGTCACCGTGACCTGGCGGCGCTCGCCACCGCGGAGCAGCGTGAGCGTGACCTTGTCGCCGAACGCGTGCTCGTCGAGCCGATTCACGAGGTCGGCGAAGTCGCCGATCGGCGCGCCGTCGAAGCCCACGATGACGTCGCCGAGCGTCACACGGCCCGCACGCGTCTGCTGCGCGGGCTGCAGCCCAACACGCGCGGCCGGCGAGCCCGGCTCGACCTCGAGGACGGCGACGCCGGACTTCGCGCCGTCGGGCATGAGGCGGCGGCTCCACTCGTCGTTCGCGGTGATGCCGAGCGTCGGCCGCTGGTACCGCCCTTCGCTGATCAGCCGCGGCACCACGCGGTTCACCGTATCGACCGGCACGGCGAAGCCTATGCCCGCATACGCCCCCGACGGGCTGAAGATCATCGCGTTGATGCCGATGAGGCGCCCGGAGCTATCGATCAACGGTCCGCCGGAGTTGCCGGGATTGATCGCGGCGTCGGTCTGGATGAGGTTCTCGATGGTGCCGCCCTGCTCGTCGTCGATCGAGCGGTTCAGGGCCGAGACGATGCCGGTCGTGAGCGTGTGGTCGAGGCCAAACGGATTGCCGATCGCGTACACGTTCTGCCCCACCTTGAGATCCGCGCTGCTGCCGATCGGCAGCGGCGGCGATGCGTCCACGGGCACGTCGATGTGCAGCACGGCGAGGTCGTGCTCGGGGCTCGCGCCGACGAGCGACGCGGGATACATGCGTTGATCAGCGAGCGTGATCACCGCCTCCTGCGCGCCTTGGATCACGTGGTAGTTGGTCACGACGTGGCCGTCGCGGTCCCAGATGAACCCCGAGCCCGTGCCCTGCGGCACGCGCATCACGTTGCGCCCAAAGAAGCCGCGCACGTGCTGCACTGTCGTGATGTACACCACCGACGGGCTCGCGCTCTCGAAGATGCCGATCGTCGTGCGCTCCTCCGAGGACAGCGCCCCGCGCTCCGCGACGGCTCGCGGCGCGCTCTCGGTGCGGCTTTGCTTTAGGAGCGGCTGCGCGTGGGCGAATCCCGCGAGCGCGAGAAGCAGAACGGCCGCGGGGCGTAGCAACGCGTTTTTGTTCATACGAGCACTCTCATGGCAGCCATAGTCGCGGTCGATGCCGGCATCGCCGCGGCCGCGGTCACTGAGACACTGCGGGCACCCCGACGTTCACGCCGAGCGGGCGCGCCCGGGCAGGTCGGAGCCTCGCGCCTCATGCGCTTCAGTGTCGCCTCGGTGTCGATTTGCGGCAAGCCGCCTCAGCGGAGCGCGCCGAGGCCCGGGATAGAGAGCCGGTCCTGGATCTCGAGCAGCTCGTTGCGATGCAGCCGCGCCAGCCGCTCGAGCTCGCGCTCGCCGCGCGCGGTGAGCCGCACGAGCACGGCGCGCCGGTCGGCCGCGCTCGCCTGTCTCGCCACGAGGCCCGCGCGCTCGCAACGCGTGACGAGCGCCACCACGCCGTGGTGCTTCGCCTGGAGCCGCTCGGCGAGCTCGCCGACCGTCGCGTGCGAGCGGCCTGGATAGCCCCGAACCTGGAGCAGCATCTGGTATTGCAGCGGCGTCATGCCGTGGCGCCGCGTGATCTCCTCGCTATAGCGGAGGAATCGCCGCAGCTCGTAGCGGAAGTCCGCGAGGGCGCGGTAGTGGCGAGCCGTCATGCGTTTGTTCGAATCGACCATGATCGCCACTCATCGCGATAGTGCGAACTGCCTTTTTATATCACAATGTGAGGTATCTCGGCACGACTCGAGCGCGGCCTCCGACCCGATGTCCAAGCAGCAAGAAGACGACGACAAGTACCGCTTCAGCTCGCCGGCGTGCCTCATACACGAGCTCGACGACCCGCTGTCGCCCAGTGCGGACGGGGGCGTCGCGCGCGAGCTCCCGGACTGGGCCGCGGTAAAGCAGTGGCGACGCGCGACTCGAACCGAGCTGCTCGCACGCCGCGGCTCGCTAGACCCACGCGCCCGCCGCGTCCGCGGCGAACGCGCGAAGGACCGGCTGCTCGCCGAGTTCGACCCGAGTGGTTACGCCGTGCTCGGCGTGTATTGGCCGATCCGCGGCGAGATCGACGTGCTCGACGTGGCGCGCCGCCACATCGCGGCCGGCGGCATCGCCGCCGTGCCGGTGGTGACGCGGAAGAACGCGCCCGTGGAGTTCTGGCGTTGGCAACCCGGCATGAAGATGCAGCGGGGCTTCTGGGGCATCCCCGTACCGGCGACGCGCGAAGCCGTGCGGCCCGACGCGTTGCTGATTCCGCTTGTCGGCTTCGATGCGGCCGGGTTCAGGCTCGGCTACGGCGGCGGCTACTACGACCGCACGCTCGCCGCGCTCGCGCCGCGCCCGCTGCGCGTCGGCATCGGCTACGTAGAATCCGAGCTGCCCACGATCCACCCGCAGCGGCACGATGTGCCGATGAGCCAAATCGTCACCGACGAGCGCGTGTATCGGTTCGACGCTCGGGGGTTCGATGCCCGGGGGTTCGATGCCCGGGGGTCTGACACCGGGGGGCTCGACGCCCCGGCACCGCGATGACCGCCCGCACCCGGGGCCGGCATGCTCGAGCCGCGGCGCTCGCCGCGCTCGCCGTCGTTGCGCCTGCAAGCCGCCGTCCACCGACGAGCCGAAGCCGCTGCAGAGCGCGGCCGACGTCGACCAACCGGCGGGCTGGAACGACGACTGTGCTACGCGCGATCGAGCCGCTCGACCCGGCGGGTGCGACCCGGCGCACCATCGCCCTCACGATCAGCGTCGCGGCGCACGAAATCGAGATGGGCATCAACGGCGTGCCGCACTCGCGCGCTCAGCCGATCGAGGCGAAGCTCGGCACCACGGAGGTATGGACGATCGTGAACGACACCGACTTCGCGCACCCGTTCCACGTGCACGGCTACTTCTTCCAGGTGCTGGACGCGGCCCGCGTGCCCGAGTGGAAGGACACGGTGGACGTGCCGGCGCGCTCGCGGCTCGAGATCGCGATCCGCTTCGACGAGCGTCCGGGCGTGTGGATGTACCACTGCCACATCCTCGATCACGCGGACGCGGGCATGATGGGGCACATCCACGTCTCCGCGGAGGGGAAGCCCGACGCGAACGCCGCGCCGCACGCGAGCCACGGCGCCCACTGAGAAATAGGGACATGTTGGGTTTTTCGGGCCAACGCTCAGCCAGCGTCAACGCCGCGAAAATCCAACATGTCCCTATTTTCCGGCTATCTCGCCGCGGCCGCGCGCGCCGCCGACACCAGCACCGGCTTCGCGCGATAGATGTCCGGGAACACGCGCTCGAGATTCGCGACCTTAGGGAGGTCGTTGATGACGATGTACGGATAGCGCGGGTTGTTGAACAGGAAGTCCTGGTGATACGCCTCGGCCGGATAGAACGTCTTGCCGTCCTCGAGCGTGGTGACGATCGGCGCGTGGTACACGTGCGCCTTGTTGAGCTGCGCGATGTACTTCTCGGCGACGTCGCGCTGCTGCGCGTTGACCGGGAAGATCGTCGAGCGATATTGCGTGCCGTGATCCGGCCCCTGGCGGTTGAGCTGGGTGGGATCGTGCGCCACGGAGAAGTAGATCTGCAGCAGCCTGCCGTACGTGACCTTGCTCGGGTCGTAGGTGACCTGCACGGTCTCCGCGTGGCCGGTGTCGCCCTCGCCCACCGCCTCGTAGTACGCCGTGGCCTTGGCGCCGCCCGCGTATCCGGAGACTGCCTTCAGCACGCCCTCGACGTGCTGGTACACGCCCTGCACGCCCCAGAAACACCCGCCGGCGAAGACGGCTACCGCGGTGGCCGCGTCGGACGCGGGCTCGTCGACGGCCGGCGCCGGAATCACGACCGCCTCTTCCGCGCCTTGCGCGCAACCCATCACGCTGAGCGCTGCGAACGCCGCGGCGATCCGCAGACGGGCCCAAGTCGAAGAACTCATGTATCGCTCCTTACTCTAGTTCGGCCCGCGATCAGCCGAAGGTGAACGCGTAGGCCATGACACCGGGATCCAGGAATTCTATCTCGAACGTGCGGTCGCGCACCTCCCCGGACTGGCGCACGAGCTGGTAAAGCCGTTGCTCGGTGACCGCGCCCTCGCCCGCCGCGTCGGCGTCCACGCCGTGATCGCCGCCCGGCGGCGCGCCGTCGATGCGCACCCGGAACCGCACGGGCTTGCCATCGGCGCCGGGGCCGAGCACGAGATGCAGATCGCGGGCCTGGAAATGGAACGCGATGCGGCCCGTGGCGCCGCTCAGCACGGCGTCCTCGTCCTCGACCGTCCAAGTGCCGTCGAGGCCCCATTGGTTGAGGCGTAATCGCTGCGGCAGCGTATACGCGTGCGCGGTATCGGGCTCAAGGCCGCCAGGCGACGCGAAGCTCTCGTCGGCGCGCTTGTGCCCGACGTAGGTCTCCTGGCTGAGCACGTCGCTTTGATTCGACGCGAGCGCCGCGCCCTCCGCTTCGGCGCTTACGAGGGCGGCCGCGGCGGCGTTCGCGTTGCCGGCCTCCACGAGCAGTTTCTGGATCACGCGCTCGGACTCGTCGTACTCGCCTTCGCCGAAATGCGTGTGGCGGATCTTGCCCGTCGCGTCGATGAAGTAGTGCGCCGGCCAGTATTGATTGCCGAACGCGCGCCAGAGCGCATATGAATTGTCGACGGCGACTGGGTACGTAACGCCGAGGTCTTTCACCTCGCGGCGCACGTTGCGCAAGTCCTTCTCGAACGCGAACTCGGGCGCATGGATACCGATCACGACGAGGCCCTGGTCGCGGTACTTCTCGTACCACGCCTTCACGAACGGCAGCGCCCGCAGGCAGTTGATGCACGAGTAGGTCCAGAAGTCGACGACGACGACTTTGCCGCGGAGGCCGTCGACCGTGAGCGGCGCGGAGTTGATCCACTCGGTGGCGCCCTCGAGCGGCGGCAGATCGCCCTGCACGGGCAGAGCCCCCGCGGCGCCGCGCGCCGACATCATCGCGCCGCCGGTCATCGCAGGATTGTTGCCCGACATCATGGCCGGATTGTTCCCCGACATCATCGCGCCCCCGGGCGCGGGGCCCGGCAACAGCACGCCGGGATCCGTTTGGTTGCGGTCGGGCATGAGCTTCGAGAACAGCAATCCCTCGAGCTTGGTGGTGCTCGACGTGGAGACGCGCGCGAGGAATCCGGTATCGAGCCCGAACGCGATCGCGAGCGCGCCCACGACTACGGCGCCGCCGAGCACGCGGCGAATGACCTCTTCCGCGCCGAGCGAGCGCTTGAGCGCCCCGAACACCTTACCGCCCAAGAACAACGCCGCCGCGAGCGACACCGCGCTGCCGGCCGCGTACGCGAGCAGCAGCAGCGACGTCTCGGTGTTCGCGCCGCGCAGCGCGGCGCCCGTGAGGATCAGCCCCAAGATCGGACCCGCGCACGGCGCCCAGAGCAGTCCCGTGGCCACGCCGAGCAACAGCGACGACCGCGGGCTGCCGCTGTCTTGACCCGGCGCGGCGAGCTTGTTGCCCAGCGCCACGAACGGCCGGCTCAGCCGGTCGGCGAGGCTCGGCAACAGCAGCGCGAGACCGAACACGAGCACGAGCGCGAGCGCGACCCACCGGCCCCACTGATTCGCCTGCACCACCCAGCCGCCGCCGACCGCGGCGAGCGTCGCGATGAGCGCGAACGTGAGCGCCATGCCGACGAGCAGCGGCAACCCGCTGCGCACGAACGGCTGCCCCGTGCGCGTGAACACGAACGGCAGCACGGGCAGGATGCACGGGCTCAGGATCGTGAGCACGCCGCCCAAGAACGCGAGGACGATCTGCAACACGGCGCGCCCGTCCTCAGGCCGGCACGAACTTCATCGCGAGGCCGTTCATGCAGTAGCGCAGCCCGGTGGGCTTCGGGCCGTCGTCGAACACGTGACCGAGGTGGCCGCCGCAGCGCCGGCAGTGCACCGACGTGCGGACCATGCCGAGGGTCACGTCGCGCTGCGTGCCGACGCCGTTCTCCAGCGGCTGCCAGAAGCTCGGCCAGCCGGTGCCGCTCTCGAACTTCGTGTCGGACGAGTACAGCGGGAGGTCGCAGCCGGCGCAGTTGAACACGCCTTTGCGGTGCTCCTCGTTGAGCGGGCTCGAGAACGGCCGCTCGGTGGCCTCGTGCCGCAGCACCTCGAACTGATTCGGCGAGAGCAGCTTCTTCCACTCCGCCTCGGTGTGCGTGACCTCGAACGTCTCCTTCTCCGCCGCGTTGCCGAAGCGCGGGCGCAGCGAATAGAAGCCGAGGGCACCCAAGGCGGCGGCCACGCCGCCGATCTGCAAGACCTCACGTCGCGCGAATTTCATGCTCACTCCCCCGATAAGTACTGCTGGATACAGCGGCTATTGTCTCATGATAATGGGCCCGATCGGCCGGCCAAGTCGCCCGTCGTGCTATACAGAATGGTCGTACGGCGGCAGGCGCACCCGCAAGTTTTGCGAAGGACGGCAGGACCGAAGGAGACTCTCATGAACGCAGTTACGTCGCTGATCCCGCAATTGGATGCACTGCGGGCCGGATTCCTGGCGCGGGAGCACCGGCTGTTCGTGAACGGCCGCTGGGTTCCGGCGCAGTCGGGGCAAAGCTTCGAAGTGCTCGACCCCTCGACCGGTAAACACCTCGCCCGGGCCGCGGCCGGCGAAGCCGTGGACGTCGACGCTGCCGTCAAGGCTGCCCGGGCCGCGCTCGAGACGGGCGCTTGGCCCAAGCTCACCCATGCCGAGCGCGCGAGGCTGATCTTCAAGCTCGCGGACGCGGTCGAGCGCAACGCCGACGAGCTCGCGCTCATCGAGAGCTTGGACGGCGGCAATCCGCTGCGCAGCACGCGCAACGTCGACGTGCACTTGGGTGTAGAGAGCCTGCGCTACAACGCAGGCTGGGCCACCAAGCTCACGGGCGAGACCGCGCTGTCGTCGCCGCAGTCGCGCTCCTTCACCTTCACGTTGCGCGAGCCGATCGGCGTAGTCGGCGCGATCACACCCTGGAACGCGCCGTTCCTGATGGCAGTGAACAAGATCGGCCCCGCGCTCGCCGCGGGTTGCACCGTGGTGCTGAAGCCCGCGGAGCTCGCGCCCCTCTCGGCGCTGAGGCTCGCGCAGTTGATCGAGGAGATCGGCTTCCCTCCCGGCGTAGTAAACGTCGTCACCGGCTTCGGCCACACGGCCGGACAGGCGCTCGTCGACCACCCGGACGTGAACAAGATCTCGTTCACGGGCTCGACGCGCGTCGGCAAGTCGATCGTCACCGGCTCGGCCGCGCACATGAAGCGCATCACGCTCGAGCTCGGCGGCAAGTCGCCCGTCGTGGTGTTCCCCGACGCGGACATCGAGGCGGCGACCCAAGCGGTGTCGCGCACGATCTTCTTCAAGACGGGCCAGTTCTGCATGGCCGGCACGCGGCTGTTCGCGCACGAGAAGGTGTTCGACAAGATCGCGAGCGGCTTCGAGGATCTCGCCGGCAAGGTCAAGATCGGCCCCGGCGTCGCGCCCGACACCGAGATGGGGCCGATCATCTCGCAGAAGCAGCTCGACCGCGTGCTGGGCTACATCGCGGCGAGCGCCAAGGACGGCGCGGAGATCGTGACCGGCGGCAAGCGAGTCGACCGCGAGGGCTTCTTCGTGGAGCCGACGCTGCTCGCGAACGTGCGTCCCGAGATGAGCGTGTTCCAAGACGAGATCTTCGGGCCGGTGCTCTGCGCCACGCCGTTCAAAGACGCGAGCGAGCTCGACCGGCTCGCGCAGTACGCCAACGACACGAGCTACGGCCTCGCGGCCAACATCTGGACGCGCGACATCTCCAACGCGATCGGTCTCGCGCGCCGGATCAAGGCCGGCAACATCACGATCAACGGCGGCGCCCGCGAGCAGTCGATGCCGCTCGGCGGGTTCAAGCAGTCGGGGATCGGCCGCGAAGGCGGCCGCGACGGCGTCGAGGCCTATACCGAGCTCAAGATCGTGTCGGTGGGCCTGTAGCAACAGACGCTCGGTCGGACAAGCCCAACGCAATCAAGCGCGCCACGTGTCGGTAGTCCACCCGTCGAGGTCGTAGTCCGCGAGACAGCGATCCACGAGCTCGATGCAACCGTCGAGCGCGCCCGTGCGGCGCGCGAACTTGAGCGCGTCCATTCGGATCTGCTCGTGGTTGCCGGCGTAGTTGCGTTCGTAGAGCTCGTGGCGCCCGCCAAACTCGGTCCCGATCGCGTCCCACACGAGCTTGTAGAGCTTGATGCGCTCGAGGGCTGACGCGCCCGTGCCGCGGTAGTAGCGATCGATGAGCGGCCGCAGCGTGGGGCTCAGTAGATCTTCGCGTCCCGAGGGCGCGACGATCGGCGCACCGCCCAGCACGTTCTCGAAGATCTCCTTGACGGCCGGCCACGACGATGTGGAAAAGACGCGCGCGGCCGCGGCGTAGTCCGCGCGCGGGATCACCGAGCCGCCGGGGCCTGGTTGCGGCTCTGCCGCCATCGCCGTGGTCATGGCCCAGAGCAGCGTGCGCCAGGCGACCACCTCCCCCAGCGCGGCCTGCACGCCGCGGAACTCGCTCGTGCCGTTCATCTCGAGCCCGCGCGCGAGCAGCCCCGTCATGAAGTCGAGCTTCACCGCGAGCCGCGTACCGGCCTGCAGGTTGTAGCGGTTGAAGAATCCCGACGCGGGATAGAACGCGTTGGCGCGCTCCACGTCGCGGTAGACGAGAAAGTTTTCCCACGGAATGAACGCCTCGTCGAAGACGAGCACGGCGTCGTTCTCGTCGAAGCGGCTCGCGAGCGGGTGGTCGAACGGGCTGTGCGCGTTCTGCTCGTAGGACGCCCGGCACAGCAGCTTGCTGCCGGGCGTGTCGAGCGGCGCGATGAAGACGAGCGCGTAGTCCTCGGCCTTGCCCGCCTCGAGGCTCACGGAGCTGTTCTGCGCGACGAACGTCGCGTGCGTGAGCGCCGAGCCGGTCGCGAGCATCTTGGCGCCGCTGACAATCGCGCCCGCGTCCGTCTCGCGCACCACGTGCAGGTACACGTCCGCCACCTCGTGCACGGGCTTGTTGCGGTCGACGGGGGGATTCACGAGCACGTGGTTCAAGAACAGCGCCTTCGAGGCGTAGCTCCGGTACCAACGCCGGGCGTTCTCGTCGAACGGCGCGTAGAACTCCGGGTTGGCGCCGAGTGTCGCCATGAACGCGGCTTTGTAGTCGGGCGTCCGGCCCATGAAGCCGTACGTGAGCCGCGACCACTGCGCGATCGCGTCGCGTGCGGCGAGGAGCTCCGCGGCGGACCAGCTCGGAGCGAAGAAGCGGTGCGTGCGGATGCCGAGGCGGTCCACGGTCGTGAGCGCGTCGCGCTGGGCCGGATCGTGCAGCGCGTCGAAGAGCCGGGCGATCGAGCGCGCCGAGTTGCGAAACGCCGGATGCTCCGTCACGTCGGCGATCCTCTCGCCGTACAAATAGACCTCGCGGCCGTCTCGCAGGCTCGCGAGGTATTCCTCGCCGGTCATGAGCTCGTCGGTGAGGATCTGCGCTTCGGCTTTCATCGTCCCCTCCAAAAGGGCTTGGTCTCGGCGCCCAACATTGGCGCATCGCCCGCATGGGGGCAACGAGTTGCACCCCTCGCCACCCTTTGAATTCGGGCCGGCTTTGTTCTAGGGTCGGCGCTATCCGTAGGCTGGCTGGGGGGTCTCCCGATGAGTGTCGTTTCATTGCGCGTCAACGGCGCCACACACAAGGTCGACATCGAGCCGACGACGCCTCTTCTCTACGTGTTGCGTAACGATCTCGGGCTGCGCGGCCCGCGCTTCGGCTGTGGGCTCGCCCAGTGCGGAGCCTGCACGGTCATCGTCGACGGCGTCGCGATTCGCTCGTGCATCACGCCCGCATCGGCCGCGAGCGGCGAGATCACGACGCTCGACGGTCTGGCGAAGGACGGCAAGCTGCATCCGCTCCAGCAGGCGTGGATCGACGAGCAAGTGCCGCAGTGCGGCTACTGCCAGAACGGCCAGATCATGACCGCCAAGGCGCTGCTCGAGCGCAACCCGAAACCGACCGACGCAGAGATCCGCGCCGGGATGGAAGGCGCGCTGTGCCGCTGCATGACCTACTACCG
>Ga0137410_10000922_pt1 | contig 20203 bp, 14 predicted proteins | sample CZODoug1_16funga_FD_108878 | JGI IMG/M metagenome (GOLD analysis project Ga0137410, IMG submission 108878) | Vadose zone soil fungal communities from Angelo Coast Range Reserve, California, USA - CZODoug1_16fungal (Illumina Assembly) | ecosystem: Environmental > Terrestrial > Soil > Vadose zone... | reverse complement strand
CCTGCGCGCCACACCGATTCCTCCAGATGCTCGAAGCCGTTCCCGGCGAACGCGTTGATGGTGCCGTTGACGACGCTGATCGTGCCGCGCCACTCAGCCCAACGATATCGGTCCGGAATGCGCGCTCCGCCCCAGCGCACGCGGATGCGGCGCCCCGAGTAGCCCAGTTCCCTGTGCAAATCACGCCGCCAGAGACAGCCCGTGTGATCGTAGGCCGCAATTTCGTCCCAGCCGGTATTGCCCAGGAACCGGTATTCGATCTCGGCCGAACCCGTGCTGCGGAACTCATCGCCCTGCTGGTGCTTGCCACAGCGCGTGAGGCCGACCAGGCGCTCTCCGGTCGCGGCGAAGGTGTGGCGCGCGCGCAAGGCGCGGCCGATTGTCGCCCGGTCGAGCTTGTCCGCGATGATCCCGGTGATGCCGCCCTTGGTGCCGAAGACCTGCGTGCCGGGGAGTCCTCCTCCCGGGCGGCCGCGGTGCTCGTCGCCGCTTGCCGAGGCACCGAGCTTGTAGCCACGCTCGATGACGTCCTGGTACAGCCAGCCGAAATGTCCCCACGAAGATGTAATCTCGATCAGGCGCTCCAGCTCCGGGTGGTGCCAGTCCGGGATGTAACGCCGCCCCCCGACGTGCGGCATGATCAGGTGGTTCTCCGGATCGTGGCAATAGGCGAGCCACAGCTCCTCGATCGGCCAGCGTCCGAGATTCACCGCCGTGCCCTTCATGTCCTCGTTCCAGGTGAACGTACGATTGTGCTCGCCCTTGGCGTTGTAGGGGAATTCGGGTTTCCGGCCGTGGAGGAAGACGACGTTGTGGTCACCGCCCGCGGTCGAGCTGCCACACCATTCCTGGACGGGATAGCAGACGAGCTGCCCGTCCTTGTGGAACTCGTCCATCGTCTTCACGCCCAATTCCCAATTGGCGTCGGTGATCTGGAAATCGTTGGCCGTGTAGCCGACGACGTCCAGGCCCGCGATGTCGCGCCCGTACGCGGTGTTGTACGCCGGACTGTTGGTACCCACGGTGTCGTGGGCATGAATGTGCAGGTCACCGTAGAAGACGCGTGGGCACGGCGCTCCGTCGTCGATCGTCACGTAGTGACTCGCGTCCGCGACATCGAGCGCTCCGGGCAATCGCGCACTCACCGCAAGCTCACCGGGCTCGACCGGTAGGTCGGCAATCCCGGCAGTCGCCCAGCCCTTGGGATTCAGCTCGACCGCCTTGCGATAGACCTCTTTTCCTCCGAGCGCTGCAGCGACTTCGACGGGTCCAACCGCCTCCACGCATGCGTTGCCCCAGCGGTCATGAGCGTTGACGCGCAATGTGAATGGAGTTTTCGGACGCACCAAGCGCGGCCCGACCAGAGCGAGGGACGCTGGAGCGCCCGAGACGATGTCGATGACGATGTCGCCCGGGACGGCGACGAAACGCGAGGTGCCGAGGGGATCGACGTAGCAGCGAAAGCGGAACTTGTCTTCCACGAAGGTCTGAACCCGCGTTCCAGGGCCGCCCATGCGTCGATCGCCCAGCCGGATGATGATGTGGTCGCCGGCGTTGAGGTAGCCGTCGACCGTGTCGACGATGACCGCTTTCTGGAACGGGCGCTCGTGCCCTTTTTGGTCGAAGCGAACCTTCAACGACTGCACGGTGGCGGGGCTTTGGCCCTTGGCCAGCGGTCCCGCCTGATAGTCGGCCGAGAGGTAATTGGCGCCGTGCGGATCGACTGTCTGGAACAGCGCCCAATCCGAGTAGAACTTGAACGTCGCTTTGAACCACGCGCCGTCTGCAATCCCGGAGGCGCCGACCTCGTAGTCGAGCACCACTTCACTCCAGCTTCCGGCAACGAGCTTGTCGAGGTTGCAGGTGACGCGGCCGGCGAAGGGCCGCGCCTTGTTCAGTTCATACAGACCCTGCGGAGCGACGTAATGCCCAAGTCGTCCGCGGAGATCCTTTTCGCTCAGCCGCCCCTGCTCGGCAGTCTTGGTTGGATCCGTCAATTTGTTCATCGACCAATTCTTTCATGGTAAGCGCGATCATCGCGCCGCAGCGAACGGCCACGGGGCATCCGGGTCCCACACCGGAATGCCGAGGAATGCATACCACGGGGCCATGATCAGTATTCCATACGCGATGGCAATCAGCACCGATACCCAACCGACCTTGGCATAGTCGGTCATGCTGAATGTGCCGCTGCTGTAGGCAATGACGGCGGCTGTGATCTGGGTCGGGAGGATGTAGGCGAACGAATCGGTATCGGCAATAAGCATCGTAAACGCCACCGGGTGCAAGTCCAGCTTGGGCGCCATCGCGAGCAGGACCGGCGCCAGCATCGTGACCGCTGCGACGTTCGACAGCATGCCGAGGCGAATGATGTGGGTACCCAACATGAATATGAGCAGGATCGCCCACCAGGGGTGGCCGGTGGCAAGGGGGTGAATGGAGTCCGCGAGCCATTTCGCCAGCCCCGAAGTCGACATGGCGTCGGAAAGAGACAGCGCGCCGGCGAGCAACAGGAGCGTACCCCAGATGGTGCGGTCCTGGAGTTCCTTCCATTTGAACTTGAACAGTCCGGGTATGAAGAGAAGGGCGAGACCGAGCAAGGCCGCGTTATGGGTCGCGATCTTGTGCCACTGCTCGGTGACCCAAGCAAGTGCGATCAATCCGAACACGGCCAGGATCAGCCATTCGCTCGGTGTCATCCCCGGCAGCTCGCGGTGCTGTTTCTGAACGGCCTGAAAGCCGCCCGCGATGGCTACCTTGCGCGTTCTAAAGTAGTGCTGCACCCACCACTGGGTGAGTACGAACATGCCGAGATACGGCCACTGAAGGAGAAACCACTGGAAATAGGAAATTTGCAGCCCGAGATTCTTGTCGAACAAACCGATGATCACGAGGTTCGGAAGATGCGCCGTCATGATGCACATTCCGCTGATCATCGATCCATAGACCAGTGTCTGAATGACAATGGCCTTCTTGCCGTTGCGCTCCTTCTCGCTGTTTCCGAAAAAATCCGTGATGCCGTTGATTACGGGCAGGAGAGTCGCAGCGCGTGCATTTGCCGCAGGTATGATCAGGGAAAGCACCATATTCACGGCGAACATGGCCCAGATCACGCCGTTGACCGTCTTTGCCTTGAACCAATTCAGAAGCGACAGCGCGATGCGGCGGTCGAGACCTGCGGCCTGCATGATCGCGGCGAAGATGAACGCAGAGAGGCAGAGGAACACGACCGGATTGGTGAAACCGTCGGCAGCCTTCTGGAATGGCCGGGTCGCGTTAGTGATGACGAGCAGCATCGGGATAAGCAGCCCCGAGATTCCAACCGGAATGGCCTCGAAGATCCACATGACGCAGGCCCACGCCATGACCGCAAGCGCCGCCTGGCCCGCTGGCGACAGCCCTTTCGTAGGGGGCATGACGAAAAGGATTGCGAGGAACAAGAGCCACGCCAGTGCGAAACCGAGGAGCGCCTTGCCGGGGCGCATGCCTGCCGCGAGGATGTTGGCGCGGAACGTGCGCAGGAGGCTCGGACCCAGCCCCGGCTTCTCTGCATGGACAGGCAAGCCAGCGCGTTGCGTAGCTTCACTCATCCCTTGCTCCTCCTAGTTGGCCGCACCGGCAGACGGCCACCTATTCCACGACGAGCTCGAGCGGACCGAGCCAAGTGAGTAGGTCGATAAAGACCTGCGGTGACGTTGGCTTGAAGGCCGCAATGTTGACCCTTTTAAGCACGGCCTTGCCGTCCTCGGTCGAGTCAAGGGCTATGAGGGTGTCACGCAGCTTGGCGATCTGCGCCGGCGAGATCTTCCGCGACGCGATCACCGGCGTGTTTGGGACTTCGGGACTGATCGCGATCACCCGGCCGCCCTTTTTCTCCCAGGTCCGACCCGCGGGGGAAAACGAAGCCACGACTCCGACGTCGAAAAAACTGTTTTCCATCGACCAGGCGATTGCGGCCTGGTCGCGCATTGCTTTCACCTGCTCTCTTACCATGGCGATCTTGTTGTCGCGCAACATGGCGTTGGCGATTCGCCACATGTACGCGTAGCGGTCCGGAGTGACGATCCGCTTGCCCCGGACGTCCGCAATTGTCTTGAGCGGGGAATCCTTGTTAACTATGAAAAGCGCGTGCGCCGGCTCCCTGGACACGACGACAGGGCGGTAGCCGTAATCGCGAACCGCCTGCGCCAGTACGTCTGCTGGCCGAGACAGGACAAGCGCGTAGGCCCCGGTTTCCACGGAGCGCTGCAATACTTGAATGTCGCGGACCGCGACCATTGTGACGCGGGCGCCGAGCGCCTTCTCGACGATCTTGGTGAAATCCTCCCAACGAAGAAAGATCTCGGTTGCGTCGAGATTGCCGGACCCGCCCTCGTTGATGGCGAAGATGAGCCGCCCCTGCTCCCCTTTGGCCCCGGGCTTTTGCGCGAAGCCGTCTGCGCTCGCTGCAAGCGCCACGGCGAACACCAAGAAGGGGACCCAGATCGGACGGATCCGGGAAACCGCGTTCGTCATTGGTCCTCCACCTTTGCGCGCTCGGTGGAGTCGGCGTATTCAAAGCCGTTCCTGTTGTAGATGATCGCCGCGGAGTCGCTGCGTATGAAATCGATCCAAGCCAGTGCGGCCTGCCTGTGGGGCGCGTTGCGTATCAAGGAAATCGCGAGCTCATCGCGAAAATTGCCCTTGTCCGGAAGCCTTACATAGTCGAAGCGCTTGGGCATGTGGGTTTTCAGATATTCACCGAAGTGGTAGTACATTAGGGCGACATCGGCCAGGTCGTCGTAGATGAACTGCGGGTTTTCCCGATGGTGCACAGTGGACGGAGAAATCGTCGTGCGTTTCTTCAGCATGAGTTCAGGAAACTGCGCACCTCCCTGAGCCCGCAACGTATTTGAGTAGCTCTCGTACGATGCGGGTTCGCGGACAGGGGAGGAGATTGCGACGCGTACGTCGTCACGCATCAAGTCTGGGATTCCGCGGATGGCTTTCGGATTTCCGGCCCGGACGAGAAGCACGACCCCGCGGTTGCGGGTATACACGGACCAGCCGTCGATATAGTCGGATTTGCGAAGCCTGCGCTGCTGGCGGGGGCCGGTCATGAAGACATCGGGCCAGATCCTATCCGGGCGTACGTCGATCCAGTAATTCCCAACAACCAGCTGGCCGGAGTCCATGGCATCGATCAGGCGGCCGGGCGGCGTAGTTGCGTAGAAAAACCGCTCGACTTTCGCGCCGCGATGGCGCGGTTGTGTCCTGATCCATTCCCGAAATGCCGCCAGAAGGTCGGGGACGACCCGGTATTGGTTTCCGGCCATGAAGATGACCAGGTCGGGGTCCTGGACGCTGCCGTGAAGATCGAGGACCACATTCGACTTCTCGGAGACGTAGGGCTTCGCCTGAGGAGCCAGATCCCGGGGCAATTCCGCGGGCCACTCCATCGCTCCCCACGTCTGGGCCAGTCCCGCTCGCGGAAGACCGCACCAAAACGCCGTGGCCATCCCCACGAAGAGCCAATTGCCACGGCGAAGCATTTGCCAACCCCCCCGGTATTGAAGCAGGACCCGCGCGCTCGCTTTGATCGCTCGGGGTCCCTGCGGCGGATCAAGTCCGCCCCCAGGGAATCTAACTAAGCTGCGCGATTAAATCCTGTCGGGCATACAAGACACTTGCTGTCAGGTATTCCCGAAAATGGAATCGGCGCACCTCGAGACCGGTATTAGGTCTCGCGAATGCGCCGATTCGTCGTCGGAGGAATTTGCGGCTTTTCGGGGAGCTTCCCCGGTTTCGTGCCGAAGATCGCTAGGCTGTGGCGCCGGGGCAGCTAAATCTGGCGCGAATATCGCGCATGCCTTCGTCGTCCCCCAGACCCGCGCCGAATTCGCTGAGCGGCGTATTCGTTTCCTTGGCCAGCGCCATGCGGTAATAGTCAAGCGACTTGGCCAGCGCTTCGCACGCTGCCGGCGTTTCGTTGAGGCGGTTGCGCTCGTTAGCCAGTTGAAGGGAAATCTTGCTCGCAGACCAATAGTCCTGGGCAGAGGCGAGCGACGGCAAAGCCTGCTCAAGGGCGTCGGACAGATTCCCCTGCGAACCGGCGGACGATGGCTCTATCGTCCCGAGGGCCAGCAGAAGGGCGGTCAGCAGATACATGGTGCGTGTTTTCATGGTTCCTCCGTACTTCGCGATCGAACCCCGGCTGCAGGTGCGGCCGAGTCTGATCTCCTATAAGCAATTGGGATGCCAGGTCCGGCGTTGGGGCGAGTGCGACTTTTTCACGCTGCGCCCGACTGGGGGCGCAAGGGCCGTTATGTGGAAAAAAGTATTCAATATCAAAATGATAAGAGGCATCCCGGGCTACTCAGTGCGTGACGCTTCCGGTCTATAATCAGGGCCATCCGATGAGCCAGCCGTCGTCCGCCTGCCAACCCGGCGCGGGCGCAGGCCGGGGTGGGGATCTTCGCTATGAAACTCAGCCGTGAACAGATCGAGGTTTTTGAACACGACGGGTTTCTCTTCTTTCCAGGCTTGTTCCGGCCCGAGGAAGTAAAGGTGCTGACCGGCGAGGTCCCGAGGCTCTATGCCCAACAGCGGCCCGAGAATGTCCGGGAGAAAGGCAGCGAGGCGGTGCGCACCAATTTCGCGGCGCATCTATACAGCCTGCCCTTCGCCAAACTCGCGCGCCATCCGCGGATGGTGGAACCGATCATGCAAGTCTTCGACGAAGACGTGTACATGCACCAGTTCAAGATCAACGGCAAGATGGCCTTCGACGGGGACGTCTGGCAATGGCATCAGGACTACGGCACGTGGAAAAACGACGACGGGATGCCCGAGGCCCGCGCCATGAACGTGGCGATATTTCTCGACGAAGTGAATGAGTTCAACGGGCCGCTCATGCTGATTCCCGGGAGCCACAAGCGCGGTGTGCTCGAGGCCAAGCACGATACCTCGACGACCAGTTACCCCCTTTGGACGATCGACCACGAAACGATTGCGAAGCTGGTGGAGCGCGGGGGCATCGTCGCGCCCAAGGGCGTCCCCGGATCGATGATCCTGTTTCACTCGTGCCTGGTTCACGCTTCGACTTCGAACCTCTCCCCGTGGAACCGGGTGAGCGTGTATTTGAGCTTGTGCGCGGTGTCGAACCATATCCGGCGCTTCAAGCGACCCGAATACATCGCGCACCGCGACTTCACGCCGCTGCGGTGTCTGCCGGATGATTGTCTCCTGAAAGAGTATGAAGTACCCCTTCCCTGGAAAGATGGCACGCCCGAAGAGGCACTGAAACCACTCATCGCAGCGTAACCGGTATGAATCTGTACACGAAGCTGCAGGAGCGCGAAGCGCAGGGTAAGCCCCTGCGGGTGGGGGTGATCGGCGCGGGCAAGTTCGCCGCGATGTACCTCGCGCAGGCGCCGCGTACTCCCGGCGTGCATATCGCAGGGATAGCCGATCTTTCACCCGCTGGGGCCCGCGCCAACCTCGATCGGGTGGGATGGCATGCGGAGAGCTACGCCCCTTCGCTGGATGCAGCGTTCAGGCAACGCCGCACGCACCTATCGGAGGATTGGGAAGCGCTGGTGTCTCACCCGCTCATCGACATCGTGATCGAGGCGACGGGAAACCCGGCCGCGGCCGTTACCCATGCCCTTTCCGCGTTCCGCCACCGCAAGCACGTGATCATGGTCACGGTGGAGGCGGACGCGGTTTGCGGGCCGCTGCTCGCGAGGAAGGCGCATGAGGCCGGAGTGGTTTACAGCCTCGCCTACGGTGACCAGCCCGCGATCATCTGCGAGTTGGTCGACTGGGCCCGCGCTGCCGGTTTTCCCGTCGTTGCCGCGGGGCGCGGCCACAAGTGGCTGCCTCATTTCGCTCAATCGACGCCTGAAACCGTGTGGGAACACTACGGGCTCACCCCGGAGCAAGCGCGCGTCGGTGGCCTGAATCCGAAGATGTTCAACTCCTTTCTCGACGGCTCGAAGCCTGCGATTGAATGCACCGCAGTGTGCAACGCCACCGATCTGACCCCAGCCCCGGACGGCCTGAGCTATCCGAGCGCCTCGGTCGATGCACTCCCTGCGATCATGCGGCCCAGGTCGGAAGGCGGGTGCCTGCACCACAAAGGGCAGGTCGAAGTGGTTTCTTCGCTGGAGCGTGACGGGCAGGTCATCCCCTACGACATTCGCTTCGGCATCTGGGTGGTGTTCGAGGGAGAAACCGACTATATCCGCCGCTGCTTCATGGAATACGGCGTGCGCACAGACCCCTCCGGCCGCTACGCGTGCATGTACAAGCGTTGGCACCTAATCGGGCTCGAAGTCGGAATTTCAGTGGCTTCCGTCGGGGTAAGGGGGGAGGCGACCGGTTCGGCGACGGGTTTTCGCGCCGACGCGGTCGCCAGCGCCAAGCGCGACCTGAGGGCCGGGGAAATGCTTGACGGCGAAGGGGGTTACACGGTCGTGGGCAAGCTGATGCCGGCTGCGGAATCGCTCCGTTTGGGGGCCCTGCCCCTGGGGCTCGCGCACCAAGTCAAGCTGCTCAATCCGGTGCGCGCGGGTACCCCCGTCCTGTGGAGCGACGTAGCCTTTGACGCGTCGAGCGACGCCGTGCAGCTGCGCCTTGAGATGGAGGCGGCCTTCGTGTCACCCCGCCAACGTGCAGCCTGAGGCGAAAGCGGTAAGATGGCAGTGTAACGATTTGGAATTGCTCGCAATTTCGCTGCAGATATAGTGTAATGCGGGTTCCAAGGGAGGGAAGCGGGATATGCTGCCGTCCTATTCCGGCCAAGGAAACAACCAATGAAAACGACATCTAGGCCGCTTACGCTGGTTCACGATTCGGTCGAGGCCAAACTCGCGCCCCTGAAAATACTGGTTATCGACGACCAGTCCACGGGGCGGATCGTTCTGAGCGAAATCATGAGGGGCCTGGATTCCAGCCTCGAGGTCACCACGTTCGCCGATCCCCTGGAGGCCATCGAGTTCGCGCGGAGGCACGCTGTCGACATGGTGCTCACGGACTACAAAATGCCGAACCTCGACGGAATCGAGGTCATCCGCCGGCTGCGCAGAATTTTCGGCTACGAAGATGTTCCCATCGTTTGCATTACGGTGGTCAGCGACCGCGAAGTCCGCTATCGCGCCCTGGAAGCCGGAGCGACGGATTTCCTAATCCGGCCAATCGATCGGCTGGAGTGCGGGGCACGGTGTCGCAATCTCCTGAGCCTGCGTCGGCACGAGATCCTCAAGAAGAACCGTACGCGAATTCTCGAGCAGAAGATAGACGAAGCCACCCGCGAGCTGCGGAGGCGCGAGGTCGAGACCTTGTTCCGGCTCGCAAAGGCAGCCGAACAGCGCGACAAGGTGACCGGAATGCACTTGGTGCGCATGGCCAAGTATTCCGCGCTGATCGCGAAGGGAGTGGGGCTGTCCTCCGCCGAGCAGGATGCAATCGAGCTCGCAGCGCCTATGCACGACATCGGAAAGATCGGCATTCCCGACCGCATCCTGCAGAATCCGGGGAGGCTCGACGGCAACGACTTGCGAGTGATGCAGTCGCATGCGCGTATCGGCTACGACATGCTCAAGGACAGCTCTTCCGGCTATTTGCAGATGGCGGCCGTCATCGCGCTCGGCCATCACGAGAAGTACGACGGCAGCGGCTACCCGACCGGTCTGAGGGGCGAACACATCCCGCTCGAGGCGCGAATCGTCGCGATTGCGGACGTGTACGATGCCTTGACCTCCGTTCGCCCCTACAAGCCGGCGTGGCCGGTCGAAGAAGCGCTCGCGTACATGGATGAGCACGCCGGCGCGCACTTCGATCCGAAACTCGTCGAGATCCTCGCGCGCGAGCGTGAGGAGGTGCTGTCCATCGGCGAGCGGTTCGCGGATCAGCTGGCGCAGTAACCGCGGGCCGGTACCCATGGCGCAGAAGAAATCGACTCTCTCCGGCATTCAGGTTGAGCGGCCCGCCGGCGAGGATACAGAGCGCGAGCAGGCGCTCGTACGGCTGGTGGTGGGCGCCGTACTGTTCCTGTACCTCCTTCCGGCGGCATTCGTCGAGCCGCACGGCCAGACCGATTTCCTGTTCCTGGTGGCGATGGTCTGCTACCTGGTCTTTGCGTGCGCGATATACAGCTGGATACGTCTGTCGCCGGCTCCTTCACCGGCGCGACGTATATGCGTGTCGGTGCTGGACGTCAGCGCCACCACATTCTTCATGTTCAACACCGCGGAGTACGGCGCGCCGCTGTACGCCGTCTATTTGCTGATCATCTTCGGGCACGGCTTCAGGTACGGTAAGCCGTATCTCTATACCGCGCTGTTGCTCAGTACCTGCGGCTTTGCCCTGGTGCTTGCGTTCAACGAATATTGGGTCGCGAACAAGACGCTCGGCATCGGGTTGATGGTGGGCATGATCCTGTTGTCGCTTTTCGTTGGGAAGCTGGTCACGCGACTCTTCGATTCCCTACACCGCGAGGAGGCCGCGAATCAAGCGAAACGGCGATTCCTTTCGACCGTAAGCCACGAGATGCGCACCCCGCTCAACGCCGTCATCGGGATGAACGATTTGCTGCGCGATACGTCTCTGAACTCGGAGCAGTCGGAGATGGTCAAGGCGATGCACGAGGCATCGCAATCCCTGCTCAAGCTCATCGAGGACGTGCTCGACATCTCCAAAATCGAGGCCGGCAAGGTCAACATCGAGGAAACCGATTTCGATCTGCACAGTCTGATCAACGGCACGGCCGTGGTGCTCGGGCCGCAGGCCGAGATCCGCGGCCTGCAGTTCAGGGCCCATGTAATGCCAGAAGTGCCGCACGCGCTGCGGGGCGATCCGTATCATCTGCGCCAGGTGCTCTACAACCTCATAGGGAACGGCATCAAATTCACCCAGGCGGGCAGCGTTACCCTGACGGTATCGAGCCTGGGGGAAAGCGAGCATGCCGTCCGCCTGAGATTCACCATCGAGGACACGGGCATCGGCATTGCGCCCCAGGCTCAGGACCGTATCTTCGAGAGCTTTACCCAGGCCGACGAGTCGACCACTCGCCGCTATGGCGGTACCGGCCTGGGGACCACGATCTCGAAGCAACTGGTCGAAATGATGGGTGGGCAGATCGGCCTGCGAAGCACGCTGGGCAAGGGCAGCACGTTCTGGTTCGAGCTCCAGCTCAAGAAGCAGATCACAGGTCAACTTCCCGAGGCGTCTTTCCGGTTGAACGACATCCGCATCATGCTGCTTGGTTTCGCGGAAGCGGAACTGAGGACGCTCGAGCACGACCTTACGACCTGGGGAGCCCGGACGGGGCGCGAGGGAAGCTTGGAGGCTGCCGCTGCACGGCTCGCCGAGGCCCAGTCGCTGGGCCATCCCTATCACCTGCTGCTGGTTCGCGAGGCCGAGGAGATCGATCCAGCCCGTGTCGTCGGCCGCCTGCGCAGCGCACGCGGCCAGAAATATCCTCCACTGGTGCTTTGCGCCCGAGGGGTATCTCAAGCTCGCAGCGGCGAGGCGCTTGCCAAGGGTTTCGCGGCGGTGCTGGAGATGCCCCTCGAGAAGCGGCTATTGTTCAACGCTATCCACTCGGCCACCGCGGCTCAGGAGAGTCAGGAAGGCGTCATCTCACTCAGCGACTACTACGCGGCCCGCGACGCCAACAAGCGGCGGTACCAGATCCTGGTTGCGGAAGACAACGTAGTCAACCAGCGCGTCATCTTGGGAATCCTTGAGCGCGCGGGCCACAGGGTCCGGGTCGTGGGCGACGGCGAGCAGGCTCTCGACGTTCTGGAAAACGAAAGATTCGACGTGGTCATCATGGACCTCAACATGCCGGAGCTCGGCGGACTGGACGCCGCGCGGGCCTACCGTTTCATGGACCCGGAGGCGATACATGTCCCGATCATCATGCTTTCGGCGGACGTCACCTCGGAAGCAAGAAAGGAATGCGAAGAGGCCGGAATCGACGCGTTCTTGTCCAAGCCGGTCGAGGCGCGGCGACTCCTCGATACCATCGCCAGTCTGATCGCAAAGCGGGCGAGCGATCAGGCGGCCGCCGTCAACGACACCGAAGAGTTTCAGGCGGTCATCAATCCCGCGGCACTCACCGAGCTCGAGCTCATCGGCTCGGGCGGCAATTTCATGCCGGAGCTGGTCAACGGGTTCATCCAGGATGGTGAAGCGCTGCTAAGGCAGATGGAAGCCGCAGTTGCCGCCAAGCAGTTCGATACGCTGAAGGACCTCCTGCACGCCATGAAAGGCTCGGCGGTAACCCTGGGCGCGGATCAACTGTGCAAAACGTGCGTGGGAATCAACGCGCAAACGAGCTCCGAGCTGGAGACGGGCGGAGCGCGGGCACTGAAGCTCGTGCGCGAGCATTTTCAGCAGACGTGCGCTTCGCTGCTCGAATACCTCAAGAAAAGCCAGAGCGCGGCGCGTTAGGCGGAGGGCGCCCGCGGGGCTGCCGACCTGCGTGGCGCGCGAGTGCCACTGCCTGCCGCCCGACCGGTCGTGCGGGCGGCAACAAGTAGCAGACTTCGCGCTACGCGGCCGGAGCGCCAGAGGAGGGCGTCGATGTGACGGCGCGCTATGCCGTGGCGAACTGCGCCTCTTCGACGGACTCCGCCGCGACGGGACAAGCCTGGGCGCGCTTGAGTTGCGAGCGTCCGAGGCGGCTCATCAGCTTTAGGTCCTTTTCTTCCAGACGCAAGGCCGCCTCGACCCAGATATTGGTAATGTTGAGCAACTCGTCGTACGAGATCGGAGACAAGTGTTGCCGGCAGCTGAACATCGCCTGCATCCCATTGCGACGGCGCTCGTTGGAGCGGACGTAGTCGTACACCGCAGCCTCGCCCATGCCGTCGTCGACGAGGACGTCGACCACACCCATCTTGTGGAGGTCGGCCGCGGCATAGATGCGCCCCGAAAAGATCATTTCCTCGGCGACCTTGGCCCCTACACGCCGGGCGAGCAGGCTGTACGCGCCCATACCGGGAAACAGATTGAACAGGATCTCGGGCAGCCCCATCCGGGCACGGTGTTCCGCGACTATGATGTTCGAAGAGAGCGCGGTTTCGAAGCCGCCGCCGAGTGCCTCTCCCTGTACCAGGGAAATCGTGATCATCGAGCTGTGGTAGTTGCATATCCGGGGGTACATGTTGTCGATGCACAGCTTGGCGTAGTGCATGAGCGTGTCGCGATCGCGGGACTTGATCAGCTGCACCAGGGTGAGCAGATTTCCGCCGAGGTTGAAAATACCATCGATCTTCGATCCGCCCACGTAATAGTGGATTTGGTGCAACTCGTCGTTGTACAGAACGCGGCCGCCGCAGGACTCGATGGCGCTGTCGTGAGACCGCAGCTCCTCGAGCATCCCCAGATTGAAACACGGCGACCCCGACGGCTTCATGAAGGTCCATGCAATCGCGTATTCTGGATCGAATCTGACCTCGATCTGATCGTACCTTTGCTGGAACATTGCTCCCATCGCCTTGAAATCGACCGGTGCGTTCATGGTTATTCCCTTTCTGTGGTGGGTTTGACTGAAGATCGGGTCACGGAAAATGTTGTTTCGTGGAGACTATATACTCCTAAATCCAATGCTGACAAGAGAGGCCTATTCCATTGTCCTATCCCATTGTCATAGGTTGTACGTGCCGGCACTCAGGCAGTTTTCCCCGGTGCCGCTCAAAATCCCGGGGGGACGTGGAGTCGAACGCGTGAAAACTTGGCACTCTGGCAGGGCGCTTGCCAGGGGGCGGGCCCGGCGGCGGGTGGGCGCGGGCGCGATTGCAGGATGAAGATCCCAAGAACCCGCGCTCGCATACTGCTGTTGGTCATTTTGGCGGCGCTGCCGGCGCTGATCCTGACCGTCTACAGCGCGATCGAGCGGCGCGGCTCGGAGGAGACACGGGCGCGCGCGGAGCTCGTCCGCCTGGTCAGGCTGGCGGCGCTGCAGCAATGGCAAGTGGTCGAAAGCGCCAGGCAGATGATGGTGGCTTCCTCGCAGATTCTGCTGACGCTGCTCCAGGACAGGCCGCGTTGCACCCAGTACTTCGCCAGCCTGCTCGCGCAAAACCGCAACAGCTACCGTTCCATGGGCCTGTTCGCCGACAACGGCGAGCTGTTGTGCAACGCCGCCACCTGGCGGGAAAAGGTCTATAGCGGCGACCGGCTCTATTTCAGGCTTGCCAAGGAAACCGGGCGGTTCGCGGTCGGCGAATACCAGATAGGGCGGGTTACGGGGCAGGCCGGAATCAATTTCGGGTTTCCCGTCAAGGATGCGGACAACAGGGTCCGGGCCGTGGCCTTCGCCGGGCTCGACTTGGAGAATCTCGGTCGCATGGCCGAAGCGACCCCCCTGCCGCCTGACGGAGTCCTCAGCGTGATCGACGTGAAAGGGACGATCCTCTCGCGCAAGCCGGCCCTGAAGGAGCGGGTCGGACAGAAGCTCTGGAATCCCCAGCTGATCGAGTCGATCCTTGCCGGAAGCGAAGGCGTGCTGGAGGCCAAAGGGGAAGATGGCATCGATTGGCTGCTCGCTCACCAGGTCGTCTACAAGAATCCGGACGGTGCCTTTCCGCTGCGCGTCCTGATCAGCGTGCCGTTGAGCCGAGTTTTCGCCGAAGCGAATCGGGCGATGGTCCGCGACCTGCTTGGCATCACGCTTGCGACGGTATTCCTGCTGGTGGCGGCCTGGTTCGGAGCGGAGTGGTTCATGCTGCGCAAGTTCCGGGCGCTGCTTCGAGCGGCCGAGCGGATGCGCGGCGGCGATCTGAAAGCACGCACCGGAATTCGCTACGGTCAGGAAGAGCTCAGCCAGCTTGCGGAAGCGTTCGACGACATGGCCGACGCGCTTCAACAGCGCGAGCAAAAACTCCAGGAGCAGGCTATCTCAGACCCGCTCACCGGTCTGTACAACCGCCGCTACCTGAACGAGTTCCTGCCACGCGAGCTGGCGCGGTCGGGACGCAACGCGACGCCGGTCGCGGTGATTCTGATCGACCTGGACCAGTTCAAGCGGGTCAACGATTCTTTCGGGCACGAAGCGGGAGACATCGTTCTCAACGCCGTGGGAAACCTGTTGAAAGGTAAAGTGCGTGGCAGCGACATCGCCTGCCGCTATGGGGGCGAGGAATTTGCCCTCATACTGCCGGAGACCGGCGCCGAACCCGCTGCGCGGCGCGCAGAGGACATCCGGCTGGCGATTTCGGCCCTTGAAACCAGCCACGCGGGAAGGCCGCTCGGAAAGATCGCCGCATCGTTCGGGATCGCGCTGTTCCCGGATCATGCCCAGAACACGGACGACCTCCTGCGTGTGGCCGACATTGCACTCTACGCCGCCAAAGGCGCCGGGCGCAATCGGGTGGTCGTCGGTGAGCGGAGAGTCGGCGAGTCCGAGCGTAATCCGGAAAGGCGTGTAGGAGCGGGCTCGGGCGGAGCGTAAGAAGCAAAAACATGGCTCCCCGACCAGGGCTCGAACCTGGGACCTGCGGATTAACAGTCCGTCGCTCTACCAGCTGAGCTATCGGGGATTTGGGCTCCAGCCGAGAGATCGAGCTGGACGCTTGAGAGGCGCGTATTCTAATTCGCAGCAGGGGGCTGGTCAACGCGGAGAATAGCGAGCAAACACGCCTCATCCTTCTTTGCCTGGGATACGCGCCAAACGCGCGCCCCTTGGGCATAATGGTCCCGAGATTTGCCGAGCCGAAGGAGGAGATTCCCGGTGTTCCAGGTGAGAAGCAGGGGCCCCGCCGCGCTGGCCGCGCTGCTCCTCGCGCCGGTTTTTTCCGTGGCGCAGGAGAGCGACTGGCCCAGCCGTGCGATCCAGATTGTCGTGCCCTATACGCCCAGCACCGGTGCGGACATCCTCGCGCGCATCCTCGGACCGAAGCTCGCCGAGCGCTGGAAAGTCGCGGTCGTCATCGAGAACCGCGCGGGCGCGTCGGGCAACATCGGTACCGATGTCGTTGCCAAGGCTGCACCCGATGGCTACACGTTTCTCTTCACGGCAACGTCCTTCGGCACGAATCCGGCGGTCAATCGGAAGCTGCCGTTCGATCCGGTCAAGAGTTTTGTCCCAGTGATCCAGCTGGCGAGCAGTTCGGTCTCGGTCATCGTTACCCCCGGCTTGCCTGCCAAGTCGATGCATGAGTTTCTCGAGCTTGCCCGCAGTCAGCCGGGAAAGCTCAACTATTCTTCTCCGGGGAACGGGGCTCCCCAGCATCTCGCCATGGAGCTTCTGAAGCAGGAAGCGCACGTTGATCTCGTTCACGTTCCGTACAAAGGATCGGGGGGCGCGCTGGCCGATCTGGTCGGAGGGCATGTGCAAGCGATGATCGTTTCGCTGCAGACCGCTGCCCCCTATGTTCAGAGCGGCAAGCTCCGCATGCTGGCGGTCATGAGCCCGGAGCGCTCGGAAGCGTTTCCAGACGTTCCAACCCTCAGGGAGCTGGGCCTTCGGGATCTGGAGGTCGATACTTGGTACGGCGCGTTCGCTCCGGCCGGAACGAACCAGGCTGTCGTCGCGAAACTGAATGCGGAGCTGAACGCGTTGCTCAAGCAATCCGAGATTCGCGCCGTGCTCGCGAAGCAGGGCATGATACCCGTGGGCGGAAGCCCCGGGGGCTTCGGCGAACTCGTGCGCAAGGAACTGGCGCGCTGGTCGCGGGTGGTCGCGGCCGCCGGGATCAAGGCCGATTAGATTCCGGGACATCCGAAAGGGAACCGATGAACCAGGTTGAAGATCTCGTCGCGGCCTATCGCATTCTCGCCGAGCACGGCGTCATCGATGCCTACGGTCACGTGAGCGTGCGCACGGGGGGCGATCCGAAGCGCTACCTGCTGGCCCGATCGATCGCTCCGGAACTGGTGACCCAAGGGGATGTCCTGGAATACGACCTGGAGAGCAGCCCGATCAACCCCCGGGGGCGGGAGTCCGTGCGTGAGCGTTTCATCCACGGGGAGATCTACAAGGCGCGGCCCGACGTGAACGCGGTCGTCCATAACCACTCCCCGTCGGTGGTGCCCTTCAGCGTTACGACGATCCCGATGCGGCCCCTGTTTCACATGGCCGCATTCGTCGGCGAGGGCGTTCCGAATTTTGAAATCCGCGATGCGGAAAAGGGCACCGATCTGCTGATCAAGTCCCCTTACCTGGGACAGGCTCTCGCCAGGTCGCTGGGAAAGAGTGCGGCGGCGCTCATGCGCGGGCACGGCTCGGTCACTGTGGGCGAAAGCCTGCCGCGTGCGGTGGGGCGCAGTATCTATCTCGAAATGAGCGCTCGCATGCAGCTTCAGGCGATTGCAATCGCGGGGCCGGGAGGCAAGATCACCTACCTCGATGACGGCGAAGTCCGCGCCTCCGTTCCGGCGCAGGATTACGGCCGGGCCTGGCCGATGTGGCGCGCCAAGGCGCTTGCCGGCCTCAAGGCGTCCGAGTGAGCCGAGCGACGTTCGCGCCGGCCCAAGCGCGGTGATCTTTCAACTTATCGCGCAGCGGCTCGCCGATCTCGGGCGCGCGGGCCTCTTGCGCCGCCGCTTCGCCCGCGAAGGCGCCCAGGGACCGCGCATCGTGGTCGAAGGAAGGGAATACCTCGCCTTCTGCAGCAACGACTACCTGGGACTCGCGAACCATCCTCGCATCGTCGAGGCGGCTGTCGACGCAGCTCTGCGTTACGGAATCGGGCAGGGGGCTTCGCATTTGCTGAGCGGACACAGTGCAGCACACGAGCGCCTGGAATCCGCGCTCGCCGAATTCGTGCAGATGCCCTGTGCCCTGCACTTCTCGAGCGGGTACCAGGCGAACATCGGCGCCGTCACGGCCCTCGCGGGTCCCGAGGACGCAGTCTTCTCCGACTCGCTCAATCACGCGTCGCTGATCGACGGGACGCGCTTGTCGCGTGCCCAGGTCGTTCGCTATCCGCACGCGGATGTCGACTTCCTGTCCACGGCCCTTGCTGCTTCCGGCGGCAAGACCAAGTTGATCGTGACCGACAGCGTGTTCAGCATGGATGGCGACATGGCGCCGGTTCCGGCCTTGCTCGATCTGTGCGAGCGCCACGATGCCTTGCTCCTGCTGGACGATGCACACGGCTTCGGGATCGTCGGAGCCGAGGGCCGGGGCTCGGTAGCGCACTTCCGGTTGCGTTCCCCGCGCATCGTCTACGTCGGAACGCTGGGCAAAGCCGCGGGCGTGTCCGGCGCTTTCGTCGCCGGAGCCCCGGAAATCGTCGAAACCATCCTGCAGCGGGCGCGAACCTATATCTATACGACCGCCGCCCCGGCGATGCTCGCCGCCGCAGTCGAGGCGAGCCTGCAGCTCATCCGAAGAGAAGAATGGCGCCGCGAGCGCCTGCGAAGACTCATCGGAGTCCTCAAGGAGTCGCTTCGAGAAGGCGAGGTCGAGCTCACGCCCTCCGATACCCCGATTCAGCCGCTCGTCCTCGGCACCAACCCCAGGGCGCTGGGCGCGAGCGCGGCACTTCGCGAGCGCGGCTTACTGGTGCCTGCGATTCGCCCGCCCACCGTCCCCGAAGGCACCGCCCGCTTGAGGATTTCGCTTTCGGCGGCACATACCGAGAAGGACGTTTCGCGGCTCGCGGCCGCTTTGCGCGAGGTGTGCCGCAGCGGCGCCGAGGCGCACGCCTAGATCGCACCAGCGGAGGCGAAGTGGGCCAGGGTTTCTTCGTGACGGGAACCGATACCGGCGTCGGCAAGACGCTGGTTGCGTGCGCTCTCTTGCGTGCGTTGGCCGATGCGGGCAAGGCAGCGGTGGGCATGAAGCCGATAGCCGCCGGATCCGAAGGGGGACGCTGGGCGGACGTGGACGCGCTCGCCGGGGCAAGCGCTGTGCGTGCTCCTGCAAACCTCGTGAATCCCTACGCTTTCGAACCGGCGATCGCGCCGCACATCGCGGCCGAGCTCGCGGGGGTCGGAATCGAGATCGAATCGATTGCGCGTGCTCATGAGGAACTGTGCCGCCGCGCCCAGGTCGTCGTGGTCGAAGGGGTCGGAGGCTTTCTCGTACCCTTGAATGCGCGAGACACCAGTGCCGACCTCGCGAGGCGGCTCGCTTTGCCCGTCGTACTGGTCGTCGGGATGCGGCTCGGTTGCCTCAACCATGCGCTGCTCACCCGAGCGCAGATTGCAAGCTGCGGCCTGCGCTGCGCCGGCTGGGTGGCCAATTGCGCCGTTCCCGACATGCCTTATCTCGACGCGAACGTCCGCGCGCTCGAGGAGCGGCTTGGCTGCTTGCATCTCGGGACCGTGCCGTTTCAGCGCGATCCCAGGCCCGAGACCTTCGCCCGTCTTCTGGTCCTGAAAAGCTTGATCGAGGAAACAGCGTGAGCGCGAACGCCAGGCTCGCCGAACGCAGCTTGCGCGCAGTGTGGCACCCCTGCACGCAGATGAAGCACCACGAAGCACTGCCCCTCGTGCCGATCAGCCGCGCGGAAGGGGTGTGGCTCTACGATTTCGAGGGCCGCCGCATTCTCGACGCGATCGGCTCCTGGTGGGTCAATCTGCTCGGACACGGCCATCCGCGCGTCACTGCGGCACTGCGTGCGCAACTCGACTCGCTGGAGCACGTCATGCTCGCCGGTCTCACTCACGAGCCCGCGGTGGAGCTCGCCGAGCGTCTGGCGGGGCTCGCCCCGCGCGGTCTCGGGCATTGCTCATTCGGATCGGACGGCGCGTCTGCGGTCGAAATCGCGCTGAAGATGAGCCACCAGTATTGGAGGAATGTCGGTAAGCCCGAAAAAGCCGGATTCGTGGCTCTCGCCAACGGCTATCACGGCGAGACGCTCGGGGCACTATCGGTCACCGACATCCCGCTCTACCGTGATTGCTACGCTCCATTACTCCAGGGCAGCGCAAGGGTATGCTCGCCCGACTGGCGCCTCGCGCGTCCGGGCGAAACGCCGGCGGAATGTGCTGCGCGCTGCGCGCTTGCGCTCGAAGCGCATCTCGAGCGGGACGCCAGCCGGACCGCGGCGCTCATCGTCGAGCCGCTGGTGCAGTGCGCGGGGGGCATGGCAATGCACGACCCGGAATACCTGCGCCGAGCGCGCGAGATCTGCGACCGCTTCGAGGTGCTGCTCATCGCTGACGAAATCGCCGTCGGGTTCGGGCGTACCGGGACGCTCTTTGGCTGCGAGCAGGCGAACATCGTCCCCGACCTCCTGTGCCTGTCCAAGGGGATCACCGG
>Ga0137410_10000920_pt1 | contig 20208 bp, 28 predicted proteins | sample CZODoug1_16funga_FD_108878 | JGI IMG/M metagenome (GOLD analysis project Ga0137410, IMG submission 108878) | Vadose zone soil fungal communities from Angelo Coast Range Reserve, California, USA - CZODoug1_16fungal (Illumina Assembly) | ecosystem: Environmental > Terrestrial > Soil > Vadose zone... | reverse complement strand
CGAGGAGCTCAAGTCGCGCTGCTTCCTGGTCGAATCCATCACCGACATATCGCGCCCGGGCAAGATCTTCCGGCCCGCCCCGGACGACTTGGCGTTCATACAGTTCTCGTCGGGGTCGACCAGTGAACCCAAGGGAGTGATGCTGACCCATGGCAATCTGGTCGCGAATATCGCCGGCGCCACCGCCGTGGACAAATACAACACCGACGACGTCAGCCTGAGTTGGATGCCGCTGACCCACGACATGGGATTGATCGGGTTTTACCTCATCATGTTCACGAACCGCGTGCACATCCATCTCATGCCGACGGACCTGTTCGTGCGCCGGCCCGTGCTGTGGCTGCAGGCGGCATCGAAGAAGCGTGCCACCATCACCTGCTCGCCGAATTTCGGCTACCGGCACCTGCTGAAGGTGTTGGGTGATCGCAAACTGGAGAATGTCGACCTATCGAGTGTCCGAGCCATTTATAACGGCGCCGAGCCGATTTCCGTCGACCTTTGCAATCAATTCATGAAGGCGCTGGTGTATACCGGCCTTAAGCACAACGCCATGTTCCCGGTATACGGATTGGCAGAGGCATCCCTGGCCGTGACGTTTCCCGAGCCGGGCCGGGATTATCGCTGGATCCGTGTCAACCGGCACAAGTTGGGCGTCGGCGCGAGCATCGAGTTGAACCCGGTCGAGAACCGCGACGTACTGGAACTCATGTGTGTGGGAACAGTGGTGCCGAACACCACGTTGCGCCTTGTCGATGACGCGCACGCAGAGCTGCAGGAAGGACGGGTGGGCCACATTTTGATCGGCGGTCCCAGCGTCACCCGCGGCTACATCGGCGATCCCGAGGAGACCGTGCGCGTCATCGATGCCGACGGCTGGGTGGATACCGGCGATTTGGGCGTCATCCACGAAGGGGCCCTCTACATCGCGGGAAGAGCCAAGGAGATCATCTTCGTCAACGGCCAGAATTACTATCCCTACGATCTGGAAAACATCGCGACGCGCGCTCCCGGGTTGGATCTCAACAAGGTGGTCGCTGCCGGCGTTTCGAAACCCGGCACGCAGGGCGAAGAGCTGGTCGTGTTCGTGCTGCACCGGGGGAGCCTGCAGGAGTTCCTACCCACTGCCGCGGCGGTCAACCGGCTCATCAACGAGCACACCGGACTGGAAGTGGCGCAGGTCATCCCGGTGAAACGCATCCCGAAGACCACCAGCGGCAAGGTGCAGCGTCATTTGCTCGAACAAGCCCACGTGGACGGCGAATTCGACGCGGAGCTTGCCGAACTCAAGGCCCTGCGCGAGGCCCACGGCGGCACGGCGCAGGTGCGCGGAACGGAACTGGAAAACAAGCTGCAGTCCATCTGCGAAAGCGCGCTTCCCGGCAAGCGCATCGACATGAACGACAATCTGTTCGAGATCGGCGCGAGTTCGCTCAAGCTCATCGAGATCCACGAAAACATCGACCGCGAGTTCCCCGGACTGATCGACCTCACCGAATTGTTCGACCACCCGACCATCGCCGACCTGGCCAAGCACATCGAGCAGAAGATTGGTGCCGGGAGCAGCTAAACCCGCAGGGCCAGCTCCCCGGCGCGTCCGCGCTTACTAGTCTAGCCTCGACATTATCGCTGCGGCGGCTGTCATCAAGCTTCATGGGAGACTCCTTGGGCGGTGCAGGGTGTCGACGATGCGAATACTCCGCTTTCAGTCGGTGCCGTACAAGGGCTTCTGCAGGCGCCAACGACGATAGGACCACAACCAGTCGGCGGGGCTCTTGAGCACGTCGATTTCGCAGGCGCGCGCGTAGCGCTCGGTGATGGCATTGGGCTCGAGCTTCTCGCGGCCGTCCCACAACCGATGCAGTTCGGCCTCGTAATACCCCCGCCGCGAGCGCCGCATCACCACGTACATGACGGGCAGCCGCGTGGCCCGCGCGATCTGCTCGAGGCCCACGTAGAAGGCCGTGTCCTGGCCGAGAAACGTGGTCCAGTAGCGCTTGTCGGTGGACACCGGCGCCTGATCGGCGTTCATGGCCAGCACTCGGACCACGGCGCGGCGCTTCAGATAATCCGCGAGCAGATCCTTGGCGGGCACGAGCCTGGCGCCGAAACGCGAGCGAATGTCCAGCATCAGGCGCTCGGCCCAGGCGTCATGCAGCGGCTTGTAGGCCGCGTCCAGGGGATACCCCAATTGCACCGACATCCCCTGCAGAAGCCACTCCCAGTTGCACAAATGCGAGGTCACGAACATCACCGATTGACCGGCAACCAGGTATTCTTGCGCCGCCGCCAGATTGAGAATGCGCACATGCTCGGTCATCTCGGCGGCGGTCATGGATGCCGATTTCAACACCTCCACCATGACATCGCAGAAGTTGAGGAGGAAGCGCTTGTGGATGGCGACTCGCTCAGCCGCGCTCGAGGCAGGAAAGACCTTCGCGATTTGCTCGCTGATGATCCGGTGCCGGTGCCGGACGATGTAATACGCCAGGAAATAGAGAAAGGCGGAAAACGCGTACAGCGCGCGCATGGGCAGGCGCGACAGGAATTTGACCATCGGCAGATTCTACTACAGGCGGCCGGTACGCCTCGCAAGCCCGGCCGGCGCGGAAAAGTACAACACGGCCGGGGCGCGGTAACCCGGTTCGGCAAGATCGTCGGCCCAGCGAGAAGGCAGACGGCGACGCAGGAGCGGCAGCATTGACTTAGTGCATATGCATAGATAGACTTGGTGCATGCGCGAAAGCTCCCGGCTTGATCTTTGCAACTGTTTTGCGGCGCGTCAGGCGGCGCGTCACATCACCCGTCTTTACGAGAAGCATCTTGCGGAGGCGCACGTGACCAGCGCCCAATTCTCCATATTGGTGGTTCTCGATGAGAAGCGGCGCGCTTCGATGAGCGAAATGGCCGATGCACTCGTCATGGATCGCACCACCCTGCTGCGGGCCGTCAAACCTCTTCAGCGCGACGGTTTCGTGATGGCCAAACGCGGCGATGGCGATGGGGATCCCCGGCAAGTAAGCTTCTCGCTCACTGCCGCGGGCCGCACTAAACTCAAAGCCGCAATGACGCGCTGGATGTCGGCGCAGCAGGAATTCGAGGCTCAGGTGGGCCCGACCCGAGCCGCCCGCATACGGACCGATCTGCTCGCACTCGAGTTGCCCGCTTAACTGTCAGTCCTGCGGGTAGCCGTTTCCAAAGGCTGTTGGCGGCTGCCGCGTCGATCAGGCCCGCCCGACATCTCCATATAGCGAAATGTGATGAGCGGAATTCCCAAATTCCCGGCGCCTGGCTTGACTTTGTATCAGTGCATATGCACACTACGCCCATGGAGTGTATATGCACACATAAAACATCGAGTCGTCCGGCGAGAGGATTCGCCCGGGGGCGCCCGGTGCAGAAGCGGCGAACTACAACAGGAGCAGTAAAATGAAGACTGGAATCTTGGGATTGGGACTCACCCTATCGGCGGCGATTTTAGCTTCCCCGGCGGGCGCGGCAGATCACGCGGACTCGGCCGTTGCGGCGACCGCGAAATCGGCGGCATCCTTGAGCAGCACCACGCGGCGCGCGGTCAATGAGTTTGTCGACGCCTATGCGAACCGCAACCCGGCCGGACTTGCACAGGCCACCACCGGCGACTTCGAGGTTCAATACGGGCTCGCCCGGACCGGAACCTATGTGACAGTCGACGAGGATGCGCTGGTCGCCTCCTGGCGGGACGCCGGAGTGGATTCGTCAGCGCGCGATGAACACTCGACCGTCGCGATCTTCCCGACGGCCGACGCGCATGTCGTATTCGTAACGTACCGCATTCCCGGGGACGCCGGCAGCGGGCAAATCGCCCTCCTCGAACTCCGGGGCTCCAAGGTCGCTCGAGCGCACGATCTCATCGCACCCGCACCGGAATTCATTGAACTCGCCGGCTGGACGAAAAACGAACGGACCGTAGCCGCCGACCGCGATATCACTCAGGGCCAATAGCCTCGCCACTTTTCCCCATCTGTCGAATGCACAAGGAGCAAAAACCATGTTGACTAGAAAAACACGACGAGCCTCACGCTTGACCCTGGCACTCGGAGGGCTGGTCATCGCAGCGACCGTGTCGGCCGCCGATGTTCAAAGCCAGGCACAAGGGGTCTTAACCGGATACCGCGCGTCCCATGTTGCGGCTTTCGAAGCGGCTCCGGCCATCAGTGGCCCGGCGAGCCTACCGAGGGTTGATGCCCAACGGCAAGCTGCGGGTATCCTCCTCGGCCAGTCGCGGGACATCGGCAAATCACCATCCACCCGGGTCGCGCTCCGCACATCGAGAGCGCCGCAGTCTGGGTACGGTCGGCAGTCGAGCAACAGCCAGGATATGGCTCAAAAGGTCGTGCTCGGCATCGGCGGCGAATGATCGACGCCTGGAGCGGGCCGCCGGTGCGTAGGGTGCCGTAAAGTACCCGACGTTCTCGGCTGCAAAGTCCGCATCCAAACCGGTGATGAATACAGCCGAACACATGATTTGCGCAAAGCCCGCCGCGTGGTGTTCGAGCGGATTACCGGGCGGCGGCACGTACCGGGTCGGCAGCTCCAGGCTCCGGTCTCGGACGAGGAAGGCAGGCTCCGCTTGCCTTGGGGCCGCCGCGGCGCCCACCGCAGCGAGTGCGCCGAGGACCGCCGCCATGACAGAGCGGGTGAAACGATCGAACGTCGGCAAGCCGTTCATGACGACCAGATGGGTGATCCTGTTCATCGAGTGGGGAACCACCGCATCTCGTTCGTTCCCTCAAATCCGAGCGACAGGTAGAGCGGCCGGCCGGCGTCGGAGGCGTGCAGGACCACGCGATCAGTTCCCTGCCCTGCGGCCCATTTCAGGAGAACGCTCATGAGGGTTCTGGCGATTCCCTGACCACGCCACTCGGGTTGGGTATAGACATTCACCACCAGCGGTATCGGAGCCGTCACCACTCGAGCGCCATCGTGGGAGAAGCGTGGCAGCTGCGGCTTGATGTGGATACCCGCGCCGGCAACTACGGCGCCGCCATCGTCGACCGCCAACCAGCCGATGTATGATTCATCGCGCAACCAGGTGGTGAGCGCGGCCGTGGACTTGGCGAGCAACTCGGCGGCGAGCGCCTCCGTGGGGACCTCGCCCATATCACGAAACATGGACAGGCGATGTTCCGCGACGACGGCGGCGTCAACAGGGGTTGCAGGTCGAATGGTCACTGGGCTCTTCACGCGCTACACGCGACGGGAGCTGAATGCCAAACCTACACCAAATGTCATGAATATTCCGCCGGTCAAGCGGTCACAGGCATTGACCGTCGCAGGCCGGCTCAGAAAGCCGGCGATTGGTCGCGTCGCCAGAATCAGGCATGCGAACCAAATGAGTCCGAGCAGCGCGTGTATGGCGCCCAACAGCAGGATATACGGCGCCACCGAGATATTGTTGGGAACGAACTGCGGAAGGAAGGAGACATAGAATATACCGACCTTGGGATTCAGGAGATTCGTCAGGGCGCCGGTGGCAAACGCTCCACGGATGCCTTTGTCACTTTCCCCTTTCACTTCGAAGCTGTGTCGTGGACGGCGCAGCATCTTGTAGCCTGTCCACACGAGGTAGGCGGCGCCAATCCATCGCAATACGGTGTACGCGAGATGTGATGCGGCGAGCAGTGCGCCAAGACCGAGCGCCACCAGGGACGCCCAGCAAAAACAGCCTACGGCAATTCCCAGTCCGGCGAACGCCGCGCCGCGAGCGTTTCCGACAAAGGCGGTCCTCAGGACGAGCGCCGTATCGAGACCTGGGGTGATCGTCAGGACGGTCGCGGCGGCCGTGAAGGCGGCCAGTGATAGGGATACGGAATCCATCGCTTTCTCCCTTGATGAACCAAGCGCTTCACGTGGCGGGGCATTCGTCGCCAAAATCAATCGTCCGCTCGGTTCTGGCGCCATCGGGAGGTGGAAAGTTGACTTGAGCTAGTTGGTAGCGGGACATTCAAACCTCCTGATCGGCAGTTTGCACCGGGGGGCGGGCGCCGTGCAAGCAACCTGTCATCCGGATCAATCCCGCGCGAATGCCGTTTCTCGGAGTTGCAAGTCCCTTAATGAACCAGTTCGAAGAGGTACCAGTCTTTCGCGACGCGTCGATACGCGGTGGTCGCGGTCGAGTCAGGCCTCCACTGGTCGAGATCCCCGACCAATGGTGTGGGGTTGCTGGGTGACCAGACGTATCCCTTGATGACGCCATTGTCGAAGAGTCCGTAGGTGATGTCGGCCATGATGAGACATGCTTGCCCGTCGACGCTCGTGAGTTCTTCGTTGGCGCCAAGCTTTTGTAGCATGTCCGCGTATAACGCGATTTCCGTGGGCGGCAGGCCCTCTTCATGGACGCGGTCCCAGGTAGCGGTATCTTGGTTGATCTCCAGAAATCGCGGATCGGCGCGAACAAGATTCGCGATGGTGTGGAACCAGTCGGAATGTTCGGTGAAGATGTCGATGAGGTACATGTCTTTGGGGGGACTTCGTCCTTTGAGTCCTGCGTCGGACCAGAGGCCTTTCTTGTCACGCCTGGCGTCCTGCTCCCCCTGCATGACCAGCTGCATTTTCGCCGCATAGTCCGAGTCGGTGATGAGTCGATGCGGTCGATTTTCCGCGGGGACTTGGGCGCGCTCTTCGTCTAACCGTTGTCGCAGGTCCGCGTCCATCTCATCGAGGCTGCGTTGCGCAGCCTCGACCATATCGATCATGGCGCTCGCCGCGTAGCGGCCTTCCCGAATGAGCGACACATTGAGGCTGTCCATGCCATCTTCGATCCAGATATACACTAGATGGACCTGGGGGCCCTTGGGGAATATCGGCTGTTTTTGTTCGGATACCGGAATGACGTGCGCATGAGGGTGGATGGTCAGCCAACTGTCAATCTGCGGGTCTGTCGTCCAGGGATTGTGGGGCAGTTTGAAACGACAGGTATTTGCGCCTAGCAGGCAGTACAGAGTGGGGTCGCCGGATCTGGTGGCATAGATGCCGTCGACGGTGAGATCGCCGACGGGGAATGGGTCTTCGGCCGAATAGGCAGTTGCAGCGATAAGAAGAAGCAAAAGCGGTAAGCGGTACATGGAATCGGCTTCCGGGTGATTCGAGTCAATTTGGTCGGGCCACCTCGAATCATGCGTTGCAAAAGTGGCAGCGGGATGGCGATGTCGTGGTGAATTGGGGCGATTCGGCGCCGCTGGGTTCGAGGTCCCTGTCAATGTCGGGCGCTCGAGTCTTCGTTGGGCTACGGGTGGGTGGGCTGGGTGCCATATGACTTTGGTAACTGCCCAACGACCCATGTTTCGTAGACGATGTGAGCCATGAGAATCGACCCGATGAGAACTCAGACGGTGGGAGGTGCAACGCAGGAAGTTGACGAGACACTTCGCCGCCTGCGAGTCGTCTTCATGTGCATCGTGGGCTATGTGGGACTTTGGGACGTGACTGCGACTTTCGGCCCCGGCCGCTTGGCCAGTGATCTCGCGCGTCGTGGCGACATTCATTGCAACGCCGTCTGGCGTCCTGACGGACAGGTGCTTCAGCACGATGACCGTTGCCAAAGTCATGCGGTGGCGCCGTTTTTGATTCGAACGGAATTGAGTTGGTGCGCTTTGACGTGTGTCCAAGGCGAGTCGGATCTCTTCGTCTGGGTGCCTGGGTACACGAGCCCGTTTTTGCGGCTCCGTCAATGGCGGCATTAGGCACCAGTACGCGGAGGGGAACTGAAAACCCTGGCATCGGTGGTAGATCTGCCGCGGATCTCAGCCCTTGAATAGCATCAGAACCCCGGTAGCTTCTTCACTTGAAAACGTCGAGTCAATGCGAAAGCCGGCATTGGTGTAGGCGCGGACAGCGCGCCGGTTCGCATCGGTGGGATCGATTGCGATCACCGGTGCACCCTCAGACTGTAGTCGCAACGCCATGATTCGTAGATATGCCGAACCGTGACCCCGGCCGATCATGGCAGGTTCGCCGATGAAGGTGTCGATTGCGCGTGATCCGGTTGGCAGATGGTCAAGATGCGCTTGCGGCCATGCGTGGACCTCATAAGTCTGTATGTAGGCAAACGGCCGCCCCTGGAAAAGAACGAGTTCCATTTGCATGCGCGGATCATCAATGTCCGAGCGGAGCAACTCCGCTTGCTCGGTAGGATCGCCCCACCAAGTCACGATCTCCGGGGCCTGCAACCACATCTCGAGTTGCGGGAGATCGGTCCTGGAAACGGGTTTAAAGGTGTATGGCGGGTTCACTGCATCTTGGCGCGTGCGGCTCATATCGACATGTTGACAAGATCGGCAAATGGGCCCGAGCAGGGTGGACTGGGTACGTTAAGATTTACTTAACGGGCGATCAGGTTCTGCGTTTGTTGTGCATTGGCTGGCGGTGCAATCTAGCCACCGTTCGATCGATTCAATCAACTGAGAACTCATATGACGAACCAAATCCATCTCATCGCGCGGGTCGCGCAAGGGCTTCTCGCCATTGCGGCCACGGTCGCTTCGGTGCTCGTCTTCCAGTTGGCGTAGCCGAGGAAGTGATTCGCAATGCCTGCGCTTACGAGCTCACATGAATTTACGAATGTTTGGCTCAACGGATGTCGATTTCCGGGTCCCTCATTCGTCTTTAGGTTAGTCAACGATGGTTCAGCGAGATAGATCATGATGCCCACCAGCTCCTATACGGCGGCCGCCGTTGCCAAACTACGAGATCTCGCGCCGTATGCGGCAATCGAACTGCTTCTCCCTGGAGGCTCGCTGATGGCGCTTCTGTTGTGGCTTTATCGCCGCAGAAAAAAAGCACTCCCCGCTTTGAAGTACTTTTGGATAACATAAGCTGGAGAACTACCTGACGCCTGCTTGGTATGCCGCGAGCAGATCGGTGACCAAAATGCCATTGATCTTCATGCCGGTCAGGTTGGCGTTTGTGATCGAGGCATTGGTGAGATTGACATGGTCTATCGAGACTTCCGAAAAATTGACTTCCGTGAATTTCGACTCGCTAAAATTCACATTCTGAAAGCGGCAATGCACAAGATTGGCATTGGCAAAATGCGAGTCGGTAACATCGGAATCATGAACATGCAGGATTTCGCGGAGATTGTGCTTCATGGTGCAGCCTCTCAAACGATCGACACCGATGGTCTTTTCGATCGCGTCAAATACTCCCGCCAGGGCCCCCAGTAATACTTGGACCAACCCTCGGAAACGCCTGCGAAGTCGCCCTCCGCCACGTTGACATGGGTCATTTCGATGCGACCACCGCCCTTGACCGGCCGGAAGGCCAGCACCAAAGTGGAATCCAGATCGCGACGACCGAAGTGTGTCGATCGCCAAGACTGCACGATCAGCCGATTGGGAATGACCTGCAAGATCGTGCCGGTCAGAGCACCCCCGAAGGCTTCGAACTTCGCGCCGGCTTTGGCTGCGATCTTCACCGGTGCTCCGGTAAACGCCGCGTGCCGCCGTGGGTCCAGATACATCCGATACAGGCGCGCCGGCGCAGCCGGAAGGTCAACGGCCATGATAACGTTTCGCGGCATCGTGCTTCCCTTCGCTTGAGAACCGGCCCCATTGTACGTCAATGAAGAGTCATGGGCTGCTATCGCTCCGATTCCTCGCGACGGATGTTCGCCCAGTCAAGGCGTCTGGTGGCCAGCATCAGGGCGGCAAGAACGGCGAACAGTAACAGGGAGCCGAAGAGTAGTGCGTAGTCCTGCGATAGAAGTATCACGTACAACAGACCGTAGGAGGCCGCAAGCGCCGCTCCGATTCCTGCAGCGGCCCGACGATTATTGGTGGCACCCGAGATGTAGGTGGAAATCAGTGCCACCAGCGCTCCCGCGGCAAGCGCATAGGACACGGCGAATCCAATGTGCTCGGAGAGCGCCAGCAGCAGCAAGTAGAAAGTGGCCAGGGCGAGACCTACCAGAAGATATTGCATTGGGTGCAGCCGAATGCCTCGCACCAGATGCTCCCATGCGAAGAAGCACGCAAACGTGATGGCGACGAAGAGAATGCCGTACCGCACGGCTCGGTAGTTCTGTGTATAGAGGTCGGAGGGTTGGAGCAGGCGTACGCCGAAGGCCGTCGCGAGAACCGAGCTGTCGAGGGAAGTGCCGCGCCATATTTGCGGTATTGCGCGATTGAGCTCCAGCACTTGCCAGTTCGCCGAATATCCATGAGCGCCGGTCTCGTGAGAGATTGGAAAAAACGCGCCCTCGAAATCGGGATGCGGCCATCCGATTCGGGCGGAGACTGTCGTCGTACCGCCCAAAGGCAGGAAATGCAGCGATTCGCTGCCGGCAACGTCGAATTCGAATCGAAAACTGAGCGCACCGGTCCGGTCGAAAGCGACAAGGTCAACGGGGACGGACAGAGCCTCCAGTCCGGCGACCTGTCCGCTCGTGGGACGCAACGCCTGGCCACCGACGTCGGATCGCAGCAGCGACCGCACATATTTTACGCTCGCTAGCGGCAATTGAATGGTTGCATGGGACGGAAGTGCCCGAATGTCCGCATCCGAAGCCAACAAGCGAGCCATCGCTTCGGGCTTGAATTGTCCTGTCACTGCTACTTTAGCTACATAGACGGGAACGGTATAAATTCCTTTGCTCCGTATTTCGACGGAAACGTCACTGGTAATCTGAACGTCGTCGGACGTGAGGTGCAGCGTGGGACCCGCCGTCCACAGGTCCGTGCTGATCCTGGTCGACGAGTCCACGCTGACGGTCCGCTGCAGCGTTTCCACGCTTAGAATTGGCGCCCCCACAACCTGCGGACCGCCGAAACCAGCGGCTATTACGGCGTTGGCCTCGTGTTGGAGATTTTGCCTTTCGCTGATTAAGCTCTCGACCCGTGAGAGCGGCCATAACATCAGCACCGTCAAAATCGCAATGACGACCGCCTTCACCGAAATGGATTCGAATCGGCGCTCCAAGCTCTGCATGATCTATGCTCCCTTTTCGAAAATGATCGAGAGAGCATTAGAAGGCGTCATTGTGGCGCGCGGCGTTCGACATTGTGGCGAAATGCGGCGGCGTCCGACGCAGGCTCGGGCTGCCGATTCGAGGCGCCGGAAAAACGCGAAATTTCGCGCAAAATGAGCCTCGAAAGCACGAAAAATTCCGCGTAACATCTTGATTCTGCACTTATTCGTTGACTGCTGAGGCCCGCCCCTGTCTAATACGCACCTCCCCAGATGGCCAGGTAGCTCAGTTGGTAGAGCAGCGGACTGAAAATCCGCGTGTCGGGGGTTCAATTCCCTCCCTGGCCACCATTTCACACTAGGTCCGTTCCGCCCAACACCGTTCCGCCGAATACCGTACTGCCCAGCAGCATCGACTTTCGCCATCTCGCGACCCGAACCATAGTGCCCGTCGTCCGGTCTACATGCAGGTGAGTTGGGAGCAGCGTCAAGACATGGATGACCGCAAAACCTGGCGACCATCGCGATATGGGGTGCTACTTGTGGTGTTGGCACTTCACGTGATCGTGATCGCGCTTCTCATTGCGTCGTCGAAGACCGTTCGCCTCTCGGTACCGACGGCGATCCTAATCGAAGTGGCATTTCTTCCACCGGCCACCGCGCAGAGAGTGCGAACAATCACAGCCCCGAGTCCTCCCTTGGAGATGACGCGAGTCACACCATCGGTCGACGCCACCCTATCCTTGAGCCCGCAGCTCGTTCCCGCCGTGGGGACCTTCGGCATACCCATTGACTGGGCTGATCAGGTACGTACGGTGGCGGACTCCGTGGTCGCGAACACCGACACTCGTGAAAGTGTTTTGGCGCCAAACCCTGCGCCGCAAAAATCCATCTTCCCCGAGCCGCCAGCGCACCATGCAGGCGAGCAGCACCGATTGGATACCGGTGAATGGATTGTATTTATCAGCGACAATTGCTATCAGATTTCGAGCGCGATTCCAACAGTCCCTACTGCTCTCGGCAACGGCTTAGGGCCGTCAACTTTCTGCATCGATAACTCCAACACTCCGCGGGGCGACCTCTTCGACCAGTTGCCCGCGTACAAAAGACATCACCCCAACTGAAGCGGAACGACGTGTAGCCCAGCGGTCCTGCTTATGGGGTGTAACCTCATACAGTATTGAGCTTCGCCGAACACTGGATGGACACGCGATCGACGCGCGCTGTATTTTCAAAGCATGGTCCGCCGACGTGCCGCCTTCAATCCGCTCGAGCCCTCGTCCGCACCGCGCTGGTACGTCGTTCGCAGCATGCACGGTGCCATCATAGACTCGCGGCCCTTAATTGCCGGAGTGAATCTCACTCACGTTTTCATCACCGCAATACTTGCATGGATGGAGGGCGGTTGGACCATCAGCGAATTCTCGTCGACGTCCGCAACATTCTTCTGCACCCGCAACCTGGAGCGGCGCATGGTCAGCATTGATCCAACGGATCCCAATGAACCGCCCATGTACGGCGCGTCGCACCTTTCGGGAGGCCCCAGAGAGTACGACTAGGGAGAGGCGGGTTGGTCTCTCATCAGGATAGGCAAGTCGCATAGACCAGCCCGCCCCGGCACGCTCTCCGGTCAGGGCTTGATCTGGCCGCGAATCTCGCCCGGCTGATGCATGGCGCTGTGCACATTCACATAGAGTTCGCCCGACTTGAAACTCGCGTATTGCTCATCGGTGAGCTTGGAGCCGGCGGGGACCTTCCACACGCCGTCGGCATCCTTCGTGAGCGTGATAATGGGCGGACCACTCTTGCCGGGCGCACCGACGTGAATGTGCGCCATGGTTCCGTCTATGGACTTCGTTTTGACCGTGCCGCTGACCGACTTGTCCGCCGCAACCGTAATGGTCCCTGTACCGGAAGCGGATGTCGTCACCGGAGGAGTCTCCTGCGCTCCGGTCAAATCAACCTTCAGATCGGCGGCAAGGGCCGATCCACTGCCGATGACAAATGCCGCAGACGCCATCAGTCCGCGAAAGCTCGTAAAATTGATGAAAGACTTCATGGTCAACTCCAAGGGGTTGTTTCGGATGAGTGCAACTGGGGGGGCCAAGAGACGTCCCGCGCAGGCTATCAATGCCGCGATTTCCGCGGGGCAGGATCTTTAATTGTGGTGCGTCAGGTGGTCACAACGCCATACGGGCTCGCCAAAAACGTCCCCGCCGTGAGTGTTACGCCGCCTTCGCATGCTGAATTACCGGAATAGCGCGATCCGATAGAATGGTCTGCAGCTCCTCCGTGCTCCGCCCCTCCGGCGTCAGCCACGCCTCCACGTGTTCGGGTTTCAGGTTGACGATACACCGGTCATGCCCCGCCGCCGCCACATCCGACGGCGGTTCATCGGTAATGGCCGCGAAGCCGCGGACGTCCGGCTCCTTCGGGTCCGTCCAATGCGACCACAAACAAGCGACCAGCAACGGTTCCGCCGGTTCCGGTGTGAACTGCAGAACGACATTTTGCGCCTCTTCCCCGGCCTTGAGCTCTCGATGCTCCATGGCGTGCAGTTGCACGTTCTCGTAGAAGCTCTCCACCACCATGAGAGCATGATGATGGCCGAACTGCTCTCCCCAGAACTTCTCCAAGTTGTCGCGCCGCGCGTTGTACAGCCCCGGGAACTTCTTGTCGTAGAACGACGGCTTCCCGGCAGGCCGGCAAAAATACCGCATCGGCGTCAAGACGTTGTGCCCGCCTTGCTTGATGATGACGCCGGCATAGACCATGGGAAAAATACGGTTGTCGTCGGGCGACGTTTCACTGCGCCGCAGATCACTCAACTTGGTCGTCAGCGCCTCAATTTTGTTGGTTGCAATTCGCACCTCCTCGCGAGCTTTCTTGGTCTGCTTCTCCTTGAGCGACCGCTCCGCGTTTACCAACCGCGTCTTTTGCGAGAATAGGTCCTTCTCAACCTTCGTCGCCGTTCGGGAGCGATGTTCATCGATCGCCGCTTTGATTTGACGCTCCTGATCATCAGCCGGATTGTCGAAGTTCGCCTCGAACCCGCGGGATATGGCGATGCCCGGATCGTCGAGGCGCCGCATGAAGAGCTGAAAGGCCTCCTGGTAGTCCAGCCGAATACCCAGTTCTCGATGCAACTTGCGGACGACTTGAATTACTTGCGCGGAATAGCACATACGGGAATCCGGATCAGGCGACGAGGTTGCCGTGACTGAAATTAAGGCGAAACACGTCAACCCCCGCGAGAAACAGCCGGCGCAGCGTTTCCCGATCAGAGCTGGCGGGCCCGACAGTCGCCACTATTTTGGCGTTGCGCGTTCTACGTAGGTTCATGTCGGGCCCTTGGGTTGTGGCAGCGGAGGCGTACTCGCGGAAGCCGTTCAGGTTGGTCCGGTAATTATCTCATTCTCGGGCTGGCCGTGCGGTTAGCGTCACCTCCGGGATAGCGGTCGACCCTCGATGAATTCGGCGTAATGCATGTCGGCGGTATCAACGATTCGACGTTGTTATTGCTATGGGCGGTAAACCCGTGCGGTTGGACCCGGAGACTACGACCATGAATCGCCTCTCTATTCGTCTGATTTTGTTCATCATTGTGCTATCGGCACTGCACATTTCCGCCATCGCACCGAGCACGCCTCCGGTGTCCGTTCGCACCAGGTAATTGGACCACTCCAACCATCCGTGCTGCGTGATACGCTCGTGCCTTCGTAGCGAGAGGGCATGACGATTGAAAGTCTTCGTACTAGTGACTTTGGCCTGCCTATCGGCCTGCAGTTGGTTCGGTTCGAGGCGACAAGAGTTACCGGACCCGACCCAGCTCATCGTGACCGGCGCCCCCGGGGGTTCGATCATACTCGTCGATGGACTGCAAACTGGACAAGAAGCGCCGGTCGGCGATCATCCACAGGTTCTCAACGTCACCGCGGGTGCCCACAAAGTGGAAATACAGATGGGTGACAAGGTCGTCTATCGGGAGGAGACCTTTGTGGGCCCCGGCGAACACCGTGTAGTCACCGTTTTGTCCGGATTGACCCGGTAGCGCTGGGCTACGATAAGAAATCGCGCAGCTCCATGGCTTCGGACTCACCGTAGCCGACGAGGTCCGGCACCAGGAGGCGGTAACCGGAATTCCCCAACAAAGGCACGACACGCGACCACAAACCGCGCGTCGCGGGGAATGCATGCAGGAGCAGGACCGGACTGCCTTCGCCGATATCATCCAATGCGATCGTGGCATTCGTGACTTGGATTTTGATCGCCATCTCCCCATCACTACCAAAGCCGGGAGGAAATATCCAGTTCCTCGCGGGGAATGCAGAGCGCGCTATACGACAATGTTGTCTGCTCCCAATGCTTGTGCTTAGCTATGAGCACAGGCCGCTGCGGCTGGGCGGGGGTGTGGTATGGCGCAGAAATTTGTTGCGGGCGAGTTCGTCGAGGCGGCACAGAAAGCCACCGGACTGCAGCGTTTCGATAGCGAGAGTTTTCGCGAGGGACTCGACATTCTCTTGTCGGACTCGAGCAAGCTGGATTACCCCGAGTTGGGGATCGAACGGCTCCGCGGCGCGGTCATCGGCGCGCTCTCGACTCGGCTGAAGACCACTGCTTATCTCGAACAACGTCCCGAGTTGCTCAAGCGTCCAATCGAGCGGCCGGTCTTCGTGTTCGGCATTCCCCGCACAGGGACAACGCTTCTGAGCAACTTATTGGCTGCGGATCCGGCGCGCCGTTCACCGCTGGCTTGGGAAATTGACGATCCTGTTCCGCCGCCTGCCAAGGACATGCTCTACACCGACCCGCGCGCACTCGCGCGGCTGGAGATGGAACGTAAGATGCTGGCTGCGCGTCCGGAGATGGGCAAGTACTATCGCAGCTCCGCGATCTATCCGAACGAATGCATGTTCTTCATTGCGCATGATTTCAAGGCGCTGATTTGGGAAGGGCGCGGAAGGCTGCCGAACTATCGCGACTGGCTGTTCCAAACCGACCTGACGTCGACTTACCGGTATCACAAGCGCTTCCTGCAATTGCTGCAGGCGGACGCGCCCGGTGTTTGGAACCTTAAGCAGCCCTCGCACGGATTGTGGATTACGACCCTGCTCAAAATCTATCCGGATGCGCGCCTGATCTGGGCTCATCGTGATCCACTTACCGCCACCGGCTCGTTCTGCAGTCTGATGAAGATGGGCGCCCAGGCATTCGGATTGAACCCGGACATCGAGTGGCTGCGCGAGAATTATCCCTGGCAGGCTGTTCAACATGCCGATCGCATCATGGATGCGCGCGAGAAGCTCGGACACGATCGAATCATCGACGTGCACTATGCCGACCTCATCCGCGATCCGATTCCCGCGATGCGCAGCCTGTACAAATCGCTCGGCGATGAGTTCACGCCGGCAGTCGAATCCGGAATGCGCGCGTGGTTGGCCGACAATCCGCAGGAAAAGTTCGGCAAGCACGAGTACAAGCTGACGCAATTCGGCCTGACCCCCGAGAAGGTGCGGGGGATGTTCGAGCGCTACCTCTCCAAGTACGAAGTCGAGCACGAAGGCTGATTCGCACATGAGCAACCTGAGTTCCGGTCGGAGCGATGCAAGAGACTACACGCCCGTCGCAGCGTGATTGCCATGATCGGTTCCAATCATGATCGGTTCCAATTCAGGAAAGCAGATATCGGTCCATTTCCTGGTGCATGTTCAGGATCATCTTCTCCTGGTTGCTCGCAAGCCACGTTTGACGCATCGCCCGTGAGTGCAAGCCTTTTTGCATGCGCGGAATGTTGCCGAGATCCTGCCGCGGAATTTGCAGCACTTGCTGCGGGTCGGTGAGATCGGTCACTTGCTGGACTGTCGCGCGTGGCGGTTTGACCGCGGCAGGATAGGTTGTGGTGGAGAAGATCTCGAACGTGCAGCGATCAGGATCGGACCCGACCGGCCGGGCGCGATACATCATCGCATTGCCGGCTTGCGGCAGGATCATGACCACCATTGCCAGCCAGCCGCCGGGGGGCAGTCTGGATACCCACGCGGCCGCAGCGTATCGTAGCAATACTCGCCGACCAATCTAAATAGAAGGAGTGTCGCTGATGGACCCTACCAAGCTCGAGGACCTGCGAAACCGTTTTTCGGATCGCGAGGTCTTCAAGGACGGTGACGATCCCGTACTGATCGAAGCCGGCCGGCAGGTGCAGTCGCCGGACGGCAAGCGAACGAAGCCATACTCGGGCATACCGACTTTCTTGGGACTTCCGTCCGCGTCGGATTTGACCGACCTGGACGTCGCGCTCATCGGAGTGCCGATGGACCTCGGCGTGACCAATCGCCCGGGGGCCCGATTCGGCCCGCGTGCCGTTCGAACCATCGAACGGATCGGCCCCTATCACCCGACCTTTCGCATGGTGCCGATGGGCACCGTCCGCGCGGCCGACGTCGGGGATGTTCCGTTTCGCAGCCGCTATAGTCTGGAACAATCCCTCGAGGACATCGAAAGTTACTATTCGGAGTTGGTGGCACGCGGCGTGCGGCCTCTGTCAGTCGGCGGAGACCACTCCATCACGTACCCCATTCTCAAGGCCTTGGGCAAGAAAACCCCGGTCGGACTGGTCCATATCGATGCCCATTGCGACACGATGGGCAGTTTCGACGGATCCAAGTTCCACCACGGTGGGCCCTTCCGCCTCGCTGTTCTCGACGGTGTGCTGGATCCGGAACGCACCATTCAGATCGGCATTCGTGGCTCGTCCAACATGTTTTGGGAGTTCTCCCACGCGAGCGGCATGACGGTCATCTACATGGAGGATTTCCTGCGTATGGGAGTCGACGCGGTGGCCGCCAAGGCGAGAGCAGTGGTGGGCGATGCACCTCTCTACATCTCGGTCGACGTCGATGGTTTCGATCCGGTGTATGCGCCGGGCACCGGCACGCCGGAGGTGGGAGGGTTGAACGCTCGCGAGGGATTGGCGCTATTGCGCGCATTGCGCGGCAAGAATGTAATCGGCGCGGATGTCGTGGAAGTCGCCCCGCAATATGATCCCACCACGAATACCAGCCAATTGGCCGCTCAACTGCTGTTCGAGGAATTTGCGTTGATGGCCACGGGACCCGCGTAGCAGAAATCCACTCCGCCTAGAGAAGTCGCGGCGAATCGTTTCAAGGTGTAGCGCATTGATTGTAGTTGGTTTCGACAGTGACGGTTTGGCTGGCAGTCACCCCGTCGCCTTCAGCTGCGCCATGTATTTGTCACCTTGCTCTTGCGCCCTTTTGTAAGCCGGCCGCTCCGTGATACGCGCCAAATACGCCTGAAATGACGGTCGCGGATCGAGGCTCTTCATCATCATCCCGAAGCCGATCTGCGACCCAATGTAGACATCGGCCGCGCTGAAGCGATCCCCGAGTATGAATGGCCCGGGCGCTACCGCCTTTTCAAGCGCATTCATCGTATCCTCGTAGCACCCGTATCCAAGTGCCGTGGGCCTGTCGGCTGCGGGACGCGAGAGCATTCGATCCATGAGTGCGGGCTCTACGCAACCCGCGCCGAAGAACATCCATCGGTAATAGGTCCCGCGCTCCGGCGAATCGAGAGGCGGTGCAAGGCCGGCGGCCGGGAATGCGTCGGCCAGGTAAGCGCAGACTGCCGCAGCCTCCGTAACCACCGTTCCGCGATGCAGCAATGCCGGGAGCTTGCCCATGGGGTTCACGGCCAGAAACGCGGGCATCTTGTGCTCGCCCTTATCGAAGCGTACCAGCTCCATCCGATACGGCTTGCCCACTTCCTCGAGCATGAAGTGCACGATTCGGGCCCGCGACATCGGGTTGTAGTAAAGGACGATCTCTTCGCTCATGACTCCCTCCATTGCCATATGTGCCCAGCATTTCCCCGTCGCATATCAAATATCCGATGTCGCCGGATTTTGCATGAGGTCGCGGGCGAACTCGACACTTTCCCTGAAACATTTCGAGGCAGGAACATCAAACGCGCGCGCCTTTTTCGTGCACGGTATCGCGCAAATCAAGTCGCAAATTCTCTCAACTTACTGATATATCAGCAATATTCAAACTTGGCACGACGGGTGCTCTGCAGCTCACCGGTCCGTGCATCCTCCGTTTCATGGGATGGCGGTCATCTATCAAATATGCGGGAGGGATATCGTCCGATGAAACTAATTACCGCAATCGTTAAGCCATTCAAGCTCGATGACGTTCGGAAGGCAATCAGCGACGTAGGCGTGCAAGGCGTGACTGTGACCGAAGTTCGTGGCTTCGGCCGGCAACGTGGCCACACTGAAATCTATCGGGGTGCCGAATACTCCGTCGAGTTCGTTCCCAAGACAAAAATTGAAGTTGCAGTCGTGGATGCCTTGGCCGACCAAGTCATCGAAGCAATTGTCAACTCAGCCAAGACCGGCAAAGTCGGCGATGGAAAGATTTTTGTCGTCGATCTCGCGCAAGTGGTCCGCATTCGCACGAATGAACGCGACGCTAACGCAATCTAGATAACTACTACAAGGGGATTAGCATTGATGACTAAATTGTCTCGATTGGTCGTACTCGGCCTGTTGACGTTCTCCATTCCCGCGGCGTGGGCCGAAGACACGCCCGCCTCAGCGGCTCCCACCGCACAAACGGCCGCGCCCGCGACCGCCGAGCCTGCTGCGGCCGATGCGGCGGCGCCGGCTGCACCTACCGAACCGCAACTCATCGGCACCGACAAGATCAACTCCGGCGACACCGCCTGGATGCTGACGTCGACGGCATTGGTGTTGATGATGACCATACCGGGACTCGCACTCTTCTACGGTGGAATGGTCCGCAAGAAGAACGTGCTGGCAACCTTGATGCAGAGTTTCGCCGTCACCTGCGTGGTAACGCTCTTGTGGTGGTTGATCGGATACTCATGGGCATTTACGCCGGGAAGTGCATATCTCGGGGGTGCGACACGCGCATTCCTCAATGGCATGACCATCATGAAGGATGCGAACAAGATAACCGTGTCGCACCTGGCGCTCACCATTCCGGAAACTGTCTACGCAATGTTCCAGCTGACATTTGCGATCATCACTCCGGCATTGATCGCGGGCGCGTTTGCCGATCGCATGAAGTTCTCGGCGATGCTGGTATTCATGTCGCTCTGGTCTCTGGTCGTGTACTGCCCAATCGCTCACTGGGTCTGGGAACCGTCGGGTTGGCTTGCCGTCAAGGGCGTTCTTGACTACGCGGGCGGCACGGTGGTGCATATCAATGCCGGTATCGCCGG
>Ga0137410_10000915_pt1 | contig 20276 bp, 22 predicted proteins | sample CZODoug1_16funga_FD_108878 | JGI IMG/M metagenome (GOLD analysis project Ga0137410, IMG submission 108878) | Vadose zone soil fungal communities from Angelo Coast Range Reserve, California, USA - CZODoug1_16fungal (Illumina Assembly) | ecosystem: Environmental > Terrestrial > Soil > Vadose zone... | reverse complement strand
GCGCAGCGATGATCGCCAGGCCGGCAATCCAGATCGTGCCTGTGATCAGATTTCGCTTCGGAGCCGGCCATGACCGCCAGCCAAGCCACCGGGCGATACGCGGACCGAGCCGGATGTCGAGCATCGGCCACAAGATGAGCCCGAGTACAAGCACCCCCGGTACAAGCATCTTCGTGATGAGCGCGGGCCCGAGCTTGGCGAACTGAAAGAGCGCCAGGAAGTACCACTCCGGTACCGGGATGATCGCGGCGCGCGGATCGGCCGGCTGTCCGGACTCCAGCAGGGGCTGCCCGATCAGCGCCATCAAACCGAGTCCGATTAAGACCGCCATCGCGAGAATCGGGTAAGGCCAGATCTGATCGGGAAAGTAGGGGTGAGTCTTGCTCTCGGGCATGTCCTCACTGACGTAATGGCCGATGGGGCCGAACATCAGGCCGACGAGCGCGTAGAGAACCAGCATCGGATAGAGGGCGTGCCGGCGCGTGATGGGCGGCGGGTTCGAGCTTGCCCTGGGCGCGCTCATGTTGGTTCCGCGGGACCCTGCTTGCGAACAAGTCGGAAGTGGATGTAGAGGAGGAGGGCCATCAACCCGGGCAGCAGGAATACGTGGGCCATGAAAAAGCGCAGCAACGTCGTTGGTCCCACCACCGGGCCACCCTGCACCGCGTATCTGATGAATCCACTCACACCGTCGGGGAGCACCCCGCTTCCCGAGATGATCGAGATCTCGCGGGCTCGCGCCAGGTACGAGTTGGCGTCCCACGGCAGCAGTGAACCAGTAAAGCTGAAGAGGACGATGATCAAGAAGACAAGCACTCCGACCATCCAGTTCAGCTCGCGTGGAGGGCGATAGCCTCCGTTCCAGAAGACGAACGTCATGTGCAGGAACGCAACCGCGATCAGAAGGTTGGCGCCCCAGAAATGTATCCCGCGTATGAGCCATCCGAGGTACGCGGCCTGCTGGATGAAGACGACGCTGGCGTAGGCTGGGGCAGGGTTGCCCGCACCGTCGGGAACGTAGTAGAGGCCGAGCAGGAAGCCAGTGATGAACTCGATCGCGACGAGAAACGCTGCCACACCGCCGAGATAGCGATGGGCGGCGACCGCGTAGTTCGGAACCCGCCGGTAGAGCTCTGCGTCGACCGCATCGGTGAGCTCGAAGCGCGCGTCGAGCCAATCGATGATGGCGGTTTGTAATCCCACCGGCGCTAGTCCGGTACCTGGCGACGCTTTGCGCTGACGTCGAGCCTCAGCGGCTCCCGAAATAGGAACGACGCCGCCCACTTGATCAGCGCCGTGAAACGCGCCCTAGTCGTGTCGAGAATCAAGATGGCCTAGTGGGTGAGCCACCAGTCGACTGTGGTCGGTCCTAGGCGTGCGTCGCGGCCGGGCATGAGCGATTGGTCATCAAGCTGGATGCCGTAGAAGAGGCCCCCGGAATCACCCATGATCACGTTGCGCGGATCCTTGTCATGTTCAAGGACCTTGGCGACCAGTTCGTCGACGTAGAACTTGTCTGGGCCGGCGATCTCGACCGTGCCATTCCTCGGCTCATCGAGGGCCACCTCGGCGATCGCGCTCGCGACGTCGTCCGCCGCCACTGGATGGAACAATGAGTGCGACACGCGCACCGTTTCGCCGTCCGTGCCGGCCTGTGCGATCGGGCGGATCCACTCGAAGAACAGGCTGGCGCGGACGATGGTGTGCGGAACGGGCGAGCCCTTGATCATGTTTTCCTGCATCAGCTTCGCCCGGAAGTAGGCGAGGTCCTGTAAGCGCTCGGTCCCCACGACAGAAAGTGCGACGTGGTGCTTGACGCCGGCGGCCAACTCAGCGGCAGCGAGGTTCTCGTGCGCCGTACGGAAGAAATTGATCGCGTCAGCTACTTCAGCCGCCGCAAGGTTCTCGCCTACGATCTGGAAGAAGTCCCACGCGGCCTGATCCTCGAAAGATGGCGCGCTAGCCACGTCGACCACGACCTCGGCGCCGGCAAGTGCCCCATCTGAGCCTTCGCCGCTCATCGTGTAGACCGCCGTGTCCGACGGAGCGGCAACTGCATCATTGCCCTTCTGCTTCAGTTTCTCCACGACCATGGCACCGATCAAACCGCTTCCGCCAATGACCACGATCTTCGGCTTCATGTGCCCGCCTCGTCCGCCTGTAATGAGCGTCCGGCCACAGTCATAGCCGGCCGTGTGTTGAGAACCTGGATTGGATTGTGGCATGCGGAGGAGTGCCGAACCACTTCCGAGCGACTAGGCGAACCTCTTGACGAAATTGAGCGCCGTCTCGGCGACCTCGCGCCAGCCGTGATCGATCGTGAGGGAGTCCGAATCCTGAAGGGCGCTCGGCTGATGCAGGTCGAACTCGTGATGCTTTCGATATGCTCCGCCAAGACGGTCCTTATGCGGCCACGATTCGAGTTTTGTAAGCACCACCGTCGAGGCGCAGCCGGACGACGACGAACCCGCGCAGCCGCTCGCGCGCCAGTGCCGCCGCGTCTGGCCGACCGTCCAGGCCAGGCTTGATACCGGTGAACAAGGCGAGTGCCGGATTCACGGCCAGCATTCGTTGCATGAGTTCCGCCACAGCCATTGGCTCAGTGATTACCTCCGGAGTCACCGCACTCCAAACTCCGTGTAGGCATACCTGGGTTTGCGAAGTGCCCTCGAGGTTCCTCCACCACGCACCGCCTCCCGGAACCAGCAACGAATCGCCTATGCGGACGTAGCTCACCGGCGTGGTGTACGAGCGCCCCGTCTTTCGCCCGGTGAAGCTAAGCAGCATCAGGCGACCGCTCATCAATGAGTGCAGCGGCGTTGCCAGCAGAAAACGGGCCACTGGATTGAAGTAGCGCACCAATCTCTGAAGAACTCGACTCAGTCGCATTCGCCTCCACCTCCTGGTTGGTGAACCGGTTAATCAGTTCATCCTCCAGGCCAGCTGTGAGCATGGTGTGAAGAATCCGCGAACGATGTGAGAAGGCCGGCATCCCGACAGCTCAAACAAGGAAAGTTTGGTCGGGGGCCCGGGATTTGATTCTTCACGTGGCCAGGAGAGGCGGTCGGAAATACTTACGAACGGCCCCTGACAGCGTGGGGGAGAACAATCTCGAATAGCAGCAGACACGCCGCGATCTGGCTCTAGCATCCCCCCAGCTCAATCGTTATCGGAGCCTACGGCCAGTTAATGTCGACGGTCTGACTTGACGACGCCCTGCCGACGCTTAACCATTTGCTAGGGCTGACCTACTGGCGATAGCCGGATTCCCCGCTCTCGACGGTCCATTCAAGTTCGTGACGGTGCGCCGGCAAAGGCACCGCCGCCAGGCTTGCGATTACGTCATCCCATCGTTTGGTCAGCTTTGCGAAGTCGGTCAGCATCTCTTCGCGTGTCCCGTATCGACCAGTGTTCGCACTGAACTCCTTGGTGGAGTAACCGAGCCGATAGAAATCCGTCGCCGCAGTTTGGTGTTGTGCGACGCGGTTTGGAGCTCCGATGGCTGCTGCCGCCGCAGCCGCAGCGGCAGCCAATAGCGCGATTAATCCGGCTAGCCTTCGGTCGAGCACAGACGCCAGCCCGGTGGCGCCGGCAACTGCGGCCAGGATGCCTGCCAGGCTGACCAGCATGTAGTTCATCCGCCGCCAATAATCAGCTTCCTTCCGATGTGCTTTGTAGCCGGCCACAGCCTTTTCCTCAAGGAATCTGGCCTCGTGCAGAATTGACTTTCGTCGGGGGTCATCGTCAGTCGATGGCTCGGCTTCAGACATCACCGATCATCCAGTCAGTGGCAGGCGCGCTGGGTGCCTCACGTTGTTCGGTGTTGGCAAGATTGCTCATTGTCGCCTGATTGAGCAACTGTACATCGGCATCTACGCGGCGGCTCATCACACTGGCGAAGTCTTATCGGCACGCTCGCGTTGCCCGGGCACCCGAGAGTTGTTCAGATGGTCGCACGGTCGCGAGTATCACGGCCTCTCGCTAACCGCTGCATCAGCCTGCTGGACATTGCTATCTCTTAAAGCGACCATCTAGCCCCGGCAATTGTTCGGGCGCACGAGTCGCAAGACCGACTAGGTCGCGTTACGAGCCACGGTCAGAGCAACTTTGTGTTGGTCGAGGACCAAAGCTAAGTGGCCATCCTGCGTCACAGCGATATGGGAGTGCGAGCAGGAAAGGATCATTCTCAAGTCTTCGCGAGAGAATCGTTCCTTCCACTCAACGCGACAGAGGTTCAGATTCAGGCCCATCAAGTTCATCAGATCGTTGGGGTTGACCCACTGGCCTATGAACTCTGATCCGGCCAAAGCACTAGTTGCGGTACCGCGCCTGGGTTTCGTGGCCGGGACTTCCTGGAGAGCTCGCGAGAACGATATTTGCGTCGTGGCAAGGGCCTGTCCGGCCTTCCATTTCTCCGCCGCCGATTCCAGTTGCGGGACGAGATCGCCTAGCCGCTGGCGGAGAGCGCCCGGAGCGCACATCGCCAGATACCTTTCGACGCCGTCGTCTCCCAGATGAACGAACAGCAGTTCTCGCGCCCCGCTCCGCAACTCAAGTAGGAGTGCTAGGAAATATAGATTGGGGTACTTCCATGTCCTCTTGGTCGAGGATCCAAGATTCACCTTGGCGACTTCCGCCTGCGACTTGTTCATCTCGCTGACGATGGCGAGGGTCTGAGGGTAGTAGCTCTCGGCCAACGTCACGATTTGCGAGCCTGAGATTTGCCCGAGCTTTTCAAGGTTCTCAGTGACTGCGGCGCTACGAGCGGCGACTTCTCGAAATGTCAATTCCACGGCGCCGACCTTCACGGTTGACACGATCGGCCTCAGGAACTCAATTACGAGCGGCAAGATGACAACGATTGAAAGAACCAAGACGACAGTAGGGTCATCGAAAAGGCTCGATGCTCGTCTCGTTCTAAGCGAAAGAAGGACGAACAAACCCAGGAAGAAGAGGACGACGACAACATACCCAAAGGCGATCCTGCGGACTGGTTCCGACAGTGTTCTTATCCGTGACTCCAGGCCAACCAGAAGGAGCGTCAACCTGCGGGACCCCTTGTCGATTTGCTGGGGAGCTACCTTAGGCGCTGTCACAGCATTCTGTCGGGTAGCCGATGTGAATTCCTTGGCCGATGAAGTACCGCTGCCATATGCTCCTCGCGGCACCAGACAGTGCGGTCATGCGTACCTCTTCGTATCCCACGGCGGCAGAGTAACAGCGTCCGTCCAGGCATACCCCGGAGGGCTGGACATCGGTACGGCCGTGAATACCATTGGTCTATGCCACACGCCTCGCCTCCCCCTGGTTTTGAAGAGACGCGCGCGGCGAGGCCGGAGGACCTGAGTTCCCTCCCTTCAATCAGCCAGGTTGCGGCGCAGACGCTAGACCGCTGCATCGCGGAGCACCACGTCGCTGAGATTGACTACACGGACGCGAAGGGCGAGCGCTCCGGCATCCGGCTGCGACCCGCTTACATCCGCTACAACCGGACGCAGCACGTCGTCGTCTGGGGCATGCCCGTCGGTGCCGATCATTGGGAAGAACTCCGATTCGATCGGATTCATGAGGTGCGAGACACCGGAGAGGTCTTCGAGCCGACCTGGTGAGACCAGCCGACGCCGACTTGTCCGGCCGTGGGGACACCCTCGCGTCGGGCCAGGCGATGGAGTTCCGCGTATGGACAGAATTGATTCAGCAATCTCGCGGGATGCTGCACGTCTTTTTACCGCTTCTCGACCGAGGTTTGGACGCAGTGATTCATCGACTTACCGATGGAAGCTACATCCCCGTCCAGGTCAAGGGGCGTGCAGCGACCCTCGAGCACAGCTTCGAAATCGTGGTCCCGGGAAGCAAGTTGGTCGAAGACCACGCGCTGCTAATCGCCGGGCAGCTCGCTGAAGACGGTCTCAGTTCGGAGCTCCTTGTCATCGACGAGGGCGCTTTCAAGCGTCTGGCCGCCCATGACGCCTTCCGGGGCGAGGAGATCTACTGGGCTATCTTCGGCCGAGACCCGGCATCGAGCCGGTGGCGGGACTACATGGTCCCGAGGGAGAAATTGGCCGAACGCCTCCTCGGGGCGCCGACCTCTCTCGTTGAGGCCGAGTCTCCGAAGTCAGCCGAGCCGATCGACCGTCACAACCAGTGGCTTGGATTTCTTGGCGAATCAGAGGTGGTTCGCCGACTGGCTGAAAACCCGCAGCTGGACCTGTTTCGGCCATTTCCAGACCTCGAGATGGTCGAGGTGCTTGCTCGTGACCGCAATGCCGGCCGATTCGTCGGACTACAGGTGAAGACTGCGATTCCGGCGCGCTATGGCGAGGCGCAGTTTCGGGTCCGCAAGGCTACCTTTGTGCCCTCCCCCTCCACATGGATCGTCGCGCTCGCATGGATTCAGGAGGAGCGCCTCTTCGGCAGCGATTGCTTGTTGGTGCCGAGCCAAGACCTTCCCGCGATCGCTGTCGAGGGCGACGATCGATGGGTACTCGACTTCAATCCCGCGCACCCTAACCCAACCCGCTTCGATGCATATCGTCGGAACCTCGCAGACCTCGGACGGCTTGTTGCCCAGATCGCGTCAGGTGGACACACCCCTGAGCTAGCTGACGGAGCGTAAGGACTCCGCGACGGCGGTGAACTCTGCAAGCGCCGCCTGAAGGTCCTCGACGATCTCGGCGGCAATCACTTCGGGAGGCGGCAGGTGGTCGGTGTTTTCGAGGGACTCGTCTCGGAGCCAGAAGATGTCGAGCGAAGCCTTGTCGCGGGCCAAGAGATCTTCATACGTGAATGACTTGAAGCGGTCCGTCTCCTTACGGTCTTGACGGTTGTCGGGGTTGTAGCAGGTCACGAAGTCGTCGAGATCCGATCTCATGAGCTGGCGGGTCTTGAGCGTGAAGCTCTGATTTGTCCGGAAGTCGTAGATCCAAAGCTGCCGCGTCCACGGCTGCTCGGAGGGTGGCTTTCGGTCGAATAAGAGCACGTTGGCCTTCACGCCGCCGGCGTAGAAGATGCCAGTCGGAAGGCGAAGCAGCGTGTGGACATCGCACTGTTCAAGCAGGCGGCGGCGAACGGTCTCTCCCGCCCCACCCTCGAAGAGGACGTTGTCGGGAACGACGATGGCGGCCCTACCGTTGATCTCCAAGAGCGAGCGCACGTGTTGCAGGAAGTTCAGCTGTTTGTTCGACGTCGTGGCCCAGAAGTCCTCTCGCAGGTAGCTCATGGATTCGGTCTCGGTGTCACCCTCGGCCGTGATGACCTTGTAGGACGATTTCTTCCCGAACGGCGGATTGGTGAGCACCACCTTGAAATGCGTCGATGGGGCGGTACGCAGGGAGTCGTCCACGGTGATCAGGCTGTCGCCTTCAGGGTGGCCGATACCGTGGAGGAGGAGATTCATCGCGCATATACGGGCCGTGGCATCGACGATCTCCCAACCGCGCAGGGCGTCGTCGCGGAGAAACTTCTTCTGGTCGGGGTCGAGCTCCCCCCGTTTCATGTAGTCGTAGGCGGCGAGCAAGAATCCGCCGGTGCCTGCCGCTGGGTCGCAGAGCGTGTCGCCTGGTTTAGGTCTCATTACATCAACGACGGCCTTGATCAGTGCCCGTGGGGTGAAGTACTGGCCCGCCCCCGTCTTGACGTCTTCAGCATTTTTGGCGAGCAGGCCTTCGTAGGCGTCGCCCTTCACGTCGGCATCAAGGATCATCCACTGCTCTTTGTCGATGAGGTCCGACACAAGCCGCTTCAACTTCGCGGGGTCCTGGACCTTGTTCTGGGCCTTGCGGAAGATGACGCCGAGAGTCCCCGGAGACTTGCCGAGCTCGACGAGTGCGTGGCGGTACTGGAGGTCGAGCTCGTCACCGTCGAGGCTCACGAGTGAAGACCAGTCAAGCTTGTGGGGGACTATTGATGGTCGGCCGAATGGAGGCTTGGTCTGCTCATCCGCCATCTTGAGGAAGAGTAGGAAGGTCAGCTGTTCGATGTAATCCTGGTACGAAAGCCCATCATCCCGAAGGACATTGCAGTAGTTCCAAAGCTTCTGGACGATGGTTGCTGAGTCACTCATGCCGGCAATTTGGGCTTGGCAACGCGGGGCTTGCGGACACCGGTAGCGTTGTGGCCATTCGACGTCGTTAGTTCGGTGGCCGTGCGCTCAAGTAGTACTGATGCCGGTTCATCATTCGGGTCTTGGGGGACAAGCTTTCCCAAAAACGCGCAGCCTAGGACTGCTGAACGGAGAGTGCGGGCGCGTTGTTCGGACTTAATTAGCAGAGCCTTGGTGACGTCAGAGATCGCCGCATATGCCTCGAGCCTCGAGATCATTTCATCCTGGTCGTGCAGTGGGGGCAATGGAATCGCGAGTCGTCGCAAGTCCTCTTGTGGTAGGTGTTGGATCGTGATTCCGCCTGAGTGTGTCGCGAGAAGACCTTCGTGCGCAAAATGCTCGAGTACCATTGCGATCCACTTTGCGCGTACGGCTGCGGATGGCCGTACACGGTGGAGAGCCTTCTGGTAGTAGCACTGAGGGAGTTGTCCCTCCCACACAGCGCACCGACCAACAACTCCGCCTTCACATACCAGAAGGTCTCCTGCTTCCAAACGGAATCGTTCAAGCTCGTCAGAATCGAAATTCATGACTGAAACATCGCGAAGGTCAAACCGACCCCACTGTACGTTCTGATTCCGTAGATACGGTAGCTCGCCACTCCCGGTTTTGCTTTTTCGCGAGAGCATCTTGCCCAGCCGTGTCTCTGCGACTTCCTGAAGGGGAGCGGTCGGCCACTCAGAGGCAACCATCGCCGCCAGAAGCGTGCGTCGCATGCCATCAAGGCGCTTAGGCAACCGACGGAGTGCGTCTATCCCGGCATCTAGCCGCGAGAACCGCTCTTCAATGGCAGCGACGATCCGCTCCTGCTCTGCCCAGGGTGGAAGCATGAGTGCGTGGCTGCTAAGTCGCGAGCGGCTGACCTGCGGGATTGGAGCCCCATAGGCAAAGTCAGCCAGTCGAATGCTAGACAGCCAATAGAACAGGAACGGGGCATACACGGCGTCGCTCGGAATCGCGCCCATGGTGTTGGTATCGAAGGCAGCCGGCTGCGAGATAACCCGCTTCTTATTGGTGTGCAACGCCCCGCCAACCTTAGGAAAGATCACCGTGCCTGCAGGGCAAACACGTAGGCCTAGCGACTCAGCCGTAGCTCGAGTTACGGTCACCCGAGCTTCGTCCATGAAATGGCCGGCACTCTGGTTCATATCTCCGACTTTGTAAAAGGGGATCTCTCCAGGCGGCGCGGTCAGTACTCCTTTCGGGGTCGATCCGGCCTGAAGATGGGCGATCTGACCCAGAGCCTTCAGCTCCCAACCTCGCGGCAGGTCGGTCATGCGGCTAAAGCCTCGGTCAGCTCGTCCATCAGTAGCGCCAGCCGTTCCCCAAACACTTGAACGGCCTTACCGATGCCGCCGTGTTCCACGAATGGGGTGTATTCGAAGGACTCAGCCCGAATCCCAAGCTCGCTGGCGATGTTCTCCTTCATCCAGATCAGCCACCGCAGCTGATCCGGACTGAACGTCACGCCCTGCTGCTTCTGGGTCTCCAACCAGGCGGCGAATCGCGTCTCAACTTGATCGCGGAATGGGATCAGCTCTGCGTCCTGGTGCAGTGTGTAGCGCACCAAAGCAACAATGTCGGTCAGGGTTCGGACTCCTGAGCCGCGCACCTTGGATCGATCGAGAAGCTCATATGCCTGCCACAACTTTTCGGGCGTCCACCGGCGCGGTGGGCGTTCGATTGCCTTCGCCAACTCCCTGACCTCCGCGAATGTCAGTCGCTCCCGGTGCGGGCGGCTGTAGAGAATTTGCAACGCTCGGATCTCATCTTTGTGCTCTTTGATGTAGCTGGCAAACTCGTTCACCAGGGCCGCAGCCTTCTCGCGGCCTTCCTTTGAATGGCCGGCGAAGAGCACCTCGTCGCTCGAGGTCTCGTCAATCGTCTGCTCGTACGACTTGCGCACCTCGAGGATCGCGTTGCGAAGGTTGGGGTTGGATGCGAGTGGCTTGAGGGCCTCTGCGATCATCTTTTGGGCGACAGAGGCGACCGCCGAAGCATCCTCAGCGGACGCTCCGCTGCTGACGGTTGCGGCGATCTGCCTATCAGGATCGAGTGCCTCGACGATCTGGCGCGCGATGGTTCCGACGTCCTGACCCTCAGCGAGCGCCTGCAGCATCTCGCGGTCGTCCTTCGTTAGCTGCTTGTCGAGACGCGCCAGCCGACCGGCTATCGATGATGCGACGTCGGGGTCTTTGTTTCCGAACGCCACGGCCTTGAACAAGTCTTTCAGGCTGGAAGTCGGCTTCCGCTCCAGCGGCTGGACGGTCTCTGCCAGGTCCGTATCCATGATCCCTACCGCGTCGACGACGAGGAAACGGTCCTTGTGCTTGGCATCGTCGGTGACCGCCTGGAAATCGGTGTCGTTAATGACCCGAACTCCTCGGCCGAGCATCTGCTCAAAGTAGGTCCGACTCTGCACGGAGCGCATGAATACGAGGCATTCGAGGGGCCTCACGTCGGTCCCGGTTGCGATCATGTCAACGGTGACCACGATTCGCGGATACATTGAGTTCCGGAACGCCTGGAGGAGCTCTTCGGGTGTGCCGTCGTGGGTCCGGTACGTGATCTTGGTTGCGAACTGGTTGCCCTTGTTGAAGACCTCGCGCACGATCTGCACTATGTCGTCTGCGTGCGAGTCATCCTTGGCAAAGATCAGGGTCTTTGGCACGGTGGTTCGCCCCGGGAACAGTTCGGAGAAGAGCTTGTCTCGAAACGTCTCGATCACCGTGCGGATCTGATCGACGGCCACCACATCGCGGTCCAGCTGCTTCTGGGAGTACGTCACCGGCTCGTCAACAGCATCCCATCGCACCTTGCGCGTCTGCCGGTCACGGAAGCCCGCATAGTCGCCCGATTCGATGGTTGACCCGCTTTTCGTGATCGCCGTCTCGATCTTGTAGACGGTGAAGTCGACGTTCACCCCGTCGGCCACCGCCATGTCATGGGAGTACTCCATCACCAGGTTCTGTTGAAAGAACCCGAAGGTCTGCTTGGTCGGAGTCGCGGTCAGCCCAATCAGTCGAGCATCGAAGTACTCGAGGACCTGCCGCCATAAGCCGTAGATCGAACGGTGACATTCGTCGATGATGATGAAGTCGAAGGTGTCCGGCGGCAAAGCCTGGTTGTAAAGAACCTCGACCGGCGCCAGGACCGGCAACTCGTAGATCGACTTCTGATCGAGCTCCTCATCCATCTCCTTGTCCCCTTTGAGGATCGAGAAGATGCGCTGGACCGTGGAGATGCAGACGCGAGAGGTGGTGTCGACAGTGTTTGAGGTCAGGTGTTGGACGTTGTACTCCGCGGGGAACTTTCGCTTTGTCTCGGGAATGCTGAACTTGTCGAACTCGAGCTTGGTCTGCTTGCCGAGGTTGGAGCGATCAACTAGAAATAGAACGCGCTTGCCGTTCGCGTGCTTGATCAGGCGATAGCAGATGGTTGCCGCCGTGAACGTCTTACCGGAGCCGGTTGCCATCTGGATGAGGGAACGCGGGCGGTTTTGCGCGAGCGAGCTCTCCACGTTGCGAATGGCCATGGCCTGCTTGCCCCATAGCCCGGTTTCGTCGAGTTCCGGCATCGCGCGGATCCGTGCGAGGAGGGTGGGATGTTCGTGGTCGGCGGTGACCTGTCGTGACCACTCAGCGAGCGTCTCGGGCCGGTGGAAGGTGAACACCCGGCGACTGCGGGCGTCCGGGTCATACCAGTTTGTGAAACGGGTTTCGGCTCCGGTCGATTCATAGATGAAAGGCAGCGGGTAGACCGGCGGTTTCATCCAGTCAGGGAGCCCTTCGACATACTTGCTGCTCTGGCGCTCAACCTCCACCAAGGTCGTGCCCTCCGGTTTTGCCTCGACCACGCCGGCGGGCTGACCGTTCAGAAAGAGGAGGTAATCGACGCGGCCGTGGCCCTTCTCCAGCGCGAACTCGCGGACTGCCACGCCCAGGCCGGCGTCGAGCTTCAGGGCTTTCTGACTTTGGATCAGCCAGCCCGTGGCGGCCAGTTGCTTGTCGATCTCTTTCCTGGCTCGAGCCTCCCGGGCCAGGTAGTCATGCTCTTCAAGGCTCACGGTTGGCAAGGGTAAAGATACTCACCGCACCGTGACCCGATGCCTGCGCTGGACGTCATGATCGCCAGAACGTTCAGGAGCCCGGCAGACTCGTTCTGCGGGACTCAGCTGAATGCCCCCAGCCGCGCGGTGGGTTAGGGATACGGACGGATTATCAGAAGCTCAGCAAAAATTCATTCGCACGTCGAGCCAAATCTAAGCGGCCCAGAGGCGGCTAATTTTGCGGATGGCGTGGCGGAGGCGCGGGTCGTTGACGCCAGCGCCAGTTGAAATAGAACGTTAGGAGTTCGCCAGCGGCAGCGCGCGCACTGTCGACTTGAGTGTCTGTGACTGATGTCGGGTTGGGGTGGCCCGCCTTTCTGCTGCGCAGATCCCATACCTCAAGCACCGCTCCTCCCAAATCGCGGTGGACGTCCAATGTCTCAAGGGTCCTGGCCAATCGGCGGCGACTTCCGATCGACTTCAACTCTCGCAATCTCTGTGCGATTGCCTCGATTGACTTCACACGTTCCACTATCGGCCTGGGGCTAGTGAGCTTGACCGTAAGATCAGCGACGAGCTCTTCGACCGCTGGGTCCCCTATGGCCGCGGCCTTCTGGTCGACGGCATTGGCGACCTGCTCGACCACCTTGCAATAGTTGACAAGCGATGAATCCATGTCAGAAGCAGAGAAGCGTCTGCGGTTTGCTTGTTCTGCGACATTCCAGAGCTTTATGAGTGTCGCAATCCTTGGGTCGGAGCCCGCCATTCCGTCTAGCATGATTAGGCGCCGGATCGTCGCCTCCGACATAGGTTTGACCACCATCTCATGGAAGTTCATGCGAGTCATCGGACCATTTTCTGGTCCGCCGGGTTCGGACCCAGACGAGTCGGTGACCGACATCACTCGGACATACGGAGGCGGCATTCCGGGCCCCTGAGCAAGCGCAAGCAATGCAATCGCTGAGTCGAAGCGCTCTTGTCCGAGCTGGCGGGCGGTCGGTTGATCGCAATCGCCCCCAACGATCGTTCCTATCGCATGTCGGGTTCTGAATCGAATCCCTGGCTCGACAACGATAATTCCATCCCGGTTTGCGACGTCCGGCCCGAGGCTGGATTGGCCTGGCCAAAATGGCGTCCAGGTAGGTTCCGTTAGCGGGTAAATCACGCACTTTCCCACGACGGTGGAAGTCGCCGGCAGTTCCGCGGCGGTGAGGAGCCCGATTACCGACCAACCCGGTCCAGCCAGCCACTCCGGTGGCAATGCTGGTGGGGGTTCCCCCATTGCCCAACCCCCCACTGACGGCTTAGCTTGTTCTTTGAGCCGCCCCGTCACCTTTGTCTGATGACGATCTCGCTTGGACAATTGTTTTTCTATCCCAATTAAGGATTTGGCGTGCGTTGGTCGCCAACCAGGCGGACCACCAGGCCCCCGGGGTCAAATCCCGGGCCAACCGTGCAGTTCGTCAAGAACCGACCTGCTTGATCCAATCCCGGATGTTCATGCCCAGCCTTTCGACGTCCTCGATATCAAGCACCCCGCTGTGCATGATTACGTTCCGGGATCGCTCGACTGAAGTGAAGATCGAGTTTGACCACTCCACTCGCTGCACATGAGGTTCGAAGTCGTCCCAGTTCTGCTGGATGATTTTTGCGAGATCGCCAAGCTCGATGTAGTTGATCGGGCTGTCACCTCGTCGGCCGTGCCACCTAGTCTTCGCTTCATCCTCCTGGCGGCTCTCAGCCAACGTCCTGATTCGCTCCGACACCTTGCTCGACCACCAGTTATCCCCGTGTAGGTCAGCGAGCACTTTGCCGACGAAGCGCCGCGCTGAATTCTCGAAGGACGCGATGGCGGAGTAGACGATGCCCATTCGCGTTGCGGAGGTCAGATGATCGGGATCGAGTAGTTCGAGGCTAAGGGCGGCGCGGAGGTCATCGGTAGTCGCATCTGTGAACACAGATGACCGTCGGCCCGCCTTGTCAAGCGCCTCATCCGTGAGAAGGCCCCGGAAGACAAAATCGTAGACTCGGGATGCGCTCAATCCAGCAAATGCTCGCGAAGGCTCTTGAAAAGCGCATCGTAGACAGCTTGATCCCGTGACTCCGGCAGTTGAATATTGATGTTGTAGGCAAGGCCGATCAATCGGCCAACTGGGGTCTTTGTCACCTGATCGGTCGTGTTCGGCTCAGGCTGTTTTGTTGATTCTTTTGGTGGTGGGGATGGTTGAATCGGCTGGCTGCCGAAGTCAGCGTTCTTAGCAAATGCTTTGAACGTGCCAGCCATTTGAGTCAGCACGCGATCAGTGAACTGGCCCTCCGACAACGTCTTCATCTTGTTCTTGACCTCGGCATTTGACATGTCCTGGGCTTTCGCATTGACCAGGTAGAGGTCGGCGTATGCCTCGCGCATGGCTTCGGCCATCACGATTTGCGACTGGGTCTGATCGAGATACCGGTGATAGCGCTTAGTTGGAATGCCAGTCTCATTCAGGAAACCGAGCGCCTTCAGCATGTTGATAAACAGTCGGTCGTTCGCGCCAGCGAATCCAAGCCCTTCCAAGAATTTCTGTGTAAACCGAGGCGGGGCCTGAGCACCCTGAATCGCGGCCAGGATCGCGTCGACGTTCTTGAAGCTCGTGAGATACGCGGAAGGTAGCGCCATTTCTTGTAGCTGTTGAGCATAAGACACAACGAACGTATGTGCGTAATGTGAGCGCCACAATTTGGCCCCGGAAACTCCCGCTCGTTGTACCGGCTGACATGGACTGATCCCGGGCGCGTGGACTAAGAATCCATAGTGGCCGCGATAACTCAGGACCTGGCTCCCTTGAGCCACCAACGGGCTGAAATGAAGCCTCGGACACGGTGGATTTTGACGGGGTGTGCTACATGCGTGCTACACCAATCCAGCGGCGTTGTCACGTAAGTGGCAGTTGCACTGTCAGAGTCGTATTCAAAATCTGGTCGGGGGCCCGGGATTTGAACCCAGGGCCTCACGGTCCCGAACCGTGCCGGTGCCGTGTCCTCCAGTGTCCGACAGACTCCCGCGTCGTCCTCGCGAATACGAAATCGACCAGGCTGGTGTCCTTTGGTGACCCCCTAGAGCCGTCCGGTGCCGGGAATGCGTGATACGGCTGTGATCCGACGGGGATGCTCGGCGGCCCTTGGTGGCGTCCCACGGATTGGGGCAGATGCAACTCGTCACTAATTAATTGGGGCAGATGCAACTCGTCACTAATTAAAGGACGCGAGTCGATAACTGAGGCGCTAGCCCTTGCCAGAGCCGCTCTTTGGCGTGGCGGTATCGAGAGCGCGATTGAGAAGGGACGCCAGGGTCAGCAACTCCATGGCCTCATCGGCCGACAGCGGCTTGAGGGGCTCGTGCGCCGCCGGGTTCCTGATCGCTTGCACCGCCCCCTGGAAGAGAGCGCGGTAGCCTGCCTGGATGCTCTTTCCCGTGGCGTTCGAGCAGTCTGCCAACTCCATCACCGGCGCTTGCTCCGAGAAGACCTTGCCCATGAGGCGGTATCCGTCCTGATCGTCGATCCCCGACATGAACTTAACGCGGTTGGTCACGGCCTTCATCGCTTCGAAGACCGCAACCTCCAAATTCTCGGAGTCCAACCACTTTCCGGCCGCCTGCCGCACGGCGGCATGGAGAGCGACGTACTGAGCCTCCCTTGAGGTCGCTGGCTCCTCGGTGTCGGGCATCGTCTGCCGAGCACCGATGACCAGGCGGTTCTCCCTGAGGTGCCAGCCTTGACGGCTCAACTGAGCCAGCACCCGCCGCTTGACATCGGGGCGTGGACCGGTGACCAGCAGGTCTGACAACCATTCGCCAAGGAAATGCCGGACCTCTCGGCGGGATGCCGCGCTGTGCTCCAGGAGCGCAAGCAGGACACCTGCAACGTATTCATGCTTGATGCCGTCGAAGGCGGGCACCTTCTCGGCGGGGATACCCGAGTCCACAAAAAAGACGGGAAGCTGGCTACCTGTGTACGCATCGGCGATCGACCTCCCGATCTCATCCAGGGTCGTGAACGCGATCTGTCGGCCATCGTCCTCGTTTGGATCGGGCGGCTCGCCCAGGATGACCCGGCCACGGGCGCGATCTCGGCCATTCAGGGTCAAGTGGATGTCGCGAATGCGTTGCAGCCAAAGATGCGGCTGGTTTTGGGGATCGACCGGCTGCCAGCCAGCCTGGCTGTCCTCAAACTCTAGGTACCCGCTCTGTGCGGCGAGGATCAACTCGTGGACGAATCCGAGATGACGTTGATGCTCCGGGACTTGGCCGCCGGCGATCTTCTCCATGAGCCAGAGGCCGTTCTGAAGGTAGGCCGTCTCGGTCTGCTCTATGCGGTCAATCCCCCTGAGAATCTCCAAGTCGTCCCAGTGCACGCCCGGAAGTCTGGCATGGCCACTAGCTGATGGCCAACGGCAGCGCGGCCCGAGTTTTGCCGTAGGCAGATCTTTCGCGGAGCCACGTCCCCACGCTGGCTCTAATCGCGATCGGGCAATGAATCAAGCACGCGGGCTCGCTTACTCTTGGGTCATGCCCGTGGAGCACGTTCCTTACGACCCCGGATGGCCCGCTCAGTTCGAGGCGGCCCGCGCAGAGCTTTTGCCTCTTGTTAGCCCAGAGGGCACTATCGAGCATATCGGGAGCACGTCAATCCCCGGCTGCGCTGCCCAGCCGATCATTGACATCCTCGTGCAGCTCCCGACCCTACCCCTTGACTGGGAGCCGATGATCGACCTTGGTTACGAGGAACTGCTAGGCGATGGCGGGGTTAACCAGGTCTTCTACCGCGAAGCACCCAGGAACAAGGTGCACGTAACCCAGACGGGCTCGAAGTACGCACACGATCGCCTCCTGTTCCGCGACTTCCTCCGCCAGCACCTCGAGCGCCGCCAGCAGTACGAGCAGCTCAAGGCTGAGCAGGCCGCTGCGCACCCCGACAGTGAAGGCGCGTACACAGCCGGCAAAACCGCTTTCGTAGCAGAGACCCTCGCTCTGTCCGAGGCGGCAGGCGCCTCAGCGGAGCCGGACATCCCTGCATCCCGAGCCGTTGCTCATGAATCAGAAACGCCCCTTCTCTAAGGCGCCGGTCTGGGTCGAAACCTCGTACCTCTGGAAGAAGGACGATGCGCCCGTAGAGCGGGCCCGGCAAAAACTGTCTCGTGTCTTGACCCGTCTCGGAGCCGGCGAGGTGCGACACACGTTTCCAGCCGGTACCAAGCCAGGCTTCCTCGGCCAGTGGAATCCAGTTTCGGGCTTCGTTGCGGTCCTGGACGACCTGGATGAAGCCGAACAAATAGGCGTTCAGGCACATGAGCTCTGCCATGTCATCTACCACCCGCCGGGCACGGCGGTGCCAATCGACTACGCGTCGGATGCCTACAAGCGAGAGGACCGCATTGCGCATATTGTCGGCGACGTGGTGTCCCACCTGCTAGGGGTGCCGAGCTACTCCGAGTCTGCCGAGCGCCACGGATTCAGGAACTGGATGCCGCCCGGCGAGTGGTCAGCGGAGGAGGTGGCGGAGGCCGCCGAGGTGACGGCGAAGATCAAGCGCCTGATCGCGGAAGAATCCGTGTACGCCGGACCTCCGCCGCCTGGCGAGTGCTGGCCGGAGTGCGCGAACGCCGAGCACGTCGAGTACCTGATCGTGGACGAGGACGATCAGCACAAGGCCGAGCAGCTCGTGAAAGAGATCTTGCCTGAGGGGGTGATTCTGCTTGGCATGACCAGGTGGGACTCTCAGGACTCGCCAAGAACGACCCAGTGGGTGGCTCGCCTCAGCGGCGGCAGCATTGCTTCCCATGGCAACAGCCGGACATAGGGCGCTGCTAGCCACCTCGAGTCGTAGCCCGCAGAGGCTCGTCGGCTCATTATTGGACCATGACGAGTGACAGAACTCCACCGAGGTGTCGGCCGCGGCTGAGTATGTCGCCAACAAAGATGTGCCTCACCGAGGGCGCGTACTGATGGCCCCACCCGACGCACTGTTCGCTATCGCCGGAGTTGTGGCCCAAGGCCGACGCGCGGCTGACCAGTCACTCGACCCGGACTCCTAACCCTTCCCGATGTGCAGTGGGCATCGACCGGCACCGACGTGTCCGGTACGTGCGTGCTCACGGTGGGACAACTCGAGGCGGCGTCAGAAGCACGCTTACTCTGGACTGACCAGAACGTTCAGCGCGGCGTACGTCCCGAGCTAGACCCTCCCCCGCCTGCCCTCCTCCCGCTTGCAGATGGTTATCCCGACCCGACGAAGTACATATTCGACGCTGCCAACGCAGACGATATGGTCGAAAAACTTCTCGCGGGACCGTAATTTGCCAACACAACCGGTGTCGTTGTGCGGTGCTTGTCCTCATTCCAAAAGTCATGGAGTAGCCGGAGCCGGGTCCGTGGGTCCGACGCATCGGCGGCGTGGAAGGGCTGCACACTCTCAATGATGCGGAACGCCTTAGCCGAGACCTGCTGCCTCAGCGACGGCTCGACCTTGGCGAATTCTGCAGGCTGGCTACACGCCGGGAACGGCCTAACCCAGCGCGTCGAGGGAGCACCCAACAGTTCAAAGATGAGGTTGTCCAACGAAGCGCGCAGGTTGTGAACGAAGTCTCCAAAGATGAGACCAATCCTCTCTGGGACCGCAGCCTTGATGTGGATGCGGAACAGATACCCGCCCCTCTCGGGATCAGGCTCCTGAGTGATCGGATACGGATCAGCCTCGAGAAACCGGGCGATTTGATCGTTGAGATCGTCCAAGCGGTGCTTCGCGCGCTCCACCCTCTTGAGAGGGCGGTCGGTGGGATTCATCGGCGGCATGCCCGGTTAGACGCAGTCCTTCAAGTCGCGCTCAAAGTGGCGGGTTGGGCGCACGGAGAACCATCCAAACGGTGACGTGAAGTAGGCCGTAACGTCGGCGGTCAACCGCGCTCCAGGTTGGCCCACCCCCTGGCGAACGGCTTCGGCGGCGTCGGCCGTGATGATGGTCCGCCAGGCCACCAGATCAGAGGTTGTGTGACGGGCGACGACATGTCGGTTAGCCATAACTCCGTCGGCCAGACTGCCGCCGCTACTCGTCCAGAGAAACAGGACTATGCGGTCAAGCACGATGTCGACCGGGCTGTGATTCTCGACTTCGAAGTAGATCCACAGCTCGGCGGGCTTGGACGACACGTTGACCTGTATCGGCTTTTCACCTCGCAGCTTGAGCGTGACCTCTCGTGGGAGCCGTGCATCCGGGTAAAGGCGTCTGCGGACCTAGCCGGGCAGCACGCCGAGTAGTGTCTCGCCGACGAGGCTGAGCAGAATCTCTCCCAAGTCGGTTACAGCATGCCAGCCCGACGGCGGCCTAGTTACGACGGACTACCATCCAGGAAATGCCAAACGACTACCAAATCGGTATCGCGCTCCCGCCGGGTTTCGTGGGGATCATTCGATGGATTGAGAAGCATCGTCCTGAGTTGAACGCCGGGCGTTGCCCGGCACAACCAGATGGACGAGTGCGCGCGGTCATCACAGTGACGTTGCCTTCACCGGACGTCGGTGGCGAGTTCGCGGCGACATTGATAAAGCAGGCAGCTGAGGAGTCCGGCTATACGGGACAGCTGCCGGTGCGCGTCGAACTTTGGCCCGCGTCAGACAACCCGCCCCACGACTTTGAGGGCGCGGGGTCCGTTGCGCCGGGAACCGTAGGTAACCCAATCGCGAGCTTCGTCATCCGCTTTGAGCAGAGCGGAGAGCCGATCAAGTTGGTCGTTCTCGACTCCGGCGAGGGCTCCTGCATACACGTCGCCGAGGGCAGTGCCGCCGTGCTGGGGCCAGTGGAGTTAGAGGTCGGGGGCCAACGGATGCCGTTTTCCCTGTGCATCGCGTGCTCGCTAATTCCTCCCGGTGCCCCCGCCAAAAAGGCCGAGTAGGCTTCGCGGAATTAGCGCGCGCCTTCTGTAAATTGTGATCCGGCGCCCTCCCGGCACCAGACGTGGCGTCTGGATCGTATTCGGATTTTGGTCGGGGGCCCGGGATTTGAACCCGGGGCCTCACGGTCCCGAACCGTGCGCGCTGCCAAACTGCGCCAGCCCCCGACTTGGGTTGATTCTATCGGGCGCAGTGTC
>Ga0137410_10000914_pt1 | contig 20293 bp, 18 predicted proteins | sample CZODoug1_16funga_FD_108878 | JGI IMG/M metagenome (GOLD analysis project Ga0137410, IMG submission 108878) | Vadose zone soil fungal communities from Angelo Coast Range Reserve, California, USA - CZODoug1_16fungal (Illumina Assembly) | ecosystem: Environmental > Terrestrial > Soil > Vadose zone... | reverse complement strand
TGACGTGACACTACTGCCCGCTGGCTACCTGGCGAGCCGTCTCGCGGGTGTGCCTTTCTTCGCTTACATTTTCGACCATTACGCATACCGCGAGTGGGCGAATCCCGCGGCGCGCTTCTGGGCCAGACGTCTTGAACGGATATTGATGAAAGGGTCTGCGGGCGTCATAGTCCCGAACGAGATTTTGCGCGACGATCTGCGAGAGCACTTTGGGATTGAAGCCACGGTGGTCCATAACTCATGCGAAATTGCTGACTACGAATCGACGCCTGCTAACGTGTCACCTTCGAACGGAGACGTGAAGATCGTTTATACAGGAGACATCTACGAGGCGCACTATGACGCCTTCCACACGTTGCTGGCGGCGCTCAAGTTGCTGGACCGAGCCGAAGTCAAAATTCATATCTACACTTCACGCACGATCGAAGAGTTAGCCAGCGTGGGTATTAGTGGTTCATTCGTCTTGCACCCGCACTACGCACTCTCTGAAATGCCGTCGATTCAACGCGAGGCCGATCTGCTCTTCCTCCCTTTGGCTTTTGACTCGCCCTACCCGGAGCTGGTGCGAACTTCGGCGCCTGGCAAGCTGGGAGAATACCTAGCCGCGCGCCGGCCGGTCCTTGGCCACGCCCCCCCGGATTGCTTTATCTCATGGTATCTGCGCACACATCAGTGCGGAGTCGTGGTAGATCGCCGCGACGCGGCGCACCTGGCGCGCAAGATCGCAGAGGTTCTGGACGACCGTCAGCTGCAACGGACCATCGGAGAGCGCGCCTGGACTCAGGCTGTCAAGGATTTCAGCGTTTCAACGGCGCGGAACCAATTCCTTGAGGTGTTACGGAGGGCGCCAGCCGAGCGCGGAACGAGTAAGCGCCATCAGATCGGAGACTGGGTCAAGTGAAATATCTGGAAAGTCACCCGGAAGTTGACATCGTCTATTGGGCCGTGCGGTACTTCACCGCCGCGGACCGGGCTTGCCCCGGAAACCGAGCATTCGGAGGTGAGGTTTAACGAAAGGTGAAAGCGGAAACGGGTTGCTAGTAAATCTTTCTCCGTCTCGCGCCTCTTGTTTGTCTTCCCTATTCCTCGGACACGTTTATGATCATCAGTGAAACCAAGCTGAAAGGCGCTTTCATCATCGAGCCCGAGCTGTTCAAAGACGAGCGCGGGTACTTGGCTGAACTCTGGACGCAGATACAGTTTCAAGAACGCGGGATGGAGAGCCTCTTTGTACAGTGCAACGTCTCGTACAACCGAAAAAAGGGGACGCTGCGGGGTCTGCACTATCAGGTCGCGCCGGACGCACAGGCAAAACTCGTAAAGTGCACGACAGGAGCGATCTTCGACGTTGGGGTTGACCTGAACCCCGCCTCGCGCACCTATCGCCAGTGGGTTGGCGTGGAGCTTTCGGCCAGCAACCATCGTATGCTCTATCTGTCGGGCGACTTCGCGCACGGCTACCAGACGCTTGCCGACGACGCCGAAGTTCTTTACATGGCCACCGCCGGTTACGCCCCTGCGAGCGAGCGTGGTGTCCGCTGGGACGATGCGGCCTTCCGCATAGAATGGCCGGAAGCCCGAGAGCGCGTCATGAGCAAGAGGGACCGGGAATTCCCGAACTTCGACGTAAGAGAAGAAGGGCTCTCATTCACAGGCATCACCGGGCAGAACCGGAAGTCACCTGTTTGAGTATTATATCGGCGAGTTGTAATACCGGCATCTATCCTTCTTAAACAGATTGCGGACCTTGTCCAGGCGTGTCTCAAACTCGGCGCGCCATAGCGGCTCGATAGCGTAGGATAAGAATCACCTGATGGAACGTCGCGGCCATGTTGACAATGCACTTTCCGAGTTGACGGCGGTTTTGCTGTGTGGCGGTAAGGGCGAACGGCTCAAACCTTTCACTGAAACGCTGCCAAAGGCCCTGGTTCCGCTGAATGGCGAACCGCTACTGTCCCATTTGCTTCGCTACCTCTCCTCTGCTGGTGTCTCTCGGTTCGTCGTCTGCGTTGGCTACAAGGCAGAGGCCATAGAATCTTTTCTTAGTGAACAGCGTGCGCAATCCTGGCAGGTCACATGCGTAAATTCCGGCGATGCGAGTATGACGGATCGCCTGCTTGACGCTCGCCCGCACATACAAGGGACGGCGCTCGTCTGCTATGGCGATACGCTCGCCAACGTTGAGCTGGCCAGTCTGCTGCGGGAGCACCGTCGGAATGAGGCACTTGCGACACTTACAGTCTATCCCCTGCACAGCCCGTTCGGCATTGTCCACTTCGACGACTCGAAGCGGGTCACGACGTTTGCCGAGAAGCCGGCATTACCCTACTGGATAAACATCGGCTTCCTGCTGTGCGAGCCGCGGGCGTTCGATTTCGTAGCTCGCGGTGCGGAAATGCCGCAGTTCCTGTCAAGGCTGGCAGAAGCAGGTGTCCTTTATACTCACGAACACAAGGGCAAGCACCTTACTGTAAACACGGAAAAGGAGCGGGCGCTCGCTGAAACTGAGATGATCGAATTTTTCACTTACATGGACGGACAGGTGGAATGAAAAGAAAACGTGTTTTGATCACGGGCGGATCGGGTTTCATTGGATCTCATCTCGTGCACCGATTGCTTGGCGATGGCGCCGAAGTTGCCGTGACCGTGCGTTATGGCAACGTCATGAAGAACGAGCGGCTGCGCGATTGCTGGGACGACCTCCGCATCATCGAGGCAGACTTGCGCAACCGCGGCGCCCTCGCCTCCATCGGCGAATTCGCTCCGGAGGTGATCTTTCACCTGGCGGCCTACAACCACGTCGGCCAGAGCTTCACGCAAGTAGAGGAGTGCTTCGACGTCAATGCTAAAGGAACCGCAAACCTCATCGACACTTGTGGAAACAGCGTGGAGAAGTTTCTTTACATGTCCACCTCCGAAGTTTATGGCTACCAAACGGAAGTGCCGTTCCTTGAAAGCATGTGTCCACAGCCTATCTCGCCCTATGCAATTACGAAGTACGCCGGCGAGTTATACTGCCAGATGAAGCAACGCATCGGCGGTGAACGTTCAGTCGTGATTCTGCGACCCTTCAATACCTTCGGCCCTTATCAAAGTGCCAAGGCGGTCATCCCGGAGTTAATTGTCAACTGCCTCCGCGGTGGCCCAATTAAGACTACTAAGGGTGAACAGACCCGAGAGTTTAACTACGTCTCGAATGTCGTGGATGCGCTGGTAATGGCAGCGGCCTACGACGGCGAGATCGATGGGCCAGTTAATATTGCGGCGGGTGAGGAGGTAGCCATCCGCGATCTCGTCAACAAGATTGCCGAGCTAACGGCGACGCGCGCGCAACTCGAGATCGGGGCCCTGCCCTTCCGCCCGACGGAAATCTGGCGCATGTACGCTGACAACACACGCGCCCGGAAAATACTAGGCTGGAAGCCGGAAGTGAGCCTCGAAGAAGGACTCAAGCGGACTATCGAGTGGTTTCGCGAGTATTACCGCGAAGAACTGAGGGCATAGGGTCAACACACTTGACGTATACTCTAGCCGTAGGTTGTTTGACTGCGCCTGGCCGTCAGCGGCAAGAACGAGGCAGCGGTCTGCGTTGTCGAAACACAAAAGCATTGTGGCAAAAGTTAGCATCATCATTCCCACCTACAACCGGGCCGCCATGCTGCCGCAAGCGATTGAGAGCGCGAAAAATGCGGGCGGAAATCCGGAAGTGATCGTCGTCGATAACGGCTCGACGGACGAGACGCCCGAGGTCTGCCGCGCGATTAGCGGCATACGCTACCTGCGACTTTACCCAAACGTAAGACAGTCTCGCGCGCGCAACGCGGGAATTGAGATAAGTACCGGCGAATTTCTGCTCTTCCTTGACGATGATGACATTCTGCTGCCGGGCTCACTCGACGCCCAACGCAATCTACTGGAATCCGATCCCAGTCTCGGATTTGTCTACGGACCCGTCCTGATCGGTGATGCAAAGAATTGCATTCCCACCGGCAGGATTAGGCCTGCTCAATGTTTGGAAGGTGATCTCTTCTGGAGTCTGCTCGAGCGCCCCTTCATCTATCTACACTCGGTGTTGGCGCGCAAAAAACTAATCGAGGAGGTCGGACTTTTCAACCCGGAGTTAGTAGGTGCTGAAGACTGGACGCTTCTGGTCCGTCTTGCAGAGCGCGGATTCGTGCGCGCGGTTGAAGAGCCAGTTGCTGTCTACCGAATGTTCGACCGTCACACCGGGCAAACTTCGTCGAACCGTTTGTGGATTTGCCGAATGTTGGCGATTGGACAGGCACAGGCTCTTACGCTGCCGCGTGCATTAGAGGCCCCGATATCAAAGCGCAAACAGGTGCGTCAAGTGTGGCTGGACATGCTGTCAATGGAGCTGATTACGCAATCGCGAGCCGACTGGTCGAACGGCTTATTCCGATCGGCGCTCAGGAACTTCGCTGGCGCGCTTCAAATTAATCCTCGTCGGGCCCTGACGCTTCGCGCGTTCAAGTGGTTGGTATTATCGCCCTGGGAATCTTCCAAGCTGGCCGCTTCGCCGGGACGACAGTGACAGTACCCGGATCTTACTTATGAAAAAAGCCTTGATCACCGGCATCACGGGACAGGACGGAAGCTATCTGGCGGAGCATCTACTCGGTCTTGGCTATGAAGTGCACGGGCTTGTCCGGCGTGTAGCGCTGGAGGATCCCGAGCGCCGCTTCACTCGCATCGCCCACTTGCTTGACCGCGTTCAGCTTCACGCCGCGAGCCTCGAAAGTTATCCGTCGATATTTCACGTCCTTTCTAAACACAACTTCGACGAGTGTTATCACCTGGCCGCGCAGAGCTTCGTTGCCGAATCGTTTGCCGATGGCTTCTCGACGATGAACACCAACATCAACGGCACACACTACATGCTCGCGGCGCTGCGGGAGTTGCAGCCCGCGTGCCGTTTCTATTTCGCCGGCTCTTCCGAAATGTTTGGCAAGGTTCGCGAAACTCCCCAGAACGAAGCGACACCTTTCCATCCGCGCTCGCCTTACGGCATCAGCAAAGTCGCCGGTTTTGAACTGACCCGCAATTACCGCGAATCCTATGACATGTTCTGCTTGAGCGGAATTCTCTTTAACCACGAAGGGCCGCGGCGGGGGTTTGAGTTTGTGACGCGAAAGATCACGTCGACCGTGGCGCGCATCAAGCACGGACAAGCATCTGAATTGCGGCTCGGCAATCTTGATGCGCGGCGCGACTGGGGCCACGCCGAAGATTATGTTCGCGCCATGCATCTTATGCTTCAGCTCGAGGAGCCTGATGATTTTGTGATTGCCAGCGGTGAGTCCCACACCGTCCGCGAATTTTGCGAGCTTGCCTTTGGTGAGGTTGGTCTCAACTACAGTGACTACATCGTCGTCGATGAGCGTTTTTGCCGGCCCGCGGAAGTTGAGTCGCTCGTAGGTGACTCAGCGAAAGCCCGGCGCGTACTCAAATGGAAGCCTCATTATACATTCGCGGAGCTGGTAAGACTGATGGTGCAGAATGATCTTCAAGCGGTTGCCGGCGGAAGCACCGCCTCTCACGAATCGATCGCCAGCTACGACCGATGAGCTTCGAGAAGATCACCATCGTCACGCCGTCTTATAACCAGGGCCGTTTCCTGGAGCAGACGATCCTGTCTGTGATCGGCCAGCAGTATCCGGATTTGGAATACATCATCATGGACGGTGGGAGTACGGACAATAGTGTCGAGATCATAAAAAAATACGAGAGCCACCTTGCTCATTGGAAAAGTGAAAAGGATCGCGGTCAGGCCGACGCGCTGAACAAGGGTTTCGCGTTGGCGACGGGACGCATTTTCGGCTGGCTCAACTCTGACGATTTCTATCTGCCGGGCACGCTGGCTTTCGTCGCCGAGCAGCTTGACGCACGACAGCCGGAACTCCTGTTTGGCAACTGTCTGCATTTCGTTGACAATCAGCAACGCGCCTATGGCAGCGACGTGCGCAGCGAACACGACAAGAGAGATTTGCGGCTCGCGGACTACATCATTCAGCCAAGCAGTTTCTGGACCCGCGAAGCGTGGCTGAAGGCGGGCGTCCTCGACGAATCGTTGCACTTCGGCTTTGATTGGGACTGGTTCATACGCGCAATGAAAGCCGGCGTGGCTTTTAAGGCGGAAGACAGATACCTCTCCGCTTATCGAATTCATGACGAACATAAGACGGCGGTCGGCGGCGATAAACGCCACATAGAGTTGGCTTCAGTCCTCGGCCGGCATGTCGGTTCAAAATATGAGCGGATGTTTTTGCGCTGCCTCGCGCGCCCGACGATCGCTTTCAGTCGCAAATGGCTCTCGCTTTTGCGGCTGACGAGGTTTGAGCCGGTGCTGCTGAAAGCCGCTTTTCCTTTTCTATTTCGTGGCTTCGGGCAAAACGAGATTAGCGATATGATGACAATGCTGTAATGCTCGCAGCCGCAGCGCCAACGGCGCGCAATGTAGCAGCCTGGGGCAGCGCCCCAGGAAAAGCATTTGCTTTGGAAAGCGCTGAAGGCGCGAAATGAGACCGCGAAGTATTGCAAGTAGAAACTGACGCGTTGCGGCCTTCACTATTTCGCACTTTCAGTGCTCTTGAGTCTAACCAACTCTTACCTGGGGCGTTGCCCCAGGCTTTTGCATGTCGCGCCTTTGGCGCTGAAAACGAATAACCTGATCAGAACTTCGTCAGGCTTATTAAATAGACATCGCGGACAAGAAAGGCACATCACCTAATTGAAGAAGGCTCTAATCACAGGCATCACGGGTCAGGACGGCAGCTATCTGGCCGAGTTTCTGCTGGCCAAAGATTATGAGGTGCACGGCATCATTCGTCGCGCCTCGACGTTTAATACCGGCCGCATCGATCATCTCTACAAGGATCCGCACATTAACGGCGTGCGGCTTTTTTTGCACTACGGTGATATTGCCGACTCAACCAACTTAATAAAATTGCTTTATCGGATTCAGCCCGACGAGGTTTACCATCTGGCGGCGCAAAGTCACGTGAGAGTCAGTTTTGATATCCCCGAATACACCGGCGACGTGACGGCGTTGAGCACGATTCGCATCCTTGAAGCAATTCGCGAGACGGGCGTCAAGTCGAAGTTTTACCAAGCCAGCAGCTCCGAAATGTTTGGCAAAGTACACGAGGTGCCGCAGCGGGAGACCACTCCTTTTCACCCGCGCAGCCCTTATGGCGTTGCCAAGGTTTACGCGCATTGGGCGACTGTTAACTATCGCGAGTCGTACGATCTCTTTGCCTCTTGTGGCATCCTGTTCAATCACGAAAGCCCGCGACGCGGCGAGACTTTCGTTACGCGAAAGATCACGCGCGCGGTGGCGCGAATCAAGGCGGGGCAACAGAAGAAACTTTATCTTGGCAACCTGGATGCGAAACGCGATTGGGGTTACGCGAAGGAATACGTCGAAGCAATGTGGCTAATGCTGCAACAGGACAAGGCAGACGATTACGTTGTCGCCACCGGCGAGACACATTCAGTTCAAGAGTTTTTGACGGAGGCGTTCTCTTACGTCGATCTCGATTGGCACGATTATGTCGAACTTGACCCGAAATACCTGCGACCGGCTGAGGTGGACATGCTGATTGGCGACGCCTCAAAAGCAAGGCGCGAACTCGGCTGGAACCCGCAGGTGACTTTCAAGGAGCTGGTGCGGCTAATGGTTGACGCCGATGTGTCGACGGTCAATCGCAGCGAACACGAAGTTTTCGGAGATACTGACGCAGCCGAATCGACCACGTCCGTGCGTTCGTAATTGTAAACAGTGATGAGTGATGAGTGATGAGTAAAAAACAATGAATGAGTCATGGGTTTGATCTAACAACTCATCACTCATTACTCATCACTTAAAAGTTATTATGAAAGAATTAAGCGAGAGTTTCCCTTATAAGAAGGTACTGGTCACCGGCGGCGCCGGTTTTCTCGGGCGCGTCATTGTGGAGCGATTGCGACATTATCCGGACGTGGAAGTATTTGTGCCGCGCAGCGCGGATTTTAATTTGGTTGAAGGCACGCATGTCAGTTGGCTGCTTACCAAAACGCAGCCCGATCTGGTTATACATCTTGCGGCCGTTGTCGGCGGCATCGGCGCCAATCAAAAAAACCCGGGGAAGTTTTTTTATGAGAACTTAATGATGGGAGTGCAGCTCATCGAACAGGCGCGCCTGCAGAACGTGAAAAAGTTTGTGGCGCTGGGAACAGTTTGCGCGTATCCCAAATTCACCCCGACGCCTTTCCGCGAAGACGATCTGTGGAATGGCTATCCTGAAGAGACCAATGCGCCTTACGGACTGGCCAAGAAAATGATGCTGGTGCAATCGCAGAGCTACCGGCAGCAGTATGGTTTCAATTCCATTTTTCTATTGCCGGCCAACCTCTACGGTCCCGGCGATAATTTTAATCCGGAAAGCTCGCATGTCATCCCCGCTCTGATTCGCAAGTGCGTTGAAGCACGCGAGCAAGGCGCGGCTTTCGTCGAGGCCTGGGGCACGGGCAACGCTTCGCGTGAATTCCTCTACGTTGACGACTGCGCTGAAGGCGTGCTGCGCGCGGCAGCGCTTTACGATGAGAGCGAACCCGTCAACATCGGCACTGGCAGCGAAATCAAAATTTCAGAGCTGTTGCAATTGATCGCGCGCCTCACACGCTTCGAAGGCGAGATTCGTTGGCAAACCGACCGGCCCGATGGCCAACCGCGTCGTCGTCTCGACGTTTCCCGTGCGCTCGAAAAATTTGGCTTCCGCGCGCAGGTTCCCTTTGAAGAAGGCTTGAAGCGTACGGTTGAATGGTATGAGACGACACGCGCGTCGGGGAACGCGAGTGAAGAAACAAGGAGCAACGAGCAGGAGTTGCTGGGATCAATACCATCCTGACGTCGGATGCAAGTATGCCGCCTAAGCTCAGCATTATCACACCCTCCTTTAATCAGGCGCAGTATTTGGAAGAGACGATACTTTCCGTCCTGCAACAAAATTACGATCCGCTCGAATTCATCATCATCGACGGCGGCAGCACCGATGAGAGCGTCGACGTAATTCGCAAATACGAAAGCCAGCTTGCGTATTGGGTGAGCGAAAAGGATCGCGGCCAGGCAGATGCTCTGAACAAAGGACTGGCCCAGGCCACGGGCGACGTCGTAGCTTATGTCAATAGCGATGATCTCTATCGGCCCGGCGCTTTTGCGGCGGTGATGAGTCATTTCGGCGAGCACCCGGAATGCGAATGGCTGTGTGGCGACACGTTGATGTTTGGTGAAGGTCAGGAGGAGGCGCTCGTCCTGGCCGATGTGCCTCGCTCTGCAGCGCACGCGCTTTCGTGGGCCTACACGGCGCCGCAACCTGGAATGTTTTGGAAGCGCGAGTTGTTGCGGGAAGGATTTGACGATCGCTGGCGCTACTGTTTCGATCACGAATTGTATGTTCGCCTGCTACTTGCCGGCCACGAATGTCATCATTTGCCGGCAACGCTGGCCGCTTATCGTCTCCACGCGGCGAGCAAGACTGTCGCGGAAGGCGAGTTGTTCGATAGCGAGTTTGATCAAATCGCCGAGATGTACGAACCGAAGCTTGCCGGCGGCGCACGCCGTTGGTGTGCTGCGACTCGTTTGTTGCGCCAGTCGTTTGCCGCCAGCCGGGCGGGCAGGCGCGGACCAGCCGCGAAAGATCTTTTACACGCGTTGCTGGTCCACCCGGAAGGTATTGCTGAAAGAAACTTTTGGGGCTGTTTTCGTCAACTTCTGCGCGGCTCTGCTTCGTAACGCAAACTGTTAGTTTGTTTGGTAGGCTCCTGGCTTGAGGTCTTCGATTCAAAGCACGCTCGGGTGGCGGAACGCCAATTCGTAGTAATAACGCAAATGCATTATCACCTGATTGGAATTTGCGGAACCGCCATGGCCGCCCTGGCGGGAATGCTGCAAGCTCGCGGACACCGCATTACCGGGTCCGACGAGAATGTTTACCCGCCGATGTCGACCATGCTCGCGTCGCTGGGGATTCCGCTGATGCAGGGTTACAAAGCAGACCACCTCGAGCCTGCGCCCGACTGCGTGATTGTCGGCAACGCCATTCCGCGCGGCAACGCGGAAGTGGAAGCGACGCTCATTCGCAAGCTGCTCTATCGCTCGCAGGCTGAAGTCGTCAAGGAAGAATTCATTCGCGGTCGCCGCTCGCTCGTCGTTGCCGGCACTCATGGCAAAACTACGACAACGAGCATTGCTGCCTGGGTCATGGACCAGGGCGGTCTCGATCCGACTTTCCTGATTGGCGGCGTGGCCCAAAACTTCGGCGTCAGTTTTCGCGTCACCCCGAGCGACTACTTCATCATCGAAGGCGACGAATACGACACCGCGTATTTCGACAAGGGTCCAAAGTTTATGCACTACCTGCCGGAAATCGCGATCGTAAACAACATCGAGTTTGACCATGCCGATATTTACCACGATCTCGCGGCGGTGAAGCTGGCCTTTCGCCGCTTCATGAATCTCGTTCCGGGTAACGGCAGGTTGATTGCCGGATGGGACAGCCCTCACGTGCGCGAGGTTGTGGCTTCCATGGGCCAGAGACTTTTTACTCAACTCGAAACTTTCGGCACGAGCGAAGATGCGAAGTGGCGCCTTTGCGAAGTCGACTTCTCAGCCGAGCTGAGCAAGTTTACCGTCATGCGCGAAGACGCGGAGTGGGGTAAGTTTGAGACGCCGCTTATCGGCGACTTCAATCTGCTTAACTGTTTGGCCGTCATCATCGCCGCGGACGCCTGGGGAATTAATCGCGATGTCACGGCCAACGCGCTGCGCACATTCAAGAATGTGCGCCGGCGCGCGGAAGTCCGCGGCGAGGAGCGCGGCGTGACGATCATTGATGATTTTGCCCACCATCCCACTGCGGTGCGCGAAACGCTGCGCGGCTTGCGCAATCGCTATCGCGAGCGCCGCTTGATCGCGGTGTTTGAGCCGCGCTCGTGGTCGTCGCGCCTGGCAGTTTTTCAGAACGAATATCCAAAGTCGTTCGTGGCCGCGGATCAGGTCGTGATTGCGAATGTCTTTGATATAGAAAAAGTGAAAGAGAAGGGAGCGATGTTGAGCACCAGGCAACTGATCGAAGACATCGCCAGGCAAAACAAGCCGGCCGTTGCTCTTACCGGAGTGGAAGAGATTTTAAGTTACCTGATACCGAAACTGCGCGCAGGTGACGTTGTAGCCGTGATGTCTAACGGTGGCTTTGGCGGCATTCACGAGAAACTTCTTGCAGCTCTGAAAGAACGGCAGGCAGAACCCAGTGAGCATTAGGGCTTAGGATCAAATGATTCACAGAAGTCCGAAGATTTGTCGGGCGGAACGATGTCGACTTCCACGACCTTCTTATCCAACTCCGGAATCTTGTCTCCTGCCGGCGTCGTCTCATGTTCAATGTAGAATTGAATGCCTTTGTATTCATAGATATAAGGTTGCCCGCCACTGGCTCGTTCTCCGTAAACCCTGAAAACATCCTTCAAGGTGCTCTCGCCGACGACAATTCCCTTGCTGGTCACGCCCTGATGCACCTCGCCCAAGAAAATTTTCTTCGCCTCGTCCTTGTAGCAATAATAGAAAGCCAGCCCCAAGTCGGCGTAATCCATTCTGTACGAGTAATCGTTCATATTGCTTAGCTTGTACTTCTTCCCGTATCGAGCCTCGACGTCGGCTGCGTTGGAAACGCCAATCAATATGTGACCAACTCCGATCCCATCCTTGATCGGACCCAATTCCGGTTGAGTTTGCGAAACCGCGGTGCTGGGGGACTGAAAACAAACGACGAGGATCAGCAGGACCGCTAAGAGAGCCAGGCGGCGCATCAATTTTTCCGTGTTTGATCTCAACATAAGGGCAATCTCCGTTATTGTGGATTCAGGATTGCGGTCTGGCGTCGGCTGGAACTTCTCTTTCCGCCGAAGCTACGAGCAAAGGCAGCGGTAGAAGCTTGCCTTCACCTTCTTTGTCCGAAACTTCCACTCGCGAGGTAAGCACGCGGCGAATTCGCTGCGGTAAGAATTTGCCGGCGACCAGCGCCGCGGCGCCGACTAGTTCCACGACATCGCCACCGCCATTCCAGTGTTCGCGGACCACCTTTGGATCCGTTCGCTCCATCAGTCTGAGCAACGTCAGCGCAATCAGGTAGGCATCGTCAATCTGTCCGACGAAAGGAATCATGTCGGGTATGAGATCGAAAGGAATGATTGCATAGATGATTGCTCCCGCCACCAGCGCCCGCTCCGTCTTCGGCACGCGCGGATCGGTCAGCAGACGCGTGCAGAGCAAGAGCATGTTTGGAATGAACAGCAGTAAGTTTTTTAGTCGCCGTTTGGCTAGAAGTGCAGACATCGGATTCTCCTGAAATCACTTTGCTGCGAACTGCTTGTATTGGATTGTTAAGTTATCACGACTTCAGCCCGTCAGGTAGTCTCAGGTTGATGAGCCGCGGGTTTGCGCGGATATTCGCGGATCAGGTCAAGAGCAAGGACACAGCGTTCACGGGTCTTTTCAGATTCGCGTCATCCGCGTTAATCCGCGGCTAGTCTCACTCGCGGCAACACTTGTTCTCTTCGCGCGGGTTCGCTAGACTCACCATTCTCTGACAGCTCGACCGCAACCCGGGGCCCAAACTTTTCTGTATGGACATTCTCGAACGAATTCGCCAGCGCGCCGCCGCCAAGCCGCAACACATTGTCCTGCCTGAAGGAAACGATCCGCGCACCGTCGTTGCAGCGGGCGTCTGCGCGCGAAATCGCCTGGCGCGGATTACGTTGTTGGGCGACGAAGCGACGATTCGCGAAACGGCACAGCGCGAAGGAGTCGATCTCGGCGGCGTTGAAGTCATAGACCACCGGCGCGCACCCGATTTCGAAAAGATGGCCACGCTCTTTCACGAGAGGCGCCGCGCCAAAGGATTGATGGCCGACGAAGCCCGCACGCTCCTGGCCGACCCGCTCTACTACGGCAACCTCATGGTGCGGCTGGGCAAAGCGGACGGCTCGGTCGCCGGAGCAACCAATACCACTTCCCATACCGTGCGCGCGGCGCTTCAAGTCATCGGCGTGCGTCTCGGAGTCAAACTCGTTTCGAGTTTCTTTCTGATGGCTTTGCGCGACAACAGCTACGGCGAAAACGGCGCCCTGATCTTTGCAGACTGCGGCGTAGTCATTGAACCTTCGGCAGCGGAGCTGGCGGAGATTGCGATTGCCTCGGCGGATTCCTGGCGCGCGCTGCTGGGCACAACGCCGCGCGTCGCGATGCTTTCTTTCTCGACGAAAGGAAGCGCGAAGCACAAATTGGTCGATAAGGTGGTCGAGGCAACCAGGACCGCGAAGGCGCGGAAGCCCGAGCTCGAGATTGACGGCGAACTGCAAGCCGATGCCGCACTTGTTCCCGTTATTGCGCAGTCGAAAGCTCCCGGCTCGACTGTCGCCGGACGCGCAAACGTTTTGATTTTTCCAGATCTTCAGTCCGGCAACATCGCTTACAAACTCACCGAAAGACTTGCCGGCGCCACCGCAATCGGACCGATCCTCCAGGGTCTTGACAAGCCGGCCAACGATCTTTCCCGCGGCTGCAAGGCGGAAGACATCGTCGATGCCGTCGCCATCACCGCCGTGCAATCCCAGGCGCGACAGGCTTTGTCAGAACCACCTGCGTGAGCGGGTGGCCATCGTTGCCTTCGAAACGGCTCGGCAAAACCAAGGCCACCCGCTCACGCAGGTGGTTCTGACAATGAACGCAGGCAACTCGAAACCGCCTTCCCTGGCATCCAACCCCAACAAATTTTTATTCCGAGAGGCAGGCAATCGTTTGTTCTACAAATATCTCAGCGTCGTTCCTTTCAGTCTCATGCTGGCAGTCACCGTTTTGGCACAGTCTAATAGATCACCGCGACCAATTCCCTCGCCCACGCCAAATGAGCAGGAAGAGCCTGTCAAAGTTTTTACCGAAGAAGTCCGTTTGCCTGTGATAGCTGTGGATCAGTTTGGTCATTATGATCCGACCGTCGTGCCGGACGATATTCTCGTGCTTGAGGACGGCGTGGCCCAACCGATCAAAAGTGTTCGTCGCATTCCTGCGAACGTGGTATTGGTGCTCGATACGGGCGCCGAGCTGAGCGGACTCGGAGGACTCTCAAAACAAACGAGTCTGACGCGCCAGGTCGCAATCGAGTTTCTCAATAGACTTCGTGAAGATACCTGGGTTGAAGTTATGCAGTTTAATAACTCGGTTGACTTGCTCCAGACGTGGACACGCGACCGACCCTCCACGCTCAAGGTGTTGAAGACAAAAGTTTCGTCAGGCAAGCGAGCCCGCTTTGCGGACGCGATCGTTGCCGCCGCTCGACAATTGAAGGATCGCCCGGAGGGTAGCCGGCATGTAGTTTTTATCACGGATGGAGTCGATTCGCCGGGTGGAAAAATCGATCGGGCGCAGGCGATGAAACAATTGGCGGCGGCGCGCGCCACGGTCCACGTTATCAGTTACACGGAATTTGTAAGACAGGAAAAACCAAAGGACAAGCAGGCTGATGCCGTGCGACAGATGCCCACGTCGCACGATCCAATAACCAGCAACGATCCCACGCAACCGCCGGGCACCACTCGCAGTCCCACTTATGTGCTGCACACGATCACCTTCGATCCGGCCATGCGCCGGCAGCGAAAGGCTTACGAAGCTGACGTCAGAAATAGTCAGCAACTTCTCACGCAGATGGCTGAAGAAACGGGCGGACAAATCTTCCTGCCGAAAACGAGCGAGGAGATGATCGCGCAAGCGCGGGAAGCGGCGCGCCAGGTTGGCGCGGAATATGTCGTGACCTACCGGCCCAAGCGGCCGCTGTCGTCCGCTGACCGCGGCGAGTATCGGCGGATCGAAGTAGCGTCGCGACGGGTTGGATTGAGTTTGCGTTCCAGACGCGGTTACGTCGTACCAACGCAACCATAGCCGTTCGAATGCAGAAGCCCGACCATCAGGGAGGGCTCATCTCTAACCTTGATGAGCCCTCCCTGATGGTCGGGCTTCTGCCTTTTTCAAATCTGTCTTTAGTGGACGACGGCCTCGAGCTGCGACTCAATCATGTCAACCATGCGGCGCACTTCGAGTTCGTCCTGCTTCCTTATTAAAGACTGGTCGCGCAGCTCATCCCAATCCTGCTGCGGCACTTTGTGAAAGGCTTCAACGACTTTCGGATCAAACTGTTTCCCGGCCCACTCATTAAGTTCCTGCGCCGCCGCCTCATAAGATTTGCCCTTGCGATACACCCGGTTGCTGGTGATCGCGTCGAAGGCGTCGGCCACAGAAAATATTCGCGCGCAAACGTCAATCTGTTCGCCACTCAAACCGAGCGGATAGCCCGAGCCGTCCCACTTCTCATGATGCTGTGCGACTACGCGCGCCGCGCCTTCCAGGAATTCGATGCCGCGCAAAATCTGCTGCCCATGGACTGGATGCTGGCGCATAAGCACCCATTCTTCCGGAGTTAACTTTGCCGGCTTGCGCAGAATCAGATCCGGCACACCAATTTTGCCGATGTCATGAAGCAACGATCCAAACTCGAGCGCCTTCGTGCGCCCGCTGTCCAGGCCATACGCTCTGCCGAGACGCATACTGTAACTGACCACGCGCTCTGAGTGACCGTGTGTCTCGAGGTCTCTAGTTTCAAGCGCCGCAGTTAGCGCTTTTAGTGTCGATCGATACGCGTCTTCAAGTGAGTTCAAGGCCCGATCAAGTTCGGCGGTTCGTTGTTCAACTAACTCTTCCAGATGATCCTCATAACGTTGCTTGGCAACGATTAGGTCCTGATGCTCCAACGCTCGCGATACGACTGCCTCCACTTGACGCAGGTCAAACGGCTTCATTACATAGTCGAACGCTCCCAAACGCAGCGCATCGATTGCGCTCTCCATGGTCTGCATGCCGCTGATCATCACCACCACGGTATTAGGCCATCTGCTTTTGACCTGCGGAATCATGTCGAGTCCACTCATGCCCGTCATAGTAATATCGCTGACTACCAGTTCGTAGTCCTTACTGGCCAGGAGCCCAAGCGCTTCTTCGGCCGAGCCCGCCGTGGTGCACTCGTGTTGGGCAAAGAGATCGGAGAGAATCGCCGTTATCTCAACCTCGTCATCAACGATAAGAATCCGTGGTCGCACGTCACCTGACATTTTTTTCGACTCCTAATTTCCGGGGGATCCTGGGGCGGTACGGTTACCGCTTTTGAACTTGCGAAGGCTTGGTGAGGGGCGGAGGCTGTTTACGGAATTATCCCGCCCTCAAAGGACAGGCTAGATTCTACAGATTTTGGCCCGCCGTGGCAAACATGTTTTTACCCGACGGAAACTGGCTGATTTCCAGGTGTTTCTGCAAAAGTTAGGCTACTGCCGAGGTCTGGTTCAGTGGTGCGCGTCCCCGGTTCCCCCAGGGGGACGCACACTGCGTAAGACCGCTAAAGGTGAAACTCAGTACCGAGCGGGCCGCCGGCGTTTGCGGATTCCGTAGGTATAAACGGCGGCGCCACCACCGCCTGCCACCGCTCCAATCGCCGCGCCCTTCTTGCCGCCCGCTATGCCGCCGATAATCGCACCGGCGCCGGCCCCGGCAGCCGTCGTCAACTTGTCGCGATGTTTCTGCCAGAAGCTTCTGCCATGCTTGTGGCCATCACCGACACAGGCATAATGCGTATGCCAATAGTTTCCGTGCCGGTGCCGCAGCCGGCCACAGGTCCTGGCCGAGACAGGCACGGACAAGAGCACCATAAACGTCAATACGATCAGCATTGAAAGTATTTTTCTCATTAGCACTTCCTTTCGACGTTGCCGTCGCTATGGGAGATGGTTTTTCCTGAAGGGGCTGTTAAGGCGATTTTATTTCCGGACGGAGTCTTTGTCGAGTCGAGCTGAGTTCCCAAGTCGATCGGCAATAACGGGAGCAACCAAAGAGCCACGGGCAATTGGGAAAAACGGAGCCTAGTTTAAGACTTAGGCTGCGTGGTGCCGGAGGTCGGACTTGGGGTTGCCGACAACCATATCTTTCTCAGCTCTTTATGAAGCACTAGAATTTATCATGTCCACTTAGCGTCCAAGGTTTTGCCAGTTCGCGGCTTAGTCTCGTGGCGAAAAACACGCCGGCGAAGGCTTGGAAAACTTGGAAAATAGAGAACGCCCTCAGGACCTTTCTCCTGAAGGCAAGCTTCAAGAACCGTGCGCGTCTTGCCTATTCCCGACCTGGCTCCGGCAATTCAGCCAGTTCTCGCGACCATCGATGAAGCTGAGAAACGACTTTCACCGCAGAGTTGCTCGAGCTGTCACAGCCTGCGATAATACTGCTCACAACCGCAACCGTTTCGGCCTTACCTGCGAGGTTAACTAACCGTGAATCCACTCAAGAATATTCTGAGGGCGGCACTCGTCCTGGCAGTCACGATGCCTTCACTACTGCCGGCACAGCCTTTACTTCTACATGCTCTAACGGTGCCGCAGCAGGCGGCCAAACCAAGATCGCTGCCGCCGGCACAGAGCACTCCCCCTCACAATTATGATATGCGCAACATTTCGCTCAACGTGCGTTTCAAATGGGAGCAGGAACAGGCTATCGGCACCGCGACTATCACTTTCGCTCCACTCGTCTCCAATCTTCAGCAGGTCGATTTCGATGCCGCCAACATGACCTTCAACTCCGTCAAGCTCGCTAACGGCATCGCGCTCCAGTACGAAGTTAACGTGCCTGCGGAGAAGTTGCGTATCAAGCTCGATCGCTCTTACCAGCCGACGGATGTTTTGACGGTGACTATCGATTACCACACTAACGGTCGGACCAAAGGCGCTGGTTTGCAAGGCTACGGGAAGGGCTTGACATACATCAAGCCGACGGACGATGACCCCGGCCGGCCGCGTCAAATCTGGTCGCAAGGCGAAACCGAATACAATCACTACTGGTTTCCCTGCTACGATCATCCCGATGATTTCGCCACCAGCGAACTATTTGCAACCGTCCCAAAGCCTTATATTGTCATCTCCAATGGCAAACTGCTGGAGACCAAACAGAACAAAAATGGGACACGCACCTTCCACTGGAAGATGGATATTCCGCATGCCACTTATCTCACGTCCATCGTGGTCGGAGAGTATGCCGCCATCGAGCAGAACTACGCAGGCATTCCGGTCATCTCCTATGTTTATCCTAATGAAGTGGCAGCAGGAAGAGTGACCGTCGCGCGGCTGGCCGAGATGGTCAAGTTCTTTTCGGAGCAGACCAGCATCAAGTATCCCTACGCGAAATACTCGCAGACGATGGCCCACGATTTCCCCGGCGGCATGGAGAACATCTCAGCAACCACCCAGACCGATAATATGATTCACGACGCGCGCAGCGAGCTGGACAAGACCAGCGACTCGCTGGAAGCACACGAGCTGGCCCACCAATGGTTCGGCGACTACGTTACGCCGCGCGCCTGGGGACACAACTGGTTGAACGAAGGCTTTGCCACTTACTTTCAAGGGTTGTGGGATGAACACAGCCTGGGCCATGACGATTTCCTCTATCTAGACGTTAAGCGCAACCAGGACCGATCTTACAACGCCTGGGCTCATGGGAATCGCCGCCCCATCGTCACCCAAAATTATTCCGATAAGGATCAACTGTTCGATGAGTATGCCTATCAGCGCGGTGCGGCCGTGCTGCACATGCTGCGCAAGACGCTCGGCGAGGCGAACTGGTGGCGCGCGATCAGTCATTACCTGAAGAAGTACGCTCACCAGCCTGTCGAGACGGAACAGTTCCGCCTCGCTGTCGAAGAGGTGACAGGACAGCCTCTGGACTGGTTCTTCGATGAGTGGCTTTACAAGATGGGCCATCCGGTCTTTCGCGTGACGAAGAGCTATGATCCAAACGCGAAGACGCTGGCGCTCACGGTCAGGCAAGAGCAGAAGCCTGAGGAGACTTCGCCTTACCCGCAGGTCGGCCTCTTTCAAATGCCTGTCGAAGTGGAGATCGGCACAGCCTCCGGGACACGGATCGAGCGCATACAGATCGCACCGACGCAGGAGCAGACGTACATTTTCAAGGTTGCCTCACAGCCGCTCCTTGTGAACTTCGATTATCAAGGCACAATCATTAAAGAGCTCAAATTCGAGAAGCCGACGGACGAGCTCGCTTACCAGCTCGCGCACGATCGGGACGTGCTCGGTCGCATCTGGGCGCTCGATCAACTCTCTCGGCGCATGAAAGATAACGCGGGACCCGCGACTGAGCAGCAGATCGTTTCGTTGCTGGGATCTGCCTTGGCGGGCGATAGGTTCTGGGCAGTACGCATGGAAGCAGCCGCCGCGTTGAGCGGTGTCAAAGGGCAAGAAGCTCGCAAAGCCTTAGTTGCCGCCACCCAGGATCAAAGTGCTCGGGTGCGTGCGGTGGTCGTCAATTCGCTCGGGGCAGACAGAGACCCTGCCCTGGCTTCAGTCTTTGCACAGCGTCTTGAAGATCGGAGTTATGCCACCGTACGAGAGGCCGCACTCGCGCTCGGTGCGACCAAGAGTCCGACTGCCTACCAGGCATTGATGAAGTTAGTGGAAACACCTTCGTGGCACGATGTTCTACGCGCCGCAGGCCTGAGCGGTCTGGCAGTTCTCGAAGATGTTCGCGCACTGCAGACGAGTTTTCGCTATGCGACACCGGGAAATCGAGCGGCTGTGCGTGCGGCCGCCATCACTCTGATAGGCGCCACCGGCAAGGGCGATCCGCGCTCGTTTCCGCTAGTGTCTGAGGCTTTCCGAAAGAGCGCCGCTGTGCCTAACTCGCCGCTCCTGATTACATCCGGCGAGGCGCTGGTGACGATCGGGGATCCACGCACCGCGGATCTCCTGGACAAAGTTAGTAAGACGGCAGACAACCCTCAGCTTCAAGAATTTATCATGGAGTTGAAAGATCGTTTGAAGAAGACCATTCAGGCGGAAGCGCCAAAGGGCAGCTAGACAGGACATTCCCTTCCTCTGGTGGAGACTCTATTTGCAATAGGTAAACTAAAAACGACGAACCCTGCGAGAAGCGCTGGATAAGAACTATCCAACACTCTTCGCGGGGTCTGGATTTAGAGCAAGCTAGACCGAAGATCAGGCGGCGGCTGATTAAGTGCCCAGGCGACGCAAAGTGACCTGCCCGCCGGGGCCCGTGTGCAGGCTGAAGACGTTGCCACCGCTACCGATTTTTAAGCGGCGGGCATTTCTAGTTGGGCGGGTTTCTTCTGTCACGATC
>Ga0137410_10000913_pt1 | contig 20298 bp, 17 predicted proteins | sample CZODoug1_16funga_FD_108878 | JGI IMG/M metagenome (GOLD analysis project Ga0137410, IMG submission 108878) | Vadose zone soil fungal communities from Angelo Coast Range Reserve, California, USA - CZODoug1_16fungal (Illumina Assembly) | ecosystem: Environmental > Terrestrial > Soil > Vadose zone... | reverse complement strand
TGTAAAGAAAGAAAACATGACGTGGCTGCATGTTTTACACCTTAAGACCTAGATCTTCTTGCATCGGCAATTTAGCATGAACGGCGAACAATCTCGTTAGTGAATAGGGGAAAGATAGAGACGAGGTAGGCCTGGCGGTGGTCGATAAGGACAAGCGGGCACGTCCGGTTTGGTGAGTTCATATCGTATGAGCTTGCGCGAAATATTCCTTAACAATCAAAGTGTATTACGGTCGGTGTGGCGATTTGTGTTGTTTCTCGCGTTGTACGTGCTCGGAGGCAGTGTGCTCGACCGAGTACTGACGCGGATTCATTTTCCTGACGCGCCGAGCGTACGCCATGCGTCGAGGTGCCTCTATGGGTGAAGTGCTGCGCGTGATTCTTCGCTGGACCGCTGCCTGGACGTTGCTCGGCGTGATTGGCGGAGTCGCGATGATGTTTGGCAAAGTGCCGCCAATCGCAGAATCAGGGGCCAAGCCGTCGGACCCGTGGTTTTACGCGTTTTGGATTCCCGTGCTCGGAGTGGCGGCAGGAGTATTTGGCTTCGCGCTGGGGGTTCTATTTTCGATGTTGATGGCGCTTCTCAAGAATTGGAGAAGCAGGGCCGAAGCCAGAGCTGATGTCGTGGGAAAGTACGGACCGAGAATTCTGTGTGGCACACTCGCGGGTGCCCTGATAGGGCTGATCTTTATCGGCGAGGACTATCAGGAAATATTTGTTTTTGCGGGGCTCGGCTTGTGTTCCGGGGTGGTGTCAAGCATCGTGCAGAGCCGTGTGCCGAAGGTCCGGGAAAGTAGTTGAGCAGAGCACGTTCAAAGATCGAGCGGGTGAAGAGAACTGGTGGTGCGTACGGCTCCCTGCTATTCTCGAACGCCTCAAATTGATTTTTGGAGTAATCGCCATGCGTATCGTAATCACTGCAGTTGCGTTGTTCACACTGGCTGTTGGAACGCCTGCTCAACAAGCCGCCACTCACTTTGATGGGAGGACCTGGTGGGAGCACGTGAAATTTCTGGCGGACGATTCGCTGGAGGGCCGCGACACGGGAAGCGAAGGGATCAAGAAGGCGCAGGCTTACGCCGTGGAGCAATTCAAGAAAGCCGGGCTCGCGCCCGCGGGCACCGAGGGATTTTATCAGCCGGTTGCGTTTATGCAGTACCAGGTGGACGAACCGAGATCTTCGCTGACGCTGGTGGTGAACGGAAAATCGGAGGCGATTTCGTTTGCGGACGATGGATTTATCAGCACGCGATTGACGTACAAGTCGGCGGAGCTGACGGCACCGCTGGTTTTCGTGGGATATGGATTGCGCGTGCCGGAAAAGAATCTGGATGAATTTGCGGGCGTTGACTTGAAGCACAAGATTGCGGTTTATCTTGCGGGGTCGCCGGAAGAGGTGCCGTCTTCGCTTGCTGCGCATTATCAAACGATCGGCGAGCGATGGAAGGCGCTGCAAGCGGCGGGCGCGGTGGGACTGATCACGATTTACAATCCGGCTTCGATGGACATTCCGTGGGCGCGCATTTCGGTGAACCGCAATCACCCGTCGGTGGATTTGGCGGATGCGGAATTTCACGAGGCGGAAGGATTGCAGATTGCGATGGCGTTCAATCCCGCATCGGCTGAGAAATTATTTGCCGGATCCGGTCATACGTTCGCGGAGATCGCGGCGCTGGGGAAAGACCGCAAACCGCTGCCGCACTTCGCACTGGCTGGTTCGCTGAAGGTAAATTCCGTGATCGTGAGCACTCCGCTGAAATGCCAGAACGTGGTGGCCAAGCTGGAAGGCAGCGATCCGGCGTTGAAGAATGAATTTGTGGCGCTCTCGGCGCACGTGGACCACGTTGGAATCGGCGCGCCGATTGGCGGCGACAAGATTTACAACGGCGCGATGGATGATGGCTCCGGCACGGCGCTGGTGCTGGATTTTGCAGCCGAGATGAAGGCGCATCCGGAGAAATTGAAGCGATCGGTTTTGTTTTTGCTGGTGACCGCGGAAGAAAAAGGTTTGCTCGGATCGAAATACTTTGCGGCGCATCCGACGGTGCCGGCAAAAGCGATTGTGGCGGACATCAATGTGGATATGTTTTTGCCGATCGCGCCGCTGAAGGTGCTGAGGATACAGGGAATTGCGGATTCGTCGTTGGGAGAACATGCGGCGGAGGTTGCGCGGTCGTTCGGAGTGAAGCCGGTGGCCGATCCCGAGCCGCTACGGAATCTTTTTATTCGCAGCGACCAATACTATTTCATACGGCATGGAGTTCCGTCGGTGATTATGGACGTTTTCTTTGAGCCGGGTTCTCCGGAGCAGAAATTGTTTAAGGACTGGCTGACAAACCGGTATCACGCGCCGTCGGATGACGTGAATCAGCCTGTGGATCTGAATTCAGCGGCATTGTACGAAGAGATTGCGCACAAGTTGCTGGTGGACGTAGCGAACGCTCCCAACAAGCCGAAATGGAGCGCGGATTCGTTCTTCAAGCGTTACGCGACGAACTGAAGCTTCATAAAATTAATTTGTTGAGGATGCAGGCGCAAGGTATGCCTGGCGATGATCGATACGGTGGGCGTGGCGGGCGGTGACGGTGAGGGAGTGAAGTTTGCCGTCGGGGAGTTGGGGAACGAAGGCGAGATTGTATTCGTGGCGGACGATTTGGGCGATTTCGAGATAGATTTTTTGGTAGTCCTTCGCAGCTTTCGGAAAATACACGTGGCCTCCCGTCGCAGCGGCGAGATTGCGTAAACGGGCGCCGGCGTCTTTAAGGACCAGCGCGACCTGGGCGCGTGCGTCACGTTCGTCCAAGTCGTGTTTGTGTTTTTGGGGGAATTTCTTGAACGCCAGCGAAGTGGAGACAACGAGAACGCGCACTTCGCTTGAGCTGATATGCGATTGGAATAGAGTCTGGTCAATTGGAGGAGAGCTGTCTACGCCGCTGCTGATGAGAACAATCGTCTTTTTCCCGGGAACGTCGTTCAGCCATCCGAGAACAGTTTGCAGACTCTCGGAAAGGTCTAAATCGCCGAAACCGGAGGCGAAGTTCATCTCGCGAAGGAAGGCTCGCGTGGCGGATTGGTCGGTGCTGAGTTCGGACATGAGCTGCGGTTGCGATGAGTAGCAGACGATGGAGACGCGGTCTTGGGGCGCCAAACTCGCGATGAGCGCATCCGCTTTCTGAACGCTCTCTTTGCCGAAGAGACGCATGGCGGGGCCACATTCGAGCATGAGGATGACCTGGGCGGGATCGTCGTTGGCGAGGAACCCGGCGATGGGCTGTTCGACGCCGTTATCGAAAACGTGGAAGTCCGATTTCTGGAGGCCTTCGACGAAATTGCCGCGGCGATCGGTGGCGATGACGCCGACGTTGACGCGGCTGACTTCGACATGAATGGCGGGAGTTTGTGGTTCTTGTGCGAAAAGAAAGGAGGGAAGAACGAAAAGCGCAAAAAAAGAAGCCTGCCGCAGGAAGAGGCGACAGGCATTCTTTGTGAAATACATTCTGTGAATCGAGCGGAAGGAATCGGCTCTCGTACTTGAGAGCCTAATTCCTGGCTACGGCTTGGTTGGTGCAGCGGCTGGTGCTGCGGCGGCGGCCGGAGCGGAAGCGTCCTTGGGCGTCGAAAGATAGCCGGTGATCTGGTCCTTGCCAACGGTGAAGACGACGATTTCGTAGGGCATGCTGCGCGAGCTTCCGACGTAAAACTGCACGGGTTCTCCGGAGGTTTTGTCTTTCTTTTCAATCTGGCGATCGTCGGCGACGAGCGTCATGGTGTACTTGGATTTTTTGGGATCGGTCTTGTTGAGATTGATCTGGATGGGGCCGACGCGCTGCGCATTCTTGGCTCGCTTGATGCTGAATTCGTAGTAGTTGCGGTCGCCGCGGCGCTTGAGGTCTTCGAGGTCGTCGTGATTGCGCGCGACGAGGCCGCTCATCACGCCCATGTCACCCTTGGTGCTTTCGAGCTTGGCCTTGGTGGCTTCGAGATCGCTGCGCGTATCGGCGATGTCTTTTTTGGCGCCGCCCACTTCCGTTGCGACTGCTCCGATTTTTTCATTGCTTTCGGTTTGCACGGCGGTGATCTGGCCGGTGAGCTTTTGGTCGGAGGTGATCTGATCCTTGCGGATGGATTCGGCGCGGCTCTTGGCTTGCGCGACTTCGGAAGCGGTCATGCCGACTTTTTGCTGCGTCACTTCGACGATGCTCTTGAGTTCAGCGAGACGAGTATTGGCCTGATCGAGTTGCGTGCTGAGCGTGGTGTTGGTCTTCTGCGCGTCGGTGAGATCCTTGGTGAGCTTGGACGTGGAGCTATACGCGAAGAAGCCGACGGCGCCGAGCGCTAGAAAAAGCAGAACGAATAAAACAGAGATCCAGCGCGGAGTTCCAGAGGATTCGTAATGATAAGACTCCTGCGAACTCGGCACGTTGGGAGAAATGCTCATTGCCCCTCCTGAGAAGTGGCGACGGATGTTTTTAGCTTGAGGTACGGAAGTAATTATGGCGCGTGCGGGGCGGAGAGGCAAGCAGACAGACTGGCGACGTGCGCCAGGCGTTGTCGAAGAGCGCTGCAAGCTGAAGAGATAAGTAACGCAATTAACAGGTAATGATAGAGAGAAAAAGGGGCGGGGTTACGAGAGAGAGAATCGTAACCCCGCGGGGTGCAGGACTAAAAGTTGAATTTCAGGCCGAGTTGAAGGGTGCGGCCACCGGAGGCGCTGGTGATGTGGCCAAAGGTACTCTTGGGGTCCGGGCTATATGTTGTGCCATTTGAAGTGCCACCGTTCCCAGTGAAGAAAAACTGCGGCGTGTTGGTGACGCCAAAGGCTTCAAGCCGCAATTCCATGTTGTAGCGCTCGGTGAAACGGATCGATTTGGAAAGGGTGGTGTCAAGGTCGAAGAAATTGGGGCCGCTCAGGTAGTTGCGCCCAACCGTACCAAAGGCACCGGGGGCGGTAGGAGCCGCAAAGCTTGAGGTTGAGAACCAAGGATTGTTGGGATAGGCGCCGACACTGTGACTGATCTCTACGGGGGCAACGAGATCGGGCGTCTGCGTATTGCCCGGGGCGGCGAGCGAAGTGCCACTGGCCGTGAAGGCCAAGGGCAGCCCGGACATAATGGTCATGAATGTTGAAACACGCCATCCGCCGACAACCGCGGCAGCTGGCCCGGAAGAAGCCCATCGCTTGCCGTGCCCGAACGGAAAATCGTACACAAAGCTCTGTACGAACGTCTGTGTGCGGTCAAAGTCGTTGCGGGCGTAGTTTCTGCGCTGGTTGATGTAGAAGAAGAGGCCGCCATCGTCGCCTGTTTGGAAACCCATGCCTTTACCGAAAGTGTACGCAGTCGTGGTAGAGAGTCCGCCCGTGAACTTGCGGTCAAATTTGACCTGCAAGGCGTGATAGTTGGAAGAGTATCCGGCGAAGAGCAGGTTCGTACTGGCCGTCCGACCGAACGCCGTAAACTCGGGAAGTCCAGGATTGCCGGCGCCAGCGATGGTGCTGGCGTTCAAATTGTAGTTCACGACGGTGCCAACGCTGTGATTGCCGACGTAGGCGACATCGACAACGAACTTTCCCGGGAGCGACTGCTGAATGGCGAGATTCCATGATTCCACGTAAGGGTTTTTGAAATTCTGATTCACCACAAAAAGGTTGGAGTTTTTGAGCACCACCGCAGCCGCCGGGCTGCTGGCACTGGTGATGACGCCATCCGGCGGAACCACGGGCTGGATGATGGCGGGGAAACCATTCTCGAAAGTTGCCGGAGTTACGCCATCAGCAAGTACCGCCGCGCCGAAGCTGGCGACCGCGGGATTGAAGGCGTTGTTCGAGCGCACCGGAAAATTGTAGGCGTAGCTGTTGTCCGGAAAGGGCGTGAAGCTGATGCCGAAGCCGGCGCGGATGACGGTCGAATCTTTCAACCGATAGGCCAAGCCGAGGCGCGGCGCAAAATATTTGTAATGAGTAGTGATTCCGAGATTGTCGGGAATATCCCCGTATCCGCTAACGCGAAGCGTGTTGTTGGTCGGGTCGTAGCTTGAGAATCCACCCTTTTGGACTGGCGTTGCGGGAGGATAAAACTCCCAACGCACGCCTATGTCAGCGGTTAGCTTCGGGGTCACAAGCCATTTGTCCTGGACGAAGGAGAAGAACTGCCAGGCTCGATAGTTAGGGAAGAACGTTGCGAGGTCGCGGCCTGCCTGGCCCGGCACGTCAAACAAGAAACTGCCAAAATTGTTTGTGAAGCTGGTCTTGGACGCGCCGCCATTGGGAGACGTCAAAGGGTCGGGGCAGCCGGGACTGACATCACCGGCAGTGCATTTGCGGGCCGTTTGACCGTCGTTGAATGTATAAAGACCCCGAGGGCTGAAGGTCTGTTCCTGAAGCAAAGCGTCACGGACACGGCGTAGGTCGACGCCAAACTTCACCGTGTGATTGCCAAGGATTTTGGTCCAGGTGTTTGCGAAATCGATGTTTGTCTCCGAACGGATCCAGGGCAAGCTGGCGGAGAATCCGATGATCGGATTCGAAAGAACGCCGCCGTTGATTGTGATACCGACGATTCCGCTGGTGATCGGGTCGAGGTTCACACCCGGGATTCCAAGGTCCTGCGAAGTTGTGGTCCCTAAGTCCGTGTTATGCGCCTCATTGTGATACCACGCGACGCCGGCACGAAATTCCGTGACGAGAGTATTCGAGAAGAAGTGATTATAGTTCGCGCCGATGCTGTACGTGTTTTGGATGCCAGAACCCTCAAAGTTGCCTTGCGCGGGGCCGCCAGCAAGGCCAAAAATCGGTGCCTGAAAAACGGAAGGTCGTTGATAACTGAAGCGGCCGCTCAACCGATCCTTGCTCGTAAGGTTCGCGTCCACTTTCGCGTCAACGAAATCGGTATCCTTCCGAAAAGGTAGCAGCGCGGCATAGTTATTTGACGTGCCAGGAAGATTCGGAGCGGGCAAGAGTGCTAGGAGTTTTGCAGAAATGGGGTCGATCATGGCCGAAGGAATGATGTTCGGGCAGCCGGCGACGTTGGTGCAGGCGGGATTGTAGGCGTCCACAGGCCCGCTGGCCCCGGGGACAGTCGAAACTCCGGGCGAGGAAGAGGCGACAATCTGCTGACGGAGGGTGCCGTCGGAATTGCCGCTGAAGGGATTGTAGATCGCGGTCGTGGAAGCGCTCAGGTCGCCTGTGCGAATAGCCATCGTGGGAATGCTGATCTTGTTGGCGTTGGCCTCGTGGTCAAAAACTTTGAGATAGTCAGCGAAGAAGAAGAGCTTGTTTTTCTTGATGGGCCCACCAACGTTCCCGCCGAAGTAGTTATATGCGAGGTGACCGACTGACTGATCGAAGTAGTTGCGGGCATTGAAATAGTTATTGCGGATAAATTCGTAGGCTGCCCCGTGGTAGTTATTGGAACCGGACTTCAGAATGACGTTGGTGACGGCGCCGCTGGCGCGACCGAGTTCCGCATCGAAGTTGCTGGTTGACACGTCCACAGTTTGGATGGCTTCGAGGGGCGGGATGAGGATTTGGAGCAGTCCCGTGCGCTCGTTGTCGTCGATTCCCTCGATTTGATAGTTGTTGCCCTGGCGAAGCTGGCCGTTGACTTCGGTCTGCAAGGAGCTACTGGCGTTGAAAAATTGTGAATGCTGGAAGGTAGCGCGAGTGGTGCCGGGGACGAGATTCAGGAGATTTTGGAAGTTGCGGTTGGTGCCGAGCGGCATGTTCTCCACCAGCACGGTTTCCAGTTTGCGTCCGGTGTCGGCGCGCTCGGTCTGAAGAATAGGGGTTTCCGCTTCGACGGTAATGGTTTCGGAGACGTCTCCGGCTTGCAGATCCAGATCGATGCGCGAAGTTGTATTTACGACCACGTCGACGCCGGAGCGGGAGGCGCGCTTGAAGCCGGTGAGTTCCGCAATCACGCGATAGGTACCCGGTGGCAAATCAGGAAAAACGTAATTGCCGCTTTCGTTGGTCTGGGCCGTGCGGCTGATATTTGTGTTGGTTTCCGTGATGGTGACTTTGGCGTTCGCGACGGCAGCTCCGGAAGAGTCCGAGACCGTGCCCACGAGAGTCGCGTTCACGGCTTGCGCGGCGACTGGAGCCGGAGCGCCGGCTAAGACGAACGTAATGAGGAGCACCGCACTCAAAGCGCAGAAGGCGAGCTTGCCGGCACAGAAGGAAAGCAAAAGATCTGGCGTATTTCGATTGAACGGAAACCGGGAATTTACCCGGGAAGAAAATCGATAACTCATAACCTCACCCCGTTTCACTTCGGAAGGAAGATAGGCCCCCCACGCAGGCCGAAAAACCGTGGAACTGGTTCCACACCCTATCGGAGCATTGGGCGCAAGTCAAGAAGGCTTTTTAACAAAAGTGATGACCCGCATCCGTTATTTGGATTGGGCGGGCTGGCGTCAGATTCCCGTGGACTGCGGATTCTCCCAATTCGTCTGCGAATTAGCGGGAGAACGGTACTGCGTCACCGCCGGGAAATTTCAGGTTGTGCTAGACTCCCCCTACATCGCGGGGCTCCGTATGGAGCACCGGTGAGTCGAGGTAGCCGGTAGCCATGGAAGCAGTTCCACGGAAGACAACCATTCGCGACGTTGCAGAGGCCGCGGGCGTCGGCGTGGGGACGATTTCGCGCGTGCTGAATTCCAGTTCGCAAGTCAGCCGCGAGACGCGAGCCCGTGTGCTGAAAGCAATTCGGCGACTCGGGTTTCGGCCCAATGCGCAGGCGCGCCGCATTCTGCGTCGGCGGTCGGAGACAGTCTGTTTTCTGCTCAGCAATCGCGATTTCCTGCATCCATTCCACGCGCGGATTCTGCAGGGCGTCGAATCCTACGCAAGCGGGATGAAGCAGCACGTGTTGTTCGCTGCGCTGCATTATTCGCCAAGAATTGCCGCGGAAAAGATTGATCTGCCTCATGTGCTTCAGGAACATGGTTTGATTGACGGGATAATTCTGGCCGGTACGATCTACCCGAATCTTTTACGGCGCATGGAATCGATTCATGTGCCGTTTGTGGCGTTGAGCAACAACGTAATGGGAATGGACGGAAAGTCAGCGTTTGACCAGGTGGGCTTCGACGATTTCAGCGCCACGCTGGAGGCCACACGCCACCTGACGGGCGAAGGGCATCGCGAGATTGCATTTGCGGGAGACCTGTCTTTTCCGTGGTTTCAGCGCAGATTCGCAGGATACCGCGAGGCGATGCGCGAGAAAAAACTAAAACCGGTGCTGGTAGCGGCCAAGGGAGCGCAAAGCTTTGTTGATTTTGGCCAAAAGGTGGCGCAGCGAATTGTGGCGCGACGGCCGAAGCCGAGCGCGGTGGTGGCCGGCAACGATGAAATAGCATATGGACTTTGGCTTTGGTTGCGTCGTCAAGGAGTAAAAGTGCCGGACGAAATCAGCCTCGTGGGCTTTGACGATCGCGAAGAAGCCGTCCTGATGGATCCGCCGTTGACGACGATACGCGTGCACAAGGAAGAGATTGGTCAAACCTGCATGAAAATGTTGCTCGAACGATTGCACAATCCGCAAATGGCCTTCAGCCAGCGCATCCTGCCGACAGAGTTCGTGATTCGAGGAAGTGTCCTTCACATCTGAAGCTCCCGAAAAATTGAGATTGGCCAAGCAGCTGGTTTTCTTGGCATGGAACCGCGCAGGAGGCTACACTTGCGCCGAGTGAAGCGAAAGTTAGCAGGAGGTGGCGAAAATGGCTACGCGACAACGAGCGCTGGAAATCGCGCCAGAAGGAATCACGATCAGACAAGCGCGGGAAGAAGACGCCGGAGAATGCGGACGCATCTGCCACGCAGCGTTTACCCAAATCAATTTGAAGCACGGCTTTCCGCCGGATTTTCCGAACGCGGAGGTTGCCACCGGAGCCCTGTCGACGTTGTTTAGGCATCCGGGATTTTATTGTGTGGTGGCCGAAGCGAACGGAAAACTGATTGGCAGCAATTGCCTGGACGAGCGGACGCCAATTGCGGGCGTGGGGCCGATCACGGTCGATCCGGAAACGCAGAACAAAAGCGTGGGGCGAAGCTTGATGCAAGCGGTATTGAAGCGCGCGGAAGAGAAGAAATTTCCGGGCGTGAGATTGTTGCAGGCGGCATTTCACAACCGCTCGCTATCGCTGTATACAAAACTGGGGTTTGACGCGCGGGAGCCGATTTCCGCGATGCAAGGACCGCCGATTAGCCGGCAGATAGAGGGCTATCGCGTGCGCGGCGTCAAGATAAGCGATTTAGAAGCCTGCAACAGGCTTTGCAGCGCGGTGCACGGACACCATCGCGGGGGTGAGTTGGCCGACGCGATCAACGACGGTAGTGCCGTCGGTACGGAACGCGGCGGGCGAATCACTGCTTACGCGACTGGATTGGGATTCTTTCTGCACGCGGTAGCGGAAACAAACGAAGACCTGCAGGCGTTGATTGCATCAGCCAAAGAGTTTACGGGACCAGGAATTTTGGTGCCGACACGAAATGCGGAGCTGTTCCGGTGGTGTTTGCAAAATGGCTTGCGAGTCGTGGAGCCCATGACGCTCATGACGATTGGTCTTTACAACGAGCCGAGAGGCGCGTACTTGCCGTCGATTTCGTTCTAGATTATCCGCACGCCAGAGACTGTGTTCTAAGGCGCCGGAGAGACACGATTCAGTTTGACCGATAGGGCGTCGTAGTCGCCGTGGAGCGGCAGGTCGAGACCGCGATTCATGAGATAAGCGCCGCTTAAGGTTGTGGGAAGGGAGGCGAAGGCCTTGCGGTCGGTGCCGTCAAACCAGGTGACGGAGTAAGCGGCGGACTCGTCGAGGCCGCGGAGTGGAAGTGAGGGAAGGTTGCGGCCGAATTGTTGCGAGTGAAGGAACGCAAAGAGCACGGATACGGATTGGTCCGGCGCGACGTATTGCGTGGCTTTGAAATTCGAATCGGCGGGCGGAGTGAGCCGATAGAGCGAACCGTTTTGCACGGTGGCGCGGACTGATTTGTAATAGTCGATCATTCTCTTCGCCAGCGAAAAATCTTCCTGTTGCCAGCGATTCAGATTGGACCCGACAGCGAGCGAGCCCTGCATCGCGGTGAGGAAGCGGAACGGGAGCGAGACGCTGCGGCCGTTGAAATTCGGCACGTCCGTGACCCAGGCCATCATGATGTGCGGTGTATAGGCGTAGGTAAAGCCCTGCTGAATAGTGAGGCGATCGAACGCTTCGGTGTTGTCGGAGGGCCAGACTTCTTCGGTGTAGCGAAGAATGCCGAGGTCGATGCGGCCGCCGCCTCCGGAGCAAGATTCGATTTCTAGTGCGGGATGTTTTTTGCGCAGGCGGTCGAGAATGTCGTAAACGTTGTTCGTGAACTTCACCCAGATATTTTTCTGCTGTTCTACAGGAACCTCGGGCCAGCCGGGTTCGGTGAAATTTCGGTTGTAATCCCATTTTAAGAAGGCGATGTCGTTTTTTGAAACGAGATCGTCGAGCCATTGAAAAATGTAGTCGCGTACGTCGTCGCGCGCCAGATTCAGCACAAGCTGATTGCGCGCTTCGGTACGCGGTCGGCCGTCGAAGTGCATGGCCCAATCGGGATGTTTGCGATAGAGGTCGCTGTCCGGATTAATCATTTCCGGCTCGACCCAGATGCCGAAGTCCATGCCGAGTGATTTCACTTTCTTGATGAGAGGGCCGAGGCCGTTGGGAAACTTTTTGGGATTGACGTACCAATCGCCCAAGCCTGCGTGGTCGGTATTGCGTTGACCGAACCAACCGTCGTCCATAACGAAGCGTTCGACGCCGAGGCTGGCGGCTTTTTCGGCGAGGGCCGTCTGGCCGGGCTCGTCGACACCAAATTCCGTGGCTTCCCACGAATTGTACAAAATCGGCCGGGTGCGGGCGCCGCTGCCGTTGGGCAGAATGGCGCGCAGTTCGAATCGATGGAGCATGCGCGACGCCTCGCCGATGCCGCCGTCGGTGAAGCCGGCGTAGAGCGGCGGCGTGGCAAGCGACTCATTCGGCGGCAAGTAATAGCCGAAGTCGAAGGGATTGTATCCAGCGGTGACGCGGACTTGCAGATGCGGCGTTTGTTCAATGCTGATGCGCCAACTGCCGCTCCACCCGAGCGCGCCGAACCAGACCGGCCCATGCTCGGCGTCGGAGTTGCCGTCGCGATCGAGCGCGAACCATGGATTGGTCTGCTGACTGGTGCTGCCGCGGCGGCTTTCGAGAATCTTCAGACCGGTGTGAACGGGTTCTTCATTGAGCTGATCTTCGCCGGCCCAGCGGCCGGTGAGATAACGGAGGCGGTAGCCGTCGCCTTGCGGGAGATAAAGCGCGCCAGACTGCGCGCTCTCGACGACCACCGGTTTGCCGGTCCGATTCTCAATGGAGGCGTCGCGGCGAAGAATGCCGGACTGCGAAAAAATGCTGTAGTGAAGATGAACAAACAGGTCGCGTTCGATGTCCTTGAGGGTGACGGTAAGGCGACCGCCGTCAATTTTGTGTTCGAGATAGTGAAGAACGAGATCGCGGTTGCCGTCCGGAAACGTGATTTTGAGGCTGGGTTCAACGTAAAGGCCTGCGCCCCATCCGGGATACTCCTGAGGAGTGCGCGTGGTGCCGAGGTCGAAAGACGCCCATTCGGAAAAACTGTGCGCGGCTGAGAAATCGGCGTCGCGCGCGACATGCTTACCCCAATAGATGTGCTGCAAGCCGCCTTGTTCGTTGATGCCGAAGACGTAGGTGATTTTGCCGTCATCGAGGAGGAAAAGCTTCGGCTTTTCAAGGAAGCGGATTGATGTTTGCGCTGAGCCGAAAGGAGCCAGAAAGAGGACAGCAGCGGTAGTGGCGAGAAGTGAGCGGGTGAAGATGTTAGGAAGAATCATGGAGATGGCTCGCTTTCGGAAAATTGCTGGAAGGACGCGTCCTTCGTCGTTTGGAGATCAGGCGCCAATAATGGAAACGTTTACTTTTCCCTGCGCATGATGGACCGACTAAGCTGACGAGTCAACGGGCGCGGAGAAGGTCGCGCTAGCGGGTACTAGGAGAACGGGGTTACGTTCGCGTGTGCAAATGTTGCGGGAGCGCTGTGGTTTTCTTGACTTGGCGGCGACGCGACCTCAAAATAAATAGGCATGAGCGTAAGCGCCGGAGGCGCGGAAGCGATGTTCCTGGATGTCAAAGAGCTGGCTGTCCGCAAACTGAGCTTGCGCAAGAGCTACGCTCCGGGCGCGATCGACTACCAGACGAGTGAGATCAAACAGGTTGAGCCGCTGGAAGTGACGGCGACGGCCGAACTTTTTGACGGCACGCAGATCAGAATTACCGGCGAGCTGGAAACCAAGCTGGAGTTGGCTTGTGCGCGATGCCTTGAGCCGGTGACGGAAGAGGTGCACCGGTCGTTCGATCTCTTTTACAGCCCGCTGCCGAAACTCGCCAAGCCGGAAGAAGAGCGGCTGAGAGACGATGATGCGGATGTGGGCTTTTACAAGGGCGAGGGAGTGTTCCTTACGGATGTGTTGACCGAGCAAGTGCTGCTGGCGGTGCCGATGAAGGCGATTTGCCGCAGCGATTGCCGCGGATTGTGCGCGGCATGCGGAGCGAATCTGAACCACGAAGAGTGCCGCTGCGAGACGCACGGCGTGGATGCGCGCCTGGCTCCCCTGGCGCGATTGAAGCAAGACTGGCTCAAGAAACAATAAGAGCGAGAAATTTTTGATCGTATTTTACGTTTTTGTGTGCTTTTGTGGTGTGACAAGCGAAAGCAAAAAGCACCGGTCTAAAGACCGGCCACTACATAGGCAAAGAATCTTGAAGGGAATTGAATAAAGGAGCAGTACGATGCCGAATCCAAAGAGAAGACATTCAAAGCGGCGCAGCAGCACGCGACGGGCGCACGACCATCTGAAGGCGCCAGCGAGCTCGAATTGCCCGAACTGCCACGAGGCGAAGCAGCCGCACCGGGTCTGCCCGCACTGCGGCTACTACAAGGGCAAAGCCGTCAAAGAAGTGAAGGCGTAAGCGCCAGAGTTTTTAGCACTCATACCGAGCAGAGCGGTACCAAGTCCCCATGATAACGATTGCCGTGGACGCGATGGGAGGGGATAACGCCCCCCGCCCCGAAGTCGAAGGCAGTGTGCTGGCTGCACGTGAGCTGGGAGTGCGCGTATTGCTGGTTGGACAACAGACAGTGATTCGTGCGGAGCTGGCGAAGCACGCGCCAGCGAATCTGCCGATTGAGATTGTGCCAGCGAGCGAAGTCATCACCATGGACGACCATCCGGCGCAGGCGTTCCGGCGCAAGAAGGATTCGTCGGTGCATGTGGCGGCGCGGCTGGTACGGGAGGCCAAGGCACACGGGATGGTCAGCGCGGGCAATACGGGCGCGGTGATGACCGTGGCGCGGTTTTTGCTTGGGACACTGGAGAGCGTCGATCGTATGGCGCTGGCGGCTCCGTTTCCGAACGCGAAGGCAGGCGTGAGCGTATTGCTGGATGTGGGAGCAAACGTGGATTCGAAGCCGGAACATTTGGTGCAGTTCGCGGTGATGGGCGAGATTTACTATCGCGCGACATTTGGCCACGGACATCGAAGGCCGAGAGTCGGCCTGCTTTCGATCGGCGAAGAAGAGATCAAAGGCAACGAGTTGACGCGTGAAGTTCACAACCGGTTGAAGAAGACGCATTTGCATTACATGGGCAACGTCGAAGGCGGCGATCTTTTTTCCGGCGAAGTGGACGTAGTCGTTTGCGACGGATTTGTGGGGAATATCGCCCTGAAGATTTGTGAAGGGCTGGCGGTACAGCTTTTTGGTTTGTTGCGAAAGTCGATGAAGGGCTCGTTGATCACGCAGTTTGCGGGAATGCTGTCGCAGGGCGCTCTTCGTGGACTGAAGAAGACGATTGATTACACGGAGTACGGCGGCGCGCCCCTGCTTGGTGTGCGTGGCGTTTGCGTGATTGGACATGGCCGTTCGAATGCGAACGCCGTGAAGAATGCGATTCGCGTGGCGGCTGGTTTGGCCAAGGCCAACGTGAACGCAAAGATCGAACAGGAGTTGTTTGCAACAGACGTTGGTGGGTGAACGATTTTTTGGGAACGCGGCTTGACGGTGCAGTTGCGCACACGGTCGCAGAGGTAGAGACGATGGGAAAAGTAGCGTTCGTATTTCCGGGGCAGGCTTCGCAATACCCGGGCATGGGCAAAGAGCTGGCGGAAAAATATCCGGCAGCGCGGGCGGTGTTTGACGAAGCGGACCAGGCGCTGAGCTTTTCCATTTCGAAGATGTGCTTTGAAGGCACCGAAGAAGAATTGAAGCTGACGGCGAATACGCAGCCGGCGATTTTGACGTGCTCGGTGGCGGTATTTCGTGTGGCGGAAGAAAAAGGTCTGACGCCGGATTTTGTGGCGGGGCGCAGTCTGGGCGAGTATTCGGCGCTGGTCGCGGCAGGCGCGTTGAAATTTTCAGATGCGGTGCAGTTGGTGCGGAAGCGCGGAACGTATATGCAGGAAGCCGTGCCGCATGGCGTGGGCGCCATGGCAGCAGTTCTGGGGATTTCGCACGCCGTCGTAGCCGATGCCTGCCAGCGCGCGGCGCAGGGTGAAGTTTGTTCGGCGGCGAATTTGAATTCGCCGGAGCAGACCGTAATTTCGGGGCATGCAGGCGCCGTAAAGCGCGCGACGGAGATTGCGTCACAGCTCGGAGCGAAGCGCGCGGTGATTTTGCCGGTGTCGGCGCCATTCCATTCGGCGCTGATGATGCCGGCGCAGGAAAAGTTGGCGAAGGATTTGGAGAAAGTGCAATTCTCGGATTTGCGCGTGCCGCTCGTGACGAACGTGGATGCGGACACGATTGAAAAAGGCGAAGAAGCGCGCAACGCGCTCGTCCGCCAGGTTTCCATGCCGGTCCGTTGGGAAGAGTCCATACGGCTGGTGATCGATGAAGGCGTGAATACGTTTGTGGAAGTCGGACCGGGGCGTGTGTTGACGGGATTGCTGCGCCAGATCGAGCGGTCTGTGGCAGCGCTGAATATTGAAGACGAAAAGAGTTTGAGTATGACGCTCGAAAAGATTGCAGCGGCAAAAGCCGACGCGGCGTAAGTAGCGTAGTCACTCCTGTTTATCCCGTAGGGGGCTGCGCTACCGTAAGCGCTGCTCGATATTGCAGCGATTTGGCAAGTTTTTCAGTTGAGGTCCTTCGCGCATCTTCGTGGATGCGCTCAGGATGACAAGCTTCTGGAGTTTCGAGTCGAGCGGAGAGCTGAATGTTCAGCCTAAAAGGCAAAGTGGCGTTAGTGACGGGCGCTTCGCAGGGAATTGGGCGCGATGCGGCACTGGCGTTGGTCGAAGCCGGTGCGAAGGTAGCCGTGGCCGCGCGAAATGAAGCGAAGTTGGCGTCGCTGGTGAGCGAAATAGCTGCAACTGGCGGCGAAGCGTTCGCCGTGAAGATGGACGTGGCCGATGCCGAACAGGTGAAGGCCGGATTCAAGCAAGTCCTTGAAAAATTCGGCAAGCTGGACATTTTAGTGAACAACGCGGCGATTACGCGCGATGGGTTGTCCGTGCGCATGAAGTTGGAAGACTGGGACGCGGTGATCAAGACGAATTTGACGGGCGCGCATTTGTGCACGCAGCAGGCGCTCGCCGTGATGATGCGCGCGCGGGCGGGACGCATCATCAATATTTCATCGGTCGTGGCGCAAAGCGGCAACGCCGGCCAGGCCAATTACGTCGCGGCGAAGGCGGGATTGATCGGCTTAACGAAAGCGACGGCAATCGAGATTGCTTCGCGAAATATCACGGTGAATGCCGTCGCACCGGGATTTATCGAAACGCCGATGACGGATGTACTTTCAGCGAGCGTGAAAGAGGAATTGAATAAACGGATTCCGCTGGGCCGTATGGGCAAGCCGCGCGACGTCACCGCAGCAATCGTGTTTCTAGCCAGCGACGAAGCGGGCTACATCACGGGTCACGTCTTGAACGTGAACGGTGGCATGCATTTGGCGTAGTCGGAAGCAGGGCCAATTGGAAGACAGAATTGCTAGATCTTGGTTGCCCCTTTGTCTTGGCCTCTGGTGCCTCTACCACGCATGGCGTGGCATAGTTCCGCCAGCGGGAGGGAGGGAAGCTGGTAAAGCCATGCGGCCTAACACGCGATTCATTTATGCCTTTGGAGGAGTGTTGATCTTTGGATTGGGTTTGCTCTTTTTCCTATCGCCACATCGTTGACTTGGGTCCGATGCTCGGATGCATCGGCGGTAAAGACGACCGCAAAGTTGACCTTGCCGCAAGGCATGTCTAGAATGGCAAGGTTGCCTCTGTGGGGCTAAAACGGGCATTCTGCAAGAGTTTGGGCGCTGGCAGTTCGTGCGCCGGTGTAAAAGTACGATGAATTAGTCCCGACCCGGTCGGGACGGAGGAAATGGGAATGGCCAGCGTAGAAGAACGCGTAAAGCAGATTATCGTCGAGCAGCTCGGTGTGGATGAAGCGGAAGTGACGCCGACGGCGTCGTTCGTGGACGACCTGGGCGCCGATTCGCTCGACCAGGTGGAATTGGTGATGGCGTTTGAAGAAGCGTTTGGCATTGAAGTGCCGGACGAGGACGCCGAGAAGATGGCCACGGTGAAAGATGCCATCGAGTATATTGATAAGCACGCCAAATCGAAGTAACGGCTCGTTTGCCGCTGGATATCTCAATTCAACAGGGGTGAAGGAACGTTGACTCGCCGAGTTGTCGTTACGGGCGTTGGACTCGTCTGCGCATTGGGCATCGGCACGGAGGAAAGCTGGAAAAACCTCCTGGCCGGAGTCAGCGGCATTGGCCCGATCACGCACTTCGATACCACTGACTTTGATTGCACCATCGCCGGCGAAGTGAAGAATTTCGACCCTTTCCAGTGGATTGAGAAAAAAGAACTCAAGAAAATGGGCCGCTTCATCCAGATCGCGCTTGCAGGCGCGGATTTTGCGGTGAAGCAGGCGCAATGGAAGCCCGAACAGTCTGACCTGGACGAAGTCGGTGTGTACATTGCGAGCGGCATCGGCGGGTTCGACATCATCGAGCGCGAACATCTCAAGCTGACCATTGGCGGCCCCGGGAAAATCTCACCGTTCTTTATTCCTTCCGCGATCGTGAATCTGGCGAGCGGGCACGTTTCGATTCGCTATGGTGCGCGCGGGCCGAACTCCGCGACAGCGACGGCTTGCTCGGCGTCGGCGCACTCGATTGGCGATTCTTTCAAGATTATCGAACGTGGCGCCGCGGAGATGATGATTTGCGGCGGTACCGAGGCGACGATTACGCCGATGGGTGTCGGCGGATTCGCCGCGATGCGCGCGCTTTCGACGCGCAATGACGATCCCGCGACGGCAAGCCGTCCCTTTGACCGCGACCGCGACGGATTCGTTGTCGGCGAAGGCTGCGGCATTTTGATTCTTGAATCGCTCGAGCATGCAACGCGACGCAACGCGCCGATTGTCGCGGAGATCGTTGGCTATGGCATGTCCGGCGACGCGCATCACATTACGCAGCCGGTCGAAAACGGCGACGGGGCGTTTCGCGTGATGCGCGCGGCGTTGAAGGATGCAAAACTTTCCCCGGACGATATCGGCTACGTCAACGCACACGGAACTTCGACGCCAATCGGCGATGCGATTGAAACTCGCGCCATGAAGCGGCTCTTCGGCGACCGCGCGGTGAACAAGAAGCTTCCGGTAAGTTCGACGAAATCGATGACGGGACACCTGTTGGGCGGAGCAGGTGGGCTTGAAGCCGGTATCAGCGTGTTGGCCTTGCGCGACGGGATTCTGCCGCCGACGATCAACCAATTCAACTCCGACCCCGAGTGTGATTTGGATTACGTCCCGAACCATGCGCGCAAGCATTCGGTGGACTACGCGCTTTCGAATTCGTTTGGATTTGGCGGCACCAACGCCGCGCTGATTTTCAAGCGCTGGACGGGGAAATAAGCCGCTCTTGTCATTCCGAGCGAAGCGAGGAACCCGCTTTTGGCGAAGTGGTGAGAAAAAGCAGATTCCTCGGGCACAAATCGCCCTCGGAATGACATTTGGGCCGTTGTTGCATCGTTTCAGAGAAGGCAAATTCCCATGAAAATCATCGTGTGCATCAAACAGGTGCCGGCCAAAGACGCGCCGCTGGCGATTTCCGGCAACTGGGTCAAGGAATCGGACATCGGTTTCGAAATGAACGAGCCGGACCGTTTCGCGCTGGAAGAAGCGCTGCGCCTGAAGGAAAAGCACGGCGGCGAAGTGATTGCGCTCTCGATGGGCCCGGAGCGCGTGAAGCAAACGATGAAGGAAGCACTCGCAAAAGGCGCGGACCGCGGCATCCACATCGCAGACGATAATTTCTTTCAACTCGACCCGCTCGGCGCGGCGAAAGCGCTCTCCGCTGCTGTGAAGAGCGAAAACCCAGACCTGATTTTGACGGGCCTGCAGAGCGACGACCAGGGATTTGGCCAGACCGGCGTGCTGATGGCGGCGGAACTCGACCGGCCGCACGCGACCATCATCATGGCAATCGAAGTGGCCGACGGAAAAATGAAATTGAAGAGGGAATTGGAGGCGGGCTGGTTTCAATGGATTGAATGCCCTTTGCCGGCCGTGCTTTCCATCCAGTCCGGTATCAACAAAGTCCGTTACGCGACGCTGAAGGGAATTATGGCGGCGAAGAAAAAAGAGATCGCGAGCGTAACGCGCGAATCGCTCGGCGTCACCAGCGAACCGACGCAGCGCGTCGAAAGGATTTACGTCCCGACCAAAACGAAGAAGACGGAATTCCTGACCGGCACGCCGAAAGAAATGGCCGCAAAACTTGTGGAAAAGTTGAAGTTCGAAGCGAGGGTGATCTAACCATGAAAATCCTCGTCATCACCGAGCATCGCCAAGGAAAGTGGAACAACGGGAGTTTTGAAACGCTCGCGGCAGCGCAGCAAATTGCAAGCGCTGCTTCGGGCACCGTCAGCGCGGTGGTTCTTGGTAAAGGTATTGGCACATTTGCCGACGAACTCGCAGCCAAAGCCGTCGCGGAAGTTCTCGCCGTCGAAAATGAGCTGCTCGCTGACTACACCGCGGACGGATGCTGCATCGCGCTGAAGCAAGTCGTCGAATCCGCGAAGCCCGACCTCGTGCTGTTCCCGCACACGTATCAAGTCCGGGATTTTGCGCCGAAACTCGCAGCGATGCTCGGCAAAGGAATGATTGGTGACTGCGTCGGCTACCGCAGCGAAGGCGGCAAACTTGTTTTTGTCCGCCAGATGTTTCAGGGCAAAACCGTTGCCGACGTCT
>Ga0137410_10000912_pt1 | contig 20300 bp, 22 predicted proteins | sample CZODoug1_16funga_FD_108878 | JGI IMG/M metagenome (GOLD analysis project Ga0137410, IMG submission 108878) | Vadose zone soil fungal communities from Angelo Coast Range Reserve, California, USA - CZODoug1_16fungal (Illumina Assembly) | ecosystem: Environmental > Terrestrial > Soil > Vadose zone... | reverse complement strand
GCGCGCTTACAACACCATTGTTCCGCCTTCGGGCAAAGTGCTCTCCGGCGGCGTGGACTCGAATGCTTTGCAGCGTCCGAAGCGCTTTTTTGGGTCGGCACGCAATATCGAAGAAGGCGGCTCGCTGACCATCATTGCGACCGCGCTGATCGACACCGGGTCCCGCATGGACGACGTGATCTTCGAAGAGTTCAAAGGCACCGGTAACTCGGAAATCATCCTGGAGCGCAAGCTGGTAGACAAGCGCGTGTTCCCGGCAATTGACATTCAACGCTCCGGCACTCGAAAAGAAGAGTTGCTTATTCCGAAGGAAGACTTGCAGCGCATCTGGGTGCTGCGTAAAGTGCTGAACCCGCTGTCGCCGGTCGAAGCCATGGAACTGCTCATTGAGCGGCTGGCCAAAGCGCAGACGAACAGCGAGTTCCTGGCAAAAATGAATTCGCTGTAGTCGGTTTCCCGGGAGATCCTACCCAGCGACCTCCGTGACCTCTGTGCTTGAAGATCAAAACCTTGAACCACAGGGGACACAAAGGTCACGGGGAAATTCCTAAGTCATCTGCTCTTACCGGGATCATTATTTGAACCTACCTGCATTACCTTGGTTTCTCTACCTGCATCTGCGCACATCCTTTCCACAGCTCTACCGTGCTAAAGAACAATCACAGCCTACCGATATAAGTAGGTAAGCAGGAGCACAGTATGTGGAAGCATGTTCTACCTCTGACATTGTTGTTGTGCGTGCCCGCCGTTCAATCACAGTCACAGTCGTCGTCCGTCCTACCGGAAGTGGCTCAACTCCAGAAAAAAGCCATGGCCAATGGACCCGAGCTTCATCCGGTCGCGATGGAGACCACTTGGGTCGATCCGCACCAGCAGATGTCGCGGACGCTGGTCACGAATGCTTTTATCGAACGGCAGTTGGCGTTACGGCGAGATACCGAGAAACTATTCAGTCTGGCGGCCGAACTGAAACAGAATGTGGATAAGACGAGTCCGAGCATCCTGTCCATGGATGTAATCAGGAAGGCGCAGGAAATTGAGAAGCTGGCCAAGAGCGTCAAGGACAAGATGAAGGACGCTTACTAAGTCGCGTCGATTCTTTTCGATGCCAGCGGAGACACGGCAAGATGCGTCTCTACAGACGATGTTAGATCGATTCCCGGTGGGAGTCGGCCCAGGCCGCGCACGGAACTGTGATCCAGATGACCAGGGCCCCGATTGCCAGTTGATGGGTGTCCAGCGGAGGCGGCGCGAACATCATGGCCAGCCATCCCAGGGACAGTAGGGCAATCAGGCTCCAGACGGCCCACGCACCCGCCCGATCGCGCGCTCGCGTCGCACGCAGATACAATGTTATCCCCACTCCAAAGAGCAAGACTTCTGCCGAGATCGATCCCGCCCATGAATTCCACAGACCCAGTCCCACCTTGGGACCGCCGGGCCAGAGCGGCAGGTCGGGCCGATGGACAACAAGATCAAGCACCCAGTGACTGACAACCAGCGTCCCCAACACCCACGCGCCGCGCACATAGCGTCGCACCAGGAAATAGATCAGGCTCACGGCAAGCGCCCAGCGCAGCACCATCGTCAAGCTGTGCGAGAAGGGATAGTCGTAGAAGTCAAACGGCTGCACCTTGGTAATGCCGGGCACGACCCGAACATGTTCGAGTCCGAGCAACAGAAAAATCGGCCAGATCAGATCGAGGAACGCCGCCGCGAAGACCAGAAATCCCAACGAAGTCCGCGGCGCAACCCGCTTGCCTGCGAGCGCAACGCCGAAGTGCCCAATGAACATGGCAACAAACTATCACGTTCTGCCAGGACGTGAGCGAAATCGAGAGATCCACTTCTCTCCTAAAAATGACGACCAGCGTGGTCGTCGGGGCGCACAGAGTACGTTAGTAATCTTTTCAATAGTACTTATGCACGTTGAAATACGTCCATTGGTGCTCTTGCCAAAACGGCTCGCATCAACAGACGGAGGATTCATGAAGTTCGCAAGTTTTCCCAAGTTCGCATTCTTGTTGCCGATCGCTGGCATTCTAACCATGGCACTGGCAGGCTGCGGCGCCACCAGCAATCTGGGATTAACCCAGGGCAACTGGGCGTTCAGCGCATCCTCGACTGCCCCGGGGAAGGTCGTCAGCGGCCCCACATTTGTTGTCGGTGGAAACCTTACCCAGAGCGGAAACAGCCTGACGGGCACCATGTACATTACCCAATCGGGCTGTATCCCCCCTCAGTTCGTCGGATTTACCGGAACAGTGAAAGACAAGAATGTTACCTTGACTTCCGCCAGTTTCGGGGGACAGGTGATCTCGGTCACCGCTTCCGGAACCAAGGACTCGCTAACGGGGACCTACACAGTTACGGGCGAATGCGCCGATTCAGGCACCGTGACTGCCAGCCCGGTAGCGTCGATCAGTGGGACCTGGAACGGAACGATCCCGAACCCCACGCAAGGCATCGCCCAAGCTACGCTTTCCGTCGCTCTGACGCAATCCGCGACTGCCTCGGAGGATGGAACTTTCGCGTTGTCCGGGACCCTGACCTACACCAACTCCACGTGCTCGGTGAGCGGAACGATTTCCAACGGATATGTGGCGGGCAACTTTATCTCGTTCAGTGGCTCGACTGATGACGGCACAGGCGATGTCTCATTCGACCCATTTCTATTGGACAGCGTCACTGCGCCTAAGAACATGACGGGGACATACGCTTTCAGCAGCGCGGACTGCAACCAATCTCAATCCATAACGCTCACCAAACAGTAACGGCAATGTCACAAAAACAAGAAACGCCATCCAGGGGCCTTGGATGGCGTTTATTGTTTGCTGCTGAGTTTAGTCGCTCTTTGATTTACTCTGATGAAATCCGCATCCCGTAAAACGACCTGTACACGAAGAACACCGACACCGCGAAAAAGGCAAGCGCCATGATATGCGTCAAACCAGTGCCTCGATCTCGCGTAAGGGAGACGGCCAGTTCCACGGCCAGCAGTCCGAAAAGCGTGGTGAATTTGATCACCGGGTTCATTGCCACCGAGGATGTGTCCTTGAACGGGTCTCCGACTGTATCGCCGATCACGGTTGCATCGTGCAGCGGAGTGCCTTTTTGTCTGAGTTTCGTCTCGACGATCTTCTTGGCGTTGTCCCAGGCAGCGCCCGCGTTCGCCATGAAAATGGCCTGGTAAAGACCGAAGATCGCAATCGAAATCAGATACCCGATGAAGAAGAACGGCTCAACGAAGGCAAAGGCCAGCGTGCCAAAGAAGACCGCGAGAAAGATGTTGAACATACCTTTCTGCGCATACTTGGTGCAGATTTCAACCACCTTCTTGCTGTCGGCAACGGAGGCTTTGGTTGAGCCCTCGAGTTTGATGTTGGCTTTAATGAACTCCACGGCCCGGTAAGCGCCGGTGGTCACGGCCTGGGTGGATGCTCCCGTGAACCAGTAGATCATCGCGCCGCCCGTGATCAAGCCAAGAAAGAATGGAGCGTGCAGCAACGAGAGTTTGTCGACGTTGGTTGTCAGCCCGTTGGTCAGCGCCATGATGATGGAGAAAATCATTGTGGTCGCGCCCACTACGGCGGTTCCAATGAGCACCGGCTTGGCAGTGGCTTTGAAGGTGTTGCCTGCGCCGTCGTTCTCTTCCAGCAGGTCTTTCGCGCGCTCAAAGTTCACGTCGATGTTGAAATCTTTCTTGAGCTCCGCCTTGACGTTCGGAACCTGCTCGATCAACGACAGTTCGTAAACGGACTGCGCGTTGTCGGTGACTGGGCCGTAGGAATCGACCGCGATCGTCACCGGGCCCATGCCGAGGAAGCCAAAAGCAACCAGACCGAAGGCAAACACCGGCGCGGCGATCATCGTCGCGGCCGCACTCAGTCCTTGCAGACTGAACAAGTACGCCACCGACATCAGGCCGACCATGGTCAGACCCAGCCAGTATCCGGAAAAATTTCCGGCGACGAAACCAGAAAGGATTCCGAGCGACGCGCCGCCTTCTTTCGCGGAAGTAACTACTTCGTTGACGTGGCGGGAATCCACCGAAGTGAAGGCCTTGACCAGTTCAGGAATTACTGCTCCCGCCAGCGTTCCACAGGAGATGATGGAAGCCAGTTTCCACCACTGCGAGGGGTCGGGAACCATGTTGGGAACGAACTCGCCCAGCCTGGGGATGATGAGGTACGAGACAAAGTAGGTGGCCACGATCGAAACAAGCGACGTGATCCAGACCAGCGATGTGAGCGGCGTTTCGAAATTCATGTGGTCCGCTTTGGCGTAGCGGGCGCTGGCAATCGCGCTGTTGATGAAATACGCCAGCGCGCTCGCCAACAGCATCATGATGCGCATCACAAAAATCCAGACCAGCAACTGCACCTGAATCGACGGCTCTTTCACACCCAGCAAAATAAAAGTAATCAGCGCGACACCCGTTACGCCGTAGGTTTCAAAACCGTCGGCTGACGGCCCGACCGAATCGCCGGCATTGTCGCCGGTGCAGTCGGCAATTACCCCGGGATTACGAGCGTCGTCTTCTTTAATCTTGAAAACGATCTTCATCAGATCGGCTCCAATGTCGGCAATTTTGGTGAAGATTCCACCCGCGATTCGCAGCGCAGCCGCGCCCAGCGATTCGCCGATTGCGAATCCAATGAAACAAGGGCCCGCGTAGTCGGCTTTGATAAACAGCAAAATGAACAGCATGATCAACAGTTCGACTGAAATCAGCATCATGCCAATTGACATGCCGGCTTCGAGCGGAATCTGGTACACCGGGTACGGCTTCCCGGGAAGCGAGGCGAACGCGGTCCGCGAATTCGCAAAGGTGTTCACGCGGATTCCGAACCAGGCAACGCCATAGCTGCCCGCGATTCCCACCAGGCTGAATACCAGGATGATCAGCACCCGAGAAATCTCGAAGTGCCGCAGCACACCGAAGTAAAGCACGATGATCGCCGCGATGAAGGCCCATAGCAGCATCAGGAATTTGCCCTGCGTCAACAGGTAGGTCTTGCAGGTTTCGTAGATCAGTTCTGAAACTTCCAGCATGGTTTTGTGTACGGGCAAATTTTTCAGGCGCATGTAAATGGCCATACCGAAGCCCAGCCCGAAAACGCAGAACAGCAGCCCGATCGTAAGGATGCGATGGCCATCCATGCCGAGGAACGACACCGACGAGAGATCGGGCAATTGCAGCGCGGCTTCGCCACCGCCGGCTTCTCCGGCGGGCTGGGCAAACGCCGAGGCAGCGGTCAGGAACAGCAGAGTGGCCAAAGCCGCGAAAGTCTTCGAGAGCCGGAACCCCTCGGACGCAAGGGTTTCCATCCAGGTGCGCATAAAAATCCTCCAGGGATCAGTCACTGATATTCAGGGATCACGTCGCGTGATTTATGCCGGCGACCGACTGCCGGAATTCCGAACACGCTTCCACCGTAAGACAGAATTTAGGAGTGCCGATTTGGCCGCGTCGGAAATGTTCGTGCCGCCGGTTCGCCTGTATGACAGGCTCCACACCCTCGGTACGGACCCACGTTTATAGCATCTTGCAAAGGGCTGGGTCAACGGAGCCGACGGTCCATCCGGCCTGCGTCGAAACGGGTACACTGCCTGGCATGCTTTTCATGGTCATCGAACGTTTCAAGAGCGGCGACCCCAGGCCAATTGGCGTGCGATTCCGCGAGAAGGGCCGCATGTTGCCTCAGGGCGTGCAGTATCAAGCCAGCTGGATCGATCCCGTCACTGGACGGTGCTTCCAGATCATGGAGGCCCCAAGTTTGGCGTCTCTGAGCGAATGGACTCGCCGTTGGGATGACCTTGTGGACTTCGAAATCGCGCCCGTCCTCACGTCCGCAGAATACTGGGCAACGATAACTTTCGAATAGAACAGGTCGAAATGTGAAGCCCGTAACCGAGGCGCGCTTCCGTATAATTGACTTTCATGCTGGCCTCCCTCGACTCCATCGTATCGGCCACTCGGAAACGTATTTCCGAGAGCCGGCGAAGCACGGACATGCGCGCGCTGGAGCGGAATGCGGCGGAACACCTACCCAGGGGATTCCGCGAACGGCTTCGCCAGACGGCACGGCGCGGGCCCGCGATTATTGCTGAACTGAAGAAGGCGTCCCCTTCAAAAGGCTTGATCCGCGCCGATTTTCGTCCGATCAAACTGGCACAGGAATTGGAGCAGGCTGGCGCTGCCGCCCTTTCGGTGTTAACCGATGAAGAATTCTTTCAGGGCTCTCTGGATTATCTGGAGCAGGCGTCGACTGCAACTTCAATTCCCTGCCTCCGCAAGGATTTTATAATCGATGAATTCCAGATTCTGGAATCGCGCGCCTATTGTGCCGACGCGATCCTGCTCATCTTGGCAGCTCTGGAGCAGAAAGAATTGATCGCACTAGCCCGCAGCGCGCAAGCGCACAAGCTTGACGTGTTGTGCGAGGTCCATGACGAAAATGAATTGGAGCGGGCGCTCGATGCCGGTTGCGACCTGATCGGTGTGAACAGCCGCAACCTGAAAACCTTTAACGTCGATCTCGCAACGGCGCTGCGAATCGGGGAAGCAATTCCTTCGGAATGCGTCCGTGTAGCCGAAAGTGGGATCCATTCCGGCGCCGACGTCGCCCGCCTGCGCGCCGCCGGTTACGACGCGTTCCTGATCGGCGAATCGCTGATGCGGGCAGAGCGTCCGGGCGAAGCGCTGAAGATACTAATGGAAGAAGCGAAAGTAGTGGTTAGTAGCTAGTGTTCGGCAATTCGGACTCTGGTAACGTAAGGTTTAACTAACCACCAACCACTAATCACTATCCACTGTTTTTTTATGACTTGGATCAAAATCTGCGGGATCACGAACCCAGAGGACGCTCACACGGCGGTGGCTGCGGGTGCGAATGCGCTGGGCTTCGTGTTCTACGAAAAAAGTCCGAGGCGAGTGACGGTGGAGACCGTCAAGTCCATCGTCGCTGATTTACCGCTGAAGCTCGAGAAAATCGGCGTCTTCGTGAACGAGACTGTGGAAAACGTGCAACGCATCGTCACTGAAGCCGGCCTCACCGCTGTTCAGCTTCATGGAGAGGAAGATGCTGAATTCTCGCGCGCACTTTTCCGCCTGATGTCAAAGGGCTTGCGGCGACCCATCATTTTCCGCAGCTGCCCGGCGCAGATCTTCGACAAGCCCGCCGATCAGAGCGTGGGATGGGACCCGGTCTCCAGCGGCTTGGTTGAGCCGGACGAAGCTTACAAGGGAAAACGGGTACAAAAAATTCATGTAGCCAAGAACGGCGACCTCTTTCTTGAGACGCACGGATTTCGCCCCGGCGTGATTACGGGCGTGCTGCTCGATTCCTCCACTTCGACTCAACGCGGCGGCACCGGACAGGCTTTCGACTGGGAGCGCGTGCAACCGTGGGCGGGAGTGATCAACAGTATCAGCAAGCTGATCGTCGCCGGAGGTCTGCACGCCGGCAACGTGCAGGAGGCGATCCACATTCTGCATCCGTGGGGTGTGGATGTTTCCACCGGAGTCGAAGTCACTCCGGGCAAGAAAGATGCGAAGAAAATCCGCGCGTTTGTTGAGGCAGTTCGCGCAGCGGACGAGAGCGACTGACGATGGCGACAGTGAGCGTCACAAAACGTGGGCACGGCACCACAGCGAAGAAACTCGCCGCAGTTCCCGGGCGTTTTGGCGTCTATGGCGGACGCTACGTTCCGGAAACGCTCATGGCAGCGCTCGAAGAACTCGAGCTTGAATACGAGAAGGCGAAGCACGACCGCAAGTTTCAGCAACGGCTGGATTACCTGCTCAAACAATATGCGGGACGCCCAACGCCACTGTTCTTCGCGGAGCGCCTGACAAAAAAGCTGGGCGGCGCGAAGATTTATCTCAAGCGCGAAGATCTTCTGCACACGGGCGCGCACAAAATCAACAACTGTATTGGCCAGGCACTCCTGGTCGAGCGCATGGGCAAGCAGCGCGTGATCGCAGAAACCGGCGCCGGACAACACGGCGTCGCAACGGCGACGGTGTGCGCGCTGTTGGGCTTCGAGTGCGTCGTCTATATGGGTACCGAGGACATGCGACGGCAGGAACTGAATGTCTTTCGCATGCGACTTCTGGGCGCCGAAGTGCGCGGAGTAGATTCAGGCTCGCGCACTCTGAAAGACGCCATCAACGAAGCGATGCGCGACTGGGTGACGAACGTCCGCACCACGCACTATCTGCTAGGCAGCGTACTGGGCGCGCACCCGTATCCGACCATGGTGCGAGATTTCCATCGTGTGATCGGACGCGAGGCGCGGAAACAGATTCTCAAAGCCGAAGGCAAACTTCCCAGGGCAATTATTGCGTGCGTAGGCGGCGGGTCGAATTCCATCGGGATTTTCTACGATTTCCTGAAAGACAAGAAAGTCGAACTCATCGGCGTGGAAGCGGGAGGTTGCGGAGAGGCGCTCGGCCAACATGCGGCGCGCTTTCGCGGCGGATCGCCAGGTGTCCTCCAAGGCACTTTTTCTTACGTGCTCCAGGACAAATCCGGACAGATTGCGACCACACACTCGGTTTCAGCTGGACTCGACTATCCTTCCATCGGGCCGGAACACGCCATGCTCAAGGATTCCGGACGCGCTCAGTATGTGCCCGCTTCGGATATTGAAGCTCTGAAGGCGACAACAGTCCTAGCGCGGAGGGAAGGAATTATTCCGGCTCTGGAATCGGCGCACGCGGTAGCTGAAGCGATCAAGCGTGCCCCGAAGATGAAGAAGTCCGAGATTTTGATTGTGAATGTTTCCGGGCGCGGAGATAAGGATGTAGGGATCTTGCGTGAAAACCTGAAGTTAGACTAGTTGGCTGGCAACTGTGGCAGTAATCAAATGAAAAGGGCATTGAAATTTGCTTTCGGTCTAGGTTGCTTAATATCGGTTGCGGGCCCGTTCTTGGCACTCGTGCTGCACCCCAGGGGCAAATGGCTATTTGCGTTCATTTTGATCGGATTCGCAGTTCTATGGCTGAATCGTCGACTTGCCAAAGATCCGACACCGCAGGCACTTGCCGATCAGATCGAACGCCTGCTGACTGGTAACTATGCCGGATGGGACGTCGATGACTTCGAGATGCAAAGCATTCGAGATCCTCGGCTGCAAGATCTTCAGCGAAGATCCATAAATGTTGGTCTTCCAGAGGAGTGGATCAAACTGGATGAAGAGCGAAAGAATCAGTTGCGAGAGATCATTCTGGAACTAAGGAAGTTGGACGATACAAGAAGCGCAGGCGCACCAACAATCCAACACCCCTGATGAGATAACTTCTATCTTAATTTCATGCCTTTTAATTTTGATAATAAGCCCACTCTCATCGCCTACGTAACCAGCGGCGACCCCGATCTCGCAACCACGCGCGAAATCGTGCTGGCGGCGATTCAGGCGGGCGCTGGAATAGTCGAGTTGGGCGTGCCTTTCAGCGATCCACTAGCGGACGGTCCGGTGATCCAGCGGGCCAGCGAGCGAGCTTTGAAGCTTGGGACCTCGCTTGAGCAAGTGCTGAAACTGGCCGCGGAAATCCGCGAGTACTCGCAGTCCGTCGGCTTGATTGTGTTTTCGTACCTCAATCCCATCCTGCAAATGGGAATGCCCAAGTTCTGCAAGATCGCTCGGCACGCAGGCTTGGACGGCACGCTGATCACCGACCTTCCCGTCGAAGAGTCCGCCGAGTATCTGCGCGAAGCACGTAGCAACGATCTGGCGACGATTTTTCTGGCCGCTCCAACCAGCACCGATCAACGGCTGAAACAAATTGCCGAGGTCTCCACCGGCTTCGTTTACGCAGTCTCCCGCACGGGAGTCACCGGGACGCGGCGGCAGATGCCCGAAGATGCAAGTGGCCTCGTCAAGCGCCTTCGCCGTTTTACAAAGCTGCCAGTCGCGGTCGGGTTCGGGATTTCGACGCCCGAGCAATTCGCCTCCGTGGGAACCTACGCCGAGGCCGCGGTGGTGGGCAGCGCGATTGTGCAAATAATCGAACGAAATCCCGGACGAGAACCCGCAGCTGTGGCAGAATTTGTAAGTTCGCTTGTGGCTCGCAGCTCGTAGCCCGCGTCTCCTATGGACATTGCCGACTGGCGTAAGAAAATCGACGAACTCGATCACAAACTGGTGGAACTTCTTAACCAGCGCGCGACCGCCGCGATCGGGATCGGGCGGCTGAAGCGCAACACCGAGCTCCCCATTTACGAACCGGAGCGCGAGCGTGAGGTGCTCGCGAATGTGCAGAAAATCAATGGCGGCCCGCTCGCTGGACGGGATCTGGCGCAGATTTACGAGCGCATCATGGACGTGATGCGCAGCATTCAAAAACACGAAATTGTCCCGGCATCCGAGCCCACGCCCCACGGCACCGAGATCGATTCGAAGTACGAGGACTAGAACGGCCCGCGCGCACGCAGCATAAAGGCAAACGCAATCATGATTGTCGCGATGCAGGAATCGTCGTCGGAGGAGCAGGTCCAGCATGTGATCGACCAGCTCGTCCGGATGGGCTTTGAAGTGCACCGCTCCACGGGAGCCCGGCAGACCGTGCTTGGGGGAGTGGGCGCGCCGCATGATTTCGACATCCGCGAAGTCGAAATGATGCCGGGCGTGCAGGAAGTGCATCGCATCTCCGCGCCCTACAAACTGGCGGGACGCAATTTTCGCCCCGAGGGCACGGTCGTAAAGTTCCCTAACGGAGTTGAAGTTGGCGGCCCCAAGGTCGTGGTCATGGCCGGACCCTGCTCGGTCGAGTCGCGCGAGCAACTGTTCACGGTTTCTGAACTGATCGCTAAGGCCGGCGCGCGGGCCTTACGCGGAGGAGCCTACAAGCCGCGCTCGTCTCCTTATTCCTTTCAGGGCATGGGCGTCGACGGCTTGAAACTGCTGCGCGAAGCCGGCGACCGCTTCAATCTGCTGGTCGTCAGCGAAGTCATGGAGATTTCGCAGATTCCTATTATGATGCCCTACGTCGATATCTTTCAGGTCGGCGCCCGCAACATGCAGAACTTCAACCTGCTGCGCGAACTCGGCAAAATTCGGAAGCCTGTGCTACTGAAGCGCGGAATCGCTGCGACTCTGGAAGAATTACTGCTGTCGGCTGAATACCTGTTAGCAGGCGGCAACTACGAAATCATTCTGTGCGAGCGCGGCATCCGCACCTTCGAAACCTACACTCGCAATACGATGGACATTTCCGCGATTCCGATCATCCACAAGTTGTCGCATCTGCCCATGACCGCCGATCCATCGCATGGCACTGGACGCCGCGACAAAGTCGCGCCGATGGCGTGCGCATCGGTCGCCGCCGGAGCCGATGCGCTACTGATCGAGGTCCATCATCAACCGGACAAAGCTTTGTCCGACGGCGCGCAGTCGCTTTATCCCGAGCAGTTCTCGAAGCTGATGGACGAACTGCGCATGATCGCGCCCGCCGTCGGCCGCGAGATCGCGTAAACTTCTCTCCGAAACAGCCAGGTACGGCAACGGGAGGGCATGGCTTCAGCCATGCCGCTTAGGACGCAATTTGCGGGCTTTAGCCCGTGAGGAATCTGACAGGCGGGCCATGGCCTTCAAGCAAGTCACCATCATCGGCACCGGACTGATCGGCGGATCACTCGGTCTGGCGCTGAAGAAGCGCCGTCTCATGGGCAGAGTCATCGGCTGCGATCGTGCGCCGGTTCTGGAACGCGCGCGGGATTGTGGCGCCATTGACGCGGGAACGGTCAACGCAGCCGACGCGGTACGCGGCAGCGATCTGGTGGTGTTGGCCACGCCGGTGCTAGCGATTCTCGATCACATCGATCGTCTTGGTCCGGCCCTTGCCCCGCGCACACTCGTCACCGACGTAGGCAGTACCAAGTCGGAAGTCGTCAAGCGAGCAGCCAAGTCGTTCGGCAAAGGCGCCGGCCAGCGCTTTCTCGCCGGACATCCCATGGCAGGTAAAGAGCAAGCGGGAGTGGATTTCGCCGATGCCGACTTGTTCGAAGGTGCGGCGTGGCTGTTCACACCGCTGCCACGCCAGAACGTTCATGCCGGGCTGTCCGACGAATTTGTGCACTGTGTTGAAAAACTGGGCGCGAAGGTCGCAATACTCGACCCTGTGGTCCACGATCGCTTCTGCGCATGGATCAGTCATTTGCCGCAGATGATTTCGACCGCGGTCGCAGCCACCCTGGTGGATGAGTTCGGCGCAGATGCGCCATTGCTCGACATCGGTGGACGAGCCCTGCGGGAGCTCACGCGCATTTCCGGCAGCCCGTATTCGATGTGGCGCGACATCGCCATCACCAACAAACACAATCTCGGACACGCACTGCTGAAAATCGAGCAGCGTCTGGCGCACATCCGTGAAAACCTCGATACCAAACAACTGGCGGAAGAATTCGAGCGGGCGCACCAGTTGAGGAAAAATCCACCACGGAGGCACGGAGGCGCGGAGAAAATGAAGAAGTGAGAGATTGCGCAAGTGGCGTTTTGTAGGGAACAATCTCTGCGCGGATTTGAGACTTATTATTGATGTCGAGCGAAGACGAAAACAAGGAAGACTAGGACAGACAAACCAACGAACCAGGCACCGATGAATTTTGCGACCGACTGAGCCGCCGGATCGTTCTCGCTGAGACTTGGATGCGCACGCTTGGCCCAGCCAATTACTCCGGCGGGGTTAACCATCGCCCACACGCCAAGTAGTACGAATAACGCGAAGACAACTAGGTGCACATAATCATCCATGAACTGATTGTCCCACATCTCCAAAGAAGCCCCAAAATCAAGATTTCCGATAGAATTTCCCTGCCATGAACAAGGTCGTCGGCAGCGCCGAAGAGGCGATCCAAGACGTATTTGACGGCGCCACCATCATGGTCGGGGGGTTCGGCCTTTGCGGGATGCCGGAGAATTTGATCCGGGCACTGGCTCGCAAGGGCACGAAGAATCTGACCACCATCAGCAACAACGTGGGAGTGGACGGCCTCGGTATGGGGCTACTCCTCGCCAATGGTCAGATTCGCCAGCACATCGGGACTTACGTCGGCGAAAACAAACTGCTGGAGAAAATGGTTCTGGACGGCACTGTACAGCTCGACCTGGTCCCGCAGGGAACGTTTTCCGAGAGGATTCGCGCCGGCGGCGCTGGTATCCCCGCGTTTTTTACGCCGACTGGGGTCGGCACCGTGGTCGCTGAGGGAAAAGAGGCCCGCGAATTCGACGGCCGCTCCTACATCATGGAACGCGCTTTGCGAGCCGACTTCGCTTTCGTTAAGGCATGGAAGGGCGACAAATGGGGCAACCTCGTCTATCGCAAGACCGCGCGCAACTTCAACCCCATGATGGCAACCGCAGCTAAAGTCACCATTGCGGAAGTCGAGCATCTGGTCGAGCCGGGAGAACTTGATCCCGACATGGTTCACACTCCCAGCGTATTCGTGAAGCGCATTTTTCAAGGCGAGCTGTTTGAGAAGAGGATTGAGAAAAGAACCATTAGGAAAGCAAGTGGTCAGTAGCTAGCTTGCTCGTAGCTCATGGCTCGCAGCCCGCAGCTCATATCGAGAAAACATGCCGACAGACGTGAAAGCCGCCAAAGACGCTGACAAACGCGAACGCATCGTAAAGCGCATCGCTCGCGAGTTACGCGACGGGTTCTACGTGAACCTGGGTATCGGTCTCCCGACGCTCATCGCTAACTATGTGCCGCCGGGAATGGATGTGATTCTCCAGAGTGAGAACGGCATGCTGGGGATTGGGCCATATCCTGTCGAGGGGGAGGAAGACGCTGACCTGATCAACGCCGGCAAGGAGACCGTCAGCGAACTTCCGGGCACCGCTTATTTTTCCAGCGCCGATTCCTTCGCCATGATCCGCGGCGGACACGTGGACTTGAGCGTCCTGGGCGCGATGGAAGTCGACGAGCAGGGCAATCTCGCGAATTGGATGATCCCCGGCAAGATGGTCAAGGGCATGGGCGGCGCCATGGATCTGGTCGCGGGGGCGCGGCGCGTCATCGTCGCGATGGAACATACTACGAAAGATGGTCAGCCTAAGATTCTGAACAAATGCACGCTGCCGTTGACGGGCGTGGAAGTTGTGCACACCATCGTCACGGAAATGGCTTACATCAACGTGACACCACAGGGTCTGGTTCTAGAGGAAGTGGCGCCGGGACTGACGGCGGAGGATGTCCAGGGGGCCACTGAAGCAAAACTGCGGATTAGTCCTGACCTGAAGACGATGTAGGGAATGAACTCGAAACTTTTTCCTCTTCGCTTGCGTATCATGTTAGAGAAGAGGTGTCGTTATGATTGCCTTCTTGCTCTGGTGCTTTCTCTTCGTGCTGTGCTGGCCCTTGGCGCTGCTGGCGCTGATCCTCTATCCGATCGTGTGGCTGCTATTGTTGCCTTTCCGGTTGGTAGGCATCGCGGTCCACGGAGCCCTGGCCCTGGTCTGGGCCATCGTGATGCTCCCTGCGCGCTTGCTCAGTGCTCCGTTTCGTCTCTCTAGAGTGTAAGAGTCGGCGCTATGGCTGGCTAGGCGCCTTTCCTATCCGCTTCAGGTGGTCCATTTTGGAGAAGGCATCCTGGGAATGTGCGGAAATGTAGCCGCGTAGCGCGTCCGTTGGCGTGGTCACCAGCACACGGTCGCCGACCATTTGATAGTTCAGCGCAGCGCCTCCCGCAGCGCTTTGTTTCCTGATCGCCTCGTCCTCTAGAGTGGCATAGGCCAAATCATCTCCGGAAATTTTCACTCTCCAAATCAGGTGTGTGGGAATGACGCCCATGGGACCGTCCAGTTTCGCGTTCCCGACAGTTTGGTCATCAGCAATAATATCCATGAACATCTGGTCTCCGAGGCGTACCAGATGGACTTCATAGTTTTCTTTGACCTTGGTGTCGGGATGAAAAACGGACAACGTGTACTTTCGATCGCCGGATTTCCGGAAAACAATTCCTTCTTTGTCATCCGAGTCCGGATCACTCCACGTTCCTTCGAGTGCAGGCTCCACAACCGCATCCTGGTCAGTGTACAACGGATGTACAGAGTAAGAAGGGCAACCGATTAAGGAAAGACAGGCAATGAGTAGAAACAGCAGCAGTACTTTCATGGGACTCCTTAGTAAGCCGATGGCCGCAACGCCCACTTCTGAATACTCAGCAATTATATGGTCGACTCGATCTGGGTCGTCTATTGGCTCAAGTACTTCTGCAGAAATTGCAGACTTCTTAGACCGGCGTCGCGCCAGACATCATTCTCGAATCCATGACCGGTGTCGGGATAGACCTTGATCTCGTACGGGATTCCCTTCTTCTCCAGCAAATTCTGAAGATCGTAAGCCTCCTGGACCGGCACGGTCGGGTCGGCCTCGCCGTGCAGGATCAGCACGGGGCAGAGGCGGCGCATGAAGAGCTTCATTTCCTTCGGCAGACCTCCGAAGAATTCGACTACAGCCTTTACGCGTGAATCGAAGGAAGCTACGGACAGCGCGAGGTAGGCACCGAGAGAAAAGCCGAGAAGACCAATGCGTTGGGCGTCGACCTGCGGATGCTTCTCGATCTGGCTGATCGCGTCCCACACGGTCTTTCCCCAAGCCGGGAAGTTGCGGAAGATGGTCTGCTTGTCGGCGACTTGCGTGGTCCCGGTGCGGTCGAAGTAATGAAGAACGAAGACGGCGAATCCTTGTGCGGCTAGCATGGTGGCGGGTTCGTTCATGCCGGAAACGCCGCCTCCGGAGCCATAAAGAGCGAGGACGGTTGGATGTTTTCCGCCAGAGTCCGGCAGATAGGCATCGAGACGGATGGGTTTGTTTCCGCTTTCGAAGGTGACCTGCGACGGCGCGATGGAGAACATAAGAATTCTCTCTTACCCCACTTCGTCCGGTTCGACGCAGCGAAGCTCATCGACAAATCTCTCGATTTCCCGAAGCAGCTTGTTTACGAATAGATCGTAGTCCAGTTCAAATGTTGAGCTGAGAGTCGCCATGTGAGGCGCGATGTATTCTCGGATTTTCAAGTCTGCCTGGAGCTTTCGGGAGGCTAGTTTGAGGCGGAGCTCCAACATTTCTCCGACATTCTTCAACGCGGCAACATTTCGGGCGCCTTGCTGCATAGCGCGAAGTTCTTCGCAGAATCGAATGAACGAATCCTGGTCAAAGCACAGGTCCGACGCGAAGTACTCAAAGGTTCCACTTGGATGAGGGAGTCTGCACTTGACTTCAAACCGGTATTCTACCCAGCCCACCTGGCGATAACGTTCAGCCTTAACACACTTGATCCGAAGATCCACTTTCGGAGAGTAGTTGATCGTGATTTGCGGCCCATCCATTGGAGAATCAGTCTGTGTGCCTAAGCAGTGGCCGCCTCAACCAGGCCTCGAAGCGATTCTTCATATGGGGCGCGGGCGATTCCGCGCTCAGTGATGATGGCGCTGACGTAATTCGCCGGAGTCACGTCAAATGCGGGATTTTCAATCCCCACACCGTCGGGGACCATCTGTTTGCCCGCAATGTGTGTGACTTCCCGTGCATTGCGTTGTTCGATAGGAATCTTGCTGCCGTCCGGCGTTTCAAGATCGACCGTGGAAATGGGGGCGGCAACGTAGAACGGAATGCCGTGCTCTTTCGCCAGAACAGCGACCGTGTAAGTCCCGATCTTGTTGGCGACGTCTCCGTTTGCTGCGACGCGGTCGGCACCGACGACGATCGCACCGATCTTGCCCTGCTTCATCATCACGCCGGCCATGTTGTCGGCGATGACTGTGGTCGGAATGCCGTCTTTCATCAGCTCCCATGCAGTCAGGCGGGAGCCTTGCAGGAAGGGGCGCGTCTCGTCGGCGTAGACGTGAATCTTCTTGCCTTGTTCAACGGCCGCGCGGATCACGCCGAGCGCAGTGCCGTAACCGGCGGTCGCAAGCGCGCCTGCGTTGCAGTGAGTGAGGACGCCGCCACTCGCGGGCATTAGAGTCGCGCCGTGGCGTCCCATAGCTTGGTTGGCGGCGATGTCCTCGGCGTGCATGCGTTGTGCTTCTTCGACAAGCGCTGCCTGGATCTGCACGATGGGGCGGACACGAAGAGTTTCAAACTTCTCCTGCATGCGTCGAATCGCCCAGAAAAGATTGACAGCTGTCGGACGCGTCTGACGGATGATCTCGCAGATCTGGTCAAAGTCTTTCTTCAGGTCGGCGCCATTCTCGGCTTTCGAATTCTGCACGCCGAGGGCGATGCCCATAGCCGCTGCGACACCGATGGCCGGCGCGCCGCGTACCACCATATTGCGGATCACGTCCGCGACCTGCTGGTGGGACGTGCAGTTTACATACACTTCTTCAGTTGGGAGCTTCGTTTGATCGATGAAGCGGACGCCGGAGTTAGTCCATTCGAGAGTTTGAATCATGATTATGAGCGGTGGTTAGTGGTCGGTGATTAGTTGTTAAAAAACAGATTCGGCAGCTCTACTAATCACCAACCACTAGTCACTAACCACTGATATCCAAGTGCTCTTTTCTGACCTCAGTTGCCGTAAAGATCGAGATAAACGACGCCGGAGCTGCGGCCTTTTCGACGTCGGGCCGTCCATGCGCTTCCTGCCGTTCCACCAAGCACATGACGCCGATAATTTCGAAGCCGAATTCGCGGGCGGCTTCGATGGCTTGAATGGTTGACGATCCCGTCGTGCAGACATCGTCGACGATCACCACGCGGGTGCCCTTTTCCGCGAAGCCTTCGATGCGGCGGCCGGTACCATGCTGCTTCTCCGACTTGCGCACCAGGAATCCGTGGATCGTACCGCTGGTCACTGCTACCGCAACTACGATGGGATCAGCGCCCAGCGTGAGGCCCCCGATGGCGGTGGGCTCCCACTCCTGTTCGCGGATTTCCTCCAGAAATACCTGGCCAGTCAGTTGTGCGCCGCGTGCATCGAGGGTCGTGGTGCGACAGTCGATGTAGTAGTCGCTAGTCGCGCCCGACGAGAGCTTGAATTCGCCGAGGCGAAACGACTTTTGTGCCAGCATCTCTAACAGCTCTTGTCGTGCCATGGACATGAAGTTTCTACGATAGCAGAATCCGGTTCTCGGTTCTTAATTCTCAGAAGATGCCGCTGACATCAGACACTGAGAACTGAGAACCGGGACTGAGAACTGCTATTGATTGAGTCTCTCCAGATGCCGGAAGCCGTCGGTTGCAACGAACATCAGGCCCGAGATTGTGCCGTTGTAGGCGACGTGCATTAACAGGCTGGCGGCAACGGAATTCTTCTGGGCCCTCACGATTGTCAGGACGAAGCCGACAAGGAAGATCACTAAAAGCGGACCCCATGCAAATTTCAACTGGGATCCGTGCAGCAAGGCAAATCCAAGAGCGGTGAGCAGCACGGCGGCCGCCAAACCCAACTGCCGTTTCAGAAGAGGGTAGAGGAACGCACGAAATAAAAACTCCTCCATCACCGGAGCTAGGGTGATGCCAAAGATGGTCAGCATCCAGGCTTCTGCCGGCGTGCGAAAGAAATTATCGATCGGCAAATTCTTCGGGATCGGCAACACATGCGCCAGGGCTTGCAAGGCGACTGAGAGACCAACGCCCCACATCAAGTACGTCGACGGATTCGACGGCCAGTTCCAGTGGATCGCATTCAAGAAATCAGGCCGCCGCCGCTCGCGTGTAACCAGAACGTACATGTACAAAAACACCAGGAGGTATCCGATGCCCTGCCCCAACACGACGACCACGGCATTGCGAGCCAGTTCTGCGACATTCACGTGCGGGTAAACCCAACGCCGGGCGGCGAGCAACACTCCGATCATGCAAAGAACCAGGGCGACTATCGTCACCGAGACCAGTTTCAAAAGATCCCAGCCGTTCCAGACCGGGTCTGCGAGGGGAGCGGGAACGACCTCGGGCAACGCGGCCGCCGCGATATCCAGCATCCCATCGGATTGAATCGCGGGCACCACCTCCGGATTTTCAGGAAAAGGATTCAATGGACTTCCTGCGGGCTAGGTTGGGCGTTCACGCTCGGTTTCGCGCTGTTGAAATATGTCGCCAGCGCTTGTCCAGTGTAAGATTTTTTCACTCGGGCCACCTGTTCCGGAGTACCTTGCGCGACCATTCGTCCGCCTTCTTCGCCACCTTCGGGACCGAGATCAAGAATCCAGTCGGCGTTGCGGATGACGTCGAGGTTGTGCTCGATGATGATCACCGAGTTGCCCAAATCGGTGAGCCGGTGCAGAACGTCGAGCAGCTTGCGGACATCGTCGAAGTGCAGGCCCGTGGTGGGCTCGTCTAGTAGATACAGAGTCTTGCCGGTCTGGCGCTTGCTCAATTCGCGGGCCAGCTTGATGCGTTGCGCCTCGCCGCCGGAGAGCGTAACCGCCGACTGGCCGAGGTGAATGTATCCCAGGCCAACATCCACCAGCGTTTGCAGCTTTTGTTTCACTTGCGGGATGTTCTCCAGAATCGTGAGCGCGTCCGACACCGGAGACTCGAGCAAATCGGCGATCGAGCAGCCCTTGTAGCACACCGCTAGCGTCTCGTGATTGTAGCGACGGCCGCCGCAGACTTCGCATTGTACGTACACGTCGGGCAGGAAGTTCATCTCGATGCGGCGCTGGCCTTCGCCCTGGCAGGCTTCGCAGCGTCCGCCGGAGACGTTGAAAGAGAACCGTCCAGGCTTATAGCCGCGTTCGCGCGATTCGGGCAGCATGGCATAGAGATCGCGAATCTGCGCGAACATCCCCGTGTAGGTTGCGGGGTTGGAGCGCGGCGTGCGCCCGATCGGCGATTGATCGATCCGGATAACTTTGTCCACCAGTTCCGATCCGCTGATCGACTTGTGAATGCCGGGCTCTTCGCGCGAGCGGTAAAGTTGCTTGGCGAGAGCGCGGTACAGGATGTCATTCACGAGCGTGGATTTTCCCGATCCCGAAACGCCGGTCACGACCGTCATCACGCCGAGAGGGAAAGTCACGTCGAGATTCTTCAGGTTGTTCTCGCGCGCACCGAGCACCGTGATCGCTTTTCCGTTCGGGCTGCGCCGTTCGGTCAGCATTTCGATCCGCTGGCGTCCGGACATGTAAGCGCCGGTCAGAGACGCAGCGGAAGCGATGATCTGCGCCGGAGTGCCGCTAGCGACGAGTCCGCCGCCGTGCCGGCCGGCTCCGGGCCCAAGATCAATCACGTAGTCGGCACGGCGAATGGTCTCTTCGTCATGCTCGACGACCAGCACGGTGTTGCCGAGATCACGCAAGTTTTCGAGGGCGGCGAGCAGGCGTCCGTTGTCGCGGTGGTG
>Ga0137410_10000904_pt1 | contig 20391 bp, 16 predicted proteins | sample CZODoug1_16funga_FD_108878 | JGI IMG/M metagenome (GOLD analysis project Ga0137410, IMG submission 108878) | Vadose zone soil fungal communities from Angelo Coast Range Reserve, California, USA - CZODoug1_16fungal (Illumina Assembly) | ecosystem: Environmental > Terrestrial > Soil > Vadose zone... | reverse complement strand
TCATCGACGTCGCTGGTCGCTGCCAAACAATTCTCGGATCGACGCAAGTCAAGTAGTTTGAACTCGTCGGCAGCCGTCGGCTCAAATTCCGGTTCCTTGATATCGACTCCGCGCACCCAATAGCCGCGTTCGGTCAGGTAGCGGATCAGATGATGACCAATAAATCCCCCGGCGCCAGTCACCAGGACTCGTGTTTGATTACGCATTAGCACCTCACTTAAATGAAACTAACGACGAAGAGTTTGATTCCCAAAGATAGGCCGGCTAACGTAACGCAAAGCTAAGACAACCACTGCGCCTTCGTATCGGAGACAACTGTGCTGCCTACGAATTGCGCATCCGGTTCACTCTCGATGAGCGCCACAATCCTCGGCAAGAGAGCTTCGCGCGAAAATGTAGCTGCGATTGTGATCGCGGACGGCGAACGTCTGCCCGCTAGCTTCCCGGCTCCGGCCACGATGTAATCCGCAACTGTGTCAACGTCTCCATGTCGTGCACTACAAACCAACTCGTGATCTTCGAGCTTCGAAATTACATCGACGATATGACTGGTAGTCGGGCCGACGTAAAGAACCGGCGAGCCGATCTCAAGGATGTTATATATTTTGCACGGGTGAACAATTCCTGTAAACGAATCGCCCATGACAACGACGTGCAGGTCCGCGGCCGACAACGACATCGCCAGTTCGCTCAGTGGTTGGTAAGGAAGACAAAATATGTTTCTCAGTTTGTTTTGTTCGGCATACACCTTCACCTTTTCGTACTCGCTGCCGCCGCCCACAAAACAAAAAGCGATGTTTGCCTGATGCTCCAGCTTGCGGGCCGCGCCGAGCAAAGTATCCAGAGAATGACAGGGACTATGGTTTCCCGAGTACATCACCACAAACTTCTCCGACAGATCATGGGCGGCGCGAAAAGCAGCGCGGCCCGCAGCGTCATATGCAACCGATTCGGTGTGAGACCAGGGCGGAATCACCGCCAGCTTTTCTTCCGTGATGCCCTTGTCAATAATCCGTTGCTTCATGAAGCGATCGAGGACGATGATGCGTTCCGCATGTCTCAGGCTGTAGCCCAGGAAGCGAAACAGCGCCCTTGCCGCAAGCGACTCTTCCTTAAGCCAACCGGCGGCGATGGCTTCGTCCGGATTGAGGTCCATCACCCAGAATAGAAACCGCCCGCCTCTGATCGACACGAAAAGCGAACCGAGCACCGATATCAACGGCGGCGAAGTTAAAGCGACGACCACATCGAAGCGCGGCAACAGCATGAGCCTGAGAGCACAAACAAACAGGAAGCTCGCGAAGTTGAGAGCGCGGCGCCACTTCGACGACTTGCCAAACGCCAGTGAAGGAATGCGAATTATCCGGACGCCCTTCCAGGTCTCGCGTCGTGGGAAGCGGTTCGCGGTGTTGTCGTAGCCGCGATCGCTTGCGATTACCGTTACGTCGTGACCACCAGCGGCCAGCTCAACTGCCAGATCAGTCAAATGCTGCGCCGTCGAGGCGACATCAGGATAGAAACACTGGTTTAGAAGAAGGACCTTCATGAAACGTTACAGGCGTTCAACCTGCGAGAAATGAATCTCATCTGGCTTGTACGATTAGATTTTCCATTTCTCATTTTTCATTTTTCATTTTCCAAACTGCGAGCGATGCATCATGAGATGCGCTTAACTGACCGCAATGGCAAATGAGAAATGAAAAATGAGAAATGGAAAATCGATCGACCATTCATTCGGCAGCACTCGCTGTCTGCTGCTCACCACCCGCAGATAGCACTCTCTCCCTGAAATATGAAACCGTCTTCTGCAGCCCTTCATTCAGCGGGATGGTTGGATTCCAATCGAGCAGCTTTTGCGCGCGCGAAATGTCTGGCTGGCGCTGTTTCGGATCGTCCTCCGGCAGCGGCGAGTATTCAACGCCTGAGCTTGAGCCGCAAATCTTCACGACCTGTTCCGCCAGTTCTTTGATGGTAAACTCGCCCGGGTTGCCCAGGTTAACCGGCTCGTGCAAGTCGGCAGCGTTCATCAGCCGAATCAGGGCTTCAACCAGATCATCGACATAACAAAAGGAACGCGTTTGGTCGCCCGCGCCGTAAAGCGTAAGCGGCTTGCCGCTCAACGCCTGCACTATGAAATTTGAAACCACGCGGCCATCGTTTTCCAGCATGCGCGGGCCGTAGGTGTTGAAGATGCGCGCGATGCGCGTGTCCACATGATTTTGCCGGTGATAGTCCATCATCAAAGTCTCGGCAATGCGTTTCCCTTCGTCGTAGCACGAGCGTAGTCCAATCGGATTGACGTTGCCCCAGTATTCTTCAGGCTGCGGGTGCACCAGCGGATCGCCATAAACCTCGGACGTCGATGCCTGCAAAATTCGCGCGCGCACGCGTTTCGCGAGGCCGAGCATATTGATCATGCCCATCACACTCGTCTTCACCGTCTTGACGGGATTGTACTGGTAATGAATCGGAGACGCGGGACAGGCAAGGTTATAAATCTGGTCCACCTCCAAAAGTATCGGCTCAATTACGTCGTGGCGAATCAGCTCGAAACGATGGTCGTCGAGCAACTGCATGATGTTCGCCCGCCGTCCGGTAAAGAGATTGTCCAGACAAAGAACATCATGGCCATCCGCCAACAAACGTTCACACAGATGTGAACCGATAAACCCGGCGCCGCCGGTGACTAATATGCGCATTCGATCTCCGGTGAAAAGTGAAAGGTGAAAAGTAAACCTAGTTAAGGGTTCCGTTGCTTGATGCTTCGGGCTAAACCGAGAATCATCCGACCGATGCTCGTTAGCTCGTCATTGTCAACCCGATAGGTTTGCTCATTTACGTAACCCAGGCGGCGAGCGATAAGTATTTCTGTTGCAAGTTCGCTCACTGATCCCTGTGGATTAGACAAGAAGTAACTGAACTCCTTTGGCGACTGTCGCGCCGCGCCTTCAGCAATATTTGCAGGAACTGAAACGGCTGCCCGGCGTATTTGCGAAGTTAATCCAAACTTCTCATCTCGAGGAAACGACTCTGTCGTCTTGTAGATTCTGACCACAAAATCAATCGCACCTTCCCAGACTTGCAGTCTCTCATGAGATCGCATTTCGCATCCTTCCTTTCGGTTGTTATGCCTTAAGCGGAAGGCTGGTCTAAAGTTAAGTTATCGTCCTCACTTTTCACCTTTCACTTTTCACTATTCACTCGCGGCGCACCACGCAGTTCCCCAGATACAAAACATCCATCCGAGTCTTCATAAAACAATCGATCGCGTGCCGCGGGGTGCAAACGATTGGCTCGTTTTCGTTGAACGACGTATTGAGCACCACCGGCACGCCGGTCAATTCATTGAAGTCGGAAATGAGCTGGTAGTAGCGCGCGTTGACTTCACGCGAGACTGTCTGCAAACGTCCGGAGCCGTCTACATGAGTGACTGCCGGAATCTCAGCGCGTCGCTCCGTCTTGACTTGGTAAACCATCAACATGGTCGGTGCCGGATGGCTCTGTTCGAAATAATCGGCGGTGCGTTCCTCAAGTATCGACGGGGCAAACGGGCGAAACGGCTCACGCTTCTTGATGCGGTCGTTGAGAATATCCTTCATCTCCGCGCGGCGTGGATCGACCACGATTGAGCGATTGCCCAAGGCTCGTGGCCCAAATTCCATGCGGCCCTGAAACCAACCAACGACCAGCCCGTCAGCAATATCCTGCGCCGCGCGTTTGGTAACTTCGTCGTCGCTAAGAGTCTCAAAGGCGAGCTCGCTGCTCTCCAGCTCAGCACGAATCTCATCAGCGGTAAACTCCGGGCCCGTGTAAGCTCCAAGCATCACGTAACGCGTACTGTTACTTTGCGATTCTTCGCGCCCGTCGCCGCCACGCAAACCAGCAGTTTGCCTTACGCGGTTGTGTATCTCGTAACAAACACCCAGCGCCGTGCCGCTATCGCCGGCGGCCGGCTGTACATACACACGACGAAACGGCGTGTTGAGCAGAATCTTGCCATTCATCACGGAGTTGTAAGCCACGCCTCCGGAGAGCCCGAGATCGGTCAGACCGGTTTCCGAATGCAGGTGATTCAAAACGTGAAACCCGACCTCTTCCAAACGGAGTTGCAAGCTTGCGGCAATATCACGTTCGCGATCAGTCAAGTCCGCGCCGCGCTTGCGGGCGGGCCCAAACAACCGTGCGAAAGCCTCCGAGTAAATTTGTCCGATTACTGGGGAGCCCTCGTTCCAGGTCATGTCAACCCCTTCAGCATGATGACGAAAGTAGTCGAGGTTCAAACGGAACTGTCCGCATTCTTCAGTGCGGATGATGTCGCGAAATTCATCCAGGTAGCGTGGCCGGCCATAGGGCGCGAGGCCCATCACCTTGCCTTCATCGCCATAGTGCGGGAAGCCGAGAAACTGCGTGGTGGCCGTGTAAACGATGCCGGTCGAATGGGGATACTCTACCTGGCCCAACACCTTGATCGAGTTCCCTTCGCCGACGGCCCACATCGTCGAGACGAAATCGCCGAAACCATCGATTGAGAGCAAGGCCGCGCGCTCGAATGGCGAAACATAAAACGAGCTGGCCAGATGCGCACGATGGTGTTCGATGTTATGAAACTGCGCACGCAAACTACCCTTCGACGCGCCCAGCGCGTGGACGAGATCGTCCTTTAGGTCGCGAACTTTCGCAGCGTTGTTTAGCCGATCTTTCACCTGCCGAAAAATTCCCGGCCCGCGCCCGTTGTTGCCGTTATTGCCGTCCTTCGTCTCTTGCCCATTTCCACCTTCAATCGTGGCAACGGCCACCTGCCAACTGCTCCTGCCTCCTATCTGTTTCGCTGCTCGCGACGCGGCAAAAAGAATCTTCTTATGCAGGTGGGCGGATGGATCGCGCGAGACGCCAACGTGCGCGACATCTTCGATGCCAATTCCGGCGGCGCGCAAACAGTAGCCCACCGATTCCGCCGGAAAACCGGCGCAGTGCTTCACGCGATTGAAACGTTCCTCCTCAACCGCAGCCACGATTCGTCCATCCTTGATTAAAGCGGCGGCGGCGTCGCCGTGATATGCATTGATGCCGAGGATGTACATTAGGATTATTTGTCGCGGATTAACGCGGATTCACGTGGATTGGCTAACAACAGTTTGAGCTAGTTGCTCTCCAGTGCCTTCCTTTTTAGTGCCTTCACTTTTCTGATCCGTTTTATCCGCGTTCATCCGCGGCTGCTTGCCGTTTGCTTCCGAACCATCAAGCTTCTCCACAATCATGTTTAGAACTCTTACCGCTTCCCTGCCCTCTTCAGCAGACACGGGCGAATCGGTGTTGTTGCTGATACTGTCTACAAAGCGGCTGACAATTATGTCGTGCGTATTCTCATACTTGCCCGCGGCCAGGCGCACTCCCTTTGCAACGAGGTTCTGCACGATCTGACCCGACTCGCTCAATATCGATAGCGCCACCGGCACCGGGCTCAGTTTCGGGCGACGACTGTTGACCAGATACATCCCCTCGAGATCGAGCGTAAGAATTCCCTTCTCGCCGAGAATGTCGAGACGCGCCGCCCACTGATCGGTCGTATACGAAAGCGAAACAGAACTGATCGCTTTGTCCCCAATTAGATTTATCCGGTAGTCGTCATAGTGCGACCAGGGGAAGTCAAGCAGCTTAATCGCATCCACGCTAACCTTGCGAATGGGATTGATGAAAGCCAAAGTCATGTAAACAATGTGTGGGCCGCTCTCGCCAATGACTCCGCCCGGCAGTTTGTGGGCCCAGTGGTCTTCGCGTGCAGTCATGTAGTCAGTCGGCGTCGACAACATAATTCGCATGCCGCGAAACTCGCCGATGGCGCCGCTGCTGACGAGCTCTCTTGCTTCCATGAACGGATAATAGAAAAGGTCGCTGTGGCCCACGCATACCTTCACCCGGTTTCGCTGGGACGCTTCGACAATCCGGTCGCATTCAGCAACGCTGAGCGCCATCGGCTTTTCAATCAGCACGTGACAGCCGCGGTCCATAGCTTCAACCGCGAGCTTGACGTGCGTTTGTGGCGGTGTGCAGATGTCAACCAGATCGGGCTTTTCCTTTTCGATCATCTCGCCGAGGTTCGAATAGATGCGCGGCACGCCAAACTGTGTAGCCAGCTTGCGGGCTCCGTCCTGGTTAAGGTCGCAGAGCGCCGCCAACTCAACCTTGTTCTTATGACGGAGAAAAGCGGGAATGTGTTTTTTTCCGGCTATCAATCCCGCGCCCACAAGTACTGCTTTGATTTTCTTCATTACCGGTTTCGAGCGAGGCTTGCAGACAAACTTACCGCCCCGAGTTCAGTTTGTTCCTTGCCCAGAATGTATTTTCGATACCACGCGTCAAACATAATCAGCGAAAAAAGTGGATAGGAATTGTCTTTCCTGCCGGTGCGATGTTGCTGTCGCAGCGTCTGGATGTAGTCCCAGTTGAAAAGGCCATTCGCCTTGACGCTTTCGCGAGTCATTTGACGATCGAAATAACTATCGAAGTGATCGCGCATCCAGGTGGCTAGCGGAAAATTGAAACCTTTTTTCCGAGCGTTGACGTTTTCCGGGGGCAGCAAATCAGCGAACGCCTCTCTCAGTATGCGTTTAGAATTTCCCGCTTTGAGTTTGTATTCAAAGGGCATAGCATGCGCATGCTCAACCACATGGTGATCGAGATAAGGCACGCGCACTTCCAGGCCGACAGCCATACTCATCTTGTCGGTGTATTCCAGGACGTTGTCAGGCAAAAAAGTTTGTAGGTCAACGCCGAGAGCCTTGTTGCCGGAATAATCGTCGGAGCCGTTTTCAAGATACTGACGCACAATCCGTTCGGAAGGCAGAAAGCCACTGCCGTTCATCATGCCGGCTTGCTGAAGCCCGACCGTCAGGAAGGGCTCGGCAGAGAGAGCCCTTGCTAACGCGCGGGCTTCTGCCAAAGATCCGTTGAGCAGTTGGGCCTTCTCGCGGGACGTCAGAAAGTATGTCCAGTTTACGTATTGCCTGGCGAAATCCTCATCACGCCCACTGACAAACTGCCGCGCTCGTCTCAATGTAGCCGTGCGATAGTGATCGGAAAACAACGCGAGCGCCTTACCCGCTCCGGCAAAAACGAAATCCGGAACCCAGCGCAACGACTTTGCCAGACCGACTGCATGATAGCGCGGGTAGCCCGCGAAGAGCTCGTCCCCACCCGCGCCACACAAGGCTACGGTGACATCCGGCCGTGCAGCTTTGGAAATCAAGTGCATCAGATAGAAGGTCGGATTGCCAAACGGCTGATCGAAAGAGTCGAGCAGGTTGAGCATCTCGAGTGGATCTGAAATGTCCACCTCTATCTCGTGATGCTCCGTGCGGAACCGGTTCGCTACAGCGCGCGCCTGCTCCGCTTCGTTGTAGAGGACAACGTCCTTGCCGGTGAACGTTACGGTAAAAGTTTTTACCGGTAACGACGACAGCTCTGCCATCAAGCCGGTAAGGACCGGCGAGTCGATCCCGCCGCTCAGAAAAACACCGAGAGGCACGTCGCTTATCATCTGACGCTCAACGCTTTCAGTTAACAATTTGCGCAGCGTCGCTTTACTCTCTTCATAAGCAGGACTACTTCCATTCGTTTCCGCCGCAGGCTGCAAAGACCAGTAACGCGCTATCCGCGATTGATTGCTCTTCAGGTCAAACTCCAGAAAATGCGCGGGCGGGAGTTGATAGACTTCCCTGTAGATCGTCTCCGGACAAGGCACATAAAGGTACGTGAAATAATCGTAGAAGCCCTGCCAGTTGATGTCCGGAGAGTAGATGCCGGAGGCAAGTATTCCTTTAATCTCTGACGCAAAAACAAATTTGTCCTGGTGGCGATGATAGTAAAGCGGCTTGATGCCGAAGTGATCGCGCGCCAGCACGAGCCTTTGGCGCCGCCGATCGAGAATCGCAAAAGCAAACATGCCGTTCAGCCGTTTGAGACAGTCAGTCCCCTCGCGTTCGTAGAGACGAAGAATCACTTCCGTGTCTGTTTGCGACCGGAACCTGCAGCCTTGTTGTTCAAGCTCGCGGCGCAGCTCGATAAAGTTGTAGATCTCGCCGTTAAAAGTAATCCAGAGCGTTTCGTCTTCGTTGCTCATCGGCTCGTGACCCGCAGGCGACAGATCGATGATGCTCAGGCGGCGATGTCCCAGACCGACGCGCTCCGCAGGAAATTCACGCACGCCACGATCATCCGGACCACGATGCGCTTGCGCGTCAGTCATCGCGCTCAGGCGGTCGACGCCGAGGGAATTAATTGTTCCGGCTATCCCGCACATTCTCTTCTTTTGCCTTCAGCCGGCTGTTCATCAGCCGTATCGTCAGCAAGCTCTCGCAGACTATTCGCTCATATGCATAACGCACCGACGCCGCGCCTCCGAATGGTCCACCCGAGCGAAGATAAGCAAACAATCCCATCATCGGCGGCATCAGCCCCGACCGCCGCAAATAATCTCTTAAGCGCCGGGCCCCGCCATTCATAATGGCCGCCTCGTTCAGTTCTTGATACGAAACCTGCGCGGCCACCCAGCGTTCGAGTGGTTTGCGATCGTCGTGAATCACGCGATTGCGAAAACTGTAAACCGCTCCGGCTACCGCGAAGTGCTGCGTGTGATCGACCTGCGTCACTGCCACGTCTCGCAGACGGAAGACTCTTAGTTGATTCGGATAGAGCGACCCGGAAAGAGGGCGACCATAATAACAATAAGCGAACGGTACGTCGCCGCCGGCAAAGTTGCCCGGCAGGAAACTCTCCTGAAGTTCGCGCTTGAATGCGGGAGTAACTTCCATATCGGCATCGAGCGCGAGCACGTAGTCCGTCGTGATCCCGGTTTTGCGGATGGCATATTCCCACTGCGCCTGATGATTATCAAACGCTCGCTCAAACCACTCTACATTCTGGTAAGCCGTGGCGATCTCTTTAGTCGCATCAGTCGATCCGGAATCCAGCACTACTACGGTCCCCGCCCAACGTAGTGCCTCCAACGTGCGACCGATGTTTGGCGCTTCATTGTAGGTTAGGACGACGGGCGTAATCTGTTCGAGCATTCTACCTGTAAACTTAACTACTTTTGCGACCGCCGCGCGTGGCAGATCATATTCTTCCAGAGCCAGGGAGCGCGCCCGTAGAAACTGAAGTTGAGATCGCTGAAACCGTGACTCGCCAGCAACTGCGAGAGCGTTTTCACGCTGAAGAATTTTATGTGCCCGCCATCATCGAGCACATCGAAATGCACATCCATCCTGCCGGTTACACTTAAGAGAAGATTCTTTAGATAGCCATGGTAGGGAGTTCCCAACAGCAGCCGGCCATCAGCTTTCAACAATGAAGCGGCAGCGCTCAGCAAATCGCCGGGTCGATAAAGATGTTCGATGACGTCGCTGGAAATCACCAAGTCAAACGACTCAACTGCCACTCGCTCGCGCAATCCGTCATCGATGAGAGAGCAAATGAAGCGAGCTTGCGGATAGCTTTTGCTTGCGATGCGGGTGCCGCTCTTAGAAGCGTCAATCCCAACGACATCGTAGCCAAGTGCGCCGAGCCGGCCGGTAATATAGCCGTTGCCGCAGCCGAGATCGCAAATGCTTCGTACGTTTTCCAGCGCAGTCACTCGTCGGATGATAGTCTCCGCCAGGCCTACTCCCGATTTCCCGTTTGGGGCGGCATCGGTGTTCCATTGAAATTCGCTGTAAGGCAAGGTCGCCATGAATGGACTAATTCGTCGCTGCTGCCACGGCCGCGTACAACTCATTGAGACGAGTGGCGACGCTTTCACACGAAAATTCCCGCGACAGATCTCTACCAGCCTTTCCTCTTTTGGCGCGCTCGTTTTCGCTGCCCAACGCTTCCGCGAGCATAGTCTCGATCGGCAGTTTTTCAACCGGCGCGACCCAGCCGGCGCCGGCTGCCTGGATCTCATCCGCCAAATTTACGTGTGGGCTGATGAGCACGGGCACGCCTACAGCAAGTGCCTCCATCACACACAACCCAAAATTTTCGTGATACGAAGGCAGCGCCAGCAGCGAAGCGTGTTGCAAAAAAGCGACTTTTTCATCGCCCTCGAGCCAGCCTGGAAACAAAACAACTTCTTCAGCGCCGTGGGATGAAATTTTTTGCTTTAGTGTTTGAACGTAATCATCCGGCCCTTCGCCGGCCAGGACCAGTCGCCAGTCCTGGAAGTTTTTCTGCTCGACCAGCGAAACAAACGCCTCAACAAAAATATCCAGTCCCTTCTTCGGATGAAGTCGCGAAAGCACGAGCACGTAGCGGTGACCGTTAAGATTAGTCAACTTATCCGAAAGTATTTCCTTGCCGTTGGCCCGCGCCGGCAGGTCGGTATTAACACCCAGCGGAATCACCCTGCCGTGGTTCAAACCGAGCGACTCTTCGGCGGCGGCTTGCTCGGCCCTGGCGGTATAGTGGACGGCAGCGGCCCCCTGCAACATCTGCTTGCCTGCCATCTGCCAAAACAGAAACTTGCGCACGGGCTTTTGCTTCATGCTCCAGGGATCGAGCGTGCCCAACGGCCTAACGACATAAGGCACATGATGTTTGCGGCAGGCGCTGGCTGCGGCAAGACACGCATGATTGAAAACAGCGTGAATGTGAACGACATCAAATCGCTTGACGTTTGCATCAAGCCAGCTCGCGAGCGGCTTCGAATATTTGAACGACTCGCCCCACTGTAGCGGGAAGAAGATCGTCGGAACGCCCTTGTAATGGTTTTGGGTTTCGAGTTTCGGGTTTCGAGTTAAAGCTTCATCGCGAGGCGTCCTGCCTTCAAAATCACGAGCGTCTGTCGAGGTCGAACGCGAAACCCGATAATCGGAACTCGAAACTTGAGACTCGGGACTCGAAACCATTCCGTGGTCGGTGGTCGCGATCATCACTTCGGTCCCCTGCTCCTGAAGTGAACGACACATGGGAATGATCGCGTGACCCGGTCCACCGGAGCGCTCAGAAACTGAAGGGATGACGTGAAGGACTTTCATCTGAAAGCGGTGAATAGGGAAAAGTCAAAAGTGAAAAGCATTTTTGGTCTCTTCACTCTTCACTCTTCACCTTTCACTCCATTGATCTCACACCACTTTGCCAGAACGTAAAGCGACCATGGACGCGACCAACCAACGCTGGCTGGCGATCGTTGAAAATCTTCCCACACACCGTGCGCGCTTTCGCCGACGAGCCCGCAGCGCGCAAGACGTTCGTGGTCCTGGAAAGTTTTTGAAATCTCATGATGCAGACCCAGTCGCATCCATTTTTCAAATGGCAGCGTGAATCCCATCTTCGAGCGCTCGAGAAACTTCGACGGCAGCAAGTCGCCGAGGACTTCTGCCAGCAGCGGCTTTGGCCGGCTGCCGTTGAGTTTCCATTGTCCCGGCAACCCAAGCACATAGCTGACAATCTCTGAATCAACAAAAGGCACCCGCACTTCCAGGGAATGGGCCATGCTCATGAAATCCGTGTCGCGCAAAAGCGTGTTTGCCATGTAGCCTTGCAGCTCGAGCCGCGAGATTTCGTTTACCGTATCGAATTTCGGATTTCGGATTTCGGATTTCGGATTTTTCAGTACTGACCCTGCGCGCTGAATGCCTCCGTTTGACTTTGAACTCAAATCCGAAATCCGAAATCCGAAATCCGAAATTCTCTCGATCTGATCCGACGAAAATAGTTGCCGCGTTACCGCATAAACTGTCGCCGGACTGTAATCACTCTGCGCCAGTTGCCAAAACTTCCTGCGCCGCACCGAACCATTTAGCTGCGCCTTACCAACTCGCGCGACGGAATGCAGCAGTTTGCGTGAAATTCCCGACGTCTCCCGCAGCCGCACCGCGCGCCGAAACGTTGCGTAACCGGCGAAGAGTTCGTCGCCTCCCAAACCCGACAGGGCCACCGTTACGCCTTGTTCCTTCACCGCTTTAGAGACTACAAACGTGTTAACACCGTCCATCGTCGGCTGGTCCATCGCGGCCAACGCCGCCGGCAACATCCCGAGCAGTTGATCCTCGGTGAGGTGAATCTCGTGATGGTCAGTCTGAAATTGTTCGGCGACCAGCCGCGAATGCGGCGCCTCGGAAAACTTTGCCTCATCAAAAACAACGCTAAAGGTCTTCGGCTTTTCCTTCGTCACCAGACTCATCAACGCAACCAGCGCGCTCGAGTCCATGCCGCCGGAAAGAAAGATACCCAACGGCACGTCGCTTACAAGATGCAGCCGCACTGATTCAGCGAGCCGCGCTCTTAGTACCGCGACCGCCTCGCTTCGGCTTTCTTCTCTGTGCAGCCTCTGTGTTCTCTGTGTCTCCGTAGTGAATGCTTCGTGTGCGAGATTCGCAAATTCGCAATCAGAAATCTGCAATGCTGACTCCACGGCTCGCACGCGCAGATAATGACCGGGCAAAAGCGAGCTCACGCCATCGATGATAGTTGCCGGCGCCTGAATCGATCCGTACTCGAGATACGACGTAAGACCAGCGGCGCTGAGCTTGCGCTCCACCAAACCCGTCGAGAGCAACGCCCTGACCTCGGACGCGAAAAGAAACTGCCTCGCGTGTCCAACGTCCAATGTCCAACGTCTGTCTTCACCCGGAAGACTTTGCACTTTGGACGTTGGACTTTGGACTTCTTTCACTGAGTAATACAGCGGCTTAATTCCGAACCGATCGCGCGCCAGCAACAACTCCTGCTGCCTGGCGTCCCAAATAGCAAGCGCAAACATGCCGCGGAGTTTTGCGAAAGTCGCAACTCCCCATTTTCTATATGCCCGCAGCACCACCTCGGTGTCGGTATTGGATCGCCATGGTCCAAACGCGTCGCCGATCTCGGCTCGCAGTTCGCGAAAGTTGTAGATTTCGCCGTTGTAGGTGATGGTGAGTTGTGCCTCGGCATCATGCATTGGCTGATGACCGGCACGGGACAAATCGATGATCGCGAGCCTTGTATTGCCCAGCCCAACCTGAATTTCGGATTGCGAATTTCGAATTTCGAATTTCTGATCGCTCACCCCTGAGCTCAGGTTCCTTCCTGCCGAATGCTGGCTGCTTTCCGCTGACTTCAAAGCCGAATCCCGAAATTCGAAATTCGCAATTCCCTGATCGTCCGGACCACGATGGCGCAGCGTGGCATTCATCCGCTCAACCACCCTGGCTAAACTTAATTCCGAATTCCGAAATTCGAAATTCGAAATTTTCATGATTCCGGAAATGCTACACACGGGAAAACTCTGACGACATCGACCCTGCCGCCGCTTCATTTGGAGTTTCATTGGAAAACAATGCTGCCAACAACCGCTTCTGGAAATGCGTCGCGGTGAAGTTCTCTTCGTAGCGCCGGCGCGCCTGACCAGACCATTGACGCCACTCCGGCCCATCTGTGAGCAGACGGCAAATAGCCTTTGCCAACTCTTCTTTGTTGTCGAGGTTTGCGGCCAGTCCTGCTTCCGGCGGATTAACAACTTCTCTTCCGGCGTCGAGTGTGCTCACTAAACACGGCCGGCCCACTCGCATCGCTTCAAGATAGACCAGCCCAAAGCCTTCGCCACGACTGGGCATGAGCAGGCAGCGTGATTGTTGCAGAAGTTGTTGCTTCTGCTCCTCTCCGACCTGACCCCAGAAGCGCACTTTGTTTTGCAGACCGCGTTCAGCCGCAAGTTCTTCCAGATCCTTCCGCAAATCACCGTCTCCGGCGATCCATAATTCTGCGTCCGGCATCTGCCGGAGCACGCTGGGCCAGACAGCGATCACTTCACGATGTCCCTTATAGTCCTCGTCCCCGGAAAGTCGGCTCAACATCAATGCCGCCGGCTCAGGCGAAGGCTCAGGAGTCTGATCGGCAAAAGGGTTTCCTATTCCGAGCAGCACGGTCTGATGCGGCTTGCTTCTGCAATGAGGATTGATCTCTACAAACTTCTGCCAGGTGTGGTCGCTGATGCTGAGAAACAGATCCACTTTCTGGAGTTGTTTTCTTGTAAGCCAACCCTGGTCCCGCCAGGCTTCGATTCCCAGCAACATCAATACCACGCGCACGCGGGAAAAGCGGAAGAATGGCAGGAGGCGAAGCAGACCAAGGTGCCAGACGAAGACCAGGTCATGCGGCCATTCTCTGCTGAGCGCACGGTAAATTGCTTGCCCTTTTGATTTGACTACAAACGTTTCCTGATCGCTCGGTGATTCTTCCGAGCTACCGTTTGGGTGGTGAGCTCCGTTGTCGCTTACATAACTAAGTAGAGTTGCCGGCTCTCCAGCGTGTTCGGTTACTGCATTCCATGCAATCTCCGCGCTGGCCTGTACGCCCCCGATCGCCTGCGAGCCAAAGTACGGGAACAGACCCAACACTCTGCTTTGTTTCCAGTTCATTTCTGTGTCAATAGCGCGCGGGCACTTAAGAGTTTGAGCGGTTTACCGGAACTGCGTGAGCGCAAGCCCTGAATCCGAATCAGCGGCAACATTACCAGCAGAGTAACGACCACTTGTTGCAGTATCCCGCCGACGTATTGGGCCATTTGCGATTCGACGCCGAGGAATTGGGGAAGCAAGATGACGCCGATTCCAGTCATGAGCGCGCCGGAGGTTTTTGACAGAAAGGTCCGTTGGTAAAAGTCAAACAAGACACCGGCCAGAAACATGATGCTCACCACTCCGGCCCAGCCGAAGTTCATGAAGCCTTCGGTCAACAAGCCGACAGAGATCGAGACTTTACCAAGGTCATCTTCTGAAGTAAGTCCGTAAGCAACCTGGTAATACTGATTTGCTTCGCTGACGGAAGGCTTGCCTGGCCACACAAATCTGGGAATCCAGGTAATAGCCATGTATGAATAGAGCCAGCCATATTGATAAGGAATAACTGATGGAGTCAGATCGATCACATTTGCACTCTGGTTGAGCAGCGAGATTCGCGAAACGCTGGGGTTAAGCGCGCGACGGAAAGCTTCGCCGCTGCTATCGCTGAGGGCGTCATTCCATTTATCAAAAGAGTTCTGCGCCCAAAATGCAACGCGCTCAACTCTACTTCCCTGCTCCTGCTGTGCCCCCTGTTCTCCGCCCTGCCAATAGGTTTTACGAAAATCGTCTTTGCCGACCTGGAAAAACAGAGTGAACAACACTACAAAAATCAGGGCCCAGCGAGGCACGCGTCGCAGCTCCATCAGGTAGATAGCGCCGCAAATAAGTAAGATGGAAGCAGAGACCCCTAACCAGCCCGAAGACAAGCCTCCGACTAATCTAACGATCAAAAATCCGAGAATCAGAACTTTATCGAACATGTTGCTCTGTCCGCGAATGAAATTACGAAAGAGGATCGCAAAGGCCAGGATGGGAATGACGGACACCAGGATGCTTACAAGCTGCCTGCCACCCTCACCGGCCAGTTGCGATGGCGTATCGGATAAGCTTAGCAGGCTGCCAATAATCAGCACGGCGCGAACATAATTTAATTTGGAATGTGTCAATTCCAGAGACAACCGGGCGCGCGGCACAATTAACCGCGCGATTCCCGATCTCATTCCCAACCACAGAGAGCAGACGCCAATCAAAGCCATCAGCAATGCAAGCGTGATCGAAGTTTGCGCGAGTTCATGGCCCACCGGTTCGTAAATAGTTGAAAAGATGTGATCCTCAAGGAAAAGGGGCACCGCGTAATACAACCAGTACATAGACGCCAGCATGGCAAAGACTGGCAGCGCCTCGCGACCTCCGCGACGCCAACTGACGTAGGCTTGCCACGGCAAAAGCAACAAGACAAAGGCAATCAACAACTGTGCGGTCGATACATCGTTGAGGCGCACGAGGTAAAGCAGTGAGGTGATAACTATGGGAACCCCCAAGACCAAAAAGAGCGGATGAAGTTGCAATCGGGATAAAACAGTCTTCGTCATGGGTCTGACCTTGTTACCGTTGCCAATGCCTCCACGGTACGTTCCACTGCGATGCTTACCGTGTACTTCTGACCTTGTCTTTTTGCCTGTCTCCGCATCCATCCCATCTGTTGCTTGTCTCCAGCAAACCTGGACATTGAAGCTCCCAGGGCCCTGGCATCTCCAACTGAGAATATCGCTCCGGTCTCATCGTTGATTACCATGTCCGGCCCGCAGCCGACCTTGTCACTGACAAAGCAGGGGAGACCACAAGCCATCGCCTCGTTAACCACCAACCCCCAGGTCTCACCGCCGTCGGACGGCAAAATGAGCGCATCCGCAGCAACATAAGCTTGCGTTATTACGGACTGATTCAAGAAACCTGCGAACTTGATCGGAACGTTGTTGCGTCGAACGACCTCTTCGCATAGTCGACGGAAGGGTCCGTCTCCGACCATCAGACCCTGGACGCTCGTGTCTTTTAACCTCGCTTGTCCAATTGCGTTTACAAAATCCAGTGGTCTCTTCTTTTCGATAAACTTCCCGGCAAAAAGAAAAACTACGGCGGAATCGTCAAGGCCCCACTGCGCGCGAAGAGTTTGGCGTTGCGGCATTAGTCTTCGCGACTCGTTTTTGAAATAGTCAGTGTCTACCACATGCGGTACTATGAAAACGCGTTCCGGCCGAGCGCCGTAATGCAAGAAGTAATCACTCGACCACTTACCCACTGGAAGACACGCATCAAGTTTTGAAATGAACCAGGAATAAAAAGGCTGTTTGACAAGCCTTTTGAATAGGGTGCGATCAGTATGCAAATGCGAATCGCTGCGCACCATGACCGGTGTGCCAGTCTTCCAACATGCGCGCATAGCCTGCCAAGCGCTTTTGTAATGCCAGCCGTTTATCATCACCGCGTCAAAGCGCTCTCGCTCGATAATGTCTTTGATCTCGGGCGTATCAAGTCCACTGAATCCGGAAATGCCCGGCCGCCGCGCAACGTTGCGGAGAAAGCGGTGCGGATAACCATCGAGCAACGAAACATCCCAGTCAAAGTCAACGCCAAAGCCCGCAGTGGCCTGCTCCGCTGCTGTTGCCTTACGGCAATAGCAAACTTCAATACTGAGCCCTGGTTCAGACGCGAGCCTTCGGAACCATTGCCCGTGATACTGAATCGGGTGTGTACTAACAATCGCCAGTCTCTTGCTGCTCATTCTTTTTTACGCTGCCAACCCAACCCCAGCATGCCAAGGGCTTCATTTAGTCGGCTGATTGCTTTCAATTCAATCCAATTATGGCTTTTGAATGACAGCACCAATTGCTACGTGAGAGGGAAATGCCATTCCCCGTCCATAAGTATTAAACAGCCTATGAATCAACCTGGATCTAATTGTGCGGAATTTACTCTGTGAGGGCCGGGGCAACACGTATGTGCCATCCCCAGCGCGAGTACTGAAGACAGAATGGAAACCCACGTACTGGAAGTGATCTTCCAGCATTATTAGTGAACGGCGCTTGCAATACTCCTCGTAAAAATTCGGGTTAATACGCCAGCAATCATAAGGATAATCGTGCAATGGCCAGATCGCAGGCGTGACGATTATACAAGTACCTTGTGAGCGCAAAATATTCAGAGCATTATCCAGGACGCGTATCGGCTCGAATGTATGTTCCAAAACATTCAGTATGAGCACCGATCCGAATTTACTCTCACCGACGTTCCGTTCGACAATTTCTTTCCGCCCTTCGAAGTCCAAAACATAATCAACGTTTGCCCCCTGTCGCATGTCTGCACCAAAGTACTCGATCCCCGCATCCTGTATATGCTGCTTGTTGTTTGGACCATCATAACCTACACCTAGTTCCAGGCAGGGTGATTGGATCAATCCTGCATTCAAGCATTCCTGTATGAAAGCAACGTCTGATTCGACCATGCTTCTCGATCGCCGAAGTCAAATTTGAAGGCCGGTTGGAATTAACAGAATGTTTGCCACTGCTCAGCAACGTCTGCAGTGTATTTCGATGGGATCCTAAAGAAGCGTTGATCAGCAGTAAGGAGCCATAGCCCTAATAATCTAATCGGCTTATCAATACGGCTAATTACCCGGTAGGATTCAATCGCGAGGTCGAAATCCCCAAACAGTAAGCTGCGAATCATGAAGTGAAAGTATTGAAGATAGCGATGTCTTCGATCATAGTTCTTCGCATAAGCAATCTCTTCAATTGGCTGTCGCGCAAAAAGTGTTTGATAAATATCATTCTCCTCCGCCATGCAGGTCACATAAGAATTTCGTTGTCTGCTAAACTGGCCGGAGTGAGACCGCAGTAAAATCAGTGGTTGATCGATGTGTCCGATGGAATATTTTCCGGAAATCCGCACCCACATCTCAAAATCAGCGGCGATGCGCATGTCCTCCCGGAACAAACCCACTTTTTCGAGCACTCGTTTGTTAAGGATGACGTTTGAAATGTTCCCCGATATTGAGCCGTGATAGAACATTATTTGCGCGGCCAAAGCGGGCGGGACTACGTCCGGCGTCCAATCATAGGGCGTTGGCAAGATAACCGATCCATTCTCATCAATAACGTCAACGGCGCAATAACACATGCCAACCTCAGGATGCTTTTGTATAAACTGCGACTCAGTTTCCAGGCAGTTGCTTTTCATTACGTCATCCTGGGACCACAGATGTATCCAGTCCCCTGTCGCCTCACGAATAGCCAGGTTAAGAGTCTTGAAAAGTCCGAGATTTACAGGGTTGGAGTATTTGTGAATTCGGGGATCGCAATAGCTATCAATAATGTCCGCACTCTGATCAGTCGAGTGGTCATCCCAAATAATAAGCTCGAAATCACTTGATGATTGGCCGAGGACTGATTCAATAGATTCACGAAGAAACTTACTACCATTGTAGACGGGTAATAATATTGAGCCCTTAACTTCCTTCATAAGTAGGTACCTTATGCCGAATCAGTTGTGGATAAGGATCAGCCGCGTCAGACCACTGAGTCTCATGTTGATAGCGTTACCTGCCGATCACTGCGTCAAAGGTTTCGGCCAAACGGCCTGCGAGGACTCTAGTCGAATACGACTCAAACGCTTCCCCACGAATCTGCGGGACGTAATTCTCACGAAGCATTTCTTCAATATGTACGGAAATCTCGTTTACCCGTTCAGCCACAGTTTCCTTTTCGTTAAAGCTTACAACTCTGCCAGCGTTAACGTCGCTCAGGATCTTAATGACGCTGCTGGCTTCATGAAAGATTGCCAGTAGCGGACGGCCCGCCAGCATGTACGGAAAGATCTTAGAGGCAGTGTAGTGTGGCTCATCCGACCCAACCAGAAACAAGGCGTGCGAATCGATCATCACCTGTAGAGAATCAAGGTAAGGAACTCGCGTCGCTTGCTCGCTGACGCGAGCTTCAATTCGAGCTTCACGGGCGAGGGCGAGCACATCGTGTGGCGGCGAGCCGTTTGCCGCGTAACTCGTACCGACAAAGTGCAACCGCAAACGGCCAAAGAGATCGGGAGCGCGTTCCAGACCCAACCGCACGGCGCCAAACAATGCGCGCACTGTCGCGTGCATTGACGGAATACATGCCCCCACACAACTCAGGTGCAGGAAACCGTCGTCGCGATCGAAGATCGGATTCTGCCGTGGCCACCGGCTTAGATATTCAAAATCGTCGCCTTCTGCGCCATAAGGAATCTCCGTCACATCCTTCTCGACCAAGTGTTCGTATCGGCTGAGCACGCCGTCGGTTGTCCCTCTTGAAACGCCAGTAATGTGACTCACCAGCTTCAAGGCATATGGTTCACAGAGTCGCGACATGGCGTAAGAAAGAGGCCACTTTGGAGGTCGATGGCGTCGCGGCACGCTCCAGTAGTATTCCGTGACCCATGGATCGATGTAATCGATTACGTAAGGAATTCCAAATTTTTCATGGGCCAGGCGACCAAGCATCATCGTCATGTAAGGCGGCACAGGAATGAAGATCAGATCAATTTTTGTTTCCCGACAGAGACGTTTCAAGGCTTGCCATTGGTACCAAAGGCTGCGCATGCCAATGTCGCCAAAGCCGAATTTGCGGGTCCACGAAGAACGCCACGCTTCAGTGCGAACTACTTTCAACGAGTTAGGCAGGAGTTTCAGGTTGTCAGAATCAGTAGGCCAGTCGTAGTACTGCGGCGCGACTGTTAGAACAATCGGTCGCCAACCAAACTTAGAAAGATGGTTGGCAAAGAACCTGATGCGTGTAGCTGGTGGCAAACTACTGGGAGCAAAGTCTGGCCCAACAATAACGACTTGTTTCATAGGTTGCAAAAATGAGTGAGCGTTTTGGGAGTAATAGCTACTTCGCGGCGTCAACATGTGGCTGCTGACGCCGCTTGCTGGAACGCAGGTTCGATCAAACCCAGAAAAGCCGCTCGCAGTTTAGTTAGTTCCTTCTCAGAGTTACCCTCGGAGAGAGCAAAGGATCGTGCATTCACTGACAATCGCTTTAACAGGTTCTCATCGTTA
>Ga0137410_10000902_pt1 | contig 20398 bp, 18 predicted proteins | sample CZODoug1_16funga_FD_108878 | JGI IMG/M metagenome (GOLD analysis project Ga0137410, IMG submission 108878) | Vadose zone soil fungal communities from Angelo Coast Range Reserve, California, USA - CZODoug1_16fungal (Illumina Assembly) | ecosystem: Environmental > Terrestrial > Soil > Vadose zone... | reverse complement strand
CGGTCGCGGAGCTCCTGGGCGTAGGGGCCGGCCACGCGGAACCTGCCGTCGGGGGCGCGTTCGAGTCCGCGGAATCCCTGGGCGTCGAGGAGCTCGGCGTCGTCGAGCTCGCGCAGCTCGGCGGGATGCCGGTGGAAGAAGGCGGCCCGGAAGCCCGAATCGTTCCAGGCGGTCTTGGCGAGATGGTCCATCGGGTTCGCATCGCCCAGGCGGCGGACGATCTCGTCGGCGCGGCGGTTGAAGCCGGCCATGGCCTTGAGGGCGCCGGGCAGCCGCCGCCGCAGCGCGTCGAACTCCGGCTTGCGCTCGGGGCGGAGCACCAGGTCGCCGGCGGCGTCGGTCGAGAACAGGTAATCCTCGAAGCAGCCGGAGGCGTCGCGCTCGAGGCGGGCGATGCGGGAGGAGAGGAGGAAGTCGATCTTCTCCTGGACGGCCTGGACGCCGGCGTCGGTGGCCATCGCTTCGGCCAGGCGGCCGGAGGTCCCGTCCTTCGAGAGTTTTCCGGCGAGCTCCTTGATCGCGTCGGCGGGGTCCTGGGCGGCCGCGGGGGAGGCCGACAGGGCCAGGGCGAGGAGCAGGCTGCAGGTCTTCATGGGGGCCTCCGTTCCAGGGGTGGGTGCCCGGCCCATCGCCGGCGTTACCATGATACGGAGACGGAGTTCCGGCAGGCAAGCCCGGCGGGAGTTCAAGCGGAGATGAACCCGCCGCGGCGCCCCCTTGCGCGGAGGAATCCCCCGGGATAGCATGAGTCGCGGGCCGGGGCGTTGGGAAAGGATCATGACGACGCCCGGCTTGCCCCCGCCGCCCATCCGCATCATCGTCGCCGACGACGAAACCCAGATCTGCCGCCTGATCCGGGACGTCCTCAAATCCGGCGGCTACCAGATCGACCTCACCCGGGACGGCGATGAACTCCTGATGAAGTATCACACGGGGGGCTATGCGCTGATCATCCTCGACACCCAGCTGAATCGCATCTCCGGCATGGAGGTCGTGATGAAACTCCGGGATCGGGGGGACGCCGTCCCGATCATCCTGCTCTCCACGCCGAGCGGAGCCGCGGACCGCGTCGAGCCGTTCGCGTTCACCTACCGCGTGGACGTGCTGCGCAAACCGTTCGGGGTGGGGGACCTCCGCGCCGCCGTCCGGCGGTCGCTGAAGGCGGACAATCCCGATTAGTTGTCCCGCACCGGCGGGGCCTGGCCCGGGACGATCCCCAGCTCGAGCTTCTCGTCGCGTCTCAGAACGGAAAGCTTCGACGTCTTGCCCACCGCCTCGTCCGTAAGCGCGCGGTGCAGGTCGTCGATGCCGTGGACGCGACGCGCGTCGAAGCCGATGATGACGTCGCCCTCGCGGAGCTCCGCCCGGTTCGCCGGGCTGGCCGGCTCGACGCCGAGGACGAGGACGCCGCCGTCTCCGTCGAGCCCGTGGTGCAGCGCCAGGCGGCGGTGCAGGGTCACGTTCTGGCCGCCGACGCCGATCCAGCCGCGCTTGATCGAGCCGTCGCGGATCAGCCGCTGGGCCACGAACTGCGCCGTGTTCGACGGGATCGCGAAGCAGATGCCCTGGGCGGGAAGGATGACCGCGGTGTTGACGCCAATCACCTCGCCGCGCGAGTTCACGAGCGGGCCGCCGGAGTTGCCGGGATTGAGCGCGGCGTCGGTCTGGATGACGTCGTCGATCAGCCGGCCCGACTGCGACCGCAGCGTGCGGCCGAGGGCGCTGACGACGCCGGCGGTCACCGTCCACTGGAAGCCATAAGGGCTGCCGATGGCCACGACCATCTGGCCCGTGCGGAGCCGGGACGAGTCGCCGAGCGGCGCGGCCTTGAGGTCGGGGGCGAGGATGCGGACGACGGCGAGGTCGGTCTGGGGGTCGTCGCCGATGAGAGAGCCCTGGTAGCGGCGGCCGCCGTTGAGGGTGACCTCGATGTCGGCGGCATCGTGGACGACGTGGCTGTTGGTCAGGATGAAGCCGTCGGGAGTGAAGAGGAAGCCGGAGCCGCCGCCGCGGCCCTGCCGGTCGGACCGGCGGGAGGGTTCGACTTCGATGGCGACGACGGCGGGCCCGACCTTCTCCGCCACCTGCATGACGGTCTGGGAATAGGCGTCCAGCAGGGGGGCGTCGGGGTTCGAGCCGTCATCGGAGAGTTTCGACACATCGGGAGTGTTCATGGGCGCCTCGGAATAGTAGTGCTGCCCCGATAACGCGCACGCCCCCGGATTCATCCGCCACAAAAGTGACGGTCTTCTTTGTGGTTCAGGGGACCAGGGAGGCTTTGACGAGGTCGCCGGGCTTCGTGGTGAGCTGGTCGAAGATGCGCTGGCCGTCCGCGAGCGGGACCTCCTGGACCCAGCTGGTGACGTCGACCTTGCCGCCGACGACCAGATCCAGCGCCTTCCGATAGTCGCCCGGGGCGTAGCCGTAGATGCCGTGGATCTCGATCTCGCGGTTGATGATGTCCATGACGTCGAACTCCGTGGCGGGGTCGGACAGGCCGATCAGCGCCAGGACGCCGCCGCGCGCGACCACCTTCAGACCCTGCTGCCGGGCGGGCGTATAGCCGGCCGCGTCGACGACGACGTCGCAGCCCTGGCCGCCGGTCGCCTTCAGGATGGCCTCGACCGGGTCGCCCGCGCGGGCGTTGACCGGCAGCGCCCCGAGGCGGCCGGCCGTGGCCAGCCGTGCCTCCTGGACTTCGACGACGTAGACCTGCTGCGCTCCGCGGACGCGGGCCAGCTGCATCGCGAGGATGCCCTGGGTGCCCGCGCCGAAGATCGCGGCGGTCGCGATCGGGCCGCGCACATGGTTCTCGAACAGGTTGAGCGGGGTGGCGACGCACTCGATCATGCTGGCCGGGAGGTAGCCCAGGCCGTCGGGCACGGGGTAGACGCACTGCCGCGGCGCGACCGTGTACTCGGCGAAGCCACCCGACACGTTCATCCCGAGGAGCACGCGTTTCTCGCAGACGGAGTTGCGGCCGCGTCGGCAGTGGACGCAGACGCCGCAGGTGATCAGCGGCATGATGCCGACGCGCTGCCCCTGATGGAGGTCGGTCACCGCGCTGCCGACGGCTGCGACTTCGCCGCCGATTTCGTGGCCGAGGATGAGCGGGGGCACGCGCTTCTTGCTCTTGCCCAGGAAGCCCAGGACGTCGGAGCCGCAGACCCCGGCGGCGCGAACGCGGACGAGCACTTCGTCGGCCTTCGGCACCGGATCGGGCCGATCCTGCATCTCGACGACATGGGGCGCGGTGTAGATGAGGGCTTTCATGGGTGCATTCTAGAACCGGTCCCGGGTCATTTCCATTGATCCGGCGTCCGGGTTTCCGGAGGATGGCGCACATGAGTTCCCGCCGCGGCGGCATCCTGGTCAAGCTGCTGATCATCGCCGCGGTGCTCGTCGTGCTCGGCGCCGCGGGCGCGGCCGCCTGGTGGTTCGCCACCGAGACCGACCGGCATCTTGAAGAACGCTCCTGGTCCGGCGAAAACTGGGAGTGGATGGCGGCCCACGCGTCGAATCCGCGCGTGATGGCGGCCGTGCGGGAGAAGCTCGACTGGGCTGCCAACGACCACAACTACCTGGGAAAGCCCAAGGATCCGACTTTCGAAGACCAGATCAACCGCGTGGTCCTCAACGCTCTTCCGACGGACGACGCCTTCGTCGCGGCCGCGGCGCGACTCTGGTCGCGCAAGGACTACGCCCCCGCGGCGACGTGGGTGAAGGGCTTCGAGAGCGATCCCCGGGTGACGGCCGCCCTGCGGGGCGAGATCATCGACGTCGCCACCAATCCGCTCGCCTGGAGGGAGTTCCACTGGAAGAACATGGATCCCGTTGAGGAGATGCTCAGCCGCCTCCTCCCGGAGCTCGACCGCCGCGGCGTGTCCATCGCCGACGTCGAGGTCCGCAATGCGGCGGTCTCCTGCGTGCTGCGCTACGACCTCGCCGCGGTCCGCCCCTGGGTGGAGAAGGTCGAGGGGACTCCCGGGATGACGGCGGCCCTGGTGGCCCACGTCGAGCGCATCGGCAAGAGCCGCGGCTACTCGGAGGGACCCGGGGAGATCGAGCGCGTCGTCCGGATGCTCGTCCGGCTCCGGCCTGCGCCGACGGACGACATGCTTGTCAGCCTGGGGCGCTTCGGCGACAATCCCGAAACCGACAAGCCCTTCGCCGCCTGGGGGCCCAAGGCCGCGGAACGGCTCGTTGCGGTCCGCGACGCCCTTCCGTCCGACAAGGATTGGGAGCGGACGCAGACGACGTTCCTGATCGGGCGACTCGGCATGACGAAGGCCAGCGCTGAGGACATCCGCCGTATCGTCGACGAGCTGAGAAGCCGGGACCGCGACTTCTATTCGCCACCGGACCCCGGTGTCGACGCCCCGCTCCGCTGGATCCGGATTTCGCCCTCGGAATACCAGCGGCTGCTCGGGGACAGCATTCCGGGCACGATCGAATCGCTCGTGAAAATCGGGAGGACGGCGGGTCCCGCGATGGTCGACGTCTGGAAGAACAGCCGGGACCGCCTGGCGCTCTATGTCACGACGCGGGCTTTGGCGAAGGGCGCGCCGGTCGTCCTGGCGGCGGAACTCGACCGGATGCTGGACGAGTTCGCGCCGATCGCGCAAATCCTGGCGGAGAAGGGCAGCGCGGCGAAGAACTTCACGGAGGAGCAGCGCTACCAATGGCGCTCGCTCGGGCCCAACATTCTCGAGGCCATGGCCGCGTTCGGCGAGACCGAGCAGCTGCCCGACGAGATCGCGGCCTGCCTCTGGCACGCCTTATCCTGTCCGCTGGTCGACGTCTCCGGCCCCGCCGGCCGCCTGCTCGAGAAGCAGGTGCCGCCCGACCTCTTCGCGCGCGGCCTGTTCGTCCACTTGAACCAGAAGTCGACGTACCGGAGCTCCGAGATCGACGCCTGGGTGAACCGGGTCACGAAGCGTCCCGAGTCCGGGCCTCACATCGCCTCGTCGATGGCCGCGCTGCTCAAGGTCGCGGGCAGCCCCGAGGCCGTCCCGATGATCCACAAGCTGGTCGGACTTCGCGCGCTGGCGATCGTCGGCGACGCCGAAGCCCGGCCGACGCTGGAGCGATATGCCGCCGACCCGTCGGAGTATCTCCTGAGCGACGTGAACTCGCGGGGCGGCCGGGAGTTCACCACCAATCAGCGGCGGGCAAAATTCGCGGATCTCGCGAAGGCGGCCCTCGAGGCCATCAAGTGAGCGGGCGGGGCGTAGGATTGATGAGGAACGCATGCATCTCCTGCCCCTGCTGCTCCTGCTCCAGGACCCCGTCGCCGTCGCGGGCGACGACGTCAAGCCGGGGCTCGTCGCCGTCTATCGCTCGCTCGTCGATCCGGCCGCGACGCTGACGCGCGTCGACCTGCAGCCCGCGTTCACCCTCGACGACTCCAGCCCGCATCCGCGCCTTCCGCCCGGGGCATTCGAGGTGACGTGGACCGGGCTGATCCTGATCCAGGACGTCGACGAGATCGCGTTCGATGCCGTCGCGGGTGGCCAGGCGAAGCTCTATATAGGGGATAAGGTCGTCGCGGCGCCGGTCTCGCTCAAGCCGGGCTTTCACCGGATCCGCATCGAGTACCGCTCGTCGGCGTCCGCGCGATTCCAGCTGGCGTGGTCCGGCGCGACCTTCGCGCGGGAGCCGATCCCCGCATGGAAATTCCGGCATCTCGTGTCCGGGCGGCCCGACGCCGTGGCGCAGCGCGGCCGCGACCGCGTCGCCCAATACGGCTGCGCGCGCTGTCACCGCGGCGCGTTCCCCGGCGTCGACGATCCGGCGCCCGGCCCCTCGCTCGCCGGCCTGGGCGATCGTGTAAATGCGACGTGGCTGATGTCGCAGCTCGACACGCCGGCATCGCGCATGCCCGCTCTTTTCTCGAAAGACCGCCGCGGCGTCGTCGAACGTCGCACGCTCGCGCAGACGCTGCTGAAGGGCGGCAGGGCAAGGGCGCCGGATCCGGCGGGCGACCATCGCATGGGCCGGCGTCACTTCGTCGCCATCGGCTGCGCGGCCTGCCACTTCCTGCCCGACGAGGCCCCGGAGGAGCAACCGGTGCCGGACCGGATTCCCCTGACGGGCTTGAACGACCGCCTGGGCCACGCGCAACTGGCCGAGTTCCTCCAGAACCCGAAGTCGCGGTACCCGGACGGCCGCATGCCCTGCATCCCGGCGGGCGCCACCGTGGCGCGCGACATCGCCGCCTTCGTCCTCTTATGGTCGAAGCCCGCGATGGCCGACGCCGCGCCCGCCGACCCCGTCCGCCCGGAAGAGATCCCGGTCGACGGCGACACGCTTTATAAGCAAAAGCGCTGCGCGGCCTGCCACGGCGGGCCGGCCGAGGATGTGCCGATCCGCACCCCGTCCGCGGACTGCGCCGGCGCCCGCTATGCGCTGACGCCGACGGCGAAGCATGAAATCGCCGCCTATATGGAGGTCGCCTCTCGCGAGCGTCATCCGTCGGCGTTCGAGGCGCGGCAGCGGGCGCTGGCGCGGGCCGGCTGCGTCCGCTGCCACGCGCTGCACTCCGAGCGCCCCTCGCCGCTCGAGGAGGCCGGGAGCACGCTGGGCGGCGCGTGGCTCCAGATGCTCCCGTACCTCAAGACGCCGCGACTCTCCCACGCGTCGCTCAAGTACGATCCGGAGTTCCTGCTCCGCGCCGTCCGCGACGGCGTCCAGGACGTCCGCCACTCGAAGTACAGCTACCGGATGCCGGCCTACGGCGACGAGGCCGAGTCCCTCGTCCGCGCGTTGATCGAAGCGGACGGCGACGCGTCGAAGCCGACGGTTGCCGCCGCGTCGGCGCCGGATCCCACGCTGGCGCCGCAAGGCGCCTCGCTCGCGGGCTTCGAAGGATACTCGTGCGTCTCCTGCCACATCTGGAAGGGGCAGTCGATGGCGGAGCCGGACCCGGGGGCGATCGCGCCGGAGCTGACCACGCTGACGCGCCGCGTGCGCCGCGACTGGTTCGACCGCTGGCTGGAGGATCCGTCGCGCGTCCAGCCCGGGACGCCGATGCCCCAGATCTTCAAGCGCGGAAGGCCGGCGACCTTGGGCCACGTCCTCGACGGCGACCCGGTCCGGCAGCGCGATGCCTTATGGGCCTACTTCTCGCTCGGCCCCGACGCGCCGGCGCCCAAGCCGCGGCCGCTGCTCCCGGTCGTCGCGCCCCCGGACGGGCCGCTCGTCGCGCAGGTGCCCGTCGTCCTCCCGGACAAGAAGATCGTCGAGGCCATCCTCGTGCTCTTTCCGACGAACGACCTGCTCGTGGTCGACGTCGGCACGCTCTCGGTGCGCGCGGCCTACGTCGGCGCCCGCGTGGTCCGCCAGGTGAAGGGCCGCATCCGGCAGTATGTCGTGAGCGGGACGCCGGTGAAGGTCGGGCCGCTGGATCCGCCGCCGGGGACGTTCGAGGGATATGACCGGCTCGCCGACGGCGTCCGCATCCGCGGAAGCGGCGGGGCGCAGGAGTTCCGCCTCGCGGGGCGCAGGCTGGGGCCCCTCGAACTGCCGCCGGCCTCATCGCCGCCCGCGGCCGACGCCGTCGCGCTCCAGGATCCCTATAAGGTCGAGGGGCTGCTGGAGCGGCCCGGCTACCGTGCGGTTGCGTATCCGCGGCCGAAGACGTCGACCGGCGAGGACCTCGTCATGCCCGGCGCCATCGCCGCCGATCCGCGGGACGGGCGCGTCTTCGTCGCATCGATGAAGCGCGGCGAGCTTTTCGTCGTCCGCGACCCGGACGACGATGGCAAGTCGGCGCGCTTCGAGGACTATACGGGCGGGCTTTTTCAGGAGGCGTATTCGATGGTCGCCGAGAGCGGCGCGCTCTACGTGCTGCATCGGCGCAACGTGACGAAGATCACGGACAGCGACGGCGACGGGAAGGCGGACCGTTTCGACCGCGTCGTCGGTCTTCCGCACGCGGCGGCCGACGCGTACGACTACGGCTACGGGCTGCTGCGGGACAAGTCGGGGTCGTTCGTGATGACGTATGCGCCCTACGCGAACCGCGAGCTGTCGGGATCGGGCTCGCTGATCCGGCTGCTGGACGGCGGGAAGACGGAGGAGGTGGCGTACGGGTTCCGCAATCCGCTGGGCTGGTGCGCGGGGCCGGACGGGGAAATCTTTTGCACCGACAACCAGGGCGAGTGGGTGGCGACGAACAAGCTCTGCCACATCGTCCCGGGCCGGTACTATGGGTTTCCCAATCCCGCGCAGAAGCAGCACGCGCAGAAGCCGTTCGGGAAAACGTCGGTGTGGGTGCCGTATGGCTGGGCGCACTCGATCAACGGCGTGACCTACGACGCGACAGGCGGGAAGTTCGGTCCCTTCGCGGGTCAGTTCTTCATGGCCGAGCTGATGTTCGGCGGCGCGATCATCCGCGCATCGGTGGAGACGGTGAACGGGCAGATGCAGGGCAGCTGCTTCCCCTTCTGGGGGAAGGGGCTGATGGGGCCGGTCGTGCTCACGTTCGATCCGAAGGGCCGGCTCTGGGTGGGCAGCATTACGGAGCCGGGCTGGATGGCGCAACCGGACCGCGGCGCGGTATATCGTCTGCAGTTCACCGGCGAGGCGCCGTTCGAGATGAAGGACATCCGCGTGCGGCCGGACGGCTTCCGCGTGACCTTCACCACGCCCGTCGATCCGAAGACCGCGTCCGATCCCGCGGGCTACGCCGTCGAGCACTATCGCTACGAGTATACGGGCGCGTACGGGTCGCCGGAGCTCGACCGCACCCGGGTGGCGGTGGTCGCGGCCGACGTCGCCGCCGACGGCCGCTCGGTGGACCTGACGTTGCCGCCGCTCGTGAAGGACCGTGTCTATATGATCACGCCGCGCGCGGCGAGGTCGCCGAAGGGGGAACCGCTCGCCAATCCGACGGGCGCGTACACGCTGAACGAGATTCCCCGGTAGGAGGCTCCTTCGGGCGGCCGTGGGCTCTATTTCTCCAGGTTCTTCTTGGTGAAGAATTCGTCGGGGATGTCTTGGTTCACCTTGAGAGTTTTCGCCGTCATCCGGGTCCAGCGCCCCTCTTTGGTCGCATCCGTCATCTTCAGTTCCTTGGGCAGGCTCACGTCTCCTTCGCGGACGTAGTCGCTCCGACTCTCGGTTTTCACGTGAGTCCCCTTGTCGTCGAAATATCGGAGTTCCGTGGGGAGGGAGCCCTCCTTCAGCAGCGTCATCTCGATCCTGGAATACCGGGGCGTGGTCCCCGGCTTCGGGGTCAGGGCTATGGTCATGTCCTTCGGACGCTCCGACACGATGCTGGCGCTGTATTCGTCGGAATAGCGGGTGACGAAGAAATCCTCAAGGGAGAAGGTCATTCCCATGAATCCCTGGTCGACGACATGGGTTGCGATCCGCCGCACCTTCCCGAAGGCGGGGAGATAAACGTACATCTGCGTCGGCGCCAGGACCAGCACTTTGGTGCCTTCCATGTCCTTCGGGGCGGTGAAGACCGTCAGTCGTTGGCTCCCCTTCACCCGGATGGTCTGTGCGAGCTTGGTTTCGGGCTTCCCCGCTTCCTGATTGACAATCTCGAACTCCAGGATGAGCGTCTTGGCCTGATTCAACTGCCGGTCGACTGCGGCGAGGATCGTCTCGGCGTCAGCCGTCTTGCCGTCCTGCCGGGCGAAGGCCGGCTGGCCAAGCAGGAGCACCATTGCTGCAATCGTCATGCCACGGCTCATGAGGCAAAGCTCCTGAAGGGAGGGCATCCTGAAGGGACCATGCGCTCACACCAGTTCCCGGATCGGGTCGAGCTCCGTCAGCCGGACGATCTCGTCGGGGAGACCGCGGGCCACGCGGAGGCGGCCCAGGTCGAAGAGCGTGTGCGCGATCGTGGCGATGAGGTTCTTCGCGGTGACGCCGCCGCCGTTGGGCTCGCCGGCGTCCCGGGTCGAATCTCCGACGACCTGGCCCATCCGGAGGCCGCCGCCGTAGAGGAGCAGGGGAGCCAGGCCGCCCCAATGGTCGCGACCGCCGCCCTTGTTGACGCGCGGCGACCGGCCCATCTCGCCGCAGGCGACCAGGAGGATCTTGTTCCCCAGCCCGCGGCTCTCGACGTCCTCAATGAACGCCGAGACGGCGCGGTCGAAAGGCGCGCCGACGTAGCGCAGGCCCTCCTCGACGGGGGCGTTGTTCTCGTCGGAGTGGAAGTCCCAGACGAAATTGGTGGTGACGGTGACGAAGCCGCAGCCCGACTCGCAGAGCCGGCGGGCGAGCAGCAGCTGCTTGCCGAGCGAACGGATATGGTCGAGGTAGTTCTTCCGGTTCTTCCACTTCGCGCTGACGGCGTCCTCGCGGATCAGGCCGGCGGTGTCATAGCGCTCGACCAGGCGCGGGTCCTCGTCGGCGAGGTCGAAGGCCTTCGACACGCCGGCCATCAGAACGCTGAACGCCTGCTCGCGGAAGGGGTCGCTCGCTCCCGACGCCGACTCCACCACGCGCTTGAAGTCGTCGAGCTCCCTCAGCAGTTCGCGGCGATTGTCCAGCCGGTTGCGCGGGATGTTCAGGGTCATGTCCTTCTGGAGCTGGCCGTTGCCGCCCGGCTCGAAGGGGGCGAAGGCGGCGCCGAAGGGGCCGGGCGAGAGGAAGTTCCCGAACGAGTGGTTGGCCGCCTGCGCGGCGGGATTCACCGAACGGGGGAAGACGGCGACGTTCGTGGGCAGGCCGGTGACGGGATGATTGCTGCCCGCCACCCGGGCGAAGATCGATCCGGGATTCGCACCATACGTGTCCGGACAGACGAGCGGCTTGATGTTGTGGTTGCCGTCGCCGGTGACGAACGAGCGCACGACCGCAGTCTTGTGCGCCAGTTTCGCGAGAAGGGGAAACGTGCCGCCGTAGGTGACCCCGGGCAGCGACGTCTTGATCTCGCCGGTGACGCTGCGAATCCCCGACGGGGCCCCCATCTTGGGATCGAAGGTTTCGGTCTGCGGCGGGCCGCCGTGCATGAACAGGAAGACGACGGATTTTCCGGTGAGGAGGCTGTCGGCGTCGGCCGCCCGGGCGGCGGCGAGGTCGGCCAGCGAGAAGCCGCCGAGGGCGAGGCTGCCGACCCGCAGGAATTCGCGGCGGCTCCAGCCCGGGTCGCGGAAGCTCAGCATGCTCGCGTCACCCCCGGCTATGGTACACCCCGCGGCGGGGCGGGTTGGGCGAACTTGACAGCCCGGGCGTTTGGACTTAGGGTGAAATCGTGGTGAAGAAGGATATCGTCGCGCTGCTGCGCCTGCACGGGATCCATCCGTCCGCCCAGCGGGTCGCGGTCGGCGAATACGTCCTCGACACGGAGGAGCATCCCTCGGCGGACGAAGCCTGGTCGCGCGTGAAGAAGAAGTTCCCGAGGATCTCCCGGGCCACGGTCTACAACACGCTCAATCTCTTCGTGAAGAAGGGCCTGCTCCACAGCCTGGCGCTGGCGGAGGGGAAGCTGGTGTTCGACCCCAAGATGGACCGGCACCATCACTTCATCGACGAGTCGACGGGCAAGATCTACGACCTTCCCTGGGAGAGCCTGTCGGTGAGCGACGTGGACGGCCTCCACGGCTTCGAAGTCCGCCAGTATCAGGTCGTGGTCCGGGGGAAGAAGAAGTCGACCTGAGCGCCCGTCCGTCAGAAGTCCTTCTGCTTCGGGGCCGGCGCTTCGCGGTAATACTTCACGCCCGGGTGCTTCGGGGCGAGCCGCAGCGCGCGATCGAACTCCTTCACCGCGTCGTCCTTCCGGCCGCTGTGATGGAGCACGTAGCCGTGGAGGAAGGCCAGGTCGGCGTCGTCGGGAGCCTGCTCCGCCGCGGCCTTGACGCCGTCGAGGATCGCGTCGTAGCGGTCCGCCCGGTACTGCGTCTTCAGGTCGAAGCTTCCCTTCGCGAAATCGGGAAGCATCGCGAGGCCGGACACGACCGCGCGCGCGGCCTCCTTATAGCGCCCGTCGGCGAGCAGGGCGAGGCCGCTCAGCATCGCCGCGCCTCGGAGCGGGAGCTCGACCTTCGACAGGTCCTCGCCCGCGACCTCGTTGAGGACGGCCGCGGCCTCGTCGTAGGCGTCGGCCGCCTCGGCGTAGCGTCCGCCGGCCCAGTTCTGCTTGGCGAGGGACATGAGGGTTTTGATCTGCGACGCGTCCGATTCCCAGCGCAGCTGGATCTTGTCGAACGCGTAGCGCACGCCCCAGGCGCGGCCGTCGGGATCCTTCGCGGCCGCGGCGCGTTCCAGTCCCGCCTTGAGGTCGACGATCGCGCGCCAGCCGGCGGGCGTCGACTTCGCCTCGGCGGGGAACGCCGCGGTGAGGGCCTCGGCGGTGCGCATATACGAGCGCGCGCAGGCGTCGTGATCGCCCGCGTTGTACGCCGGCACGCCGAAGGCCAGCGTCTCGGCGATGCATTCCTTCACGAGGCCGGACGTCGCGCGGCGGCCGCCCTTGACGACGACCTGGATGCGGTTGTCGATCCTGCGCTTCAGGTCGGCTTCGCCGTCCTGGGCGGGGAGGAGCGCGAGGAGTAGCCACGCGGCCATCATGGAAAACAGTATAGCGGACGGGCGGAAGAGCCACGGGGAAACCGTGAAGATCCGGACCCTCTTGCCGCATTCAAGAGTGGGGGGTACGCGGTCATTTTCCGTAACCTCGGAACGCCGGCTGCTTCTCAGTAGACTGGTCTTCCCTGAAGGGACGCTGACCCCATGACAACCCGGAGAAAGACGACCCGGACCCCCGCTCCCGCCTTCCGCTGGGTGCGCCTGGCCCCTCTCCAGCACAAACGCCTGGGAGCCGTCGCGACCGTCCTCGAGGACGGCCGCGTCCTCGTCCAAGGCGGACAGTCCACCGACTACGCCGGCGGCAATAAGACCGTCTATCCGCCCGACGAGGTCTGGGATCCCCGCAGCAATACGTGGAGCCCTTCCGAAGCGCCGCAGCGCACCTTTGACGCCAAGGAACGCGAGATCGATTGGAGCACGAAGGCCTACGGCCGCCCTGCGCCGACCCTGACCCCCCTGGGAGACAATCGCATCCTGGTCACGGGCGGCAAGGAACCGGGCTACGCCGCCGGAGGCTGGGAGGTTGATCCCAAGCCCTACGAGGACGCCTTCATCATCGAGAAGGGATCCCGGAAGGAAATCCCGGCAGGCACGCTCTGCGTCCCGCGTTGGATCCACTCCGCAGCCCTGTTGCCGGACGGCTCCGTGATGCTCATCGGCGGCGCCGACAACTTCTGCGCGGCGATCGCCGACGTCGAGATCGGCCTGCCGCCCGATTTCGAGGCGAGCAAGGTGCTCGGAGCCCAGGTCGGCGGATTCCGGGAGCAGCTGAACCTCCAGGTCAGCAAGGGACTGATCCACAAAGCCGGACGGGCGCGCCACCTGAAGCGCTACGACGACGCGCTGAAGTTCGCCCGTGAAGCCGTCGCCCTGACGCCGCGTCATCAGGGCGCCTGGCAGGTGCTGGGCACCGTCTATTCCGTCATGGGCCGGCACGAGGAGGCCCTCGTCGAGTTCCATCGCCTCCTCGCAAAGGATCGGAAGTCTCCCTTTCTCTGGCATTTCATCGGGTATGCGAACCTCCAGCTGAACCGGCGCCGGGAGGCGCTGGAGGCTTACGCCAAGGTGGTGGACCTCGTGCGGGAAGAGGGTGAAGACCTCACGACCGAGAGGATTCACGAGGATGCGCGAAAGCAGCGGCAGTATCTGACGATCGAGCTCGACGGCCCGGAAGCGGGATTGAGGGTGACCGGGCCCGAAGACGCCCTGAGCACGGAGGAGTGGAACAACCTGGGGCTCGCGCTGCACCAGCAAGGCAGGAACGCCGAGGCCCTGCCCTGCTTCGACCGGGCCCTGAAGCTCAACCCCAAGAACGACTACGCCCTCCACAATCAGGGCGCCGTGTTTCTTCAGCTCCAGCGGCCCCAAGAAGCACGGGCCGCGCTCGAGAACTGCATCGCCCTCCGCGGAAAGGGCGCGGGGGGATCGCTGATCAACCTGGGCATCGCGCACTACGACCTGGGCGATTTCGAGGCCTCCGTGAAGAGCTACGATCGCGCGATTAGGCTAAACGTGAAGGGCCTGCTCCTCGTCAATGCCTGGACCAACCGCGGCAATTCGCTGCTGAAGCTGAAGAAGTACGACCGCGCGGGCAAGAGCTACGGGAACGCGCTGACGGTCGATCCGAAGTTTGTCACCGCGTGGCACGGCAATGTCTGCGTGGCTACTGCCCAGGGCAATTTCCGGGAGGCCCGCGCGGCCCTGAAGAAAGTATTCAGCCTCGCGCCGGCCATGGAGTCAGAATTGCGCCGCGACGACGACCTCAAGGCCTACTGGGCCTGGGAGGAGAAGCAATGATCGCTCGACGAGGCGGTTCCCGAAGCAACGCCTGTTTCCCACGATACTGGCCATGCCTTCCCCAAGGAGCAATGGAAGAGCCTGCACACTACGAACCCGATCGAGCGACTCAACGAAGAGTTCAAGAAGCGCGTGATGACGTAGTCGAGTCTCCCCCGCGAGACCTCGGCGATGTTGATCCTTTTCGGCCTGATCCTCTCCGAACAGATCCGATTCCGAAAGATTGACGGCTGGCAGGAGATCGTGGAGGTCTGTACTTCGAAACATGAGGAGTTTAAGAAGTGCGCAACCTAGAATTGCTGTGGACATGAAAAGAGCGATGAAGCCGATAGGGGAACTTCCTGCTCCAGATCCTAGCGACAATCTGAGCCTGGGTTGTCTGGCAAAGATGGCAAAGGACTTTCTCCAGTCGCAACCGTGGTGCTCCAGAATCCGGGCGGGCTTTCTTTCACACGCCTGGGAAGGCGTGCTCGGTGTGTTCTACTTCGAGCTTACATCCTCGAAACCCAACGTTGACGACCGGTTGTGGGTCGTGGTTGGAGACATCCCGCCCGCTTACCTGATCTGTGAAGATCCCCTCGACCCAGCCAACGCACTTCAGAGTTATGTGTACGAGATGAGGCGTTGGACCCAGGCTGTAATGGCCAAACAACCCGTGGATGAGCTAATCCCTGTCTGTTATTCGAATAGCAGGCGGCCAATGGAGCCAACGAATGAAAGTGCTGAAATGCTCGCTAAGCGTCTCGACTTTGTCGAGCGCAAGTTGATTCCTGATCTGTAGCAGCGTTTGCTCCGGGAGGACACGACGATTTCCACAGCATCAGGGACACAACCCGTCAAGTCGCAAAGGATGGACTCGTCGCCAGGTCTCTATTGATTGATCATGACGACACCCTATAACGCGTTGGAAGCTCGCCTGAGAGTAAAGCGGCGAGGGTGCAGGCTGGGATAGGACATTGGAGAGGGGGAAGGAGGAAGGGAGAGAGGAAGGGTGGAACGTGCTTCCTTATTGAGGGATGAGAAAAGCAGGAGGAGGGAGGAGTTGGAATAGTAGAATGAACCCTCCTTGCCGGACTCACGACGTGAGACGGAAAGGGAGGAACCGATGACTCCCTGGATGCAGTCCCTCGCGACGTACGGAACGCTGATCGTCTTCACCCTCGCGTTTGCCAATCAAATGGGCCTACCCCTGGCGGGTGAAATCGTCTTTCTCCAGCTGGGGGCTCTGGCCGCCCGGGGCAGACTCGGCTTTGGAACGGTCCTGGTCGCCCCGGTCCTGGGGACCATCCTGGCCAATCTCTGCCTGTACAGCCTCGGCCGACGTTCGGGGCTCCGCCTGCTGAGTCTGATCTCCCGCTACTCGCTCGACCCCGACCGCCCGGGCAGCGATACCACGCGGCGATTCGGCCGCTCCGGTCTCAATTTCCTGCTGGTCTCGCAGTTCTTTCCCCTGACGTGGTCGGGGCCGGTCCTTTCGGGAATCAACCGGATCGCGATCGTCCGGTTCTATGCCTACTCCAGCATCGGAGCCCTTCTTTGGGTCGCCACTTATGTCACCCTTGGATTCCTGGGATTCCGCCAGATCGAGGCCGTGGTCGACAAGGCGACCCAGGTGATCGGAACCCTCGGGGGAGTGGCGGCGGTCATTATTGTCGTTTACGCGGGACTGAAGCTGGTCCGGCGCCGCAGGATTCTGCGCGTCCACCGTCAGGCTCGAATCTCCCCGGATCGGCTCAAGGCCAGGATGGACGCCGGCGAGCCCGTGGTGATTCTGGACGTCCGGACTCTCGACGCGATCGAGCAGTTCCCCTTCGTCATCCCGGGAGCGCGCGTCATTCCGGCGGAGCAGATCGACGGACGTCGGTCGGAGATTCCCGTCGACCAGGATCTGGTGGTCTATTGCTCCTGCGCCAACGAACTGGGAAGCGCCCGCGTTGCCCTGAAGCTGAACAAGGAAGGGCTCGGCCGCATCCACTCCCTGGAGGGCGGCATCGACGCCTGGCGCGCCCTCGCCTTCCCGGTCGAAGCCCGGATTCCCGCGCCCCTCGGCGGGGGAGCGCGCGTCGACGTCTCCTAGTCTGCCGCCTCAGCCCCGCGACCCTCGTGGATCCTGAGGAGGGGATTCTGGCCGCGGTACGCGATGCAAAGCGCGGCCGTTCCTGTCGAGCCCGGATCGACGCAACGGGCCAGCGAGGCGACCGTCCGGGCGATCATGTACAGCGTGGACCCCTTGGCCTGATCCGTTCGGTCGAAGCCGAACTCCCGGAAGATGCCGGCGAACTCCGGAAGGCCCGGCCCTTCCAGCTCCGCGACCCACTCGTCCGTCCACTCTTCGTTGTGTTCGGATTCTCGAGCGTAGTCCCCGCAGACAAAGAAGCGGCCATCCCAGCCGTTGGCCGGGTCATATTCGAAGTAGATCGCCTTCGCCTCGTGCTCCAGAGCCGACTTCTCCGCCTCCGCCAGTCCGAGCGACAACAACGCCTGGTACGGTTTCAGGTCGACCTCGCCGATCCTGCGCGCCAGACTGCGCCCCGACCATTCGCGGGCCTGATCATGGTAGCTGGACTCCAGCCCCTCCAAGTTCCCCTTGGCAAGGAGCCTCGGGAACCGGGACAGAGATTCTTTGATGGCGTTTCCCACCGTTCGTCCTCTTTTCTACTCGTCGGGGCTCTTCCATGGGAGACGGGCCGAGGCGTTCCCTGCGGGGAAGCGGCCGTCGCTCTCTTGCATGGCCGGCACCAGGAGGACACCCTGAAACACGGCGGAAGTCCTCATGGGTATTCCTCATACCATAACACAGTCGAGGAGCGGAATTCGCTCAGGAGGTGATGGGCTGGACCTGCTCGGGGGGACTTTTTCCGACGCCCTATTCTTACCACCGAACCGACGCGCCGGCCATCAGGCCTGTCGACCAGAACGTCAGCCGGTTCTCCTCCTCGTCGGAGTGGTCCCAGCCCGACCAGTATTGGAAGGTCGCCGACAACGTCAGGTCGACGGAGCTCCCCGCGCGCCAAACGAGCGGAATCTCGACATTGACGCTCGGACGCACCGAGACTTCGATGCGGCCTCCCCCCTCCGTGAACGGCGTGGGGACGTTCGGGAGGTAGCCCACGGTCACCCAGGGCCGCAGCGAGAACTCCTTGTCGATCTCCAGGTAGCCGGCCGCCCCGACCACGGGATACGGCAGATAATGCGACCATTCCTCGGTCGTTCCGTGTTGACGGTTCGTTCCCGTGCTCACGGTGTAGTTCGGATACTCGAGGCCGACGACCGGACCGATCCAGGACCGGAGCATGTCCATGGGAATGAGTTTGAACGCGACCAGCGTCCACAGGGTGAGGAAGGAGGAATGCGAGCGGACCTGCGAGGGCGCGTCGTAGACGGTGCCCGTCCAGGCGAACGGGTCGCCGGTCGAGGTGCCGCCGAACCCGTACGCCTCCTCGATCTCCATCAGGGCATGGACGGAACGGGTGTCCAGCTCGACCTGGACGTTGACGCCGGCCTGCTGTTCCACCCCGAGGTCCTCGTTCAGCCCCAAGCGCGTCCCGGGGACCGGATCCTCCCGGGCCTGACCGGTTCCGCTGATCCAGCGATAAAGGGGCGAGACTCGAATCGAGAACTCCGTCTCCGGCTTGGAGGGGTCCGTGAGGTCGACTTGACCCAGGAGCACCAGAAGCATTCCCAGCATGATGTCGGCACCTCCTGCCGATTCTGCGGAGCCTCCGCTGCCGGGGACTGATACGGCCCTTCCGAATCTTTCGGAGGCTGTTCCGTACCGGTAGATCCGGTTCCATCGGTATCGGGAGCGCCTCTCGAACCACCCAGGCACGAAGGGACCAATCGAAGGGGGATCGGGCATTCGAGAGGGGGGAGGATGTGGGAAGTGGGAGCGAAAGGATGAAGAGGAAGGGGGACAGGGGCGGTGCTTCAAGGCAAACGCGCGACCCGCAAGTCGCGGGATAGGAGAAGGGGCTTCCTTACTGGCTTTCGTTATCTAGTCAAGACCAACAGCGAGAAACCCCCAAGCACTCTTGCGGCAATATCCTTGTGGACGAAGTAGAGCAGCCGCCGCGGCCACTTAAGGAGTGTTTCCTTCCAATTTCGGTTGGGCAACTCGATCGCGCTCTTAGTGAAGACGCAGTCCACGATTTCGTAGCCGGTATCCCTCAGACTGGCCAGGGCCGTTTCCTTCGTGAAGTAGTGTAGGTGGCCCCAGGCAGCTCTTTGCCCAAGGATGGGGGACATGCGAAGGACAGTCTGTACGGACAGGTCGAGGGGTATATGGAAGACCTTGAAAGTCGCCTTGGTTTTCATCTTCCGTAGGAATCCCAAATAGTCCTCAACATGTTCGAAGACGTCGATAGCCATCGCGACATCGAAGGACTCTTCTTCAGAAAGGGCATCCTTTAGAAAGAAATGAAGGTTCTCACTCTCCTTCTGGCTGCAGATGCCGAATGCTTGGGGTGAGATTTCGTAGCCGTAGCACTTCAGTCTCTTGCCGAATTCTCCCGCCAAGCAATTCAGAATCTCACCCCCGCCACAACCGATTTCGCAAATTGATTCAGCCATGACATTGTTTCTTCGAAGCAGTTCCGCTATGTGTTTCGCCTTCCAAGGCGAATCCTCCTGATGCCAAGTGTGGCTGTGTTCAAGGTAGGTACCATCCTCGTACATGGTGGACGTCGTCATCGATCGGCCTCCCGAACTGGGCGCCTAACCGGAATTCAGATGTTACCCATGGTTCGCACAAGAGGCTGTAGCTTGAGCAGCGAGAGATTGTCTATGGTCAGAGTTCGAAGAGCTTCTCAAATACAACCATGACTGGCGGAGCCTCATTACCAGAAGGCGTTATGTGTTTAGCTTGGGAATCTACCTCGTGAGACTCCCCTTTCAGATCGACAAGGGGAGCTGGAAGGCAGAGTGCGCGACGACCGCAGCCGGCGACAGCGCACACCGCACTGAAGCGTCGAATAATGGCTGGTGGAACGTCAAATTCATTGCAGTAAGCAAGCCCGACCGGCCGATAACTCCTTCGGGGGACGAGTGGCGTCCCTGAGAGGGGGAAGGCATGTCAGAGAAACGGTACGTTGTACGTCTCACGGCAGACGAGCGCGCGCGGCTGGACGCTCTTGTTGTCTCCAGTCAACGGGTGGCGCGCAAGAAGCGGATGCGCGCCCAGGTGTTGCGGAAGGTGGACGAGGGCGAACACGGGCCGGCGTGGGCTGACCAAAAGGCGGCAGAAGCGTTCGACGTTCACGTCAACACCGTCCAGGCCATCCGGGAGGATCTCGTCCTGCGCGGATTTGAAGAGGCCCTGGAGCGCCGGAAGCGGGCCGAGCCTGCGCGCAAACCGATATTCGACGAAAAGGGCGAAAAGGAAGTGCTCGCCCTCGCCGGGGGTGAACCGCCGAAAGGCCGCGCGCGCTGGACGCTGCGTCTCTTGGCCGACGAAGTGGTCCGACTGGACATCGTCGAAACGGTCTGCCACGAAACCGTACGCAAGGTCCTGAAAAAGGGGATCAGCAGCCCCATCGCCAGGTAGCGTGGGTCATTCCCCCCGATCACGACGGCGAATACGTCGCTTGCATGGAGGACGTCCTGGCCGTCTACGATCGTCCCTATGATCCGGCCGCTCCGGTGGTCTGCATGGACGAACAGCCCGTGCAACTGATCAAGGAAACGCGCCAGCCGATTCCTTCGGCACCGGGCCGTCCGGCCCGTGTCGACTACGAATACGAGCGCAACGGCACTGCGGCGATCTTCATGTTCACCGAACCCAAGGCCGGCTGGCGCAACGTCGCGGTTCGAGAGCAACGGACGAAGATCGATTGGGCCTACGAAGTCTGGGATCTCCTGGATGGCCGGTACTCCGGCGTGTCCAAGATCACGCTGCTCATGGACAACTTGAATACGCACACGAGGGGCTCCCTCTACGAGGCATTCCCACCGGTGGAGGTGCGACGCTTGGCACAGCGACTTGAGATTCACGACACCCCCAAGCATGGCAGTTGGCTCAACATCGCGGAAAACGAACTCAGTACTCTGACCTGCCAAT
>Ga0137410_10000897_pt1 | contig 20437 bp, 13 predicted proteins | sample CZODoug1_16funga_FD_108878 | JGI IMG/M metagenome (GOLD analysis project Ga0137410, IMG submission 108878) | Vadose zone soil fungal communities from Angelo Coast Range Reserve, California, USA - CZODoug1_16fungal (Illumina Assembly) | ecosystem: Environmental > Terrestrial > Soil > Vadose zone... | reverse complement strand
CTTGGCCTGTCGCGGTCAGCTTACCGGTCGGGACGTAGCGCAGCCTGGTAGCGCGCACGCTTGGGGTGCGTGAGGTCGCTGGTTCAAATCCAGTCGTCCCGACCATTTCTTCTTCGGACACCGCACGGCCGCCCCTCACTGCCACAAGCGGTAAGCCGCCTACTCTGATTATTTCGAGAAAGCAAAGCATCGGAAACATTTGGCCATGCCGCACATACTTCTGACCAACGACGATGGATATCAAGCGGAAGGGCTGCGCGCGCTGGCGGCGGCGCTGGAAGGATTTGCCACGGTGAGCATCGTTGCGCCGAGCCTGGAGCGCAGCGGGGCGGCGCAGTCGCTGACGCTGCGGCAGCCGATCGTGTGCAACCGGATCGCGGAGCGGGAATGGGCCATCGACGGGACGCCGGCGGATTGCGTGATCGTGGCGCTGCACAAACTTTTGCCGGAAAAACCGGACATGGTGATTTCCGGAATCAACCACGGCGCGAATCTCGGGGAAAATGTCTATTACTCCGGTACCGTGGGCGCGGCGCGTGAGGGCGCGCTGCATCACATTCCATCCGTAGCAATGTCGCTGTGCTCGAAAAAAACGGAAGTGAAATTTGAAAATTCGGCGCGCGTGGCTCGGGCTGCCGCGGAATTGATTTTGAAAGAAGGATTGCCGGATCAAGTCTTGCTCAACGTGAATGTGCCGGAGCCGTGGAACGGCGGCGTGAAATTCACGCGGCAATCGCAAAAGATTACGCGCAACCAGCTCAGTGAAGGAAAAGATCCGCGCGGACGGAGTTATTTTTGGCTGTTCGAGCAGAGAATCGACAAGGACGTGGAGCCGGACACGGATTACGCGGCGATTTTTTCCGGCGCCGTCTCCATCACTCCGCTGCACCTCGACCCCACGCACGCAGAATCGCTCAATCATCTTTCTCACTGGGCCGCGCCGATCGGCGCCGGATTTGTTGGTTGAGCGGCTTCGCGGCGATGCAGACGCCCGGATTCTCAAAATAGCGAACGGATTGTAGTGGCGCAGCATGCTGCGCCACTACAAAGAGGACGCGCCTTGCTAATTGGTTTTGATTGCGGATGGAGCGATTAGCGGGACGTTATTTTTCTGCATGGTGTCGTTGAGGGCGGGAACATCTTTCGCAAGGACATCGCGCCATTTCGCTAGCTGCGTTTCAAGCTGCTGATCGAGTTCGGCGTAGACGCCGAGTTCGGCTTCGGTGGGCTGGGCGTCGGCGCTATCGACGGCATTTTGCAGGTAGCCGAGTTTGCTGTTGAGTTTTGTCGGATAGTTCAATTCGTCTTCGCTGGCTTTTGAGTTTACCTGGATGAGTTCTTCCTCGATGGCGCTGATTTTCTTGCGCAGATCGGTGGAAGCCGTAACAAGCGGCTTTGCCGGTTCGTTGGCACCGAGGCGCTTTTCGAGCGATTCCAACTGGCCTCGCAGGTCGCGGATGGCCAGGATGGCTTTGTTCATCTCGTCCTGGCGGTCGCACATTTTTAGCAGCAGATCGAACTGCTTGCGCAGGTCCTCGGCGGAAGTTTTGACGCGGGGATCCATGATCACGCCGAGAGGAGCGGTGAAATTCTTCGCTCCTACGGTCAAGCGCGCTTGATAGTTGCCGGGAAGAACGAGCGGACCGCTTGGTTCGCCTTCGTCATATACTGCGGCGGGAATCTTCTTGGGAGATTCGTACCGCAAATCCCAGGTGAATTGATTCAATCCAGCCTTCGCGGGGATGTGCTCCTCTGCTTCGTCTTTTTCCCATTCGTCCGAGCCAGCATCCTTCTTCTTTTCTTCGCTGGTAAAAGCGCGGATGACTTTGCCCTGAGCATCCAGCAATTCCAGCTTGACGGGATCTTTGGGCTCTTCTTTCAAATAGTAGTAGAGCGCCGCGCCGTCGGGGGGATTTTCTCCGATGGCGTAGCGGCGGCGTTTGGTGTGTCCCATGCGCGTGCGAATTGCGGCACGAGACGTGAACAGGTGCGCTTCTTCGCCGACGATGGAGGCGTTCGCCTGGCGCAGCGGGCTGATGTCATCGAGCACCCAGAACGCGCGGCCATGGGTGGCGACGACCAGATCGTCACCGTGGATGAGGAGGTCGTGGACCGGAGTTGTCGGCAGATTGAGCTGCAGCGCTTGCCAGTGCGAGCCGTCATCGAAGGAAACCCACGCGCCCGTTTCGGTGCCGGCATAGAGGAGCCCCTTGCGCTTGGGATCTTCGCGAACAGCGTGAACGTAGGAGCCGTCGGGGAGGCCGGTGGTGATGGGCGACCAGCTCTTGCCGAAATCAGTGGTCTTGAAAATGTACGGTTTGAAATCATCGAGCTTGTGGGCGTCGATGGCGGCGTAGGCGGTGCCCGCTTCGAACGGCGATGGTTCGATCAAGCTGATCATGGCCCATTCGGGAAAACCTTTCGGAGTGACGTTGCTCCAATTTTTTCCATCGTCGCGCGTGAGTTGGAGCAGCCCATCGTCGGTGCCGACCCAGATCAAACCTTTTTGTTTCGGAGATTCCGCGACGGCGAAGATCAAGTCGTAGAACTCGATGCTGGCCTGGTCTTTGGTGATGGGCCCGCCGGAGTCCTGCTGCTTCGATTTGTCGTTGCGCGTGAGATCCGGGCTGATCGTTTCCCAGGAATGGCCGCCATCTTTCGAACGGAAGAGGAACTGAGAAGAGTGGTAGAGGATGTTGGGATCGTGAGGGGAAAAAACAATCGGCATCGTCCAGGTGTAGCGGTACTTCTGCACGGAAGCGTTGTAGCCGTCGGGATCGAGCGGCCACTGCTGGATGTTTTGGACTTGATTGGTGCGGCGGTCGAGCCTCGTGATGTAGCCGAAGTAGGAGCCGGCGTAAACGATGTGCGAATCGCGCGGGTCAACGGCAACGTAACCGCTCTCGCCTCCGCCCACGGCATCCCAGTCGCCGCGGTCGATGTAACCGCGGTCGCTGGCGGTGGCGATACCGACGGAAGAATTGTCCTGCTGCGTGCCATAGACGCGGTACGGGAAATCGTTGTCGGCAGTCACGTGGTAGAACTGCGCCGTCGGTTGATTATTTTGCGTGGACCAATTCTTGCCGCCGTCGATGGAAATGGTTGCGCCGCCGTCATTGCCGTTGATGATGCGATTGGGATTGCTGGGATCGATCCAGAGACCGTGGTGGTCGCCGTGGGGCGCGTTGAGGCGTTCGAATGTCTTGCCACCGTCGTTCGAACGGAACAGGCCGGTGTTGGCGATGTAGACCTTATTCGAATCCTTGGGGTCGGCCCAAACGTGGGTGAAATACCAGGCGCGCTGGCGGAAACGATGATCGTCGTTGATCATGGTCCAGTTCGTGCCGCCATCATCGCTGCGGTAGAGGCCGCCTTTCTTCGCTTCGATCAGCGCGTAAACGACATTCGAATCGGCGCCGGAAACGGCCACGCCGATGCGGCCGAGCGGACCCTCGGGCATGCCGTTGCCTTCGACGCGCTTCCAGGTGGTGCCGTCGTCGTTCGAACGGTAGAGGCCGTCCTTGTCGCCGCCACTGTTGAGCGTCCAAGGCGTGCGGTGGCCTTCCCACATTGCGGCGAAGAGGACGTGGGGGTTTTGCGGATCGAAAACGATGTCGCTGCCGCCCGTGCGGTCGCCGAGGTAGAGAACTTTCTCCCAGGCTTTGCCGCCATCACGCGTGCGGAAGATGCCGCGCTCGGTGTTCGCGCCGTAGGCGTGCCCGAGAGCGGCGACAAAGGCGACATCGGGATTCGTAGGATGGACGATGACCTTGCCGATGTGGCGCGTGTCCTTCAATCCAACGTTGTTCCAAGTCTTGCCGCCGTCGTTCGAACGATAGACGCCATCGCCGAAGGAGATGTTGCCGCGAATGCAGGCTTCACCGGTGCCGACATAAATTACATTGGGATCGGAGTTGGAGACCGCGATGCTGCCGATAGAGGAGGTGGTCTGTTTATCGAAGAGGGGATCCCAGGAAATGCCGCCGTCCATGGTTTTCCAAACGCCGCCGGCGGCGGCGCCAAAATAGTAAGTGTTCAGCTGGCTTGGAACACCAGTTACGGCAAGGGCCCGGCCGCCACGGAAGGGGCCGATCAAGCGCCATTTCATTCCGCCGTAGGTCTTGGGGTCGATGGGATTGGCGCCCGCGGATTGTCCGGCTTTTTGCGCACGTAAAGACAGCGTAGCCAGGAATAGGAAAACAAGAGCGCAGATCAACGAAAGAACGGGCCGACGAGAAACGGTCACACACACCTCCTGGGTGAATGGCACAAAACGAAGAATGGTATCGCTACTGGCTGTTTGACGGAAGAGTTTTTCGAAGGGGTACAGGTTGCGATAGGATGCTGCAGCGGTGAGCGTTCAAAGAACATTCGATGTTGCGGTGATCGGAGCGGGCGTCTTCGGCGCGTGGACGGCATGGCACCTCGCCAAACGGGGCCAGCGCGTGGCGCTCATCGAGGCCTACGGTCCGGCGCATTCGCGGGCCAGTTCCGGGGGCGAATCACGCATCATTCGAATGGGCTACGGCGCGGATGAAATCTATACGCGGTGGTCACAACGGTCTCTCGTCCAGTGGAAGGAACTGTTTGCCGCAAAGACGCTAGAGACGCTTTTTCACGAGACAGGTGTTTTGTGGCTCTCGGGCGGTGACGATGCGCGCTTCCGGCAAACGGCCGCGACACTCACGCGATGCGGTGTGCCGTTCGAGCAGATGGACGTTAAGGCGCTTGAAAAGCGGTTTCCCCAGATTGGTCTTGCCGGTATTACGGACGGGCTTCTCGAACCAAGTAGCGGCGCGCTGGTGGCGCGGCGGGCGGTCGCGGCGGTTGTAGAGGATGCGGTGCAACAGGGCGCGGAATATCGAAACGCACAAGTCCTCACGCCAACGGGATTGGGCCGCGTACAGCGCGTCGCAACGAATCATGGTGAGAACATTGCCGCGGGGCAATTTGTTTTTGCCTGCGGCCCGTGGCTCGGCAAAGTTTTTCCAGATGTTCTCGGTGCGCGAATATTTCCCTCACGGCAGGAAGTATATTTCTTCGGCATTCCGGCGGGTGATACAAGGTTTGCGCCACCCGCGCTGCCGACATGGCTGTTTCAGGAAGACCTGGTGTATGGGATGCCGGATATTGAGAGCCGTGGACTGAAGATTGCATTTGACGAGCATGGCGAGCGAGTTGATCCTGACACACAATCGAGGATCGTCTCTCCCGCGATGACGGAGATGGTTCGAAAGTATGTGGCGCGGCGGTTTCCTGCCTTGCGCAACGCGCCGATTGTGGAAACGCGCGTCTGCCAGTACGAAAACACTTCGAATGGGGATTTTCTGATTGACCGGCATCCGGAAATGGAAAATGTGTGGTTTGCCGGCGGCGGCTCGGGGCATGGGTTCAAGCATGGGCCGGCGATCGGGGAGTATGTTACGGGCCAGTTGCTCGACGGCAGTGCAGCCGAGGCTCGATTTTCGCTGGCAACAAAGGGCACCGTGCAAAGGCGCGCGGTATACTGACGGTCCCGGCCCGATGGTGAATTGCCTGTTGAAACTTCCGGTCGCGGCGTGCGTCTGGTAATCAAGGGGTGGTTGTTCGTTTGCCTTTTTGACTCGCCATATCGCAAACAAAATGGAGCGGCCCGCCTCCCCGACAAGAGTCGGGGTAAACGCCAGGCGGGCCCTACGGGACACGTTGGCCGGGGTAGACTTTCGTGAGAAATGCGAAGTAGAGAGAATCGCAGATTATGGAGGAACAATGCGTTTGAAGACGGATCGAGTCGCCCAAGTTTTTGTTCTGCTCGCGGCGATGGCGCTGTTGACGATGGCCGCGGCAGGCGCGGCAGGGCAAGACATCAAGATCGCCTATGAGAAATTTGTGCTTTCGAACGGGCTGACCGTGATCGTACACGAAGATCACAAGGCGCCAATCGTAGCTCTGAACATCTGGTATCACGTGGGCTCGAAGAACGAGAAGCCGGGGAAGACCGGGTTTGCACACCTGTTCGAACACTTGATGTTCGGCGGCAGCGAAAACCTCAAGGGGCGTTACATCGAAGCGATGGAGCGCGTGGGCGCGACGGACCTCAACGGCACGACCAATTCCGACCGCACGAACTATTTCGAGGATGTGCCCACATCGGCGCTGGATTATGCGCTGTTCGTGGAATCCGACCGCATGGGGCATTTTTATAACACCATAAACAAGGAGACGCTGGACCTGCAGCGCGGCGTGGTGCAGAACGAAAAGCGCCAGGGCGATAACCAGCCCTATTCCATCTCGCGGTATTTGATCACCGAAAACACCTATCCCGCAGGGCATGGCTACTCATGGACGACGATCGGCTCGCTGGAGGATTTGAACGCGGCGTCGCTCGCGGATGTGCAGGAGTGGTTCAAGACTTATTACGGGCCTTCGAATGCCACGCTGGTGATTGCCGGCGACATCGATATGAAAACGGCACGCGAGAAAGTCCAAAAGTATTTTGGGGATATCCCCGCCGGTCCCCCGGTCGCGCACCAGACGGAATGGGTGGCGAAAATGACCGGCGTGCACCGCCAGCAGGCGCAAGACCGCGTGCCGGTAGCGCGCGTGTTCAACGTCTGGAACGTTCCGGAATACGGCCAGTCCGACACCGATTATCTGGATCTAGTGAGCGACGTGCTGGCAGCAGGCAAGGATTCGCGGCTTTACAAGCGGCTCGTTTATGACGAGCAAGTGGCGACGTCGGTGAATTGCGGCATCAATCCGAACGAAATCGGGGGCCAGTTCACTGTTGGAGCGTCGGCGAAACCCGGGGGAAGCCTGGGGCCCATTAACAAGGATGTGCAGGATGAGCTCGACAGATTCCTGAAGGACGGGCCAACGGCGGAAGAGTTGGAGCGTGTCAAGACAGCGTATGAAGCAAATCTCGTGCGCGGGCTGGACCGTATCGGAGGCTTTGGCGGGAAATCCGACATCCTCGCTCGGGGCCAGGTATTCACGGGAAATCCGGAACAGTACCTGATCTCGCTGGACCGCGTGCGCAAAGCGACGGCTCAGGATTTGCGCGATGCGGCGAGGCGCTGGCTCAGCGACGGCCTCTATCAACTCGAAGTGACGCCCTATCCGGAATACAAGACAGCGAGCGCGGGTGCGGACCGTTCGAAGCTCCCCGAGGTCGGCGCGACGCCAAACGTGAAGCTCCCGGCGTTCGAACGCATGACGCTTTCGAATGGTTTGAAAGTGGTTCTGGCGGAACGTCATGAATTGCCGCTTGTGAATTTCACCATGCTCGTGGATGCGGGCACCTCCGCGGACAGTCCGGCGACGCCGGGTACCGCGAGTATGACGTCCTCTCTGCTGACCAGCGGCACGGACAAGTACAACGCCCTGCAAATCAGCGACGAGATTCAGAGACTGGGAGCAGAGCTCGAGGCAGGTTCCGGGCTGGACAGTTCGACGGTTTATCTCTCCTCGTTGAAGAGCAAGCTGGAGCCATCGCTCGCGTTGTTTTCCGATGTGCTGCTCCATCCTTCGTTCCCGCATGAAGATTTCGCGCGCCAGCAGAAGCTGCAGATTGCGGCGATTCAACGGGCGAAGACTTCCCCCGGCGCGATGGCGGGCCGCGTGATTACTCCGGCGCTTTACGGCAAGGATCATCCCTACGGACTGGAGTTGACCGAAGCGGGCGTTGGCAAATTGACGCGCGACGCAATCGCCAAATTCCACGACACGTGGTACCGGCCGAATAACACGACGCTGGTGATCGTGGGCGACACCACGCCGGCGGAAATCAAGCCGCAACTCGAAAAGGCTTTTGCGTCCTGGAAGCAAGGGAATACGCCGAAGAAGAGCATTTCGAACGTAGCGGCACCGAAGCAGGCGGAAGTGTATTTGATCGACAAACCGGGCGCGGCGCAGTCTTTTATCCTGGCGGGAACGATCGCACCGCCCCGCAACAGCCCGCAGGAAATTGCGCTGGGAATTTGGAACGACATTCTGGGCGGGACGTTCGGCGGGCGCGTAAACATGAACCTGCGCGAGGACAAGCACTGGTCTTACGGCGCTCGCACGACGTTTCAGTTTGCGCGCGGCGACAGCGCCTGGGTGACGCAAGCGCCGGTGCAGACGGATAAGACGAAAGAATCTCTCGTTGAGCTCAACAAAGAGCTGCGCGACGTGTTTGGCGCTCGTCCGATCTCGCAGGATGAACTCAATAAGGACAAGGACAATCGGACCCTTCGCCTGGCGGGTTCGCGCGAAACCATGAGCGAGGTTGGAGATGCGATTGAGAATATCGTGCAATATCGGTTGCCCGACGACTACTACTCGACGTATGGATCCAAGGTGCGGGCGCTGACGACAAACGATCTGACGACCGCGGGGAAGTCCTTCCTCAACCCGGATCGATTGGTGTGGGTGGTGGTCGGGGACCTTGCAAAGGTGGAGGACGGAATTCGCGAGCTGAACCTCGGCACGGTGCACGTCGTGGATGCCGACGGGAATTCCATTCGATAGAAGTAGCTGACTAACGATGAATTAATATCAACCTCGGCTCGGCACAAATGTGTCCGCCAGGATGGACCGGCGGCCGCGGGCGGACGGATCATTTGGAAAGGGAAGGTTTTAAGTTTTTGAGTTCTTAGCTTTGAGTTTTTGGGTCTTGGCTTCTATTCTTTCAGTCTCAGGTTTGCGAGGCACGACGGCGGGGATAGGGCGCGGCAGCGGCGCGTCTTCCCCGCCGAGCCTTTTCTGCGTAGAGGTCCTGGTCCGCTTCCGAGAGGAGTTTTTCAATACGCTCGCCATCGCCGCGATAGACGGATATGCCGATACTCGCGGAGATGGCCGGTTGTTCGTCGTCGGCGGCGAGAACTTCGCGGATGCGATTTGCAACTCGGTGCGCTTCGTCTTCCTGGGATTCCGGGAGAACAAGAGCGAATTCGTCTCCGCCATATCGCGCAGCGGTATCAACGGCGCGGCAGTGAATACGGAGAATATCGGCGAGGCGGCAGATGGCGCGGCTGCCGACGAGATGGCCATAGCTATCGTTTATTTTTTTCAGCTCATCGAGATCAAGAAGCAGCACGGAGAAAAGCCGGCCGGTGCGATCGGTGCGCTCCGTCTCGTTTTCAAGGACATCGAGCAGGCGGCGGTAGTTGGCAAGGCCGGTGAGCGGATCGCTGACGGCAAGATGGCGGACCTGTTCGAAGAGCCGCGCGTTATCGAGAAGGGCGCCACCCAGCGCGACGGTGTAGCCCAAGACCATAAGCGCCTGGGCGAAAACGAAGGGAGCGTCGAGCAAGCGCGCGGATTGAGCGGCCGAGAGCTGAGCGGCGACGTTCAGCCAGGTCGCGGCATAAATGGTGCGGTCGAACTCGGAATCTTCAACGGACAAGCGGCGGCGGTACCAGACGAGGCTCACGAGGAAAATCGCGCCGGGCAGCAACTGCTCCGGATTGGGGAAAAAGGCGCCGGGATGCCGAGAGACTTCCGGAGGCAAGCCGCGAAGCGTTGCCGCCAACACGTAGGTCAGCGCGATGACGGTCAGCAGAGCGCCAACAATTTCCTGGCGCGGATGGCGCGAACGCGGGAGGAAACGTTCGACGAGAAGCGCCACGAGAAGGAGAAGCGCCAAAACCATGCGGCCAAGCCACCAAGCGATGGGCGCCCAAAGGAAACGCAGAGAGGCATCCGGAAAAAATTGAAAGAAGAGAACACTGGTCGCCGTCAGAACCACACCGGAAAGAAGAAATCCGGCGCCGAGAATCAGTGAAATGCGGTCCTGAGTTCCCTGAAAACGGACGAGGGTAACAGCGGCGAAAACAAAGGCGAGAAGGCCGCTGACGATCTGCAGGTAGCCCTGGAGAATGGCATCGGGCTGAAGAGTAATGCGGCGGAGCCAGTAAGCGGCGAGGACCACAAAAAGAAACACACCGAAATGCGCCAGGAAGACGGTGGTGTTACTGCGCCCGTTCTTGAGAGGAGCCTCGCCCATGGGTTTTCCCGAATTTTTCGTTATCCCCCGCTACTTCATTAGACTACGCAGGAGGCCTCTCCGTTGCTTGGGATTCGAGGAGCAAGTTGAGCAAGAGATACCGTCCCATGGATTTGGCGACCTGTACGAAAGTGCAGGGCAAACTGAAGGGCAGAAATCTAACGGAGATGAGCGAGGGCGGGGGAAGACTTTTGCAGTTGCGCGGGGGAGCAAGATTGCGGACACTGTTCAGCATTGAAACGATTGAATACAGACGAATGAAAAGGTGGCGCGCGGCAGCGTGGATGCAAGAGTTGGTTCGATCCGCACGCTGCGGTGACGCCGGGTTCGAACCGTAGTTCCTCAGCGAAAAGGAGATTGCTTGAGCAACGAGAGCACCGCGAGTTCGGGGCCGCTCCTGAAGCGTTCACTGACGTTATGGAACTTGGTCATCATCGGCATCGTGATCATCCAACCGATCGCTCCAATGGGGCTGTACGGCATAGTGAATAACGCGGCGGGCGGGCACGTGGTGACTACGATTCTGATCGCGATGGTGGCGATGCTGTTCACGGCGATCAGTTACGGGATGCTTGCGCGCGTGTATCCGAGCGCGGGGTCCGCATACACTTACGTCGGCCAGGAAATTCATCCCGGGCTCGGCTACCTGACGGGCTGGGCGATGGTGATGGACTACATCCTTAACCCGCTGATCTGCACGATTCTGTGCAGCAAACTAACGCAGAACATTTTGCCGGGAGTGCCGTACTGGGCGCTTGCAATTTTCTACGCGACGGCTTTTACGGTGCTCAACCTTCGAGGCGTGAAGACTTCGGCACGAATCAACGACGTGCTGGCCGCCGGGATGACCATCGTGGTGATCGTGTTTTTCGGGTTTGTGATCCGATTTTTGCTGGGCTTGCACGAATATGGGGCGGGTTTCTTTTCGCGGCCGTTTTACGATCCGGCCACGTTCAATCTGAATTCCATTTTTCACGGCACTTCCATCGCGGTACTGACGTACATCGGCTTCGATGCCATTTCGACATTCTCAGAGGAAGTAGAAAACCCGCGGAGGAACATCCTGCTGGCCACCGTACTGGTGTGCGTGGTGACGGGAGTCTTGTCTTCCCTGGAAGTATACGCGGCGCAGCTGGTGTGGGGCTCGAAGCCGTTTCCCGCAGAACAGGTGGAATCGGCGTTTCCGCTGGTGGCCATGCAGGCGGGCGGCTTTTTCCTGTTTCAACTGCTGAATTTTACGATCCTGATCGCGAACATTGGCTCCGGAATGGGCGCGCAGTTGGCGGCCGCGCGGGTGCTTTACGGCATGGGCCGCAACGACGCGCTCCCCAAGGGATTTTTCGGCAAGATCGAAGCGAAGCGGCAGATTCCCGCAAACAACGTGATCTTGATCGGCGCGATTGCGCTGGCAGGTTCGTTTTTTCTCTCCTATGAACGGGGCGCGGAGATGCTTAACTTCGGAGCGTTCATCGCCTTCATGGGCGTAAACGCAGCGGCTTTTGTGCATTACTTCCTGCGCGCGGAGCGGAAAACGGTGTGGCCGGTGCTTTGGCCGCTGCTCGGCTTTGGAATTTGCGGCTACATCTTCCTGCAGCTCAGTATGCCGGCAAAAAAACTTGGCGCGGTGTGGGTGGCCGTAGGGCTGATTTACGGGGCGTGGAAAACATCCGGTTTCCGAAAAACCATGTCGTTTGAAGCGCCCGCCGAGTAGAACGCACGGGATCTCGTGAAGGCACCAACATTGCAATTCGAACCGCAAACGCCGGATGATAGTCCCGCCGGAGGCGCGAGCGTGAAGCGGCATAGCGGAAAAAACCAGACCATCACGATGAGGGACGTCGCGAAGTCCAGCGGCTTCTCTCCCGCCACGGTTTCGATCGTGCTGAACAATGCGCCGCTGGCGCGCTACATCGCGCCGACAACGAAAAAGCGCATCGAAGAAGTGGCAAAGAAACTTGGCTACCGGCCGAACGCGATGGCACGCTTTTTGCGGAGCAAGCGGAGCCACAGCGTCGGAGTGATGTTCTTCGACATCACCGATCCCTTTTGCACGCCGGTCCTGCGGGGTATTGAGAACGCGCTCTACCAGTCATCGTACATCCAGATTTTCGCCGACGCCCACAACCAGAGAAACCGGTTCGAACGATACCTTGAAATGCTGCTGGAGCATCACGTCGAGGCATTGATCGTCGTTGCCAACTGGCTCTTCGTGGACATCCATCTGCTTGCGGACCTCAGCAAGAGAAACATTACCGCGGCGACCATCGGCTGGGAGATGCCCGGGAACTCGGTCAGCTCGGTGATGGTGGACAACGAAGCGGGAGGGCGGCTCGCTCTCGAACATCTCCACCAGCTGGGGCACCGCAAGATCGCCTTCATCCGCGGCCCAAAACTGCTGATCGACAGCGCACCGCGGTGGAAAGGGATTCAGAAATTCGCACACTCGGCTGGACTGGAGATCGATCCCGCGCTCGTCCTGCAGCTACCGGATTCTTTCGATCCCAACTCGGGCTTCGAGGGCGGTTACCGGTTCACGGAAGAATTGCTGCAGCGAAAGAAAAGGTTCACGGCACTGATGGCCTTCGACGACCTGACGGCGCTGGGCGCGATCCGAGCGCTGACCAAAGCGGGCGTGAAAGTGCCGGAGAATTGCTCGGTAGTGGGTTTCGATGACGTGCTGCTGTCCTCGATGTCGGCGCCGTCTTTGACAACGGTGAGGCAGCCGCTGGAAGCAATGGGAAACCTGGCGGTAAATATCGTGATGGAAGGCGTCAACGCCGGGCTGGAAAAGCGCGATTGGAGTATTTCGCGGCACAAGATGAACCCGGAGCTGGTGATCCGCGATTCCACACGAGCAGCAGTGCTCACCGGTTCTGACGACTGAGAATTACTGTCCTTCAGGAAAGTCCAAGATCAGTACGGCCGGGCAGAACCCTGCGGGACCGTGTGTCCAACCGCAATGAAAAAAGCGCGGACCAAGTGATCCGCGCCTTTCCCTTTTCAAACAATGCGATTTCAGCGCTCACTTCACCGCAGGCAGATAAGCTTTTGGAGCCGCCAAAAATTCAACGTTGGGCAGCTCCGCTGGGACCACGCGGATGCGCTCGAAACGCCCCTTTGCGCCTCCGCCGGCTTTGAACGTCAGGAGGTACTGGTTGCTGAGATGCATGGAGAGTTCATCAAAGTACGGCTTGAGGGTGACGGGCGCGTCAGTGCCGAGATAATAGGATTCGGCGCCCGTTTGATCCGAGAGCTCGCTAAGGTTCGACTGCGCTCTGAAAGCAAGGAAGAATCCGCGCGCTCTGTGCCCCGCGTCTGGAGCATAGATCGTCCAAATGTTGATATTCTGCTTTTGCGCGCGGCTGATGGTTGAATCGAGATCCGGGCTCCTAATGTCAAAACCTCCGCGAAAATAGTCGATCCCGGAAGAGATCATAAGTATGGAACGCCTGTCCGCGGAAGAAGGCCACCGCTTCATCAGATCCAGAAGCGCGAGATAGGGACTCGAGAATGCGCTCCCGCCGACCGGCAGCCGCAAAGCCTTGGCCGCAAGCTCGTGATCGTTGGTGAAATCCTGGGCGAGCATAGCGGCGCCATTGCGCGCGTAGGCTACAGAAATATAGGTAGTGTCAGGCTGGCTGGCGAAAAATGCCTTCAGATCGTTCCATTGGCTAGCGATCTCGCTGTCTAACGAATCATCAATCAGAACGGCAAGATATAGCTTTCCGCCGTGCTTCCAATCGGCAACCTGGGTGCGCTCCTTGTTCAGAAAAAGCTGGACGTTATCTTTGGTGACGATCGGCGGGCTGGCGTTTTTCTTGCCGACGGCAGTTACCGTCATGTTGACGGTCCCCGGCTCCGCGGCGGAGGCATTGGCTGCAAATAATCCAAATGCCAAGGCGAGTGTCCCGATCATCACACCAATACGGCTTGGATTTATTTTATTCATCATACAGTGGCTCCTTTACTTATCTTCATATCTTAGATGCGGAATCGGCCGAAACGCATACATGGTAGGCCGGTTTCAGGTCAAGAAGGGACGGAGCATTTCGCGCGCGGAGATGGGCGGACTTTTGTATGAAGGAAGGCGTGGCAAAGCCGTAGTATGCTGCAGCTTCAACAAAAAGGACCGGCACGGTGAAAAACTACATTGGAGCAATTGATCAGGGCACGACGAGCACGCGATTCATGGTGTTTGACCAGTCCGCGCGTATCGCCGCTGTGGTGCAAAAAGAGCATGAACAGATTCTCTCAAAGCCGGGTTGGGTGGAGCATGATCCGCTGGAAATCCTGCGCCGCACGGAAGAAGTGATTGCGGACGCGCTCAAGCAGCGCGGGTTGCGCGCTTCCGATCTGGCCGCGATCGGCATCACCAATCAGCGGGAGACCACCGTCCTGTGGGAGCGCAAGACCGGCAAGCCGGTTGCGAATGCGATTGTTTGGCAGGACATGCGGGTTGCGGATGATGTCGCGCGCTTCGCCAGCGAGGGCGGGCAAGACCGCTTCCGGCTGCAGACCGGATTGCCACTGAGCACGTACTTCAGCAGCCTGAAGCTGCGCTGGCTGCTTGAAAATATTTCCGGCGCCCGGAAGAAGGCGGCGGGAGGCGAGCTGCTTTTCGGAAATATCGACACTTTTCTCCTGTGGAATTTGACGGGCGGACCACGAGGCGGAGTGCATGTAACCGACGTGACGAACGCCAGCCGAACACAGCTTCTAAATTTGAAAACGCTGGATTGGGATGCGGAGCTGCTCGCGGCGTTCGACATTCCACGCGCAGTGCTGCCGGAAGTTCGTTCGAGCAGCGAAGTCTATGGCGAAGCAACTCTCAAGGCGATCGCCGGCGTTCCGGTCACTGGAATCCTTGGCGATCAACAGGCGGCGCTGGTGGGCCAGGCGTGCTTTCGTCCCGGCGAGGTCAAGAACACCTATGGCACAGGCTGCTTTCTGCTGATGAACACGGGCGAGCGACCGGTGCCCTCGAACTTCGGTCTGCTCACCACGGTTGCCTACAAGTTTGGCAGCGGGGCCACACGCTACGCGTTGGAAGGCGGCGTCGCGATTGCGGGGGCGCTGGTGCAATGGCTCCGCGACAATCTTGGAATCATTGAGAAGAGCGCGGATGTGGAACCATTGGCGCGAACGGTCAAAGATAACGGCGGCGTATACTTCGTTCCTGCATTTTCTGGACTGTATGCGCCGTATTGGAAGGAAAATGCGCGTGGGGTGGTCGCCGGCTTGACTCGCTACGCTAATAGTGGGCACTTTGCGCGAGCGGTTCTGGAAGCCACGGCATTTCAGACGCGGGAAGTGGTCGACGCGATGGAGAAAGATTCGCATATCGGCCTCGCAACCCTCCGCGTGGATGGTGGCATGGTGGCGAACGAGTTGCTGATGCAGTTTCAGGCGGATATTTTGAACCGCGAAGTGGTGCGCCCCGTGGTTCAAGAAACGACGGCGCTCGGCGCAGCGTATGCCGCAGGCCTGGCGGTAAAATTCTTTTCCGGCTTGGAAGAGTTGCGGGCCAACTGGGCGGTCGACCGCACTTGGAAGCCGCATCTCGCCGAAACGGAGCGCGAGCAACTGTACAAGCAGTGGAAGAAAGCGGTCACGCGATCGTTTGACTGGATTGAATCCTGACGGAGGCTCTCACCCATGACATCACCGCTGGCCGGTGAATTTTTCGGCACGATGATTCTTATCTTGCTAGGCGATGGAGCTGTCGCCGCGGTGCTGCTCAAACGTTCGAAAGCCGAGGGGGGCGGGTGGATGGTGATCACCGCCGGGTGGGCGTTCGCGGTGATGGCGGGCGTCTTCACGGCCATTGCCTGCGGGAGCAGCGATGCACACCTGAATCCCGCGGTGACGATCGGCTTCGCGGTGCGTGAGGGTAATTTCGCGAAATTTGCACCTTACCTTGCAGCACAGATGCTCGGGGCAATCGTGGGCGCCGCGCTCGTCTGGCTGCTCTACTTTTCTCATTGGAAGGAGACGCCGGACACTGCTGCGAAGCTGGGATGCTTTTGTACGGCGCCAGCGATCCGCAATACCATTGCGAATTTGATGAGCGAAATCATTGCAACTTTCGTGCTTGTTTTCGTGGTTGGCGCGATTTTTTCAAAGGGCGTCTCCGCGGCCGGTCCCGCCGCAGGACTCGGCGCGTATCTCGTGGGGAGCTTGGTCTGGGGCATCGGTCTCTCTCTCGGTGGGCCGACCGGATACGCGATCAATCCGGCACGAGACCTCGGGCCGCGCATCGCGCACGCGATTCTTCCGATTGCAGGGAAAGGCGGCTCGGATTGGGGTTATGCCCCGATTCCCTTGATTGGACCTCTCATCGGTGGCGTGCTGGCTGGCGTGCTGTTGCGCGTGCTCGCGATTTCCTGATACGAGCAGAAAGCGGGCACAACTCCGCTGACTCTTGGCAACGATTCAGCTCCGAGTGGAGAACCGGCAAGAACGTGGAATCTGCGGCAAAAAAGGAGCCGACAAAACAATGAGTTTGGTGCGATCCCTGTTGCTGGCTGCATCGCAGAATCGATGGCTTCGCGACCACGCCACACATTATTCCTTTGTGCGCGGCACAGTGTCCCGGTTTATGCCCGGCGAAACGCTGGATGACGCAATTGGCGCGGCGGAGGCGCTGCGAAGCAAAAAGATCGGAACGGTCTTCACGCACCTGGGAGAAAACATCAAGGACCGCGCGGAGGCGCAGCACGTTGCGGAACACTATCTCGAAGTTCTGGAGCGCATCAGAGCAAGAGGTCTGCAAGCGGAGATTTCCGTCAAACTGACGCAACTCGGTTTGGATCTCTCTCCGGAACTTTGCTTCGAACATTTGAACGCCATTATTGAACGCGCACAAAAGGACTTCACCGTCTGGGTGGACATGGAGGCAAGCAACTATGTGGACGCGACAGTGAATCTCTATCGCCGCGCGCTGAGGGCGCATCCCAACGTTGGTGTATGCCTGCAGGCTTATCTCCATCGAACAAAGGATGACCTGGCGAAACTTCTTCCGCTGCGGCCGTCTATTCGCTTGGTCAAAGGGGCGTACAACGAGCCGCCGGAAATCGCGTTTCCCCGCAAGCTGGACGTCGACGAAAACTATTTCGTCCTAGGGAAAGAAATGTTGCGGGCGAAAAAAGAGAATCGTTGCGGGCGCGCCGCTTTTGGGACGCATGACGTGGCGTTGATCAGGCGACTGTCTGAATTTGCGTCCGCGGAAGGATTTAGCAAGGCGGATTTCGAGGTACAGATGCTCTACGGCATACAGCGCGCTGAGCAGGAGCGTCTCGCCAATGAGGGCTGCACTTCCATGGTGCTTGTCGCTTACGGCAGCTATTGGTATCCGTGGTTCGTGCGGCGACTGGCGGAACGCCCAGCGAACTTATGGTTCATGGTGCGCAACGTTTTCGCGGCGTAGTGTGCGTTCGAATACTAGAGAATTTCCCCGGCGACACCAGATGCTTCTTGCGAACGATCCCTTTGCGTGCGATTTGAAGCCATGCTCTGCGGCGAGAGGCGTTGAACACGCACCAGAGATGAAATGATGGCCAAGCAATCTTTTATTGTGATTGTGGGCAGCGCCAACGTGGACCTTACCATTTTCAATGAAGTATTCCCGCGGCCAGGGGAAACGATCTTCGGCAAGAAGTTCGATCTCGGCTTCGGCGGCAAAGGCGCCAACCAGGCGGTTGCCGCGCGTCTCTGCGGAGCAAACGTGGGCATGGTCGCAAAAGTAGGGAGCGATCTGTTTGGCCCTGCCACGATTAAGAACTTTGAATCGCAGGGGATTGACGCGAGGTACGTGCGCATCGCCGAGGGCGTTTCCAGCGGGGTCGCCCCGATCTTCGTCGATCCGAGCGGCCAAAATCGCATCATCGTCGTGAAGGGCGCAAACGACACGCTCTCGCCCGAAGATGTGGATGCCGCCGCGCCCCTGCTCCGCAAGGCAGACACCATCATCATGCAATTTGAGATTCCGTTGCGCACCGTGTACCACACCGTGAAGTTCGCTAAAGCCTATGGCATCCGCTGCATCCTGAATCCCGCTCCGGCACAGCCGGTTGACTACAAGGAAGTTGGCGCCGCGGACTATTTCATTCCCAATGAGAGCGAAGCCGAAGCGATCACGGGAATGCCGGTGCATACGATCGATGATGCAAAAAAGTGCGCGCAGTTTCTGCTGCGCCAAGGAATGCAGCGGGTGGTCATTACTCTCGGCGAGCGCGGCTCTTTGGCTGCGGGACCGGGCCGGATGGAGCTGATTCCCGCATTCAAAGTCCAAGCCGTAGACACCACCGGCGCGGGCGATGCTTTCATCGGCAGCTTTGCGGTATTTCTTAGCGAAGGTTTGCCGGAGGAGGAAGCTCTGCCGCGCGCAAGTCTCTACGCTGCTCTTTCCACCACTAAGCTAGGAACTCAAAAGTCTTTCTGCAACCGGGCGGAATTTGAGAAGGAGTGGCGGAATCGCGGCCGGCGCCTGTAAACGGGCTTTGTCAAAGTGTTAAGATAGAGCTTTCCTGATTGCTCCACCCGATGCGGTGAAAATCCCATGACTCTGCGCGACAACCCGCGGATCGACAACTCCTCAAGTCTTGATCGTTCGGCTCTGCGATATCCAATTTCGCCTTCCGATACCGCCATCGCCATCTACGCAGGGCGCGACCTGCAGCCCAACCGCGGTGTCCCGCTGAATTTGGATTGGGTGAACGCGGTGCGCGTGAACACCAGCGCCGTCGAGCGCCGCACGCAAACCATCGGCACGCGGCGAACGGTAAAGAAGGAATGGCAGGCGGCTTGGCTCCTGCGCGCCATCACTTGCATGGATCTGACGACACTCTCCGGCGAAGACACCGACGAGCGTGTTCGCCGTTTGTGCGCCAAGGCGCGACAACCGATTCAGCACGAGCTCGTACAGAAGCTTGGCATCGGGAGCCTCAATATCAAGGTCGCTGCCGTGTGCGTTTATCACACCTTCGTCGAAACCGCGCGGCGCGCCATCGAGGGCAGCGGCATTCATGTTGCCGCGGTCTCCACGGGATTCCCAGCCGGTCTTTCTCCCTTCGAGGAGCGCGTGGCGGAAATTCGGCGCTCGGTGGAAGCCGGCGCCGACGAAATCGACGTGGTCATCACACGCGCGCACGTCTTTGGCGGTAAATGGCAAGCGCTCTACGATGAAATCGCCGCGTTCAAAAATGCTTGCGGGCCCGCGCATCTGAAGGTGATCCTTGGCACCGGTGATTTGCTGACGCTGCGCAATGTGGCGCGTGCAAGCGTGGTGGCGATGATGGCCGGAGCGGACTTCATCAAGACATCGACAGGCAAAGAAGCCGTCAACGCGACGCTCCCCGTCAGCCTGGTCATGACGCGGGCCATACGAGAGTACGCGCAGGAAACCGGAATGGCGGTGGGCTTCAAGCCAGCGGGCGGCATTCGCACGGCGAAGCAATCGCTCGACTGGCTTGCTCTGATGAAGGAGGAGCTTGGCGATTCCTGGCTTAAGGCAGAGTTATTCCGGTTTGGCGCCAGCGGCATGCTGGCGGATATCGAACGGCAATTGGAGCACCATGCCACGGGACGCTATTCGGCGGATTATCGCCATCCGATTGCGTAGGCAGGAGAATCTTGGTTTGATGACGAGAGAAGCGAGAAGAAGCGAATGAGCATCGTCGAAAAATTCATGACCATGGAATACGGCCCCGCGCCGGAGGATCCCCGCGAGGCTCTTGCCTGGCTGGACCGTCATGGCCGGCGCTTCGGGCATTTCATTAACGGCGCGTGGCAGGCGCCCGCGGCTGGAATTTATTTCGACACGGCGGATCCTTCCACGGGAGAACAACTCGCGACCGTGGCGCAAGGCTCCACGTTGGACGTCGACAGCGCGGTGAGAGCCGCGCGCGCTGCTTTGCCTGCATGGCAGTCCCTTACTCCGCATGCGCGTGCGCGCTATCTCTATGCACTGGCCCGGCAGGTACAGAAACATTCGCGCTGGCTCGCCGTTCTCGAAACACTGGACAACGGCAAGCCGATTCGTGAAAGCCGCGACATCGATATCCCGCTGGTGGCGCGGCATTTTTATCACCATGCGGGCTGGGCCCAATTGCTTGAGCAGGAATTTCCGGGATACACCGCTTGCGGCGTCATAGGCCAAATCATTCCGTGGAATTTTCCTTTGCTCATGCTGGCCTGGAAGATTGCCCCCGCGCTGGCAGCCGGGAATACCGTCGTGCTGAAGCCCGCGGAATTTACGCCCCTGACGGCGCTCGCTTTTGCGCAGATCTGCCAGGAGGCCGGCCTCCCCGCCGGAGTCGTGAACATCGTCACCGGCGATGGAGCGACTGGCGAAGCGCTGGTGAAGCATCCCGACGTCGATAAGATTGCGTTCACGGGATCGACAGAAGTGGGACGCGCGATTCGCAAAGCCACAGCGCAGAGCCACAAGAAGCTTTCCCTCGAACTTGGCGG
>Ga0137410_10000892_pt1 | contig 20460 bp, 19 predicted proteins | sample CZODoug1_16funga_FD_108878 | JGI IMG/M metagenome (GOLD analysis project Ga0137410, IMG submission 108878) | Vadose zone soil fungal communities from Angelo Coast Range Reserve, California, USA - CZODoug1_16fungal (Illumina Assembly) | ecosystem: Environmental > Terrestrial > Soil > Vadose zone... | reverse complement strand
GAAGCCGAGGTTGCGCTTGACGATGCGCCGCTCGTCCTCGGTCAGGCCGTTCGGGTCCTTCCAGAGCTGGATGTCCCGGCTCATGTTGATTTCCTGCGGCATCCAGTGGTTGGCGCAGGCGGCGATGTACTTCTCCCAGGCCCACTTGTACTTGAAGGGCACCAGCTGGTTGACGTCGGCCTTGGAGTTGATGACCTGCTTGTCCTCGACCTTCACCCGTCGCAGCGCGGCCGGAGCCGGGGCCGCCGGCTGGCGCGCCTCGCGCGGCAGCGGCGAGGGGATGCTTTCCGGCGCCAGGTCCAGGTTCTCGAAGTTGAGCATGGTCGCTAGTCGTCCTTGTTGTTCCGCATCGCCTGGGCGAGCAGCAGCGTGCCGATTGCCACCTGAGGTCCGGGCTTTTGCGGGTCGGGCGCGAGGTCGTTGAACTCGGGCCGGTAGTCACGGGCGAGCGCGCGCACGACCGTCTCGCGCTGCGCTTCGGTGGAAAACGACATCTCGTGGACCGCGATATAGAGGTTCCACTCGGTGCCGGCGATGGAATGCCACTCGGCGTAGCGGCCGTGGCTTCGGATCCCGTCCAGCGACAGCTCCTGCGCCTGGCCGAAGTGCAGCGCGCGGAAGGTCATTACCCGCCAGCCCGGCACCATCACCGCGTAGACGCTCGGATGGCGCGACGGCGACCAGAGGGGCGCGAGGAACGGCCCGGCGAATTTCGCGTTGGCCAGGGTGATCACTACTGGCAGGCCTCGCACTCGGGGTTGTCGATCGCGCAGAACTTCGGCTCCTCGCCAGCAGTGGCAGATGCGGGCGCCGCGTCGAGGGTGCTCGCCGATGCGGTCGGCACGGCGTTCAGCTGCCCGGCCTTGCTGGTCGATTTCTCGGCGTGCGTCGCGCCCATGGCGCGCAGGTAGTAGGTGGTCTTCAGGCCGCGGATCCAGGCGAGCTTGTAGGTGTCGTCCAACTTCTTGCCCGAGGCGCCCGGCATGTAGATGTTGAGCGACTGCGACTGGTCGATCCACTTCTGGCGCCGAGCGGCGGATTCCACCAGCCACTTCGGCTCGATCTCGAACGCGGTGGCATACAGGCGCCGCAGGGCGGCGGGCACGCGGTCGATGCGCGCCAGGTTGCCGTCGAAGTACTTGACGTCGGCGATCATCACCTCGTCCCAGAGGCCGGCCTGCTTCAGGTCGCGCACCAGGAAGTCGTTGACCACCGTGAACTCGCCCGACAGGTTCGATTTGACGAACAGGTTCTGGTAGGTGGGCTCGATCGACGCCGAGACGCCGACGATGTTGGCGATGGTCGCGGTCGGCGCGATGGCGATGCAGTTCGAATTGCGCATGCCGTGCTGCTTGATGCGCGCGCGCAGCGAGTCCCAGTCGAGCGTCGCCGAGCGGTCCAGCTCGACGTAGCCGCCGCGCTCGGCGGCGAGCAGGTCGAGCGTGTCCTGCGGCAGCACGCCGCGGTCCCAGAGCGAGCCCGGGAAGGAGCCGTAGCGGCCGCGCTCCTCGGCGAGCTCGGTCGAGGCCCAGTAGGTGGCGTAGGCGACCATCTCCATCGAGCGGTCGGCGAACTCCACCGCCTCGGGCGAGTCGTACGGGACCCGCATCCGGTGCAGGCAGTCCTGGAAGCCCATGATGCCGAGGCCCACCGGGCGGTGGCGCATGTTGGAATTGCGCGCCTTCTGCACCGCGTAGTAGTTGATGTCGATGACGTTGTCGAGCATCCGCATCGCGGTGCGGATGGTGCTCTTCAGCTTGGCGAAATCGAGCCGGGGCCGGTCCGCATCTTCCACCATGTGCGCGGGCAGGTTGACCGAGCCGAGGTTGCAGACCGCGATCTCGTCGGCCGAGGTGTTGAGGGTGATCTCGGTGCAGAGGTTGGAGCTGTGCACCACGCCGACGTGCTGCTGCGGGCTGCGCAGGTTGCAGGGATCCTTGAAGGTGATCCAGGGATGCCCGGTCTCGAACAGCATCGAGAGCATCTTGCGCCACAGCTGCGTGGCGGAAACCTTCTTGAACAGCTTCAGATCGCCGCGCGCCGCCTTGTCCTCGTAGCGCAGGTAGGCTTCCTCGAAGCTCTTGCCGAACTTGTCATGCAGGTCGCGCACGTCCGAGGGCGAGAACAGCGTCCACTCGGCGTTTTCCATCACCCGCTTCATGAACAGGTCCGGAATCCAGTTGGACGTGTTCATGTCGTGGGTGCGGCGCCGGTCGTCGCCGGTGTTCTTGCGCAGCTCGAGAAACTCCTCGATATCGAGGTGCCAGGTCTCGAGGTAGGAGCAAACAGCACCCTTCCGTTTGCCGCCTTGATTGACCGCCACCGCGGTGTCGTTCACCACCTTCAGGAACGGCACGACCCCTTGGGATTTCCCATTGGTGCCCTTGATGTGGGCACCGAGGGCGCGCACCGGGGTCCAGTCGTTGCCCAAGCCGCCGGCGTACTTGGCGAGCAGCGCGTTTTCCTTGATCGCGTCGTAGATGCCCTCGAGGTCGTCGGCCACCGTCGTCAGGTAGCAGCTCGACAGCTGCGAGCGCAGCGTTCCGGAGTTGAACAGGGTCGGCGTCGAGCTCATGAAATCGAAGGTCGAGAGCACGCTGTAGAACTCGATCGCGCGCCGGTCGCGCTCCTTCTCGTTCAGCGACAGGCCCATCGCCACGCGCATGAAGAAGTGCTGCGGCAGCTCGATGCGCTGGCCGCCGCTGTGCAGGAAATAGCGGTCGTACAGCGTCTGCAGGCCGAGGTAGCCGAACTGCAGGTCCCGCTCAGGTTTGAGGGCTTTTCCCAATTTCTGCAAATCAAAACGCGCCAGCTCGGGGTCGAGCAGCTCGGCGTCGATGCCGCGCTCGATGAAGCGGGCAAAGCTCGGCAGGTACTGGGTCGCCATGTCCGCCTGGCTCACTTCCTCGCCCAGCACCTCCCTGCGGATGATGTGCATCAGCAGCCGCGCGGTGACGGAGCTGTAGGACGGATCCTTCTCGATCAACGCCCGCGCCGCCAGCACCGCGGATTTATGCACTTCCTCCATCGGCACACCGTCATAGAGGTCGCGCAGCGTCGCCTCGACGATGGGCTCGGGCGTCGCGCCGGCCAGGCCCTCGCAAGCGGCGGCGACTTGACGCAGCAGCGCTTCCCGCGCCAGGAGCTTCCGCTGGCCGTTTTCCACCACGTGGATGACCGGCCCGGAGGCCTTGGCCTTCTCCGCGGCGCGGGCCTTCGACCGCTCTTCGCGGTACAGCACGTAGGAACGGGCCACGTCATGCTCGCCGGAGCGCATTAGCGCCAGCTCGACCTGGTCCTGGATGTCTTCTATATGGAAGGTGCCGCCCGTCGGCTGGCGTCGCAGCAGCGCGCCGACCACCGCGTCGGTCAGGCCGGCGACCACCTCGCGGATTCGCGCCGAGCCGGCGCCCTGGCTGCCGTTCACCGCCAGGAAGGCCTTGGTCATGGCGACCGAGATCTTGGACGGCTCGAAGCCGACCACGGCGCCGTTGCGCCGGATGATTTTGTAGTCGGAATAAGGGGTTCGCGCCGCATTACTCGCTTCGGAAACGCCCATGCCGAGAGAAGCCGATGCGGTGGCGTTGTCCTGAGCGATCTGCATGAGGCGTCTCCCGTTTTTCCGACTGCTCGCCAAGGCCGTCCACTGACGACCAGCCAACGACCAGACTAACTGTAGTTCCCTTGTGGCACTGCAGAACTACATCTTGTGGTGCAGCGTACACACCGGAATTTTTTTTTGCAAGCGCAACTACTAAATACCGGGTTCATTGTGGCGGCGTGCACTACATCTAGGCGCTTTGCGGCAGCGCAGCACAAGATAGCGGCGCGCAGAGACCTGCGGCTACTACATCTAGGGGATCAGCCTTGGGAGAGGCGGGCGAGCAGGCGCGCCCAGGCGAAGCCGGCGCCAGGATCGGTCTTGCGTCCCGGCGCTACGTCGCTGTGCGCGGTGACGTCGCGCAGCGGCAGTGCCAGGCGCAAGCGCCGCACCAGCTGCTCGAGCGACCGGTACTGCGCCTCGTCGAAGGCGCTGTCGTCGGTGCCTTCGAGTTCGACGCCGACGGAGAAGTCGTTGCAGGCAGCGCGGCCGCGCCAGGAGGAGACTCCCGCGTGCCACGCGCGCTGCAGGACAGGGACGAACTGGACCAGCTCCCCGTCCCGGCGCACCAGAAAGTGAGCGGACACTCTCATTCCGGCGATTTCCTGGAAATAAGGGTGCGCCCCCGGGTCCAGGCGGTTGGTAAAGAAGCGCTCGATCGCATCGCCGCCGTATTCGCCGGGGGGCAGGCTGATCGAGTGGACGATCAGGAGGCTGATTTCGGTGTCGGCGGGCCGCTCATCGCAGTTCGGCGATTCCACTCGACGCGCGCCTTCCAGCCAGCCCTCGGGATTCATTCCTCTTTGATGCCGAGACGCTGCATCCGGTAACGCAGCTGACGGAACGTAATCCCGAGCAGCTTGGCTGCAGCAGTCCGGTTGAACTCGGTCTTGGCGAGCGCATCCAGGATCGCCTTGCGCTCCAGGCTCTCGAGGTATTCGGGCAGCGGCGCGCCTGCCTCGCCTCCGGGTCCGGGCAGCGTCTCTTCCTCCGGCGGGCCTTCAACCGCGCCCGGCACCAGCCGCAGGTCCTCGACGCCGATCTGCTCGGCGCTGGAAAGCGCGACCGCGCGCTCGAGGATGTTCTCGAGCTCCCGGATATTGCCGGGGAAGGCGTATTGCGCCAGCGCCGCCAGCGCCTCGGCGGTGAGCGCGGGCCGCACGCCGCCGGCCGGAGCGAGGCGGGCGAGCACTGCCGCGGCGAGCGCCGCAATGTCTTCCCGGCATTCACGCAGCGGCGGCATCGCCAGCTCGATGACGTTGAGGCGGTAGAACAGGTCCTGGCGGAAGCGCCCGGCGGCGACCAGCGCCGCGAGCTTCTGGTGGGTGGCGCAGATGATGCGCACGTCGACCGCGTCCTCCTGCGTCGCCCCGACCTTGCGCACGCGGCGCTCCTGGATCGCGCGCAGCAGCTTCACCTGCATGGCGAGCGGCAGGTCGGCGACCTCGTCGAGGAACAGCGTGCCGCCGCTCGCCGCCTGGAAAAAGCCGTCGCGGTCCTCAGCGGCACCGGTAAAGGCGCCTTTCTTGTAGCCGAAGAATTCGCTCTCCACCAGCGTTTCGGGGATCGCGCCGCAATTGACCGGCACGAACGGCCGTTCGCGCCGCGCGCCATTCTCGTGGATCAGCCGCGCGGCGAGCTCCTTGCCGCTGCCCGACTCGCCGGAGACGTAGACCGGCGCCTGGGTGCGCGCCAGCTTGGCGATCAGGGCGCGCACCTGCACCATCGGCGCGCTGTCGCCGATCAGCCGCTGGCGCTCCTGGTCGGCGCGGTCCGGAAGCGACAGCGCCGAGCGCACCAGCGCGCGCAACTGGTCCAGGCCGACCGGCTTGGAAACGTAGTCGAAGGCGCCGGCCTTGAGCGCGGCGACCGCGTTCTCGGCGCTGCCATAAGCGGTGATCACCGCCACCGGCAGGTCGGAGGCTGCGGCGCCGATGTGCCGCACCAGCTCGAGACCCTCGCCGTCGCCGAGGCGCATGTCGGTGAGGCAGAGGTCGTAGCGCTCGTCCTTCAGCCGGTCCTTCGCTTCCGCGATCGAGCCGACCGCCACCACGCCCAGGCCCATCTTGACCAGCGTCAGCTCGAGCAGCTCGCGGATATCGGGCTCGTCGTCGACTACCAGCACGCGCGGCGCGCTGGCGGCGGTTCGCTCGGCTCGCCTCATGCCGGGTGCCTCTTCCGGCCGTCCATCATCATCATGCGGCGCGCGCCTCCCGGCACTGGATGCGGAAATGCGCTCCCGGGGCGTCGTCCACGTACTCGAGGGTAGCGCGGTTGGCGGCGCAGAGCTCGCGGGCGAGATAGAGACCGAGGCCGGTGCCTTTCGCCTCGGTGGTGAAGAACGGCTCGAACAGCTGGCCCTGGATCGCCACCGGCACCCCCGGCCCGTTGTCGATCACCGACAGCTCGACCCGGCCGGCGAACTCGCGCGTGACGATGCGCACGCTGCCCGGCTCGGCGCGCGCGTAGCGCAAAGCGTTGCGCAGCAGGTTCCACATCACCTGGCTGAGGTGCTCTCGGTCGAAGCGCACCGAAGGATCGCCGCCGGCGTCGATGGCGAAGCGCGAGGCGTCGACCGACTCGTTGGCGACGAACTCGCCGATGAAGGCGGCCAGCCACGCGCGCAGCGGGATCGGCTCCGCGGCGACGCGGTCGCGGCGGTTGAGCTGCATCACGTCGGACACCAGGCGCTCCAGGCGCCGGGTGTTGTCGTGGATGATGCGCGTCAGGCGGCTGCGGTCCTCGGCCCGCTTCTCTTCGTTGAGCAGCTCCGAGGCGTGACTGATGGCGGCGAGCGGATTGCGGATCTCGTGCGCGATGTTGGCGGTGAGCCGGCCGAGCGCCGCGAGCTTGAACTGTTGCGCCTGCTCGCGGGTACGCGTGGTGTCGTCCATGAAGATCACGGCGAAGCCCTCCTCCGTGCCGGCGTCGATCAGCCGCAAGCGCATCTCGCGGCCGCGCACCTCGACGTCGAAGCTCGCCTCGCTCTCCTCGCCAGCGCGCCAGCCGAGCCAGTGACCGTCGAAGCCCGGAACCAGGTGCGCCATCTCGGCGCCGAGCAGGCCCTCGACGCGCAGCAGGCGCTGCGCCTGCGGGTTGAACTGCACGACGCGCCCTTCGCGGTCCAGCACCACCACGCCATCGTGCATGTCCTGGATGACGAGCTGGTTGACGCGCGTCTGCGTCTCCAGCTCGCGGCCGCGCTGGCGCGCCAGGCGCTCGTTGGCTGCGACGCGCTGCGCCAGCCAGCTGGTGATGCCGGCGCCGGCGAAGCAGCCGATGGCGACGATGCCGGGCTGCAGGAAGTTGGACGACGGCAGGTCGTGCGCCAGCACCCAGTAGCCCTGCTCGAGGAGCAGCGCGATGGTCGCCAGCGCCGCGTAGAGGAAGGAGAGCCGCATCGGCGCGACGATCGCCGCGCCGATCAGCGAGATGAGCAGCATCACGCCCAGCCCGCTGCGCATGCCGCCGCTCGCGTACATCATCATGACGATGGCGAACACGTCCAGCCCGGCGTGCAGCGTCAGCTGCATGTTGAAGTGCTCGCGCGAGCGCAGCACCACCTGGAAGACGACGCCGAGCACCAGGTACGCGGCGCAGACGGTGCGGAACAGGCCGAGCGAGTGCGAGCCGAGGTTGAGCGCGTCGCCGTAGATCAGCGTGATGGTCAGGAACAGCGTCGCCAGCGCGATCCGGTACAGGTTGAAATAGCCGAGCGAGATCCAGAACGACGCGGGAGCGCGCTCGCGCGGCGGGGTGAAGAGCTCGGGGTAGCGGACCGGTGCGTCCATCAGCCGCGGCCCGGTCCGAGGCGGGCGTGCTCATCGCTGCAGTAGACCCGGTCGCCCACGGCTCTCGCCTCGGCGAGCGGCAGGTGCGTGCCGCAGTGCGCGCATTTCACGAGGTTGCCCTGGACCGGCGGCTTGCCCGCCTGCGGCCCGTCGCCCTCCTTCATGCGCGACGCGTGCACCATGGCGCGGCGGATGAGCCAGATCGCCACCACCGCGAGCACGACGAGAAGGAACAGTCGCCCCATGGGATGATTATCCCGGAAACCGACATGAACATCCTTTTCGCGGTGCCGGGGAACCTGCGCACCGTCCCCATGAGCCGCTTCGTGCCCGAGGCCCTCGCCGCGCTCGGCCACCGCGTCTCGGTCGTCGACTACTCGCTCAATCTCGTCGAGAAACTGCGCGCGCGGTTCCTCGGCAAAAGCGACGCCGATGCGGTAGCGCCGCGGCTGCTCGCCGCGCTCGAGCGCGCGCGTCCGGATCTCTTCGTCACGCTCTACGGCGCGAACGTCGCCGAGCGCGTGCTCGCCGATCTGCGCGCGCGCCGCGTGGCGAGCGCCAACTGGTGGCTGAACGACCCATTCCAGTTCGAGCGCGCGACGAAAATCCTGCCGGGCTACGACTTCGCCTTCAGCAACGCGCGCCTTTCGGTCGAGGCGTACGCGGCGCGCGGCATCCGCAACGTCCATTTCCTGCCGACCGCGTGCGAGCCCAGCGTGCACCGCCCGCTGGCCGCGCCGGCGCAGCTCTGCGACGTCTCCTTCGCTGGCGACTGGTCGGCGATGCGCGAGCAGCTGATCGCCGCGCTGGTCGAACAAGGCATCGACGTCCGCATCTTCGGCCCCTGGCGGCGCAAGCTCGCCGGGGATTCGGCGCTGCGCGCGCGCCTCGAGCACGGCTTCTTCACGCCGCAACGCATGGCCGAGATCTTCGCCGCGTGCAAGGCGACCTTGAATATCCATACCTGGCGCGGCCGCTTCGACTATGGGCTCAACCCGCGCGTATTCGAGGCCGCTGCGTGCGGCGTACCGCAGCTCGTCGACCACAAGCGCGAGCTCGACGAGCTGTTCGACGAGGGCGAGCGCGCCGCGATGCTCGTCTATCGCAGCGACGACGAGCTGCTCGTGCAGGCTCGCCGTGTCCCGGCTCAAGGAATGGAACTGAGGGAAAAAGCGCTTGCCGCGTCCGCCTCGATTCGCGAACGGCATTCGTACCTCGCGCGCATGCGCGAGCTGCTGCGCGTGTGTGGAAAATGAGGCGGGAAGTGAAGATGGTCGGGGCGACTGGATTTGAAACAGCGACACCTGCGTCCCGAACGCAGTACTCTACCAGGCTGAGCTACGCCCCGACCGGGGCATTCGGGTGACGAAATCTAGCTGCTGCGCGTCACCGAAAAGGACGCCAATTCTAGCAAAGATCGCTTGAATTCCGAGGCGGGGAGCGGCGCCAGCGCCTTGCTCGCCGCGTCCGCTTCCTTTTGCGCAGCCTGCCGCGCGTAGTCGAGCGCGCCGCAGGCGCGGATCGCCGCCAATACCGCCGCGAAGTCCTCCCGGCCGCCGTCGACGATCGCGCGGCGCACCAGGTCTGCCTGCGGCTTTGTGCCGGTGCGCAGCACGCGAATCAGCGGCAGCGTCGGCTTGCCTTCGGCGAGGTCATCGCCGAGGCTCTTGCCGATCGTCGCCTCGTCGCCGGAGTAGTCGAGCACGTCGTCGATCACCTGAAATGCGGTGCCGACGTGCATGCCGTAGGCCGCTAGCCGCTCCTCGTCGCCCGAGCGCGCCACCACGCCGCCGAGGCGCGCCGCAGCCTCGAACAGCTTCGCCGTCTTGCGGCGGATGACTTCCAGGTAGCGCGCCTCGTCGACCTCGGGGTCGTGGCTGCCCATGAGTTGCATCACCTCGCCGGCGGCGATGGTGTTGGTGGCTTCGGCGAGCACGCTCATGACCCGCATGTCCGCGACTTCGACCATCATCTGGAAAGCGCGCGAGTAGAGAAAATCGCCGACCAGCACCGCCGCCGCGTTGCCGAACGCCGCGTTTGCCGTATTTCGGCCGCGGCGCAACCGCGACTCGTCGACGACGTCGTCGTGCAGAAGGGTGGCGGTGTGAATGAATTCCAGCACTGCTGCGAGCTCATGCAGGGCATGCTTTTCGCCCTGGTAGCCGGCCGCGCCGGCCGCCAGCAGCAGCACCGCCGGCCGCAGCCGCTTGCCCCCCGAGGCGACGATGTACTGCGCCACCTCCCGCACCAGCGGCACGTCGGATTCGAGGCGGCGACCGATGACCTCGTCGACCTGCCGCAGGTCGTCCGCGACCGGCGATAGTGTCTCAATTAGAAAGTTACGGTCCATGACTGAGTGATTATGTCTCGGTAGACTGGCCGCATTGCGCTGTTGCCCTGCACTACATGGCATACAACTTCGCCCGGATTCATAAATCGATTCGCGTGACTCCTGCCATGCAGGCAGGCGTCAGCGATCACGTTTGGTCGCTAGAAGAGATTGCGAACCTTGCTGCTTAACTATCGGCCCAATAAGTTTTAGTTGGGTCCGCTGTGACAACAAAATTACGTTGCGTGTGTATGTTTTTCTCAGCGGCCATAACAAGCATTTCCATTCGGTAGATTGCTATTGGCAAAGAAATCCGAACGCCATTGCTGTTGTAGACGCCAGCTCCTATCCCGCTGATTTGCACAATCATCGCTGATAGAGGCGAATTACTTGCGGGCAAATCAATCTTGTCCAGAACCGCAAATTGGTCATTGATTAGTGCAGACGGAATCGTCGTACCCAAGATCAAGCCATTGTTCTCTGCGGTCCGTATTTGAAAGCCAACTGAAATGCACGCCTTTTCTCTTCTTACGGGAAGATGAACAAGAAAGCGATTTGATACCGGCCTGTTGTAGACATCGCAAAAAAGGTTTCCCTGATGGTCTCTAGTGAAATCGACCTCTATCCTGGGGCCGCCGTAGACCATTTGAAGCACCGTGGGGGCGCCCAAAACTATCGCCACCCCAAGAGCGACAAGCCACAAAAGCAATTCTTCCCCCATGGGCGATTATCTCGGGGGCGCGAATATGTAACAGGGCTATCTGAGACAGTACCCGACCGGCGTCAGCATGGACACGAAACTCATGATTCGCTTATAATTCCGGCCCCTTTCAGGGCTCAAGGCAAGCAATGTACGCAGTCATCAAGTCCGGCGGCAAGCAATATCGCGTCGCGTCCGGCGAGAAGTTTCGCGTCGAGTTGCTCGCGGCGGAAGTCGGCGCCGCGGTTTCCTTCGACGAAGTGCTGCTCGTCGGCGAAGGCGACAGCATCAAGGTCGGCGCGCCGCTCGTTTCCGGCGCCAAGGTCAAGGCGACCGTGCTCGCGCACGGCCGCGGCGACAAGGTGAAGATCTTCAAGCTTCGCCGGCGCAAGCATTACCAGAAGACGCAGGGCCATCGCCAGTCGTATACCGAGGTCCGCGTCGACGACATCGTTCAGGGATAACTCATGGCACACAAGAAAGCGGGCGGAAGCTCGCGTAACGGCCGCGATTCCCAGTCAAAGCGACTGGGGGTCAAGGTCTACGGCGGCGAGAAGGTAAACGCAGGCCAGATCCTGGTGCGCCAGCGCGGCACGCGCGTGCACCCGGGCAGCAACGTCGGCATCGGCCGCGACCACACGCTCTACGCGCGCGTGAACGGCGAGGTGAAGTACGCCGTTCGCGGTGCGGACGGGAACAATACCGTGAGCGTCATCAAGGAAACTGCGCCGGCCTAGCCGGTACCCACTACATGGAAAGCCCTATCGCAACCCGGTAGGGCTTTTTTATTTCTAAGCCATGAAATTCATCGACGAAGCGAAGATCGAGATCCACGCCGGCAAGGGCGGCGACGGCTCGGCGAGCTTTCGCCGCGAGAAATACATCCGCTATGGCGGGCCGAATGGCGGCGACGGCGGCCGCGGCGGCAGCGTCTGGGCGCGCGCCGACCGCAACATCAACACCCTCATCGACTACCGTTTCGCGCGCATCCACCGCGCCAAGAACGGCGACAAGGGTGCGGGCGCGGACTGCAACGGCGCGGCGGGCGAGGACATCGAGCTGCGCGTGCCGGTGGGCACACTGGTCCGCGACGAGGAATCCGGCGGCCTGATCGCCGACCTCGCCGCCGACGGCCAGAAGGCGCTGCTCGCGCGCGGCGGCGACGGCGGCCTCGGCAACCTGCACTTCAAGTCGAGCATCAACCGCGCGCCGCGCCAGTTCACGCGCGGCGAGCCGGGCGAGTCGCGCAACCTGACGCTGGAAGTGCGCGTGCTCGCCGACGTCGGCTTGCTCGGACTACCGAACGCCGGCAAGTCGAGCCTGATCCGCGCCGTGTCGAGCGCGCGTCCGAAAGTCGCCGATTACCCGTTCACGACCCTCAACCCCTCGCTCGGCGTGGCTCGCATCGGCGACGCGACCTTCGTCGTCGCCGACATCCCGGGGCTGATCGAAGGCGCCTCGCAGGGCGCCGGCCTCGGCCACCAGTTCCTGCGGCATCTCGCGCGCACGCGCCTGCTGCTGCATGTCGTTGACCTGACGCTGGACGCGCCGGCGAACGATGTGCGCACCATCGCCGCCGAGCTCAAGGCCTACGACGCCACGCTCTTCCGCAAACCGCGCTGGCTGGTGTTCAACAAGATCGACGCGATCCAGGACGCCGACCAGCGCATCGCCAAGGCGGTGCGCGCACTGCGCTGGAGCCGGCCATGGTTCAAAATCTCGGCACTCACCGGACAGGGATGCCCGGAGCTCGTGCGCGCCATCGCGCGCGATCTGGGGAAGAAAAAATGATCGCCGACGCCAAGGTCCTCGTCGTCAAGGTCGGCTCCTCGCTCGTCACGAGCGAAGGGCGCGGCGTCGACGCGCAGGCGATCGCGCGCTGGGCAGCGCAGGTGGCAAAGCTACGGCAGGCCGGCAAGAGCGTCGTCCTCGTTTCGAGCGGCGCCATCGCCGAAGGGATGCAGCGCCTCGGCTGGACGAAGCGGCCGCACAGCATGCACGAGCTGCAGGCGGCGGCCGCGGTCGGCCAGATGGGCCTCGTGCAGGCCTACGAAAGCTCGTTCCGCAGCCACGGCCTGCATACCGCGCAGGTGCTGCTCACCCACGCCGACCTCGCCGACCGGCAGCGCTACCTGAACGCTCGCTCGACCCTGCGCACGCTGCTCGACCTCGGCGTGGTGCCGGTGATCAACGAGAACGACACGGTGGTGACCGACGAGATCAAGTTCGGCGACAACGACACGCTCGCCGCGCTGGTCACGAACCTGATCGAGGCCGACGCGCTCATCATCCTCACCGATCAGTCCGGGCTCTATGAATCCGACCCGCGCAAGAACGCCGAGGCCGCGCTCGTCGCCCAGGCCGACGCCGACGACCCGAAGCTCGAGGCAATGGCGGGCGGCACCGGCAGCGAGCTCGCCCGGGGCGGCATGCTCACCAAGGTGCAGGCCGCCCGGCGCGCCGCGCGGAGCGGCGCGCATACGGTCATCGCCTCCGGCCGCGAGTCCGACGCCCTGCTCCGCATCGCGCAGGGCGAGCGCCTCGGCACGCTGCTGACCGCCCGCACGGCGCCGATCGCGGCGCGCAAGCAATGGCTCGCCGACCATCTGACGGTGAGCGGCCTGCTCACGCTCGACGCGGGCGCCGCAAAGGCGCTGGTGCGCGACGGCAAGAGCCTGCTGCCGATCGGCGTCACCACGGTATCGGGCGATTTCGCGCGCGGCGAGATCGTCGGCTGCCTCGACCCCGAGGGACGGCAGGTGGCGCGCGGCCTGGTCAACTACTCGGCGGAGGAGACGCGGCGCATCATGCGCCGGCCGTCGGGCGAGATCGAAAGCGTGCTGGGCTACGTCGACGAGCCGGAGCTCATCCACCGGGATAATCTGGTTCTGCTTTGAAGAAGCCCGAACCCTTGTTCTTCATCATCATGGGCACGGCGACGGCTCTGGGGTTGCCGTTCGCGCTCGCATTTCCGAGGACACTGCTGGAAAAGCTGCTGGCCGTGCTCGCCCTGACCCTCGCCGCCGCCGCGATCGCGGCTCTGGTGATGCGGCTACGCAAGAAGCCCTAGGGCAGCCAGTAGGTCAGCCAGAAGCCCAGGGTGTTGACCTCGTTGACCTCGCGCACCTTCGGCGACCACATCACGTTGAGCATCGCCGGTCCGAATTCCCAGCCAAAGAGCGGAAGCGGCGTGACGAACGTCTTGCCGCTGTTGTAGGTCTTGCTGTTGAACACCACGAGCGCCAGCCCGAGCCGCGCGCGCTCGGTGGCGCGCCAGTGTGCAGCGCCGCCCGCGAGCAGCGCAGTGTTGCGGCCGGAGTCATGGTAGAAGCCGGCGTCGAAGAAGTAGTCGAAGCGCTCGCCGGGTACGCGATAGCGAACGCCGAGACCCGGGTTGAACCAGTTGTCCATCCCCTGCGCATGCGCCTTGTCGGCATTCAGATGCCAGGAAAGGCCGTAGATGTTGATCCCGACGTCGGCGCGCACGGGCAGCGCCAGAACCATCGCTGCCAGCAGGACCGCGAAACGCATCACACCTTGAGCAGGTCGGGCGAGAGGTATTGCTTGCGGAAGGTTTCGAAATCCACCTTGTCGCCCGCCTCGATGCGGCCTTGTTCCGCGAGAGATTCCGCGGCGAGGTGCGCAAAACGTCGCTCGGTACCCGCAGCGAGCGGCAGGCTGCGCAGGCTGCCCGCGTGCAGCAGCGACTCGGCGAGCACGAAGCGCACGTAGGAATTGCCGTGGTTGCGCGCCATGGCGTGCAGCACGCGCGCCGAAGGCGCCGTGTTCGGATTCGAGACGATCAGCGCCGCGCCCATCAGCGCGTCGCGATACGCGTTACCGCCGCCGTGCGCCGCATCGAGCGCCGCCGCGATCGGCTGGCAGGCGTCGAGCAGTTGCCGCCCCCAGGCTGCGAGGGTGATCTTGTCGCCGCCTCGTTCGAGCTGCAGGCCGGGCTCGCGGCCGCGCAGCGCGACCGCCTGCTGATTGCGGCTGAGAGCCGCGATCTCCTCGGGCGTGTCGTGCGGGCTCTCGTCGAGAAGACAGTGCAGCAGAAACACGTCGAGGAAGCGCATGGTGCCCGCGCCGATGCCGACCGCGACGAACGGATCGAGATCCATGAGCCGCACCTCGACGTACTCGACGCCGCGCTCGCGCAGCGCGTGCAGCGGCCGCTCGCCGCGCCGGATGCGGCGCTTGGGCCGGATCGTGCTGTAGAACTCGTTCTCGATCTGCAGCAGGGTGGTATTGAGCTGCAGATAGTCGTTGTTTTTCAGAATGCCGATTTTTTCGTAGGGCTCGTACGGCTTGGTCAGCGCGTCATAGAGCGAAGCGGTGTAGCTCTTCAGGCTGTTGTAGCTCACCGCAAGCGAAGCCTGCGCTTCGCTCTGGTAGCCGAGCCGCCCCATGCGCAGCGAGGTGCCGTGCGGCGCATACATGGTGCCCGGCGCGAGCTCCTTCAGTTCGTGCTGGCGGCCGGCAACGAAGCTCGAGCAGACCGCGGGCGACGCGCCGAAGAGGTAGAGCAGCAGCCACGAGCGGCGACGGAAATTGCGGATCAGGGCGAAATACTGCTCGCTGCTCGTTCCCGGCACGGAGAGGTTGTAGTGGATGCCGGAGATGGTCTGCATGCGCCGGCCGTAGCGGTGCGACAGGCCCTGGCGGTAGACGGTCTTCGCGCGCCCGACGTTGGAGCGGCCGTAGCGGCCGATCGGGATGGCATCGTCGCCCGGAAGACCGCAGGGCATCGACGCGCCCCACAGCAGCTCGTCGTCGATCGCGCGGTAGACCACCTTGTGAACCTCGGTCAGCTCCTCGAGGCAGGCGTCGAGGCCTTCGTGCGCGCCAGTGATCAGCTCGAGCTGCGACTCGCTGAAATCGGTGGTGATATGCGGATGCGTCAGCGCCGCGCCGAGCGCCCGCGGATGCGGCAGCGCCGAGAGCGTGCCGTCGACGCGCACGCGCAGGCTTTCCTTCTCGATGCCGCGACGGATGCCCTTCAGGATTTCAGGCGCGAGGGTGCGCATGCAACCCCGAAAGGTAGCAGACGCCCATATGGATGAATATACAGTATTTCGCCTATAGTCGCGAAATGGACAAGTTGAATACCCGGCAGCACGAAGCCGCGACGTTCGGCGACGGACCGCTGCTCATCCTCGCCGGCGCCGGAACGGGCAAGACCAACACGCTCGCGCACCGCGTCGCACATCTGCTGCTCGCCGGCGCGGCGCCCCAGCGCATCCTGCTGCTCACTTTCTCGCGCCGTGCGGCGCAGGAGATGACGCGCCGCGCGCAGCGCATCGTCGCCGAGGCAGTGAAGCAGGTGCGCCTGCCGTGGTCGGGCACTTTCCACGCGGTCGCCAACCGCCTCATCCGGCAAAACGCGCGGCGCGTCGGCCTCGAGCCGAGCTTCACGGTCCTCGACCGCGGCGACGCGGCCGACCTCGTGGATGTGGTGCGCCACGACCTCGGCCTGTCGAAGACCGAGAAACGCTTCCCGCGCAAGGACACCTGCCTCGCCATCTACTCGCACCGGATGAATACCCAGGGCAGCCTCGCCGACACGCTGCAGAGCACCTTTCCGTGGTGCGCAGAATGGGCGGAGCCGCTCACGCATCTCTTCCGCGCCTACACGGAAAGGAAGCTGACCATCCAGGCGCTCGACTACGACGACCTCCTTCTCTACTGGCGGGCGATGATGGAGGACGCTGCGCTCGCCGCCGAAATCGGCGGCCTCTTCGACCACGTACTGGTCGACGAATACCAGGACACCAATGTCCTGCAGGGCGAGATCCTGGCGCGGCTGCGCCCCGGCGGCGAAGGCCTCACCGTCGTCGGCGACGACGCGCAGGCGATCTACTCCTTCCGCGCCGCGACGGTGGAGAACATCCGCGCGTTCCCGGAGCGCTTTGGCGCCTCGGTCGTCAGCCTGGAGGACAACTACCGCTCCACGCAGCCGATTCTCGACGCCGCGAATACCCTCATGGGCAAGAGCCTGGTGTCGCGCAAGGGCGCCGGCGTGAAGCCGCGCTACGTCACCGTGGCCGACGATTCGGCGCAGGCCGGCTATGTGGTTTCAAGGGTGCTGGAGAACCGGGAAAAGTCGATCGCGTTGCGGCGGCAGGCCGTGCTCTTCAGGAGCTCGCATCACAGCGACGTGCTGGAGCTGGAGCTGGTGCGGCGGAATATTCCCTATGTGAAGTACGGCGGGCTCAAGTTCCTCGAGGCCGCGCACGTCAAAGACCTGCTCGCGGTCCTGCGCTGGGCCGACAACCCGAGGAATGGCGTCGCGGCGTGGCGCACGCTGCAGCTCCTTCCCGGCGTCGGTCCGGCAACGGCGGCGAGCTGCTTCACGCGGTTCGAAGCTTCCGGTTTTTCATGGCAAGCCATCGCTTCGGTGGATGGCGACCTGTGCAGACTGCTCGAATCGCTGACCGTCCCGGAAGCGCCGTGGGCGGGACAGGTCGCGCGGGTGCGCGAGTGGTACGCACCGCACCTCGAGCGCCTGTACGTGGAAGCGCAGGTGCGCGCGGGCGATCTCGAGCAGATGGAGAAGATCTCGGCCAACTTTCCGTGCCGCGAGGATTTCCTCACCGAGCTGGCGCTCGACCCGCCGAGCGCCACCGGCGACCTCGCCGGCCCGCCGCTCCTCGACGAGGACTACCTCGTGCTCTCCACCGTGCATTCGGCCAAGGGCCAGGAATGGGACGCCGTCTACGTGCTGAATGTGTCCGACGGCAGCTTCCCGTCCGAATTCGCCACCGGCCGCGCGGAGCTGATCGAGGAGGAGCGCAGGCTCCTGTACGTCGCCATGACGCGCGCGAAGACGAGCCTCGATCTGCTCGCGCCGGTCAAGTACTTCGTGACCCAGCAGTCCCGAATGGGCGACCGCCACGTCTACGGCGCGCGCAGCCGCTTCCTCACGCCGGGCGTGATGGCGTGCTTCGAGCCGCTCGCCTGGAGCGACGAAAGCACTACAAATAGTCCCCGCGCGCGCGGTGGAAATGCCGTCGACGTCGCCGCGAAACTGAAGAGCATGTGGTAGTAGTAGCGGTGTAGTTGCACGGTGCGCTTGTCGCGCATTCCCGACAGTTTTTCTCCACTACAAAAACTGTCGAAATTTCCGCTTCACCTTCGTCATCCTCGCCGCTACACTTGTGGCGGTTACTACGACGGGGGAGAAGTGAAAGAGGGACACAACGTTGTTCGCGCGCTGGCGCTCCTCTGCGCGCTCTTCTCTCCGGCGCTCGGCCTCGCTGCGGACGAAAACGCGTATTACGGACCGCGCCTCATCGAAGAACAGGTCCGCATCCCTTCGCCGGCCGGCTATGAGATCGCGACCACGATCCTGCGTCCCGACGGCAACGGCCCATACGGCGTGGTGGTCCTCAACCACGGCGTCTCGGCGAGCGCGCGCGAGCGTGCGCGCGAGTCTTCCGAGCTCCTCATCAGCGCCGCGTCGGTGTTCGCGCGTCGCGGCTACGTCGTGGTGATGCCGCTGCGCCGCGGCTTCGGCGCGACCGGCGGCTCGATGGCCGAAGACCCGGGCAGCTGCGCGAATCCCGACTACGTCAAGGCCGAGCAGGCCGCGGCCGACGACGTCATGACCGCATACTCCTACGCGCGCGGCCTGCCCTACGTCGATGGCTCGCGCATGATCCTCGCCGGCCAGTCGGCGGGCGGCATGGTTTCCCTCTTCACCGCGGGCACGCGCTCGCCGCAAGGCCTGGTGGCCATACTCTCCTTTGCCGGCGGCCGCGGCGGCGATCCGGAAACGAGCCCCGGCGTGCCTTGCGCGGTCGAGCCGATCGCCAAGGTGCTCGACACACTCGGCAAGCAGACGCGCGTGCCGGCGCTCTTCAACTACGCCGAGAACGATCTCTTCTTCAGCCCGCGCATCACGCGTCAGTGGTTCGATCGCTACGCCGCCGGCGGCGCCGACGCGGAGTACATCCTGCAGCCGGCCTTTGGCAGGGACGGCCATTACCTGTTCAGCGACGTGGTTGGCGTGCGCTACTGGCTGCCGACCGTCGAGCGCTTCTTCGCGCGCCACAAGCTGCCGTTCGACCGCCTCGACGCGGCCGACCCGGTCCGCCAGCCGCTGCTCGCGGTCGATCGCCTGCCGAATGTGAAGAGCGAAGGCTGCAAAGGCCTGTACCGCGCCTTCCTCGAGTCTCCCGGACCGCGCGCCTACGCGGTGAGCGAGGACGGGCGCTGCGGCTTCGCCGGCGGCCTGCGCGGCGCGCGCGAGAACGCGATGCGCGAGTGCAGCAGCGTCGCCAAGGGGAATTGCGCGCTGTACGCGGTCGACGATGCCGTGGTGTGGAAAGACACGGTCATGGCCGGCGAGCCCGATCGCGCGCAGAACCCGAGCGCCGGCGTTTCGGCGCCTGGGACACGGACACTGCCGGTCTCGCACTCCAAGTAGGAAGTCCTGCGCCGGCTAGCTGCCGGAGATGGTCCGCTGCGCCCATTCGAGGACCGCGGCGAGCCGCGGCGGCAGCAGGTCCTCGGCTTCGTCCGCGCTCACCCACCGGTATTCGTGGTGCTCGGGACGCCCGAGCTCGGGCGACACCGGCAGCACGATCTCGACTTCCTCGGTCTCCGCGAGGTAATAGCGCGCCACCTTGTTGCCGGCGTACGGCACGGTCTCGCGGAACTCGTCGCCGAAGGGATAGTCGAGATTGGTGAGGCCGGTCTCCTCGGCTGTTTCGCGCTTCGCGCAGGCGAGCTGGTCCTCGCCGGTGTCGACCAGGCCCTTGGGGAAATCCCAGTTCTTGAATGCGCGGAGGACGAGAAAGCGGATGCCGCGCGGCGTGCGCCGAAAGACGACGCAACCGGCTGCCTTCACGGGGCCCTTCATGCCCCGATTAAACCACTACGGAGTTAAAGGACTTTGCGGAACGAAAAGATGCTCGCCGCCCGAGCGGGGTCCTAGGCCAGAGGAGGAGGAGGAGGCTTCGGAGCTCGGACGGCGAGGCAGACGGTTCAGTGCTGGTGCGTCGGGCGGGCGGCCGCTCGCGCGAACGCGAGCCTGATCGCCGACCAGGCGTCGACTACGCCGTCGAGCAGCAGCTCGAAGCGCTCGGCGCGCGCGATGTCGCCGATGTGGCGGGCGCGGACCGCGGGCGGCAGCGTAGCGGCGGCTTTTTTCCAGAATTCGGTCTTAAGCATGACGTACTCCTTTGGTATTAAGCGCGAGCGCAGCGCGACGCAAGCCTGCCTTCAGCGTCTGCGCGACCGCTCCAGCGAGGCGCGCGATCTCGGCGTTGCGAGCGCGGCGCGCGGCAAGCTCGAGTGCGTACAATTGCTCGGGCGTCGGGTAGCTTGGCGTTTTCATGTCTGTTTTCACGTAGGCCAAGATACGGGCTGGGGCGCAATAGAACAAACGATGAATACTCACGTCTTGCATAAGAAAAACTCACCGATCCGCAACAAATCCGTCACGTGATTTATCGTCTTCCGCCCCTGAACGCGTTGCGGGTATTCGAGGCCGCGGCGCGTCATCTTTCCTTCAAGGAAGCCGCGCACGAGCTTTCCATCACGCAGGCGGCAGTCAGCCACCAGGTGAAAAGCCTCGAGGAATACCTGGGTGTGGAATTGTTCCGCCGCTCGGGGCGCGGCGTACAGCTCACCGAGGCGGCGCGCGCGGCGCTGCCGCGCCTGCGCGACGGCTTCGACGCGCTCGCGGCCGCGGTCGAGCAGATCCGCGAGCGCGGCGGCGAGACCGACCTCGCCATCACCGCACCGCCGGTGTTCACGGCGCGCTGGCTGATGCCGCGCCTCGCCGATTTTTCCAAGCGCAACCCCAAGATCGAGGTGCGGGTCGTCGCCTCGAGCAAGATGGTCGACGCCGGCGCGCTCGACACGGCGGTGATGGCCGGCACGCTCGACCTCCGGGACGACATGTCCGGCGTCGAGATCCACCTCGGCGCGGGCGACTATCCCGGCTACCGCACGGACAAGCTCTTCGAGGTCTCGATGGCAGTGGTGGCGAATCCCGACCTGGTGAAGGCGGCGCCCGCGGTAAAGGTGCCCG